>Ga0182030_10010144_pt1 | contig 19205 bp, 14 predicted proteins | sample 812S3MmetaG_FD_121299 | JGI IMG/M metagenome (GOLD analysis project Ga0182030, IMG submission 121299) | Permafrost microbial communities from Stordalen Mire, Sweden - 812S3M metaG (Illumina Assembly) | ecosystem: Environmental > Terrestrial > Soil > Wetlands > Permafrost | place: Sweden... | reverse complement strand
AAGTCGGCGCCTCGCTTTCCGGAATCGTGCAGGATCCGTCGAAGGCAGCGGTTCCCGCCGCCGCGGTGACCATAAGGAACGTGGGCACGGGAGCGCTCCGCAATACCACGACCGACGCGGCCGGACGCTACCAGGTGACTCTTCTGCCGGTCGGCGAATACGAAATTCGCGTCGCCAAAAACGGTTTTGCGGAAACCACCCGCAGCGGAGTTCGTCTGGTGGTCAATGAGGACGCCGTTGTCGATTTTGCCCTCAGTCTGAGCTCGGCGAGCCAACAGGTGACGGTCGTCGCGGACGCTCCGCCGGTGAGCCTGTCGACCTCCGATACCTCCGGATTGGTGGGCGAAGAGCAGATCCGCAATCTTCCTCTGAACGGACGCAGCTTCGACAACCTCCTGACGCTGAATCCGGGAGTCGTCAATTTCACCTCGGAAAAAACGGGCGGCATTGGTGTTTCGAATTCCACGATGGGGAACAATTTCGCGGTGTCGGGCAATCGTCCGCAACAGAATTTGTTCTTGCTGAATGGCGTGGAATTTACGGGAGCCGCGGAAAATAACATGCAGCCTGGCGGCACCAGTCAGCAATTGCTCGGCGTGGATGCGGTGCAGGAATTCAACATCCTGCGCGATTCCTATGCTGCGGAATACGGCAAGAAGCCGGGAGCGCAAGTTCTGATCGTCACGCGCGGCGGCACGAATCAATTTCACGGATCCGCGTACGATTTCCTGCGCAACAGCGCCATGGACGCGCGTAACTTTTTCGACGGAAACTCGGTGCCGGGCTTTCAACGGAATCAGTTTGGAGCGGCCGTCGGAGGGCCGCTCCAAAAAGACAAGACCTTTTTCTTTGCGAACGTCGAGGACATGCAGCAGCACCTGCATCAAACCGGCGTGGATCTGGTTCCCGATAACAACATGCGCAACGGGTACCTGCCATGTTCGCTGATCACTCCCGCGCCGAATCCGTGCCCAGCCTCGGGAATTCAATTCGTCGGCGTTTCGCCGCTCATCAACCTTTGGCCCGTCGCCAGTCCGGGCGCGCCCGATTTTGGAGGCATCGCCGAGACATTCAATACGCCGCTGCAAACCATCCGCGACACTTTCGCTACCCTGCGGATGGATCACATCATTTCTTCGAAAGACACTCTCAACGCGGTCTACACCATCGACGATAGCGGCGACGTCACTCCCACGAATTCCAATTCGTATGCTAGCGACATCGATACCTTGCGCGAGCAGGTGCTCACCCTCAATGAAACCCACATCATTTCTCCTTCTCTGCTGAACGATGCACGCGTCGGTTTTTCGCGCGCGGGCTTTTTCTTCACCGGCGAACCAACGCCGGGCACGCCCGCCGCAAGCCTCTCGGGATTCCTGCAAGGTCTGCCGGTAGGTGTTGCCGTGGTGGGAGGCGCCGCCTCATCGAACGCCGCCGCGTCGCTGAGCTCCAACGGCAGCAACAACGGCAGCAACCTGCATATGGCGCGCAATCTATTTACATATGAGGATCGTATTTCTCTGACGAAAGGGATTCACCAATTCAGTGCCGGCGTGTGGTTCCAACGCGTCCAGGCGAACGAGGAATTTGCCCTCAGCCAGCGCGGCCAGGCCGCTTTCACCAGCCTGCTGACGTTCCTGCAGGGAACGGTGGCCACCTTCACCTTCGATCCGGCGCCGACACCCTTGGGATGGCGCACCACGCTCGGCGCTCTGTACGCCGACGATTCCATCCGTCTGGCCAAGAATTTGAAACTGACCGTCGGTTTCCGCGACGAGTTCACCACGGGCTGGAACGAAGCGCACGGGCGCGCATCCAATTACACGTTTACGAATGGCGTGATTTCGAACACGCCACAGGTCGGTAGCTCAGATCTCACGACGAACGACGCGAAGTTCCTGCCTCAGCCGCGCCTCGGCCTGGCGTGGAGCCCGGTCGATTCCAATAAGACGGTTCTGCGCGCCGGCTTCGGCATGTACAACGATCTACAGGACGCGCTGGGTTATCGCACGGATCAAAACGCTCCCTTCAATCCGACTTACAGTCTGTCGAACGAGCCCGTCGCTTCGTTGCCGATCAATCCTCTGGCCATTCCAGCAGCGTCGAAACTCGCGCCCGGCGGGATTCAGCCGGATCTGAAAACTCCCACGCTGGTTTCTTATTCGCTGCGACTCCAGCAGCAGTTGGGCAAGGATACAACGCTGAGTGTCGGCTACGTCGGCTCGCACGGATATCACGAAATCATCGGCGTGAACGCGAACGAGCCTTTCCCGGTCATCTGTCCGGCATCTCCCTGCCCCGCGACGTATCCGTCGAGTTTTCCCGCGGGCCTTGCGGGGCAGCCGGTGCCCGCCGGGAGTTATTACGTTCCCACCGCGACGCGTGCGAATGCCTCGCTCGTCGGCACGTGGACCTATTTCTCTCTGGGCGACAGTTCCTACAACGCCATGCAGATCGACCTGAATCATCGCTTCAGCGGAGGGCTTGTTCTGCGCGGAGTTTATACGTGGTCGAAGACACTGGATGACGGCGATTCGTTGAACCCCACAACCTCGGGAAGCGAGCCTGCTGTCGTTGCGAATCCGTTCGACATCCGCGCCGATAAAGGCTTGGCGAATTTCGATGTCCGCAACGCCGCTGCCATCAGCGCTTCCTACGCCCTGCCGTTTGGACCGGGCAAACAATTCCTGCAGAACGCCTCGGGATTCGGGAAAACGGTGGTCGCCGGTTGGACGCTGAATACCATCATCACCATGCAGGGAGGATTTCCGTTTACGCCGCAACTCAGCTACAACCCCTCCAACAACGGCGATGGAAAAGATCCCGTTCGTCCGTTTGTGAATCCGTTCTTCACGGGACCTGTGATCACGGGTAATCCGAACGGATGGTTCAATACCTCGGCGTTCTTGGCGTATCCAAACGCCAGCGGCTTCTATGGCAACCTGGGCAGAGATACGCTGATCGGACCCGGCCTCGCCACCTGGGATATGTCCGTCCACAAGGATTTCCGCATTCGCGAACGCCTCGCGCTGCAGTTCCGCGCCGAAGCGTTCAATCTTTTGAACCGCGCCAATTTCGGATTCCCCAATCCCGTGGCGTATTCGACGTCGGGCACTTCGCCCACCGCGGGCGTCATCACGAATACATCGACCACTTCACGGCAGATTCAGCTGAGCTTGAAGCTGATCTGGTAGCGCGGAAGCCACAAGCGGCGCATGCAGCGAAAGCGCGCCGATTAACGATATCCTAAAAGCGTGAGCGCGACCACGATTCCGTCTGTTCAAGGAACACCCGGGGGCACGCCGCAGCCGGCGGCCAAGGACAAGATTGCGTATCCGGTCCTCGGAACCATCAGCGTCTGCCATTTTCTCAACGATCTGATTCAATCGCTGCTGCCGGCGATCTATCCTCTGTTGAAGGAAAACTATCATCTGGATTTCGGCCAGATCGGCCTGATCACATTCACCACGCAGTTTGTTGCTTCGGTGCTGCAGCCGGTTGTTGGATTCTTCACGGATAAACGGCCGCAGCCGTATTCGCTGCCCGTCGGCATGGGATTTTCGCTCAGCGGATTGTTGCTGCTTTCCACCGCAGCGAGCTTTCCCGCAATTCTGATCGCAGTTGCCTTTGTCGGCGTCGGCTCTTCCGTGTTTCATCCCGAATCTTCGCGCGTGGCGCGCATGGCCGCCGGTCCGAAGCCCGGATTCGCGCAGGCGATTTTTCAAGTGGGCGGCAACTTCGGTACCGCGACGGGACCTCTGCTCGCCGCCTTCATCGTCATCAAGCGCGGGCAGGGAAGCATTGCGTGGTTTTCGATCGCCGCGCTCATCGCCATCATTCTGATGATTCGCATCAGCAACTGGGCCATCCAATACCGCAAAGCGAAGGCGAAATTACCGGTCGCGCAGCATGAGAGCCTCGGCCATGGCCTGCCTCCGAAAAAGGTCGCGTTCGCCGTGGGAGTGCTGGTCATGCTGATGTTCTCGAAGTTCATTTACATGGCCAGCCTGACCAGCTACTTCACGTTCTTCCTGATCAGCAAATTTCATGTGACCACGCAGACCGCGGAGCTGTACTTGTTCCTGTTCCTGGGAGCCGTCGCCGCCGGGACGCTGCTCGGCGGGCCTTTCGGCGATCGAGTGGGACGCAAGTACGTGATCTGGTTTTCCATTTTGGGCGCTCTGCCGTTCACGCTGGCGCTGCCTTATGTGAATCTCTTTTGGACGGGAGTTTTCTGCGCCCTGGTGGGATTGATTCTGGGCTCGGCGTTTCCCGCGATTGTGGTTTTCGCGCAAGAACTGATGCCCGGAAAAGTCGGCATGATCTCAGGTTTGTTCTTCGGACTCGCCTTCGGCACCGGGGGCATCGCGGCGGCGCTGCTCGGCGTGCTGGCTGATCACACCAGCATCAGCTTCGTGTATACCGTGTGCTCGTTCCTGCCGCTGCTGGGATTGCTGACGGCGTTTCTGCCGAACGTGGAAGCGCAGCGGCGCGAGCAGGCACGCACCGCTTAGTCACGCTATGCCAAACCCGCGACGGGACGCGTTCGCGCGGCCTTGCGAATCGCTCGTGCGAGCCGGCGCACACCTTTCTCCCAATCCGGAAACAGATCGACGTACTGGAGTTGATCCGCGATGCGCCGCGGCATGTAGCATTCTTCTAATCGAACGGGCATTAGGAACGAATCATCGAGAGGTCTGCGGCGAGCGCATTCCAAGGCATGGCGAATCTCCTGCTGGAACATCCCCCGCTTGCCGATCGATCGCGGCGAGAAGCACGCCACAAAAACATCGGAGACTTCGATTGCTCGTTCAATCGCCCGTGGCCAGTTCTGCCCGGCGAGTAGTTTTTCTTTATCCAACCAGGGCGAGCATCCGTGCCGGCGCAACGCTTCACACAAACGTTGCGCAAGCGCCAGGTCTTCGGCGGCGTAGGCCACGAAAACCTGAGCCACCTTCTGAGGGAAAAACTCGTACCTTGTTTTACCGGCACCCTTCCCGTTGGCGGCGGCGTTCGAGACTCGAAATGTCCCGAGCCCTTCGATCTCCACCGCATGCCCTTGCGCCAGCGATTCGCGGATAATCTCGGCGATACGCTCCCGCGTCTCAACGGGCGTCACGATTACGGCTTCCTCGCTGCCGATTTTCGCAGGGACGTCTTGCTGGAAGGTTTCTTGGCGGAGGGCTTGACTGTCCATGATTTGGCCATCATGGGTTTGGCCATCATGTGTCCCACGCCGGGCATTTCGGCGGGCTGGCCTTGCCGCAGGCTGGTTACGACGTCGTGAACTACCCGATCGAATTCGTCCTGCGCCTGCCCTTCACTTAAAGAGCTGCGTTCGGACAGCGTTCTCGCCAGATCTTGCCGCTTGACGTCCGTCCGCTTCATGTCTGGCTCAGGATAGCCCCGAATTGCTGGCGCGTCACACCTAAGAACTCCTATCTAAATGTAGGGAAGCAACTTACGTGGTTAAGTACTGCGTGGCTCTAGCTTGATTTTCCACCGAATTTTTGCCTTTGCGACTGAATCTTGCTGATCTTGATCCGCTGGCAATGAAGCCATTTTAATGTTCGCTTAACCGCTCATTCATGTCGGATTGTCACGATGAGTAGGTAGGACGGCCGCAGGTCGTCAAGACATTTCAAGGAGAAATACAAAAATGAAGAAGCTCATGAGTGTTATGCTCGGCCTGACCCTTCTGTTGGGTGTTGCCACCGTTTCCTTCGCGCAGGACACGGACAAGAAGACCGACGGCAAGAAAAAGGGCAAGAAGAAGTCGACCGACAACCACGTCCGCTAGTTTTTTCCAGCGTTAACTGGAATCGAGTTTGCCCCGCGCCTTGGCCCCATGGGTTTGGGCGCGGTTGCTTGTAGGCGGTCTGCTCGCGTTCGTCCATGAACAGCAAGAGTCGGTCGAGAAGTTAAGCCATTGAATCTAAAGGCAGACTGTCGTTAAACGATTAAGTCATTTTAATGCCCGCTTAACCATTCACTCATGTTGAGCTGCGATGATACTAGGGTACGGCGGCCGCAGGTCGTCCGAATAATCCAAGGAGAAATACAAAAATGAAGAAGCTCATGAGTGTCATGCTCGGCCTGACCCTGCTGTTGGGTGTTGCCACCGTTTCGTTCGCTCAGGACACGGACAAGAAGACCGACGGCAAGAAAAAGGGCAAGAAGAAGTCGACCGACAACCACGTCCGCTAGTTCTCTTCCTGCTTTTGCTGGAAAGAAATTAAACCGCGTCTTGGCCCGCTGGGTCCGGGCGCGGTTTGCCTTTTTAGACCCACCTTTTCGTCCCGCCGCTTTTTTCATTTTCGCGGTGAGATTTCCCGAGTGCTCGCCAAACTACATCCTTAGCTGCATCAGGATGCGGCGTACCCGTGCGCGAGCCTCTTGTCCTTCCCATGGTGGCAATCATGGCCGGCCTGCTGTTGTGCCGGTGGATGCCCTTTTCCGTGAGCTCGGCGGCATGGCCGCTGGGGGCTTTGTGCCTTCTCTGGATCGTCGCGGCATTCCGCGGCAGTCAATGGTTAGCCCGGATCTGCGCAGCGCTCGCGCTTTTCTGCCTGGGCGCCCTGAGCGAAGCCTGGCACCGGCCCGGTGCATCGCCGGAAATCGACGCAGGATCTCGCGAAACCGTGCTGCTCGACGGCTGCGTGGTGGAGCCCTCCGTCTTTTCTCCCGAACGGGAGCAGTTCACGCTGGAGCTTGCGCCCGGCGCACGCGCCCGCGTAAGCCAGATCATCACCACCGACGACGAGCTCCCCGCACCTTTGCACTACGGCCAGCAAATCGAGATCGAAGCGCGCATCCGGCCTCCTCATAATTTCCGCAATCCCGGAGCCTTCGACTACGCGGCCTATCTTGCCCGGCAGAAAATCTATTGGACGGCATCCATGTCCCGGCGCTCGACCGCCAAGATCCTTCCGGGACGCTGCGGGTCACACTTTTGGAGCGCCATCTTTGCCCTTCGCGAGAGCGCCCTCGCACGCCTCGAAGATCTGTATGCCGGCAACGAATACGCCACCGGCATGATGGAAGCGGTGCTCTTGGGGGAAACTTCCAAGCTGGAGAAAATTTGGACCGACGATTTCCGCCGTACGGGGACGTTTCACGCGCTTGTCATTTCCGGCGCGCATGTCGCCGTGCTCGCCGGAGTGCTGATGTTTTTCCTGCGGCTGTGCGCCTTCCCCGAAATTCCCTCGCTGGCTCTGACCGCGTCAGCAGCCTGGCTCTACGCGCTCGTCACTGGATTCTCGCCGCCCGTTGGGCGCGCGGCCGTGGGGTTCACGTTGTACCTGCTGGCTCGCTACCTATTTCGCCGCGGACGCGTGGTCAATCTGCTGGCCGCGGTGGCGATGGCCTACATGCTGGCCGATCCCGAAGAACTTTTCGACACGAGTTTCCAGCTTTCGTTTCTCTCCGTCGCGGCGATCGGCGCCCTGGGCGCACCAATCTTGGAAGCGACCTCCGGACCATTCATGGCGGGCCTTCGCGGTATTTTTTCGGTGGACGCGGATCCGCATTTGCCGCCGCGTGTTGCGCAACTGCGTGTCGAAATCCGGCTGATCGCCGAAACCGTTCAACTGTGGACGCGGCTTCCGGCGCGCTGGGCTGTGGAGGCGCTCGCGACAATCTTGCGCCTCGGTCTCTTTGCTTTCGAACTCGTGCTGATTTCGGCCGTCATCCAGATTGGCCTCGCGCTCCCCATGGCCGAATATTTCCATCGCGTTTCGTTTACCGGTCTGAGCGCGAATCTGATCATCGTGCCGCTGCTGAGTGCCGTCGTGCCGCTTGGTTTTCTCGCGATCTTCACGGGCGGGCACTGGATCGCAGCTTTCGCCGGCTGGCTCCTCCAACTTTCCGCCAAGACCGCGAATTGGCATGCTATCAGGGAGCCCTCGTGGCGCATCGCGAATCCTCCGTTGTGGCTCGCGGCAGCCTTCGTCCTTGCGTTGATCGCCGTCGCCGTACTCATGAAACGTCCCATCTGGCGCTGGGTTGCGGCCGTTGCGGTGCTCGGATGCTTTGCGCTTCTGCTGTGGCAACCGTGGCCAAGCCAAATAGGCCGCGGCGAACTCGAACTGACCGCGCTCGACGTCGGCCAGGGCGATAGCCTGCTGGTCGTTTTTCCCGAGGGCAAAACGATGGTCGTCGATACGGGCGGCGTCCTGACCTACGGCCCTCAGCGACGCCGTCCGAATCTCGATACCGGCGAGGACGTCGTCTCTCCCTATCTATGGGAGCGCGGCATCCGGCGCATCGACATCCTCGTCATCACGCACGCGCACGCAGATCACGTGGGAGGCGCCGAGGCCGTGATCGAGAACTTTCGTCCCTCGCGAATTTGGGTGGGAGCCAATGCCTACCCGCCGCTGCTGGCCACGGCCGCGCGTTTGCACATTCCGATCTATGTCATGCATGCCGGCGGTGCTTTTCCGCTGGGAGGCACGATCATCGAACCTCTTTCGCCTCCCACCGATTACGCCATTTCGCGCCCCGGCAATAACGATTCGCTGGCCTTCCGCATCTCCTATGGATCCCGCTCCTTCCTGTTAACGGGCGACATGGAACGTTCCATGGAATACCGCCTGCTGGGCGACTCGCGCGTCTCGCACGTCGATGTCCTGAAAGTAGGCCACCATGGCTCAAAAACGTCTACCACCCAGGAATTCTTGGACGCCGCCGCGCCCTCCATCGCCGTCATCTCCGCCGGATTTGAAAACTCCTTCGGACATCCTCATCCGGACATCGTCGCCCGCCTCCAGCAACGCCACTCCACCATCCTGCGCACCGATCTTGACGGATTGGTTACAGTTCGCACCGATGGCCAGCGCGTCTGGTTCGACGAAACGGCATGGGGGATTTCCACCCAGCCCGATGCCTTCGACTGGGCGATTTCCCTCGGACGTTGACAGTCCTACAGGGGATTCCTGCTAAACTGAATACTTAATGGAGCCGAACTGCTCCGCATGGCATCGAAGTACTATGAAATGGTATCGAGCTTGAGAATCCCTTCGATCAGTTCCGCAGCCCTACTCGCCTTACTCATGTTGCCGGGCGCGGCTGTGTCCTCCGACACCGATGCCCTCGAAGAGCGGCTGCCCATCGTTCTGAAATACGTGGACGCCACGCATACCCAGCAGGAAGCGATGAAGGGCGTGGAGATGGAAGTGGATATCGACGCCAAGATCGTGAGCCTGGAAAAGCACGGACGTCTGACGGCGTTGCGCAAAATTTCCCGCCTCGGTGTGATCACTTATAGGGCGCTCGGATTTTCGGGCGATAACACCGTAAAGCAGGAAGTGATCACGCGCTATCTGGCGGCCGAGAACGAAGGTCGTGAGAATGGCAGTATCGCGATTTCGCCGGCCAATTACAAGTTCAAACTGAAATCCGAGCGGGAGCACAAGGGCCGCCGCACCATGGTCCTGCAAATCACGCCGCGCAAGAAGGCCATCGGCTTGTTTCGCGGCGAATTGTGGGTGGATGCCGAAACCGGTATGCCCGTGCGGGAATCCGGCCAGTTCGTAAAATCCCCCTCGGTATTTCTCAAGAAGATCGCGTTCGTTCGCGACTACGATATTCAGGATGGCGTATCGATCCCCGCTCATATTGAGAGCCAGGTCGATACCCGCATCGTCGGGCGCGCCGAGCTCGAAATCAGTTTCAGCAATTTTACGAGGCAGGTAGGCGACGATGACGCCGCCGTGGCTCAGGCCAACCCCTAAGGAGACCATTTGCCCAAGAAAACTTTATTCCTGAACCCCCCATCGTTTGAGGGATTCGACGGCGGAGCCGGCTCGCGCTGGCCCTCCACGCGTGAGATTGAATCGTATTGGTATCCGGTGTGGCTGTGCTATCCGGCGGGAATGCTCGAGGGGAGCAGGGTGCTCGATGCGCCTCCTCACGGCGTTTCCATCGAGCAGACGGTGGAGATCGCCAAGGACTACGAACTGCTGGTTCTCTACACGTCCTCGCCCGGTTTCAAGGTCGACGTAAAGATCGCGGGCATGCTGAAGGATGCGAATCCGAAGCTCGAGGTCGCCTTCGTGGGTCCGCCGGTGACGATTGAACCCGACAAGGCGCTCAACTCCACCAACGCCATCGATTTCGTCGTGCGCCGCGAGTTCGATTATCAGATCGCCAACTACGCTAAGGGCATGCCTCTCGATCAGATCCCTTCGGTGAGCTATCGCAAGAACGGCGAAAATATTCATAATCCCGAAGGCGGCCAGATCGAAAATCTGGATGAGCTTCCCTGGGTCAGCAAGGTTTACAAACGCGATTTGGATTTCACGCGCTACAACGTCCCGTTCCTGCTGAATCCTTATATTTCGATGTACACGTCGCGCGGTTGCCCGGCAATGTGCACGTTCTGCCTGTGGCCGCAAACGCACTCCGGCCATCGCTGGAGACTGCGTTCGACGCAAGACGTCGCCAACGAATGCCGCTACGTGCTGGAGAATTTCCCTGGCCTGAAGGAAATCTTCTTCGACGACGACACCTTCAATTACAAGAAGGAACGCACGCTGGAATTGTGCGCCGAGCTGAAGAAACTGAAGTTCACCTGGTCCTGCACCTCGCGCGTCACTACCGATTACGAAACGCTCAAAGCCATGAAGGAAGCGGGTGCGCGCCTGCTGATCGTGGGCTATGAATCGGGCGATCCGCAGATTCTGAAGAACATCAAGAAGGGCGCCACCGTCGATATGGCGATGCGCTTCACCGAAAATTGCCACAAGCTCGGCCTCACCGTGCACGGCGATTTCATCGTCGGCCTGCCGGGCGAAACGCGCCAGACGATCCGCAACACCATCGATTACGCCAAGCGCCTGGACGTCGAAACCATCCAGGTCTCCATCGCCCACGCCTATCCCGGAACTGAATTCTACGATTACGCCAAGAAGAATGCCTTGGTGAATATCGAAATGTCCGACGACCAGGGCCACCAGCTTCCCAACGTGATTTATCCGGGCATCCTGGATGAGGGCGAAATGGTCGAATGGGTGGAGCGTTTCTACGGCGAATATTATTTCCGTCCCAAAGCCGCTTGGCGCATTGTTCGCAAAGCGATTTTCGACGGCAAGGAACGCAAGCGCCTGACGAAGGAAGCCAAGGAATATCTGGCTTTGCGCGCGAAACGCAAGATTTACGTGGCCGACAAGAAGGCCGAAGCTCTGACGCAGGCCCGGGAGCGAGCCTAATCTCGTAAATCGATGGCGACGGGTTCCAGCTCCACGACGCGCTGGAAGTGGAAAACTCCGCTTTTCGCGCTCGTCGTCATCTTCACCAACGCCTTCGGGAATTTTTTCATCGCGCGCGGAATGCGCCAACTTCCGCCCTTGGGCCATCCCGAGGATTTGATCGTGGCGATCTTCACTCCCTGGGTGGGGCTGGGCGTCGCCCTGTTAATCACGTGGCTGCTCAGCCGCATGATGTTCCTCAGCTTCGCCGATCTCAGTTACATGCTGCCGTTGACTTCGCTCGGCTATGTGCTCAGCGTGGTCTTAGGGCGTTTTTTCCTGAACGAACAAATCACGCCGCAGCGCTGGGCGGGAACCGTTTTTATCATGATCGGCACACTTCTGGTAGGCGCCGGAAATCCGGACACCACGCATCACGCGGAAAACGACACTGCGACGTCCGCCGCGCCCTGCGGCGTCGAACACTCCGCCGCCGGAGGCGGTATCAATCGCTCTGCCGTCGGAGGAGGAAGTAAAAACTCTGCCGCCGGAGGCGGAGGTTATCAATGACTCGGGCGTGGCTCTTTCTCTCCGTCGTCGTCGGTTGCACCGTGATGAGCGATCTTCTCACCAGCGTTGAAATGAAACGCCACGGCGAGATCCACGATTTCGGCCCCTCCGGCATAGGCCGCGCGCTGAGCGCCATGGCACACAAGAAATATTTGATCCTGGCGATCGTCTTCATGGCGTTTTCGTTCTTCGCGTTTATCACCTTAGTGCAAACGGCGGACCTGAGCTTCGCTGTTCCCGCCTCGGCGCTGAGCATCGTGTTTGAAACCATCCTCGCGCGCCTGGTCCTCAAAGAGCGTGTGGATACGAGGCGCTGGTGGGGCGTCTGCTTCGTCGCGCTCGGCGTGGGTCTGCTTTCCCAGTGATCGTGAACGCGGCGGCGGCGGTATTTTTTGTAGGTGTCTTTTTGATCGGCGCAGGCTATCAGCTCCTCGCGATTTTTGCCTGCCTCCTGCGGAAGAGGCAGGGGCCAGCGGCCAGCGGCCGGGGGCCAGTTTCTATTTTGAAGCCAGTCCACCGAGCCGATCCCGCGCTGCGCGATGCCATTCGCTCGCATGCCGTCTTCAAAGGCGAATACGAGCTGCTGTGCGGCGTGCACGATCCGCAGGATGCCGCGATTCCCCTCCTGAAAGAACTGGCGCGCGATTTTCGCTCTTTACGCATCGTGGAAACTCACACCCAGACGGCGAACGCCAAGGTCGGAGTCTTGCAGGATCTCGCCTCCGCCGCGCGCTTTCCAATCCTAGTGGTGAACGACGCCGACATCCGCGTCGATCCCAATTATCTCGATCGCGTGACGGCGCCGCTTGCAGATCCCAAGGTCGGTCTCGTCACCTGCCTCTATCGCCCCAACGGAACGACCGTCGCCTCGCGCTTTGAAGGGCTCGGCGTGTCCACCGATTTCGCTCCTTCGGCGCTCGTCGCGCGACTGGTCGGCGTCGACGAATTCGCCATGGGGTCCACGCTGGCGTTTCGAAAAACGGATTTAGAAAAGATCGGCGGCTTCGCGGCCCTCGCCGATTACCTCGCCGACGATTATCAGCTCGGGCACCGCATTCACCAACTCGGATTGAAATGCGTGCTCTCCGATGTGATCGTCGAGACCAGCCTCGGCGGAGGATGGCTCGATGTGTGGCAGCATCAAGTGCGCTGGGCGCGCACCATCCGGGTCTCGAAACCCGGCGGATACGTGGGATTGCCCATCACCAACGCCATGCTGTGGATCTTGATTCTGTGCGTGCTCGGGCGTTTCGAGCTTGCCGCGATCGTCCTCGCGCTGCGTCTGTGGATGGCGATCCTCGCAGGCTGGTTCGCGCTGCGCAGCCGCGACGTCCTCCTCTTCTGGTGGCTGGTTCCGGCGCGCGATCTGTTCGCGTTTGCTGTGTGGATCACCGGATTATTCGGCAATACGGTCATCTGGCGAGGGCGCGAACTGCGGCTCGACGGCAGCGGCCGGATCCGAAAATGACAGGTCGCGCGCCCGTCAGCGGTACGAAAATCCCTGATACAACGCCTATTTTTCGTGATATCCTTACCCTAGATGTTCACCCTGCCTCCGCGCTTGCGGAAGTCCGGTTTAGCTGTAGCGATTCATCCTGCATCCTTGCGTTGCCCTTCTGAAACAAGCCTGCGCTCTTCTGAACGAAAATTCCTGCATGAAATCTAGCGTCCAAATCACTCGTGGTATTGAATCCCTGTTCGGGACACGCGACGAAAATATGCGCTTGTTGGAAACCGGCCTCGGGATCCGCGCCCGCCTCAGGAACGATTGCATCGAAATCGAAGGCGAGGAGCCCGGCGTCGAGCGCGCCGTTTCCATCCTGTCCGATTATGCCGCGCTGATGCGCGAGGGATTTGTATTCAACAACGGCGATCTGCACAGTTATCTGCGCGTCGTCACGTCCGATCCCGAATCCAGCTTGCGGCGTTTAGTCGACAGCGGCAAGCAGCGCAGCTTCGGCAAAAAAGTAATCGCGCCGAAGACCATGACGCAGCGCCTGTACATGGAAGCGATCGACCGGCACGATCTCGTCTTCGGCGTCGGCCCTGCAGGCACCGGTAAAACGTATCTTGCTGTGGCGCAGGCCGTCGCGGCGTTGCTTTCGAAACGTGTGAGCCGCATCATTCTGACGCGTCCTGCCGTCGAAGCCGGCGAGCGTTTGGGATTCCTGCCGGGCACGCTGCAGGAAAAAGTCGATCCGTATCTGCGTCCTCTTTATGACGCGTTGTACGAAATGATCGACGTCGAAAAAATCGAAAAGCTGCTGGAACGCAACACCATTGAAGTGGCGCCGCTCGCGTTCATGCGCGGCCGCACGCTCAACGACGCCTTTATCATCATGGACGAAGCGCAGAACACTTCGCCCGAGCAGATGAAAATGATCCTGACGCGCCAGGGCTTCAATTCGAAGATGGTCGTCACCGGCGACACCACCCAGATCGATTTGCATCAGGGGCAGCGCAGCGGCCTGGTGGAAGTGATCGACGTCCTGCGCGACGTGGAAGGCATCAGTTTCGTGCAGTTCGACGATCGCGACGTCGTACGCCACACACTGGTCCAGCGCATCGTGCGCGCCTACGAGAAGTACAACGAGTCCATCGGCGCCAATCGCCAGCTTTCGCTGAAGCTCACGGAGCCGAACGCTGCGGAGCCACCGTCCGAGCCCGTGGCTCTTCTCACTGCTGCGCCCTCCCCTCCTCAACCGGCTGCCCAGCCCGTTCCCGAACCGGCCGCCTGAGGCCGATCCCATGTCACCCCGCGCGTCCATTCCCGACGAGATACCGTTGCTATTTTCGCCGTCCATCCCGGTGCAGAAAACCGGCCGGCTCCGGAAAACCGCGCTGCGCGATTTCTTGCAGGAAGTCACGCGCCGCGTCACCAAGGGCTGCGTGATTTCGTGCCTCATCACCAACGACGCCGAACTGCGCCGCCTGAACAAACAATATCGCCGCAAGGATTACGCTACCGACGTCCTTTCTTTTCCGGCGGGCGATCACAACGGCCTCCCAAAAAGCAATGCGGGCGATCTCGCCATTTCGATCGATCGCGCCCGCGCGCAAGCGGCCGAGCACGGCCACTCTCTGGACATGGAACTCCGCATCCTGATGCTGCACGGAGCACTCCATTTGGCGGGCATGGATCACGAACTGGATGCCGGAGAGATGGCGCGCGCGGAAGCTCGCTGGCGCAAGAAGCTCGGCTTGCCGTCCGGTTTAATTGAGAGAAGCGGCCATCCCCAGTAATCCATGACCTTGCTGTTTGTCATTGTCGATCTGTTCCTGGCCACGGTGGTCACGCTGGCAACCTGCATCCAGGTTCTGTATCTGGAATCGCAGCGCTTGCGCGCGCGCGATCTGCCGGCGCTGATCTTCTTCAAGGAAACACTGGAACCAAAAATCGGTTTGGAAACCGACAAGGGCGCGCAAGTCTTCTCGCTCATCAAGCACATCGGACTCGGGATGGTCGGTGTGATCACGTTGGCCGGGTTGTCTGAAAACGCCGAAGGTTGGGAAGCGCTCGCCGCCGCGTGCTTGCTCGTGATGGTTTATGCGGTCCTCGGGACGTATCTCATCCCGCAGGTCGTTTACACGAAGAGCAGCGGCCAGGGCCTGCTTGGCTTGGTTCCTTTCTATCGCGCGCTGGCTCTCGTGATGCGGCCGCTGACCGGAGCTCTCGGATTCCTGCAGTCGCTCTTCGGTCTCGATGACACGCATCATGCCGATGAGGGGCCCACGCCCGAGGAGCACATCGACGCGCTCATCACGGCGGGCGAAGAAGAAGGCCTGATTGAAAAAGGCGATCGCGAGCTGATTCAATCCGTCGTGGCATTCGGCGACAAAACCGTGCGTGAAGTCATGACGCCGCGCCCGCGCATTGTTGCGATTTCTCGCGGCGCGACGCTCGAGGAACTCCGCAACCTGGTGATCAACGAACAGTACTCCCGCATCCCGGTCTACGAGGATTCCATCGATCAGATCACCGGTTTTGTCCACGTTCGCGACATGTTCGAAATGGATGAAGACGAACGCGCGAAAAAGACCGTGCGCGAAATCATCCGTCCCATCCGCGCCGTTCCGGAAACCAAGCGGGTCAACGATCTGCTGCGCGAAATGCAGGAAGAAGGCGCCCATGTGGCCGTGGTGGTCGACGAGTACGGTGCGACCGCCGGCATCGTCACCATGGAAGACATGGTCGAGGAGATCGTCGGCGAGATCCACGACGAGCACGAGCCCGAACGCGATTTCCGCCAGGACCCCGACGGCAGCTACGTCGTCTCCGGCAGCTTCGATCTGGGACGCCTCGAAGGGCTGCTCGATTTTCATCCCGGGGAAGACACCGAATCGACCACCGTCGGCGGCCTGGTGACCGAATGGCTCGGCCACGTTCCCTCGGCTGGCGAGCGCACGGAGCGCGGCGGCATCTCGATTCAAGTGCTCGCTTCGAATCAAGTCCGCGTGGATCAGGTGCGTGTTTCGAAAACGGCGACGACGTAAGACGACGACGCAAGACCACGACGTGAGACCACGACGTGAGACAACGGGAGTGAGAAAACAATAGTGAGAAAAAAATATCGCGCCGGGTTCGTGGCGATTCTCGGACGTCCTAATGCCGGTAAATCGACGCTGCTCAACGCGCTACTCGGTACCAAGCTCGCCATCATCGCCTCCAAGCCGCAGACGACGCGCACCGCCATTCAAGGCGTGCTCGCCGTCGCGGGCGCGCAGATGGTGTTCATCGATACGCCCGGAATCCACAAAGGCGACACGCTGCTGAACCGCCGCATGATGGAAGCGGTGAAGGCCGCGGCGGAATCGCCCGACGTGGTGCTGTTCGTGATCGACGCGCTCGCTCCGGCGAGCGAAGAGGACGCGCAGGCGCTCGATCTCGCGAAAAAAGCCGGCGTCCCAGTCATTGCCGTGCTGAACAAGATAGACTGGCTGGAGAAGAAACCGGACCTGCTTGCGCGCATCGAACAATACCGCCAATGGCACGACTTCGTGTCCTACGTTCCGGTTTCGGCGCGCCGCGGCGACGGCCTGGAGGAACTGCAAGCGGAAATCATCAAGCATCTTCCCGTGGGTCCGGCCATATTCCCCGAAGACTACTTGACCGATCAGCCCGAGCGCTTTCTGGCGGCCGAAATCATTCGCGAAAAAGTACTCCATCATACCCAGAAGGAAGTACCCCATGCCGTCGCCGTCGCGATCGAATCGTGGGAGGAAACGCCGAAGCTCCTGCGCATCGCCGCCACCATTTACGTCGAAAAGCCCGGCCAGAAGGCCATTCTTATCGGCGCCGGCGGCAACATGATGAAGAAAATCGGAACGCAAGCTCGCCATGACATGGAGCACACCTTCGATCGCAAGGTTTTCCTCGAAACCTTCGTAAAAGTGCGCTCAAATTGGCGCGAAGACCCCGGTTTTCTCTCCGTCACCGACTGGCGTAGATAATCCAGCGTAGACAACCCGAGCCCAGCACTACAGACACTTCCGAAGTGCCTTTGTCCTCGCGTGCTTAAGGAAATCCCCTAACGATGGCGATAAGAGAGTTACATGAGCTTCGTAACTCCACGTTTTCTATCCGTATGCTTGCTTTCCGTAGGCCTCCTGCAAGGGCAAGTCCCACTCCTACTAAAGACGCGCACGGTCATGGCCGCCGCCACCACCGTGCAACAGATTTCTCCGATTGCCAGCGGACGAACTCATCTGTTGATTCAATTCGCCAGCGCTCCCTCTGCCCAGGCGATCACGACGCTGAAGCAGCGTGGTGCCCGAGTTCTCGGCGACGTGCCGACAAATGGCCTGCTCGTCTCGGTCGGTGCCCCCGTTAATGTTTCGGACCTGGGAATCACCTATGCCGCGCCCCTCGCGCCGGCCAATAAGATTAGTCCGCTAATCACCACTGGAGATCCCTCGGCGATGATCGGATTTCTCCTCGTGGAAATCTACTCGGACGTGCGTCTGGTGGAGGCGCAGTCGCTGCTCTTGAATCTCGGCATTACCCTCCATCAGAATCCGGATCTCAGTCCCGTCCACTTGATGATCGTGGCGCCAGCGCAACAGGTGCTCGCGATTGCCACGGCGATTTCGGCGCTGGATGCCGTCTCGTACATCTTCCCCGCCTCGTCGCAACTGGCCAACGGAGTTCCTTCCGGCGCTTGCGTCGGAGCGCTCACCACCAACGGCGCGGTCTCGCAGCTGGTTCCGACGTATGGAGACGGATGGGATGGCCCCGGCCTGGGCGCCGCAACCGTCGGCTACTTTTACAGTCACATCAGTTCGCAGCTCGCACCGGCCGCGGCTCAGCAGACCATTGCAAAAGCGATGGCCGAGTGGGCGAGCGTCGCCGCCATCACTTGGGTGCAAGGAACCAGCGCCACCGCGCCGCGAACCGTGAACATTCTTTGGGCCACCTACGATCACGGCGACGGATATCCTTTTGATGGACCCGGGGGCGTGCTGGCGCACACTTTTTATCCTGCGCCCATCAGTGCGGAGCCTCTCGCCGGTGACATGCATTTCGACGACTCCGAGCATTGGGCCATCGGCGTGGACACGGATCTCTACAGCGTCGCGCTGCACGAACTCGGCCATGCGCTCGGCCTCGGGCACTCCGATAATCCTGCGTCGGTGATGTATCCGTACTACCAGAAAGTGACCGGCCTCGCGCCCATGGACATCGAAACCATCCAGACGCTCTACGCCGCGGCGAGTACGTCGGCGCCAACTCCAACTCCAACGCCGACACCGACTCCAACGCCGACACCGACTCCTACCCCGACTCCTACTCCAACACCGGCACCGATTCCAACACCGACTCCGACACCGACACCGACGCCAACTCCGACGCCAACTCCGACGCCGACTCCGACGCCGACGCCAACTCCGAGCGGAGCCCCGCCGACGCTGACGATCGGCTCGCCCACGGCGTCGACTCTATCCACTTCCGCCACGACGCTCAAAGTATCCGGCACGGCCAGTGACGCAGCCGGGATCACTTCCGTCAAATGGATCACGAACTTCGGCATGGCGGGCACCGCAACGGGAACGACGTCCTGGTCGGCAACCATCCCCCTCATTACCGGATCTAATGCCATCACGATCACGGCGACCGACGCGGCAGGAAGAACGTCTTGGCGCAGTCTCGTGGTCAGCCACTAAACTCATGCCGTCTATTTCGAGACATATGCCTTTTTAAGCGTCGTCTATAATCAAGAGTAGACGCTCTCGCGTTGAGTACCTCAAAATTATGGACGAGTTCGCACCAGCACCCGCCGCACCCGAGCCGCACAGCCGCTCCTCCTACGCACTGGCCGCCATTTCCTGGGCGCGCGACCTGTTCGTCAGCGTGTTGATCGCCGTCGTCATCATTCTTTTTCTGTACCAGCCGGTGAAAGTGGAAGGCACCAGCATGATGCCTGCGCTGGTGGATCAGGAACGCATCTT
>Ga0182030_10010143_pt1 | contig 19206 bp, 22 predicted proteins | sample 812S3MmetaG_FD_121299 | JGI IMG/M metagenome (GOLD analysis project Ga0182030, IMG submission 121299) | Permafrost microbial communities from Stordalen Mire, Sweden - 812S3M metaG (Illumina Assembly) | ecosystem: Environmental > Terrestrial > Soil > Wetlands > Permafrost | place: Sweden... | reverse complement strand
CCTCCAGATTTGAAAACTCAGGCCGCGTGATCGGAAACGAGAACCATCGATAAGCGGAATTTCCCATTGCGATGTCCGCCAACGTAAGCGCATCACCGGCAACGTATTGCTGGCTCGCAAGATGCCCGTCGAGCACCGCCAGGACTTCAGCGAGTCGTGTTTGGGCCTCGGCGAGCGCCACTTGATTTCTCTGTTCCGGCGGCGTGCGTATCAGTCCCCAAAATACCGGATGGATGGTGGGAGCAAGGGTCCCCAATTCCCAGTCGAGCCAACGATCCACATGCGACCGCGTCGCCAGATCACTTGAATAAAGCAATCCCTCTCCGTAGCGGCTCGCCAGGTACCGCTGGATGGTGTTCGATTCCCAAATCACCAGACCATTATCGCGAATCGTCGGCACGAGCCCATTTGGATTCATCTGCAGATATTCAGCCGTCCTGTTGCCGCCGAATTCGCGGCCAATGTCATATCGACGATAGTCGACGCCGAGCTCTGCGCAGCACCACAACACCTTCTGCACATTGGAAGAGCTCGCCCGCCCCCATATTTCGATCATTCAATCCTCCAGATGGTTTGGGCACCAACCCGCATTCGTCGCTGCTCTGAAACACTTCCACCACTATAACCGCTTAGTCATCGCCTTCTAACATTGGTGGAAGCTCCATTAAGACAACGCAGATGGCACCAAAGCCAATCGCGCAGCGACGACAATCACATCACGCGAAGTGGCACTATCCAGATGAGCCATAACGGTACTTCCCCAGCCTCCTTCGTTCTCGTTATTGGCAATGCCAATCAACGCTCGAATGCAGTGGAGGCCCGGAAGGTGAATATTGATGCAGTATCAACTTTTGCAGCGGACATCGCTGCCGGGCGCGCCAATGACCGCATCGGCACTTCGCTTGAGCTGCAGAACGATCGGCTGCGGGTTTGGCATCTACGCCTAGCGCCGGGTCAACGTCTTCCCTTTCACCGTCATGATCGCCCCTATTTTTGGACGGTTTTGACGGACGGCAAAGGACGCTCGCGGTTTGACGACGGACGCGTCGTCGACATCGTTTACCGCAAGGGCGAGACTAAATATTTTGACCTTAATCCCCAAAATATGTTCATTCATGACCTGCAAAACACGGGCACCGAAGAGCTTCTCTTCGTGACCGTAGAATTTGCCCCGCAAGCCTGATTTCCGAATAGTCGGCCCCTGCCGTACGAGCCTCATACCTGCTCTGCGGCTGTTGCTATCTCGGCGTCGAGGAAACCCGGGGCCGCCTCGGGCAACGTTTGCCTCGTCTCATTGATGATCACCTTCTCGAAAAGCCGCTCGATGTGATACGGATCACCCTTAAGAAAGCGTTCGAGCGCCGCTCGGTCCGCGGCCTTGATAATTGCCAGAGTACCGATCATTTCTCCGCTGTCGCCTAACAAGGCGCCGCCGTACACGAACGCACTTTTATGGTCGCGGACATACTGCAGGTGTGCGGCTCGGGTTCTGCGTCTTATCTCCTTACCCGTGGCCGGCTTATCCAGTGAATAAACGAGAAACAGCATGATCGTCGTCTCCTGTGATTGCTCCGTCGCGTCGCCGGTCGTTGTCCGCTCACCCGAATTCTCAGACGTACATGAACTCCCGCACGATGCCCGGAATGTCACTCAGGTCCGGCCGTTCGATCATCATCGACGCAAACGCATATTCGCGGGGCTGCCGGGTACGGTCGATCCGCGCCACACGGAATCCAAAGGAAGCCGCGGACGCCGCGTCCCATGCATTCGACGAATGAAACAAAACCTCTTGCGGTGACACACCCAATCTCTGCGGTATGAGCTGGTAGATTTTTGGACTCGGCTTGAAGACCTTTACTTCGTCGGCGGAAACAACGAGATCGATCAGCCCATCGAGACCTGCAGAGGTCAGAGCCGAGTTCAGCATTGCCTGCGTACCGTTGGAAATGATGGCGGTGCGCATCCCTTCCGCCTTGAGGCGCTCAAGCACAGCGCGAACTTCAGGAAAGGCGCTAAGCGTCAGATAGGCGTCCAACAGATCTTTGCGAAGACCGGGATCATCGACCTGCAGCCTCGCCATGGCGAAATCCAGGGCATCCTGGGTCAGAATCCAGAAATCCTTCCAGCCATCTGCCGGTGGGGCCATCGCACTTCTGATCCAGGAATATTCCAGCTGCTTGTTGCGCCAGACCTCCGATAACACTGCTGCCGATGGCCCCACGGCCGCCGCGTGGCGCGCGACGGCGGAATGCAGATCGAACAGGGTTCCGTAGGCATCAAAAAGGCAAACCTTGATTGGCATTGTCAACGCGCTCTCCTGCAGTTCTCGCTCCGGCTCGGTACCTGACGAGCCCCTGGTTTCTGCTTCGCTGGTTCAGCGTCCGTCGTGAGTATCCCAACAGCGCTAGAAACCCACCGCAGAACCGTCCCCGCGTGGATCTGCACCGCCATGCAGCACCAAGGTCGAGGGATCAATGAAAATTGCGCCGGCGTGGCCCATCATGTCCGAGTAATCGGTAGTCATGCTGACGCTGTGCCCGCGGCGGCGAAGTTCAGTAACAACGGAATCCTGCACGCGTCCCTCAAGATGAAGCTGGGTGGCCGGCTGAGTAAGATCGAGAAACCGTCCCTGCAGCCAGCGTGGCGCCTCGATCGCCTCCTGGGGGGTGTAGCCAAAATCCACAATGCGCGTGACCAGTGCGGTCTGGGTCTGCGGCTGCCCCTCGCCACCCATGGTGCCGTAGACGAGACTCGGCTTGCCTTCTTTCAACAGCATGCCGGCGATCAACGTGTGAAGCGTCCGCTTGCGCGGAACAAGCCGGTTTGGGGAGCTATCGTCGAGTCCAAAGAATTTTCCGCGGTTCTGCATCACGATGCCCGTGCCCTTCGGCACGACGCCCGAACCAAAACCATCACAGATACTTTGAATCAGCGAAACGGCATTGCCTTCACGGTCAACAACGCCGATCCAGACGGTATCGCCACCCGATATCGTCGATGCGCTGGGAGTCGATCGATCCGACTCCCGGATCCTGTTCGCCTGAGTTTGTCCATAGTCCTTGGAGAGAATTCTTTCGAGCGGGATATCAAAAAAGTCCGGGTCGGTAACCCAGCGATCCCGTTCCGCAAACGCCGCCTTCGTCACCTCGGCCATCAAATGATAATAGTCGGCGGTGCCGTCGTGCATACGAGACAGGTCGAAATTGTTCAGAATGTTAAGACAGCCCAGCGCAGCCATCCCCTGGGTATTTGGCGGCAAATTATAGGCCTGATAGCCACGATACTTCACCGAGATCGGTTCGACCCAGTTTGCCTCATGGCTGTGAAAGTCATCAAGCGTCAACGTCCCATCATGCGCTTCCATGTCGGAGACGATGCTGCGCGCTACTTCGCCCTGATAAAACTCTCTTGCGCCTTTCTCCGCAATGAGGTCGAGTATCCTCGCCAGATCGGTCTGCAGTATAATATCGCCGCAGCGCCAAGGTTTTCCTGCCGCGTTACAGAAGATACGCCGGCACTCTTCAAAACGGTGAAGGATGCCGAACGATTTGTCCTCGGCGTTGAAATCGATCAATGAGCGATCGGCCTGGTGTCTTGAGACTGGAAAGCCGTCGGCGGCATAATCGATCGCAGGCCGAAGCAACTCTTTCCACGCGATGCCGCCTGGCTGCGGCCGAAGGTTTTTCAAAGAATATTTAAACGCAGCTTCCCATCCCGACACCGCTCCCGGGACGGTGTTAGCGGCCAAATATCCTCGCGCCGGAATCCGGTCTAGACCTCGCGACCGATAATAGTCGACCGATGCCAGGCTGCCGGATCGCCCCGACGCGTTGATCGCACTGACAGCGCCATCACTGGCGTTGTAGATCAGCCAAAAATTGTCACCCCCTATCGAGTTCGCATGCGGATAGACAACAGCAACTGTCGCCGCGGCAGCAATTGCTGCCTCAATCGCGTTGCCCCCGCGCTGCAGAACGTCAATTCCGGCCTGCGATGCAAGATAATGAGGCGTCACCACCATTCCGGATCGGGCCATCGTTGTAGGACGGGACATTCAACTCCTCTTGCGCGGCGCGCATTTAACGCTGCTGTTCAGCGCGGCTCCCCATTCAGTGCACTGGGGAGACGCGATTGACCTCATGATGTGCGGATTGTGTCAGAGCATCACGCTGGCAGCCCTGTGTCTCGCATGCCTTGTGATTGAGCAAAGGTCCATTATTATTCGTCGTCTGGAACCATTCCGCTCGGAGCGAAGAGAGTCTTACGCGCTGCTCCGATGATTTCTGCTAAGCTCGGACAAGTAAGAGGGTGTCGGATGACAACCAGTCAGTGCTCTTTGACGGCAGCATCCGGTACTTGTCGAGCCACCCAGTCGTTGGCCCTTGATTCCATTCGAACCGTCGTTCCGAGCGAGCGCCCCGAGGAGAACCCGTCGCTTATGGATTATCTCGTCGCCCTAACGTGAGCGAAGTGAATCGGCTACGACGGCCAAATCGGAGGCACCGGCCTCGATTGCCACGGCCACCGACTGGATAATAGCGGCAAAGCGGACCGCTGTCTGAATTGTCTCCGCGGCGACGGCCGCCTCCTGCAACACCTTTTCGTGGGCGTCGATACACGCGCCGCACCCGTTGATCGCGGAGACCGCCAGTGACCACAGCTCAAAATCGGTCTTGTAGATGCCGGGGTTGGCGATGACGTTCATGCGCAACCGCGCCGGCATCGTCGCATATTCCTTGTTCGATGCGAGATGAACGAAACGATAGTATACGTTGTTCATCGCCATCACCGACACAGCAGCTTTCGCCGCTGCAATCGCCGCCGGTTTGAGCTTTGCGGCCGCCTCGGCTTCCATCGCGGTGACCACCGCGGGATTGCGCGTCGCGATCGCCGCGGTCAGGAACAGCCCGTATTTCGTCTGCGTGCCCAGGGTTTCATCAGACGCCATCGACGTCAGATTGAGCCTGACGTCTTTGGCAAAATCGGGAATTCGGTCTTTCAAGGCGTCGATTGACATGAAGCCTCACGCGACCTTGAGAGTGTCGCCACCGATTTCGCGATTGCACGGGCACAATTCATCGGTCTGCAATGCGTCTAGTACACGCAGCGTATCTTTCGGAGCACGGCCGACGTTGAGGTTGGTCGCATAGACGTGCTGGATGACGTTGTCGGGGTCGACAATGAAGGTGTAGCGATAGGCGACGCCGTCCGGCGAACGCACGCCAAGCCCATCCACGAGCGCGCCCTTGGTGTCGGCGAACTGCCAGATCGCGAGGTGGTGAAGATCCTTGTGCTCACGCCGCCAGGCAAGCTTGCAGAACTCGTTGTCGGTCGAGCCTCCAAGCACGATTGCGTCGCGATCTGAAAAGTCCCTTCCCAATCGTGCGAATTCAGCGATCTCGGTTGGACACACAAAGGTGAAATCCTTCGGATAGAAGAAGATCACTTTCCACTTTCCGGGAAAGCTCGCTTCCGTCAGCGGCTCAAACGCGCTCTGACCTTTTTCTTCCTGGCTGTGAAAGCCAGGCTTTACGCCGACGATTTCGAACGAAGGCAGCTTGTCGCCAATTCCGAGCATTTTCAGTAACTCCGTTAGTTTTGATTCGAGCCGTTGATCCGTCTGCTAGCAAACGATATGCCACGGCAAGGTCTTCCGATATCAACGAACTTGGTTGGCAAGCTATGGAACCTCAATGGCGCATCCGCATCTGCGCGGCAGGTGACGTGGCCGCATTTTCCGTTCGATTGGGCCTGAAAAGATGCGCTTCGCAAAGTTCTCCCGGGATAGATCATTTTACCCTCTACGCTCTCAGCGCGGCGGCCAACCTCTGAGCCGCCGCGACGATCGTCGTTTCGTCCACCGCCGCATAACCGAGGACAAGCGCTCCTCCGTTTCGTTGGTCGACATAGAAGCTCGATAGTGGCGGCGTTATCACGCGGCACGCTGCCGCACGCCGGGACGCTTCAACATCGGAAAGACGCCCTCTTGTTTCGGCGTTGAAATGTCCGAGCAAATGAATCCCGGAAACGTCAGGACGCACCGACAAGATATGCGACAAGTACATCTCTGCGGCTTCAACGAGTGCCGCTTGCCGGTTTCGGTAAATAGATCGCATTCTGCGTACGTGGGTGGAAAAGAAGCCCTCCCGCATAAATGCGTCGACTATCGGTTGCGGCAGGATCGACGGTTGAAAGTCCAACCCGGTTCTGCCCACGGCAAAGCGCTCCGCAATTCGCGATGGGACGACGAGATACCCAAGACGCAGTGACGGAAAGAGAACCTTGGAGAATGTTCCAACGTAGATCACGCGCGAACCGCCATCCAGGCTTCGGAGAGCCGCAGGTGGGCGGCCCGCGTACCGAAATTCGTTGTCGTAGTCATCCTCGATGATCCAGCTGTCGATTTCATTGGCCAACGCCAGAAGCTTCAGCCTGCGTCGCAAGGACATCACAGTACCGAGTGGATATTGATGCGATGGCGCGACAGCGATCATTCGGGGCGTCGTGCCGGTCGCGATTCCGTCCGACAACGAGAGACCCTCATCATCCATCGGCACGGGAATGACGGTTGCGCCTGCGGCAAACAACGCGCCGCGCAGTCCAGGATAGCCGGGATCTTCAACCCACACCGGCTCGCCCGGATCGAGCAACAGCCGGGCGGCGATATCGACGCCATTCTGGGCGCCGGTCGTGATGATGACATCCTCGGGCATGCATTCAATCATTCTCGCCGTGCGCAAATAAGTGCAGATCGATTCTCGCAGCGGCCAATAGCCTCCCGGATCCGAGTGCATGAGCAGCGAACGGTCCGGGTTGCGCCAAATTCGCGAAAGCTTCTCCCAGATCCGAAATGGGAACAGTGAGATGTCCGGCAGCGATGGAGCAAACGCCCGGTAGGGCTCCACCTGTTGGGGTATCGTTATCGTGAGAATTTTCCCGCGGCGCGAGAGATCTAGGTCACACTTTTGGTCTTGCGTCTCCGACCTCGATTCAAAAGGAGGCGTCAGATCTTCCGGCAGGACGTCGACTACAAATGTGCCCGATCCGCTTCGCGCCTTAAGATAGCCCTCTGCGATCAACTGTTCGAAAGCACCCAGGACCGTATTGCGCGAACAGCCTAGCTGCAGTGCAAGATGGCGCGTTGCCGGCAGCAAGGTTCCGGGCGCCAGGCGTCGACTGATCACCGCCTGACGGAGCTGCCGGTAAAGCTGCTGCCATAACGAGAGAGCCGACTTCTGATCCAGCCAGAGGTCGGTAAACGCTGCGAGACTGGCGCGCTTCGCCCGCGGCTTTGGCTCCGCCTCTCGCGAAAGACCGTCGATGCCCAAGATCTGCTGTTGCATGCCGAATGATCCCACGATCTCCGCGTCGACGACGTTTCTTGTATCAACCAATCTTCGCTGCCCGTCCGCAGCGCATCCCGCGTTGGACGACAAGCGGCTTACGCGTTCGTTTCGAGCGGGACGGATATCGGCCCCTCGGCCGACATCACTTGCTCAAGTTTCCAACCGCCGCCTTATGTCACGTGTGAACCAGGCAGCGAATTGACTGCTATCCGAAGCAACCGGCGTTGCGACAAATTGCTCCAGCGTCGGTGTCTTCCTGTTTGGATACCCCATTTGATTGACGGATGGATCGATGCTCCCGGCGATCTAATATGGCAACGGAAAGCGCGCGGTGAGATCAGCGACGCGCTCTTTCATCGCGACTGCGTCGCCGCCGCTTGGAGACGCTGGACCCATATGAATGGCTTGAAGTGTCTCCAGTATCATGTCGCCGATCTCGCGAAATTCCAGTTCGCCAAACCCGCGGCTTGTACCGGCCGCGCTACCGATGCGAATTCCGGAAGTAACAGTCGGCTTCTCGGGATCGTCAGGAACCGCGTTCTTGTTCAGCGTGATGCCGATACTCTCTAGCGCCTTTTGTGCAACATCGCCGGTAAGGCTCAATGGCCGCAGATCCGCGACAGCAAGATGACTATCTGTTCCCCCGGCGATGATCGGCAAACCACCCATTGCCAAACGATCGCTCAGCGCACGCGCATTCCGGACGACGGTCTGAGCATATAGCCGGAACGACGGCTGCAACGCCTCTTCGAAAGCTACTGCTTTCGCGGCCACCACATGCATCAACGGGCCTCCCTGAAGTCCCGGAAAGATCGCGGAGTTTATCTTCCTTGCAAGATCGGCATCATTCGTCAGAATGAGACCCCCACGTGGTCCACGAAGCGTTTTATGTGTGGTTGACGTCACTACGTGTGCATGGGGAATTGGCGAAGGATAAACGCCGCCGGCAACCAGACCCGCAAAATGGGCCATGTCGATCATGAGCACCGCATCGGCCGAATCAGCGATGCGGCGAAAGGCTGCAAAATCAATGATGCGCGAATATGCCGAGCCGCCTGCGACAATCAATTTAGGTCGATGTTGAAGAGCAAGCGCCTCGACAGCATTCATGTCGATGCGATGGCTGTTGGAATCGACCCCGTAACTGATGGAATTGAACCAACGGCCCGAGATGTTGACGGCAGCTCCATGAGTGAGATGCCCTCCGGCCTTGAGATCGAGGCCCATGATCTTGTCGCCAGGCGACAGCAGGGCCAGAAAGACCGCTTGATTTGCCTGGCTGCCCGAATGCGCCTGCACATTCGCGTAGTTGCTTCCGAACAATTCCTTCGCCCGTTCGATCGCCAGCGTTTCCACCAAATCGACGTTGACACAGCCGCCGTAATAGCGCCTGCCGGGATACCCTTCAGCGTATTTGTTTGTAAGAACTGACCCCTGAGCCTCGAGAACCCCCCGACTGACAAAGTTCTCCGACGCGATCAATTCGATTGATTCGCGCTGACGACGTCGCTCCGCTTCGATAGCGTCTGCGACAAGAGGGTCGGAAGCCGAAAGCGATTTGGAGCTAACGCTTTCCGGCCGATCGCCGATAAAGCTCCGCTTAGCTACGGGCATTTGATGTTTCCCTTATCCGTCGAACGAGCCACGTCAATTTGCTCACTTCGCCGCAACATGAGAAACTGCGGTAACGATGGATGATAAATTGTCGTTCAGTCGCCGCGCTGCGGCACGGAAGGCGGGAAGCTTTGGCGAAACCCGGCTTGCGAGATTTGCAGCCTCCTGCGCGCCCAACGCTTGTTCGAGGCTGGCTTTGTATTCAGGTATCCGCGCCCACTCTGACACTGTCGATGAACCAATCTCGCAGTGGTACTGGAACCCGTAAGCATGCCGCCCCCATCGAATCGCCTGGGTAGGGCATGCATCGTTCGCAGCCAGAACGGCCGCACCGTCTGGAAGTCTTGAAATCTCGGCCCCATGCCACTGAAGGCATCCTATTGTTGCCGGAAAGCCTTTCAGAATCGGATCTCTCAACCCTTCCGACGTCAGCGTAACGTCAGCCAACCCGACTTCGGGCCGGTTCATTAAACTCACCTTGCCGCCGAGCGCTTCCGCAAGAAGTTGGTGACCCAGGCATATTCCGAGATAGGGCCGACCGAAATCTTTGACCCAGCAGCGAATCGCGTCCTTTTCCGGTTTAAGCCAAGGGTAGAGGTCCTCCTGCCATACATCCATGGGCCCGCCCATCACGACGAGAAGATCGAAGCCGTCGAGCGTCGGGATAGCTTCACCAGCGTCCAGTTCTACGGGCGCCCATTGATGACCCTGTTCCGCCCAAAATTCCCGAAACACCCCGGGGTGCTCGACGTCAAGGTGTTGAAAAACGAGAATACGCATGTTGGCCGGTCAGCTCCTTCGCTCTCATATTGCTCAAACCCCCTGCCGTCTCGACACTCTTCAAATGAAGCGGGCGTCGGCATCCGGATGGATTTTACCATATGAATCGCGTGTTCAAAAAAAAAGGCCCATTTAGCGATCGCTAATGGGACCAATCCACTCGCGAAGCTTTACCTTGACGAATTCGCTGCCTGGAAACGCTCACCCACAAGGATCGTCTGGGTTGCATGTTTCAGGATGACCGCGTTGCCGGCCAGCAGCGCGGGGACGATTGGGTTCACCGCCGTCAGATATGGATAGTTCCAAGGCGCTACAATGAGAACGATCCCAGCCGGTTCCGCTTGATGCTGCGACTGAGGCCGGCCTTTTCGGGAGCAACGATCGGCGCCAGCGCGTCCTCGTTCATCTCGGTCAGCGCGCGCAGCCGCTCCTCGAAGCCGCGCATCTCGCCGCCGTAACGAATGGTACGGCCCATCTGGATCGCGAGTTCGGGCACGATTTCCTGATTTTGGGCAAGCACCGCCGCAAGAAATTCCAACATCTTGGCCTCGCGCTCGGCCAGCGGTGTCGCGACCACTTACGCTGCACCCGCTTTGCCGCGGATAGAACCGCTTCTATCTCGGGACGCGACGCAAGCGCGCGACGCGCTACCTCGTTGCCGTCGACCGGCGAAATACAGACGATGTCGTTCATGATGCCTCCATTGCCGAACCGTTCGGCCTCCCACGATTCAGATGATCTCGAAATAGCGCGCCAGTTCGCAATCGCGCTGCCGGAAGATTGATCATGGTCCCCGCCTATTGAAGTTTCCATTGTCGACATCGCTGGCATGTCGTTCATTAGCGTAAAGTGCTGTGATGGAGCGTCGGGGGTTCAGAAACGGAGCCTGAGGCGATCGAGGACGCCAATGACATCTGGACGTGCTGATGTAACAGCACGACGCGGCACTTGGCATGGGGACAACGCTGGTTGGGGTGTCCCTCACCCCAACAGCGCTGCTCACGTTCAACGTCGGCGATAGCCGCTCCTACCTTTTCGGTATCGGCCGGCTAATCCGGCTTAGCCACGGCGACATTGCTGACGAGGAGAAAACTCGCTCAGGCCATCGCAGGTCGCATGTCGTCACCCAGGCGCTCGGCGGCTCTTCGTTTCCCGTTGACATAGAGCCGCACATCAATGTCGATGCGCCGCTCGGTCCCGACGAGACCCTCATTCTTTGCACCGAGGGGCTCAGGTATCCGCGGGAGTTGGTGGCTTCGAATGCGTCGGAAAAGACCTGCGGAGCCTAGACTAGTACTTCTCCTTTTGCCAATCGGGCCAGCGACAGTGGCCGGCGGCTACGCCGTGCAGGGAATCGCCGGATCGTTCGTGGTCAAGATGGTCGGCTCCTACAGCAATATCGTGGGCCTGCCCTTGTATGAAACGATTGCGTTGCTCGGCGGCGAAGGCTTTCCGGTTCGCTTCGGGCCGGGAATCAGTGAATCCGGCCGGGTTATGATATTGTGAGGCTAAATATTTCTTGAGGTAACCAAGTTGGTTCGTTTGCCGAACTTCGTCCTCAACCTGCGCCAGATAGCCGTTGCGCTGTTCGGGCGAAGTAACCGCGTCACAAAGCAAAGCCGAGCCAGCGATCGATGCATATTCGCCCATCTCTAGAAAATTGGAGACGAACTTCATCGACTCGGCCCAGCGCGATTCGATCCGCCTGCCAGCCTGCAGTCGCGAGGCTGTCGCTGCGCGAGCCATATTGACGGTCGTCCTTCTCCTCTTCCATGCGGCAATATTCGCCGACGATCAGCTTGAACTGCTCGCGCGTGCCGGGGTTGAATCGGTATTTCGAGGCGTATTTCGAACGCCTCTCGAAATCTCAGCCGAGATCCTGGAGGAAGCGATGCACATCCTGCGCACCGACCCTCGCATCTTCCACCGTGACCGCGGTCCGCAGGCCGGAGCTGTTCGGGGTGATACCGTGCGCCATGAAGATCTTCCCCTCGGTTCAAATTCAGTTTAGCCGCGTCCGATCAAGTCAACTGACGGCTTCCTCGCGCAGGCTGTAGGCGACTGCTATCGCGGCAAGGAGCGCGACGATGGGACCCCAATAGAGGAACCATGGGCCAAGACCGTAGACGGCGATGGATACGATCGACGCTATCACCGATATCACGGCTCCGATCAGGCTGTAATGATACCGGTCGGGACGGCTGTCGTCGGCCAAATGACGGTCCCGAACCGATTTTTGCAGCGCAGCCGCCATATAGTAGAGGTAGTAGACGGCGATAACGGCGCCGACGACGATCGTCACTAAAGTTCCGGTCGAGACATATTGAAGAGCCATGGAACATTTCTCCTTGTCTTTGACATTACTCGGCGACGCCGCCTACTGCGGCGAGCGCGGGAGATATATCCTCGCTCACGGCCGCGTCCTCGACGCGGGAGAGCACCGAATAGTCGAATTTCTTCTGGCGGATCAACCCGAGCACGACCGGGATTGCCGCGCTGACCGCGAGGATCGTAATCGAGCCCCAGAGTTCGCCATTGAACGCGCGCACGGGCATCCCGATCGCGATGGCCGCGAGCGTGCCCAGAACAAAACCGGGGCCGGTTATCCGCGACCAGAAGAGCGAGAGCACCAATGGGATCAGAATGGCGGTGCGGATGGCGTAGCTGGTCAACACGATGGTCACGAAATCGACCCCCGTCAGTACGACTGCTGCAGCGATCAGCGCTGCGATGGCCATCGGGATCTTCGCCCACAGAAACAGGCTACGCTCGTGAATATGCGGGAAGATCGGCCTGATGATATCGACCACGGTCACCGAGCTGATCGCGGTAAAGGCGCTGTCGATCACCGAATAACAAGCGGTGAGGATGACGACGACATAGAGGATCACAATCCAGATGGGCAGGTTGAGATGGGAGATTAGATACGGACCGACCGACGCGGCATCGCCGCCAAGCTGGGTGTTGAGGTCGAGATGGAGGGCGATACCGATGAGGCCAAGCAGCCCGATGCAGATCGGAATCGGATAAAACAGGGCTCCGGCCCAGAGGAAAGTTCTGCTCACGTCCTTCTTCTTGAGAGCCCAGGCGACTTGCCAATATTCCTGTCCGGCCACCGTCGCGGTGATGAGGCCGAGCGCCAAGGTGATCCCGAATCCGGTCGCGGCGTCGGGGCGCGTCACGGACAGAAGATCGTTATGCTGCGCAGCGACCGACGCCCAGATCGGATCCGCGCCTCCTGCTGCGTGCAGAGCGGCGACGATGATGATGGCCGGCGGCACCGTGTGCAAAAGCGTGGACAGCGTCGAGGTGGAGACGGAAGCCCACAGTCCGCCAAGCAGGCTGTAGACGAGCACCACGGCGAGACCGACGATCGCCGCGACCCTCGGATCGGTGCCGAAGACGTTTGAGATCACCAGCGACGTACCCTTGATATTGATGATGACCTCGATAAGCGAGCCGAACAGCGCGCCCAGCACGACCACGGTCGTTGCTATCTTCGAGCCATCGAAGCGAGCGTTCACAAATTCGGGGATAGTGTAGCCGTTCGGCATCAGCGAACGGATTTTGCGCGCAAAAGGTATGACGAGGATCACCGCGAGACCGTTCGGCACCGTGAACCAGAACAGGCCGGATAAGCCATAGGTGAAGGTCTGGGCGGCGGACATCATGACCGCCATGGCCCAGGTCCAGATCGAGATCAGGCCGGCGACGCCAAATCCAAAACCGATCTTGCGGTTCGCGATCACAAAATCCTTCGTCGAGCTGACGAGGTTGCGTTTGATGTAATAAACGAGAGCAAGCATGATCAACCCGACTACGATTTCTGTCGGGATGCCCTGAGCCGAGCTGAGCAGCGGGTTGAGTGTTAATTTGATGTCATCCACCGCAGTTGCCTTTCGTGTCTGCTTTTTTAGCCATTGCCAATCTCGATGCCGCGGCGCCGCAGGCAGAATGCCCTGCATCCGGCAAAATGTTTATCCGGCGAACTGTCCCGCATCGGTGAGAGGAGGAACGTGTCTAGTGATCATCTTGCTAAAGTAGTTCACGACATCCGCTTTTGGAATTCCAAAATTGCTGCGATTACGCGCGGATCGTTCTCCGCACGCTGCGACGGAAAGTCAAAAGGCCTAACGTCACCTTAACGGCGTTGGCGAGCACATCGATTCCGCGCAATAGCCGCTCGCGCGCGTCGGCAGAGAATTTGACTTCTTTCGCAGCCATTAATGAAGCATCTTACGGATAAACAAAACGTTCATCCGTGACCCATGGCATCCTGCTTTGCAAATCGCTGGATGACGATGCTGATCGGTGTCAGTCCGAAGATCTTGTTCATGACCAACACCAAGCCGGCGAGGTTGATCATGATGACGCCGAGTAGGGCTCCGATCAGGAAGACCAGTGTCGCCTGACTGCTTATCGGGTTCTGGAATCGCGCGCGAACGAACTCGGCGGGCGTGTAACCCGACGGCATCTTCTGGCGGAGTTTCAAGGCGAACGGCACCATGATGATCACCGCGAGCCCGTTCGGCACGATGAACCAGATGAGACCGGAGATACCCCAAGTGTAGGCCTGCGCCGACGACAGCATCACGGCCATCGACCACGTCCACACCGAGATGAGCGACGCGACTCCGAATCCGAATCCGAGAAGTCGGTCGGAGATTACGGAGTTGTGCGTCGTCTTGACGGCGCCCTTGACCGCCAGGGCGATGAGCAGCGGCATAATGCCGGGACCGAAGAGGAGCGCATATCCCAATGTGCCTTACTGTTGGACGAATTCGAGGTTCAGCACAGAAAGCTCCTTACCGAGGTGATGATGGGGATGCCCGATATCGGGGGCGGGGTTTTGAGCAATGAGTTCGCCGTCACGGCGTTAGTCGTCCTGTTCGTTGCTGATGCTTCGGAGACTCAGCGGTCAGCGCGGGTTTCCAACCAAGTTCCGGCGCGATTTCCTCGGCAAACAATCGCAATCGTTCGACGTTCAGGTCCGCTCCGGGAGTGCCTTCTCTGACGGACGGGAACAGCCCGGTTGTCGGGAAGAAATCGGTGACAAAGCCCAACAACGCAGGATCTTCCAGGAGCTGCTGAACAATTTCCTGCGAGGAGCCCGCGCGCGCCACAGACCTTAGATACTCTTTCGGAGAAAGGGACCCCAGCTGGGGGAAACGGTCCGCCAGACCCCGTTGAGTGGACTCCACGTCCGGCCCGAGTGTCTCCGCTATCGCGTCCGCGCTCTCGCCGTGAAATGTGAATCGCTGTGCGCCAATTCGCGCTTCGTCAAGGCTTCCGTTGAGTGCCAGCCATTCTTCGAGGTAACCAACGATGAACCGAAGCTGATGGAAGATGACGTGGTCGTGGAACGCACCGATCATGAGCCCGTTCCCATTTCTTGCGATCTTGCGGGCTCTGTCCTCACTGCTGGCCGTCTGCCACAGCCTGCATCTGAGACTCGGCGCGTCGGGGAAGAGTCGCTTCGGCTTCAGGTCCGCTTGCGCCTGCTGCCCTGCAACCGAGTCGGAGGCGGACAGCAGCTTCGGGGATGTGTGCTCGGGCGCAATATCGGTGCCGTCCAAGCGGATGTTTTCGATCTGAGCGAACTCCGCACAACTCCGCTGTTCCAATAGATGCTGAAGTATCCGCAGATTTCGGTCAAAGAATTCGTGCCTTGCCGAGAATTCAACTCCGAAGGTATTGAAGGCCTGCAGGTCTCCTCTGGCTCCCCCCAACCCGACCTGGACTCGGCCACCCGATAGTGCGTCCAGTACCGCCAGGTCCTCGGCGAGTCTGATTGGGTGTTCGAAAGGCAGTGTTATCACCGCCGTTCCCAGATGGATCCTCTTGGTCCGTGCAGCGGCAGCGGCTAAAATGACAAGAGGGGACGGAACGCTGCCATCCTCAGGGCTGAAGTGGTGCTGCCCGATCCAAACGCTGTCGTATCCGATTTCCTCAGCGGCTACTATGCTTTCGACGAGTTCCTCGTATGTTCTGCGCGCTGACCGGTCGACGGGACTGGGTACCTGGGTGAAAAATCCCAATTTGAATGGCTTACCTGATTGGCGCAGAGGCGCTGCCCGCTGTTCGATCTGGTCGTCAGTGAGCTGCGCCTGACTGCGGGTTGCTTGCTCAGATTCAGACATGAGTACGGGGCGCTCCGTTCTGATCGAAAGCTTCCTGGAACAGATAGCTCGATATGTAGCGATCCACGGAGTCCGGAATGAGCGTGACGATCGTTCGGATGGATGGGTCTCGACGTTCGGCAACCTGCCTGGCGGCGGCTACCGCGGCTCCGCCGCTGACGCCGGCGGGAATTCCGGCATGCTTGGCAAGCGCCCTGGCAGTGGCAGCCGCATCGCCCTCGGTGACCCGAAGAATCTCGTCGACGACCTCCTGCGCGAAATTCGGGCTCTTGAAGTTGGGGCCCAGTCCATAGATTTTATGCGGATTGAATTCCTCGCCGCTAAGTACCGCGGAATTGTCCGGTTCGACCGCGAAGACTTTTATATCCGGATTTTTTTCTTTTAGAAATGAACCGACACCGCTGATCGTTCCTCCTGAGCCGACTCCGATTACTACCGCATCGATATCTCCGGCGGTGTCCTCCCAAATCTCGCGGCCGGTCGTTTCTCGATGTATTTCACGATTGATGGGAATGATGAATTGGTTCACGAAGAATGCGCCCGGGGTCTGGTCGGCGATTCTTTCGGCTTCGTCTACAGACCCCTGCACTCCCTCTTCTTTCGGTGTCAGGACGAGTTCTGCGCCGAGGTTCTGGATTAAAACTTTTCGCTCATAACTTGTGTCTTCGTATATGACTATGACGATACGGTAACCGCGGCTTGCTCCTGCAGCCGCGAGTCCGAGACCCAAATTTCCACTGCTCGCAGCAACGATCGTGCCTCCTGGCTGCAACTTTCCGATTTTCTCCGCGAAATTGATTGCACCGACCGCAAGTCGATCTTTCACACTGGCTGTCGGGTTGAAGTACTCGAGCTTTGCCAGCAGCTCTGTGTTTTCCACCGAGAAATGATCGTTCAATCGTACGATAGGAGTGTTCCCTACCGTCTGTGTCACATTGTCGAAGATTCTTTTTTGGCCAGTTGTCACTTTTATCTCGCATGTCAGAAGTCGCATCGCTGACGCGGATGCGAGAAGTCGGCATTGGAACTGAGGGGGGTCGCGCTCAGCGGAGGCGTCAGTGGATCGTCCCTGGGCGTGGCGCTGCCCTCGCCGCCCGCGAGCTGCCACCGTCGATCTAGGCAGCGGTGACCGCAGGAGTGCAAACCGATCGCGTCCAAGGTCTTATGTGCCGTCGCTTGGTGTCGAGCCTTCTTCCCACCCTCCGGGAGGGTCGATGATTTTGGGCATGGAGTTTTGTCCTTCTCGTAAAAATCATTCCCACGAACGGCCAGAGAATCGCAACATTTCCGGTATGATGCTGTAAGTCGGCACGCCCACCGCATGCAAACAAACATTCCTTCCCTAACTTAGAGCGCGGAGAATCATGATTGTCCATTTTGATTATTCAACGTGACTCGGCAGATTCTCCCTCGTCGCATGCTTTACTGCGAAAAACTTTACCTCAATTGGTCCAGCAAAGCTTCTCGTGCGAAGGTTACGCGTCAAACGAAAAGGTCACCTCACCTATAACCGCATGTTCGGGAGATCACGTAGTTCTGGTGATGCGATGATCAACCGGCAGCATTGATCGTCTTGCGGCCTAGATTGCGTGGCAGCATTCGGCTCTCGAACCGCGTGGCACATCGTCGGACACGATTATGCGTGAACAGCAAGAGAATGTGCGCTCGGCACTCATTAGAGTCTCGGCTCCGTAGCGGTGACGGCGGCGATCGCCCTCTTCGGAAAACCCGATGACGCAGATGCGGAGTGATAGAGGGAACCGTAAATTATGTCCTTTTCAATCCAATTCTTCGGTCATTTTTGACTACGGGATGCGACCAGGGCGCGTTGACCATTATCAAATGAACCGAGTTGAACGTTCGCACTTCATCTGATTGGGGCGAGCCGGTACTGTCTTGGTGCTGCGATGCAATTTGTCGTCGCGCAACGGAATCCGATTATGGCGGCACGTCAACTTCATCTGAAGGTCAATCTTCTGCACTTCGGTGTCAATCGGCGTTCAAATTTGGCTCTGACGCAATTTTGGCGCAGCTCCTATTCCGCGCCGATTAATCTGGCTTGAAGCAGATCGATTTTCCCGCGCGGCCATACATCTGACGTCTGACAAGCTTCAGTTGCGTGATCTGACCTTCAGTCTGTCCGTTCGACCATGACGAAGTGATTGCCGCTCGAACCGCCGCTTCATCCCTCCCGACGCCGCTGGCAAATGAGACGATGAGACTGGCGCGGGCGCGCTCGATCCACGGGGTAAGTCCGATCTCAAGCCTGCGCCGGATCATCAAGTGGAATTGGATGATGATCTCGCGTGCCTCGACCAGGGTTGGTACGCCGGCTTCGAGAGTGGCGACCATGACGGTCTCCGCTTTGGTGAGCAAGTCCCGCCCGATTGTCATGAGGCGGGCGATTTTTCTGGCCGACGGAATCCGTTGAAGGTTTTGTGCGTCGGCCCTTTCAGCCCGCGGTCTGCGGGTCGCCCACTCGCTGATGACGCGGAGTGAGCCGCGGAAGCCACGCGCCTTCATCCTGATGCTGTTGCAACCATCGATCATGGACGGCAGCAGCCAACTGGTGTGCTTCAATCTCGGTCAGCGTCTTTGGGCCGGCGCGTAGATTATTAGCCCAGCGGCACTCGATCTCAGCCTGGGCCTCCGCATGGCGACGCTTGGCCTCAGCCGGGTCACGGGTTTGAAGGCTGCGCTGCTCTTCTCGTTTGCCTACATGCTTCAGCAAATCATCCGGTACGCGCTTTCGAAGCCACCAGACGCCGCTTTTGGTATGTTTCCAAGTACGAGCCGTTGCAGGGGGCATGCGTACCACCCGTGTGAACCGAACGGGTAGCGATAAGTATTTGATTTTGCTTATTTACTTCTAAAACAATCGCTTAGAAGGGTCATGGTGCCCAGGGGCGGGATCGAACCACCGACACTGCGATTTTCAGTCGCATGCTCTACCAACTGAGCTACCTGGGCACTGTCCGGCGGATGGCCGGGAGCGCCGGTTTATAGTCAGGCCGGGCAGCCCTGTCCACCACGCTTCGCCTGCGGCTGCGCGTGGCGCGGCCACGCAAACAGTCCAGGTCCGGCACGACCCGCGGGGCGAGACGGGCCACCACTCAAAGCGGCGCCAACTGCGCGAAAACACGACTATCGCTAATCGCCGTCTTCGTCGTCATCCCTGGCGGCGGGAATGGCATAGGAATTCGACAGCCAGCGGTTCAAATCGACATCCCGGCAGCGCTCGGAACAAAACGGACGCGACGCCTCCAGGGCCGGCTTGCCGCAGATCGGGCAAGGCTTGCCGGATTTCTTACCGGATTTCTTGCCGG
>Ga0182030_10010142_pt1 | contig 19206 bp, 18 predicted proteins | sample 812S3MmetaG_FD_121299 | JGI IMG/M metagenome (GOLD analysis project Ga0182030, IMG submission 121299) | Permafrost microbial communities from Stordalen Mire, Sweden - 812S3M metaG (Illumina Assembly) | ecosystem: Environmental > Terrestrial > Soil > Wetlands > Permafrost | place: Sweden... | reverse complement strand
GCATGAACGCCTCCATGTAATTACCCGTTATGATCGATTCAAACCGTATTTTCTAGAGGCCCAATTCCATGTTGGGCGGCAATCGATCTCGATTCATTCGCATGATAATCGCGGAAATATCCAACATCATGAAAACCGGAAATGGCAGTTGCAGGGGGGCGAGCTTCCCCGGATCTATACATTGCGTAGGTCGCTCGAATCCAAGTAATTGCGGTCACAAAGCACACTGCGCTGGCCACGTTCAGCAATACTTGCCAGAGGATCTGACTGTGTGTGAAGCCAATGGGTCAGGATGGAAATGGCGGATGGCCGCAGTATCAAAGGGCGCAAGATCGGTCTCACCTCACGCGCGATGCAGCAGGCATCGCAGATCACGGAGCCGGACTACGCACCGCTCATGGACGATATGTTTTTCACCATTGGCGCCGATATACCGTTCGAGCGCTTTATCGCGCCGCGCGTGGAAGTGGAACTGGCGTTCGTACTGCACGCGCCGCTGACGGGACCCGGTGTGACAATCTTCGATGTCCTGCGAGCCACCGACTACGTGACTCCCGCGCTCGAGATCATTGACGCGCGCATCGAGCAGTTCGACCGCGACAGCCGCGCGCCGCGCAAGGTGCGCGACACCATCGCGAATTTTGCCGCCAATGCGGGCATCGTCGTCGGCGGTCTGCCGGTCAAACCCGACGCTGTCGATCTGCGCTGGGTCGGCGCGCTGCTGTACAAGAATGCCGTGATCGAGGAAGCCGGTCTCGCGGCGGCCGTGCTCAATCATCCCGCCGCCGGCGTCGCATGGCTCGCCAATAAGATCGCTCCCTACGGCGAAACTCTAAGGTCCGGAGACATTATTCTGGGCGGTTCGTTCACCAGACCGACGAACGTTGCGCGCGGCGATGTGCTGCATGCCGATTACGGCGCTCTCGGCAGCATATCGATGCGTTTCGTCTGATCGCGGAGCTTCATGATGGAATTGCCGACCAATGCGTTCAAGCAAGCTCTGCGCCAGGGAAGGTCGCAAATCGGGCTGTGGGTGGGACTCGCCGATTCCTACGCCGCCGAACTATTGGCCACGACCGGTTTCGATTGCCTGGTGATCGATGCCGAGCATGCGCCCAACGACCCGCGCAGTGTTCTGGCGCAATTGCAGGCGATGGCACCGTATCCGGTTCATGCCATCGTGCGTCCGGTGTGTGGTAGCGTAGAACTGATCAAACAATATCTGGATATCGGCGCGCAGACTCTCATCATTTCCATGGTCGAGACCGCTGAGCAGGCTCGGCAGATGGTGGCGGCGACGCGCTACCCGACGCGCGGCGTGCGCGGGGTGGGCAGCGCCTTGGCGCGCGCGTCGCGATGGAATCAGATCGACGATTACCTGCGGCGCAGCGACGATGCGATGTGTGTGTTCGTCCAGGTGGAATCCGTCAATGCGTTGACCCATCTCAAGCGCATTGCCGCGGTGGATGGAGTCGACGGAGTCTTCTTCGGTCCCGCGGATTTGGCGGCGTCGATGGGCTTACTCGGCAAGCCCTCCGATCCGGCGGTGCGGGCCGCCATACTTCAGGGAATTGCGACGGTCAAAAGGGCGGGTAAGGCGGCGGGTACGCTCACCTCGGACCGCAAACTTGCACGCGAGTACTTGGAAGCTGGGGCTCAGTTCGTCGCAGTGGGGGTCGATACGTCGATATTGGTCAAGGCCGCCCAGGAATTGGCTGCGGAGTTCACCGGGATATGCCGCAACAGTGCAGCCGACGGCGTGTACTGATCGTGCTGCGAGATGGATCGAGGCGCAATCGCCGCGGTTAGACCGGCATGTCTAAGACCTTTCGTGAGTGGAATGTCGAGCAGCACTGGCTGCTGCCGCCGTCGGTGATGGATTTCGTGCCGGCCGAGCATATTGCACATTTTATTCGGGATACGGTGCGCGAGCAGCTGGATCTGTCCGAGGTTCTCGCCCCGTATGAAAGGAGGAACGGGGTTACCCGCCGTACAACCCGGTGATGATGACGGCGCTGCTGCTGTACGCATATTGCCAGGGGGTGTATTCCTCGCGGCGCATCGCCCGGGGATGCGAGGAGAGGATGGACTTCATGGCGGTGACGGGACTGAACCGACCGCACTTTCGGACGGTGAGTGATTTTCGCAAGCGCCACCTGAAGGCTCTGCAGGGGCTGTTCGAGCAGGTCTTGACGCTGTGTCAGCACGCGGGTCTGGTCAAGCTGGGGCACGTGTCCTTGGACGGCACGAAGATCAAGGCGAATGCGAGCAAGCACAAAGCGATGAGCTATGAGCGCATGCGTGAGACGGAGAAGCCTTTGAAGCACCAGGTGCGGGAATGGTTCCGCCAGGCGAAGTCGGCCGACGAGGCGGAGGATCGGCTGCACGGCAGTACCCGGCGCGGGGATGAGATGCCCGGCTGGGTGGCCGACAAACAGCAGCGGATCACGAAGATCCGTGAAGCGCGCGAGGCGCTGGAGGCCGAGGCGCGCGCGGCCGGTCAAGCGGCTGTGGAACCGAAGGCGCAGCGCAACTTTACCGATCCTGAGAGCCGCATCATGCGCAAGACCGGTAAGGAATATGTGCAGGCCTATAACGCTCAAGCGGCGGTGGACAGAGCGGCGCAGGTCATCGTGGCGCAGAGCCTGAGCAATAGTGCCACCGACGTGCAGCAGTTGGCCCCGACCTTGAAGCAAATCAAACAGAACACCGGGCGGCAGGCGCAGGAGCTCTCGGCCGATGCCGGCTATTGCTCCGAGGGCAACCTCGCCGTCCTCGCACGCCATCATGTAGACAGCTACATTGCCACCGGGCGCCAGCGCCATCATGAATCGAGCGCCACCGGCCGACGCCGCCTCACCCAGGGTACCCGGGTAGCAGCGATGCGTACCAAGCTGGCTCGGGCCGGCCGGCGCAGCCGGTATCGGTTGCGCAAGTCGGTCGTTGAACCGGTCTTTGGCCAAATCAAACAGGCTCGAGGGTTCCGGCAGTTCATGTTGCGAGACCTTGAGAAGGCGCAAGGCGATTGGCGCTTGATCTGCACGGTTCACAACCTGCTGAAGCTGGCCAAAGCGATGAAAAATCCATGAGTGCATCGCCACCGAAGCGATCGGCCGTCTCGTTCCCAACATCTTGGTGAGAGATATCACGTGAAACTCTTCCGCAATGACGATCCGCTTCCTTCACGAATCGTTACCCGGACACACTCCTAGGAGCCCACAACATCGCCGCCCGGCCGTATTCCTGGTGCGAATAGTCCGCGTCCGGAACGGATCGGTATGACGCATCCGGACTCAAGACACCGTTCGGCGCCACCGGGACTCCCTTGGCATCGAGCTTGTACACGTTCACATAGTCCGTGACGCCCGGATAAGTGTTGTGGGTGGCCGCGATGCGCAGCGCCATCGTATCGCCCAATGGGACATTGAGGATGCCGGTGGCCGATACCCCCGCGCTGCTCGAGCCATCGACGTGCGACACGGTGGCGCTCAATTCCCCGTCGAGCTTGTTCAGTTCCGGCGACTTCAAGATGTAGCGCACAGTCCCGCCGATTGCACCGGAGCCGTACAACGTGCCCTGCGGACCCTTCAAGACCTCGACGCGCTCGATGTCCGTCAGCAGGAAGTTGGCGAATATGGGCGTGTCGTTCACATAGGTCGATACGGTCGCGGCGGCGGACTCGGCGTAGTCGCCGAGCGCGGAGCTGTCCACATTGAGCCCGCGGATGCGAATGCCGCTGATGACGCTCGAGTTGCGGTCGCCGCGATCGACCACCGAGACACCGGGAACGGAGCGCATCAATTCGGCTGCATCCAATACATGATCTTGCTCGATTGTCGCGCCACTCACCGCACTGATGTTGTAAGGCACGTCCAGGATATTTTCCGAGCGGCGCCTGGCGGTCACCACCACTTCGCCGAGCTCGGCGGAAGGTGCGGCCGCCGGCGCAGTGTCGGCCTGGACTGGCGAGATGGCTTTGGCGGCGACCAAACTCGTGCCCAATATTTGGGCGATCAGGCGCGTCAGTGTCTGTTGGGATTTGCACTTGCTCATGATTGCATCCTGGTTGGCGGCTTCTTCGAATTGCGTTTGGCCACAGGGCCGAGATCATTCAACCCGGGCGAAATTGCGGCCGCCTGGTAGGGAGGAAATTTGACGGTGTTGTCGCGGAAGCTCTTCAAGGGTTGGCCTAAGACCTGCCAACCCTCGCGGCGCACACGGGCCACCAAATCGAAATCGATGTCGAAGGCAAATACTTCATAGCCCGCTCCGGCCTGATGAATCACCTCACCGCCGGGTCCGCACACGATGGATCGACCCATGCCCATGGGCGCGCCGCTATTGACGCTGACGACGTAGCATTGATTGCCGGCGGCCGTTGCCCGCGCCATGGCGAGTTCGACGTTGCGATCGACGGTATTGGTGAGCGTCGGGCATATCAGTACCTCCGCGCCCATCCAGACCAGGCTGCGGGTGGTCTCGGGAAACCACAGGTCGTAACAGATCGATACGCCGAGCGTGCCAGTTCCGGCAATCGGCAGCACGCAAAAGGCGTCGCCGCCGGTGACGCCCTCTTCATAAGGACGGAAGGGAAACATCTTGCGATAGCGAGCCACCACCGCTCCGGCCGGGTCGATGACCGGCGCGATGTTGAGTAACTTGCCGTGCTCGATTTGGTATATCGAACCTGGCATCAACCAAACTTGATTGTCGCGCGAAATTTGCTAAAAAACGATTTCTGCGCGGCTTCCCGGCGGCCCGGCATGGACAATCTTGGGTCCATACGTGCACAGCTCGGGGAGAATGATCATATCCAGCCAGGGAAGGCGCCGTTTAGTCGCGGCCACTTCCTCACCGATGCGCGCCAGGTTGTCGCCGCCTTCCAAATCGAGTTGGATGCCGGCGACGGCGAAGCTTCCCATTGTCATCCCTCGATCTTTTTCTGAACCCGACTATGCGTTCGGCGTCCGAATCGGAGTAGTGCCAGATGCGGATAACGATGGGCACAGGGATTCTTCACAGATATTTACTCGCTGACCGCTTCTCATGGGCCCTCGATCTCTGAACAATACCCGCCGTGTTCCAAGGGCCGGGTTCCGTTATGAATTCCTTCAACGCCCATGCCGTTACCGCCATGCGTGCGTTGCACCATTGGGTGATTGCGCCGCTGGCGGGCTTCGCGCTTTTGGTGCTGGCGGCTTGCAACGGCACGGCGGTGGTGACATTGACCGCGACGGCGTCCACGGACACATTTCTCGCCTACCGGGTGGGACTGGTGTCGGTCGAACTGCAAACATCGAACGGAAACACCACCACGAAGGCGCTGCCTGCGAGCACAACGGTGGATCTTGCGAACTTGGTCAACCTCAGCGAGGTGTTGGGCTCGACGACCGTCGCGAAGGCGACTTATACAACCGCCATCATCACGGTGGATTACAGTTCGGCGCAGATCGTGTACGACGACGGCACGGAACACGGGCTGGCACTGACACCGGTTGGAACGAGCGGCCAGGCCTTGGGCCAGGTAACATTGACGTTGACCCTCGATCCGGCCAACGATCTCAGCGTCAGCACCAATAAGGTCTCGAGGCTGGCACTGGATTTCAAGCTGGCCGCATCCAATGTCGTGAGCACTTCCTCCGGCACGGTTACGGTGACGCCGCTGATCGTCGGCAGCGCCAGCCCGACCGACAGCAAGAATGTCCGGATTCGCGGTCCGCTGGTGAGCACCGATGCCGCCAACACGCGTTACACCGTGGGCGTCACGCCGTTCGATTTCCCCACCGCAGAAACAGGACAGTTGAAAATAAGCCCAAGCGATGTCACTACCTATGAGATCGACGGTACGGCATGGACGGGAACGGCGGGATTGACGGCGCTTGCCGCCTCGAGTTCGAGCGCCATGACGGTCACTCTCGGGACCATGACCTCGACCTCGAGCACATCGACCACAACCACAAATGGTACGACGACCAGCAGCACGACCACCGACGTGACCTATGCCGCCACACAGGTTCTCGCCGGCTCCAGCGTACAGAGTTCGAGTGTAGATCGCCTGTCGGGAATCGTCTGCGCACGCAGCGGCAATACGCTGACCGTGCAAGACGCCACGCTCATCGGCATGGACGGCGCGAATACTTTCATGTCCGGAACCGCTACGGTCAAAATCGGCGCCGGCACGCTCGTGACCGTGCTTGGGCAGGGTTCCGCCGGGAACAACACCATCGCGCAGATTTCGGTGGGATCGTTGATATATGCGTTCGGTACGGCGACCACCCCGAGTTCCGGCAACGTGACACTCGATGCCAGCGCCGGTCACGTGCAGCTCGACAAGACCAGCGCCTCCGGGCTCGTGACCGTCGTGGGATCGGGTTCGCTGGACCTCAACTTGACATCTTTGGGGGGGCGGTCGATCAAGGCTTTTGACTTCGTGGGGACCGGCAGTTCTTCGAGTGCGCCGGCCAGTGCCGGTAGTTACCTTGTGAGCACCGGCGCCCTGGATCTGACGGACTCGACGGTGGGCGTTCCGGTGGTGGTCACCGGCCTGGTTACGTCCTTCGGCGCCGCTCCGCCGGATTTTACGGCGTCGGCTTTGTTGGATCCGTCCACCATTTCCGCCGAGCTGGTGCTCGATTATGGCTCCGGAACCTCCGCACCCTTCACTACCTATAACAGTTCGGAACTCGATCTCACCAGGACCAATGCGAGCGTCGGGACGCGCCATTTGATTCAGGCCGGCGCGGAATCGATCGACATCGTGGGTATGTCGTCGGATCCGTTGATCGTACCGAGTACCGCAGTATCGACGCTGGTATTCTCCATCGGGCACAGAACAAGCGGCATCGTTGACAATTTCATCACCTTTGACGCGTTCATCACGGCGCTGACCAGCGCGCTCGACGGCTCCGTGCTCGTCACCGGCGTCACCGCGCTGGGCCAATACACCACATCCAGCTACACCTTCACTGCGACCAGCGTTACCGTGGTATTGAACAACTGACGCCTGGCTCGAGGCGCTTGTGCGCTGCTGCTTCATGCAGAGTTTCCTTAACGAATTTTTACCCCATCGGCGCCGCCACCGTGCCAGGAATCGCCGAACGATTGCGTGTGTGCCGGGTCAACAACATCCATGGATCTACGCTGCACATCTCATTCTGTTGAGCGCGAATGAGGCTGCTCGACCTGATAGCGCAAAGCTCACCGCTGCAGTCAGGCGTGCCGCCTACTCGGCCATTGCCGGGTCCGCATCATTTTGCGCAAGCCGTTCACGGGTGCCCTCTGCGTCTCGTCCTCGCAGACGATTTGACCAGATGCAGCACGGCGCTTGCGTATGCAGAAGGGGGCCCGTTGAGCGGATGCCTGGATCTGGTGCGCGTGCCGAGCGAGCGTCTCTGGGTCGAGTGGTCCGAATCGCCAAGGGTCGAGGCTCTGAGCGCCATCCTGGAAACGCACATCAAGCCTCCCGTGACCGGGGGGCGGGCCGGCGCGCTCGTCAATTCCGATGCGTCAGGTCGTAGCGGAACGATCCGCTCGTTCTGGTCCACGCCCGACGATAGAGTCTACTGTGCACAGCTGATTACCGAGTTTGATCTGAACCTCCCCATTCGCGGTTGGAATCATTCCATCGCCGAAGTATTCAATGGAGAATCAACAGCGGTCTACGAGGGTCAGGGATCGGCGTTCGATGCCTTGTTGACCCATATCCGCTTCCGTTTCGATCCGGCATGGGTGGACCACTATCGTCTCGCGAATCTGTCGAACGATCGGCAATCCGAGGTTCTCTGCACCGCACTGGGGTACACGGCCTTCATTATGCCTATGCTGATTGCGCTATTTTTGTTGCTGGCTTCGAAGGGCAGTGTGGAGCAGCGCGTCGTGAAGCTGGATCGACTCAACCGGATTCGCCGGCATGCCGGAAAAGCCGAATTACTCGAGCACGTCGAAGCCTTCACCAGCCTCCGCGCGCAACGCCATGGCGACCGAACCCACACCGATGCCAATACCTGCGTCGGCCCGAGGCCGCATCCGCGCGACAACCCGCAGCGGGGCGCCGTGCCGTCCCGAACGGTCAAACTGTCGTTCCATTGAGCCGTTCCATTTACTGAGCGGCGCCCGACCAATGATGTCCCATGATTGGGTGCTCCATGCACCTTGAACACCGTTTGCTGCACAAAGTCGCAGTGGGTGCGGTGCTCTTGATGCTGCGGATCGGTGCGGCATCTGCGTCGATTCCGGGTGTGAAGCCACCGCAAGGGGCAACCATCACGCCGAACTACAAGGATGCCGACATCGGCCAGATCATCCAAGCCGTCAGCGAAGTGACCGGCAAAAATTTCATCATCGATCCTCGCGTCAACGCGAAGGTCACCATGCTGTCCGCGACCCCGATGTCACCGGCGGCGTTCTACGAGGCATTCCTCGCGGTGTTGCAGGTATACGGCTATGTCGCCGTGCCCGCGGGCAACGTCGTCAAGATCATTCCGAACACCGATGCCCGGCAACTCCCCTCCATCGACTTGCCGAACAGCGTGAGCTCGAAATCCGACGAGATCGTCACCCAGATCGTTACCATGAAGAACATCAGCGCGGCCCAACTGGTGCCGATGCTGCGGCCGCTGGTCCCGCAGCAAGGACATCTGGCAGCCTATCCGGGCGGAAATATGCTCATCATCTCGGATCGCGCCAGCAACGTCAGCCGCATCATGAAAATCATCGAGCGCATGGATGAAAGCGGCGACGAGCCGATCGAAGTGATTCCGCTGCACAACGTCAGCGCCACGGAACTGGTGCGCACCGTCAGCCAGTTGAATCAAGGCACGGGTGGTGCGGAGGCCGGTGGCGCACCGATCAAAAATCGTCGCCGATGAGCGCACCAACAGCGTGCTCATCAGCGGCGAGAAGTCACTGCGGCTGCGGGCCAAGGCTTTGATCTTTGACCTGGACACGCCGCGGCTGGGCGGCGGCGGCGGTACCGAGGTGCGCTACTTGCTGTATGCGGATGCCGAAAAGCTGGCCGACAAACTCAAGGGACAGGCTTCGGCCGCCTCCAAGACCCAAGGCGGACCGCAGGGAGGATCTGCTGTGGCGGCGCCCAGCGGCGGATCGAACGTCGATTCCGGCGTCACCATTTGGGCGGATGTGCCCACCAACGCACTCATCATGACGGCACCGCCCAAGATCATGAAATCGCTCATGGCCATAATCGACAAGCTCGATATCCGCCGCGCGCAAGTGGAAATCGAGGCAATAGTCGTCGAGGTCCAAGTCAACAAAAGCGGAAGTCTCAGTGTGCAATGGCTCCTCGATGGCTACGGCGGCTACGGCGTAACGAATCTGCCCGGCGGCGGTTCGAGTATCGTCTCTCTGGCTACCGCCGCGCTGGAGGGCACCAGCAGCGCTACGACGACGTCGAGCTCGTCGAGCTCGACCTCGACCCTGTCCTCGGCGATTCCGACCGGCGCGACCTACGCCGTCGGCACCTACAACTCGACCACTGGCAAGGGTTTTGGTGCGGTCATTCAGGCATTGCAGAGCGACGGGACCAGTAACATCATCTCCACGCCGCGGATCATCACCATGAACAACGAGGAAGCGGAAGTGAAGGTGACCCAAGAGATTCCGCTCGTCACCGGTCAATATACCAGCTCCACCTCGAGCACCAGTGGTACCACGAGCCCCTTCCAAACGATTCAACGTGAGGAAGTCGGCACCATCCTCAAAGTGACCCCCCACATCAGCGAGGGCAACACGATACAGCTCAAGATCGAACAGGAAGACTCCTCTCCGGGGGCCAAATTGACGGATTCGGCCGACATATCGACGAACAAACGCTCCATCAAAACGACCATACTCATGGATGACGGAGGGATCGTCGTATTGGGCGGCCTGATGAAGGACACCGTCTCGGAGAGCGAAGATCGCGTACCAGGGCTCGGCGCCATTCCCCTCCTCGGCAACCTGTTCAAGTCACGCAGCGGCTCAAACCAGAAGACCAACTTGCTGGTTTTCCTGCGTCCCAAGATTCTACGTGATCAAAGCTCCACCGAGGCGACCAGCGTGTCCAAGTACAACGCAATTCGCGATGAGCAAAGGTCTTTGCACAAGGGCAAGATCACGCTGCTGCCCGGAGAGAAGCAGCCCACGATTCCTGCGATCGCTCCGGGCCCGCAGACCGACCCTGCGCCGGCGCACGCGCCAGAACCCTGAATGCAAGCTGGCAAACTCGTGTTGCCGAAAGCTCAGCGACGTTGGATGTTGCAAACTTCCTTTCTCATCGCAGCGACCGATCGCGCCAACCTCAACGCCAGCGTCGAACGGTTCGCACAACGTGTGCCGCGCGTTACAGATCCTTACAACGCTTTACAACCCTTTACCACCAAAGCGCTCCGCAACGCCGAACTTTGAACGTATTGCGGCGGTCTTTGAAAGGGATACAGCTTCTCGCATCATCTAGGTCGATGCTCTCGGCGATATACCCACGCCGGCGCGAGCCGAGACGCCGTTGCCTTCGAGAAATGAGAAATAACGGGGAATCATGATCAGTCTTAAATTGCCTCCGGATGGTCGGTGTTGGCTCAGCTTTGGTGTTCACCGCAATCACCGTCCGTCATTGCCGCGTGCGGTTTGACTTTCGAAGAGTGTGGTTGGTGGCGTGGGCCATCCAACCAGTCTGTACGGTAGTACATGCCGATGCGCCGCAGGAGTTGTTCGCCGTCGGCGACATCCGCGTCGAGGGATTGCAGCGCATATCCGAAGGCACGGTCTTCAACTATTTGCCCGTGAGCATCGGTGATCGTCTCGACCAGCGGCGGGTGGGCGAGGCCATGCGAGCGTTGTATGCCACCGGCTTCTTTCGTGACGTCGAATTGCGCCGCGACGGCAACACCTTGTTGGTAGTGGTGATCGAACGCCCATCGATCGCGAAGTTCGAGATCAAAGGCAACAAGGACATCAAGACCGAGGATCTGCAGAAGAGCCTGCGCAACGTGGGTTTGGCCACCGGTAAGACCTTCGACCGGTCGGTGCTCGACGAAGTGAAGCAGTACCTCACCGATCAGTATTTCAGCCGTGGTAAGTACGCGGTTCGGGTCGATACCAAGATCACGGAGTTGCCCGGCAACAAGGTCGATGTGATCGTCGATATCAAGGAAGGCAAGCGCGCCAAGATCGAGCAGATCAACCTGGTGGGAAACACCAAATTCAAGGAGCAGGACATTTTCGACACCTTGGAATTGAAGACGCCCAATTGGCTCTCTTGGTACAAGCAGGACGACCGTTATTCGCGCGAATCGTTGACCGGCGATCTGGAAAAGCTGCGTTCGTACTACATGGATCGCGGCTACGCCAATTTTCAGATCGAGTCGACGCAGGTGGCCATCGCACCTGAGAAAGACGACATGTACATCACCGTGAACGTCAACGAAGGCGACCTCTTCAAGGTGTCGGAAATCAAATTGGCCGGCACCATGGTGGTTCCGGAAGCGGAGCTGCGCAAGCTGCTGCTCATCAAGCCGGGTGACCTCTTTTCGCGCAAAGAGGTGACCAGGTCGCAAGAATTGATGAGCTACCGCCTGGGTGCCGACGGGTACGCATTCGCCAAGATCGATCCTGTGCCGACACCCAACAATGACAAGAGGACCGTATCGCTCACCTTCTACATCGAGCCTGGCAACCGAGTATACGTGCGGCACATCAATTTCATCAATATCAGCGCCGTCAACGACGAGACGCTGCGCCGTGAGATGCGCCAATTGGAAGGGGGATGGCTGTCGAACTCAGCGATCGAGCGGTCGAAGGAGCGGCTGCAGCGATTGCCGTACATCGAGAAGGTGGAGTTCGAAACCAAGCCCGTGGCCGGCAGCGCGGACCTCGTGGATGTCGATTACAACATCAAGGAAGGCCTGCCCGGCCAGTTCGGCGGCGGCATCGGCTATTCCGAATCGCAGGGCTTCAGCCTCAACGGCAACTTCGTTCACAGCAACTTCATGGGAAGCGGCGATCGCGTTGCGCTGGATCTCAGCGCCGGCAAGTACAACAAGATCTACGTCTTTTCGCACACCGATCCCTATACGACGATCGACGGGGTGTCGCGCACGACATCCTTTTCGTACCGCAGCAGCTCGCAATTCGTCTCCGCATCATCGCAACTTTCAAGCGAGCAAATATCGGCTGCGATGCGCTGGGCATATCCCATCTCGGAGTATCAAAGCCTGCAGGTCGGCGTGTCCGCCAACGAGGCGAGTCTGCTCACTACGCAAGGCTACAGCTCTCAGCAGTCGGTGGACTGGGTGAGATCGAACGGGAATGTGTATTCGTCCCGCGACTTCGAACCGACCACGCAGTACTACTTTTACGGCACGAAATTCAACACCTACGAGATCTCGGGGGGGTGGTCCATCGATACGCGCAATCGAGCGCTGTTCGCCGACCGCGGCATGCACACCGCCGTGTCGGGACGCATTGCGCTGCCGCCGAGCGACGTCAGGTATTACGCACTGAACTATGAATTCCTGCAGTACGTGCCCCTATGGCGGAGATATCTGTTGTCCTTTCACACTGCGGTTGATTACGGCTCGCCGCTGGGCAGTACTACCTCGCTGCCCCCCTACCTCAACTATTTCGCCGGCGGCGCGGACAGCGTTCGCGGCTATCGTGACAGCCGCCTGGGCCCCAAGGACAACATCAACGGCGGTAATCCGTACGGCGGAAATCTTCGCATCGTCGGCAATATGGAGTTCGTATTTCCAGTGCCCGACAAGTGGAAGAGTGCCGCACGCGTGAGCTGGTTCTATGACGTGGGAAATGTCTTTCAGACGGGAAGCAAGGTGCGGTTCAAAGGGGCCGACGACTACACGCCGGTGGATTACCATTTCGAGAGTTGGAGCGACCTGAAACGGTCGACCGGCATTGCGGTCCAATGGCTGGCCCCACTCGGGCTGTTTCGCTTCTCATTCGGCATACCGCTGAACTCCTACAAAGGCGATTCGGTGACCTACGGCGACCAAACGGAACGCTTTCAGTTCTCCATCGGTCAGGCATTTTGACTCGCTGCTCGTGGTCATTGTGCTTCGATGTCTCGAAATGCTCGGCACATGATGTGCTTTAGGCATTGGAACCGTGACGGCAGTGACTCACGAACGCGCACGCCGCTTGTCGGTTATCGCGGTCGTCGCCGCGCTCCACGCCGGTGTATTGTGGGTGCTCCTGGAGGCAATAGCGCCGCTCAAGATCCGCACCGCGGCCTCCAGCCTGGAACTCACGTATCTGAATCTCAACATGCCGGTAAGCGCGGCAAGCAGGCCCGCGCCGGTACGCCGTTCGCCGCCGCTCGTGCCGCAGGGCGGGGCGAGCCGACCGTCGAAACCGCCGCAGGCCCCGAGCCAGCCGAGCGCGGCGGCCGGAAGCGATGAGGACAATGCGATTCATCCGCCGATCGATTGGGCGAATGAGCTGAGTCGCACCGCCAGGGAAGCCGCATCCGGCGCGTCGGCGCCGCAGCCGCGAGTATTCGGCGCGCCGCACGTTGCTCCAACGCCGCCGGCTAAACCGCCTGACTTCGGATGGTCGTATTCACGGACGCATCGCGTGGAAACAGGCCCCGGCGGCATGGCCGTTCATTTGAACGATCGCTGCGCCATCGCGCTCGCGCCGCTGCCATTCCCGGTATGTGCTCTGGGTAAACGGGAGGCGAACGGCGACTTATTCGAGCATATGCGCGATCCGCCGCAGCCCGGCGATTGGAAGGATCCACCGTGACTGGGGGTCAGGCCCAACATGTGCCGCTGCGTCACCGGCTGCCCGGTCGCCCGCAGCGGCGGTTTTCTCATCTGTTGGTGCGCAAGGCACCGATCGTCGAGCTGGCGCTTCCAAACATGAACAGGTCGTACACCTCGCTGCCGGTCAGGGTCGCCGTCGTATCCGTGAATAACGTCGTCGAGGTGGTCGCATCGACGGTGTCGATCTCCGTGTTGGCGCCCGCCGTGACCTCGGTGGAACTCGAAGCACTGCCCAGTGCAATGGCGCTCGCCACAGGCGTGTAATTCACGTTCAGCGTGAGCGGATCGCCGAGCGCGGACATGGCGTTGACCAGCTTGATTTTGGCGTATCCGGAGGTTGACGGTAGGCGATCATCGTCGGTGATCAGCGTCGTGGTTGTCCCAGAAACGGCGGTACCGTTCAAAACCAGGACGGTGTAGTCGTCGCCCGCCGTAAGCGCCTGGCTGCTTGCAGGGAGCGCAGCGCCGTCGAGCGTCAAATTCAGTGTCTGGGTGCCGGCTGTGACCAACGAATATTGCGATACCGTGTTGGCGGCTGCAGACCTCAGCAAGGCCGTACCGCCCAAAGTTGCGCTGAGATTCGACCCCGCAGGGATGCCGGCGGCTGCGCGCACCCGCGCATATGTAGTGTTTATGGCGGTCTCCGTGCCCTGTTGAGGTATGACCGCTGCGTTCACGAGTACTCCGCCGCTGGTACCGGTGATAACGATTGACAGGATCTCCTGGCTGCTGAAGGTTATCCCGGTCACGCTGTCCAGGCGTATGTCGGTCTGACTGCCTGCGGCAGTGACCCGAAGACGATAGCTGCCGCTGGCGAGCGTGAGGTAGCCGCCGCCCGCGATGCTGCCTCCGGACACGCCCGAAAATGTCGGCGATGCGTCAGCCAGGGCCACCGATGGGTCCGTGAGATATACGTCCACGCTTCCGGAGTCCGGCGCCGCATCGAGCAGCTCCACCTTGGTGTAGGAGCTGTCGGGTTGAGTCTGGTCTTCGGCGATTTCCAAAATGCCGAACTTACCGGAGTTGCCGTATGCGACATAAGTCTTGTGCGTGTTATTGGAGAGCTTCTCGTCGAGCGAATCAAGCGAACTCGACACGCCGTTGCGCGTAAATTCGACCGTGTAGCTGTTGGAACTCACGCCGAGGTAACTGGTCAATGTACCGTACGTGGCGGCGATGATTTCGCGCGTGTTGGTGGTGCCGTTGTTGAGATACAGGTCCAGTGAACTGTAGTCGATGCTGGTGTTCAGAATGCGTATGTCGGCGCTGCCGGAACTCTTATGGCATCCGCCTAGAAGCATACCCGCGAGCAAGAGCGCAACCACGTGGCGAGTTGAAATTGACACTGGATAGGGTCTCCCATGAATGAAGAAAAACGCCGAGGCCTTTCAACAGATTGCCACCTGCCGTTCTGCCTGCCGAGATGTTGGACAATTGGACGAGACACTTATTCAAAACATTTACAAATATTTACCGCGCTCTTTCTTCGCGCATCGCACATGACCACGAGGACCGCGGTTGCAAGCTCCGTGGAGCAGGTGTCATGAGCCGTATTCTGCTGATCGATGACGATGCCGAATTGCTCTCGCTGCTGAGCGCGTACCTGATTCAGGATGGGTTCTCCGTCACCACGACGAGCGACGGCGCGATGGCTGCAGCCGAGGCTTTGTCCGGTGGCTACGCGATCGTGGTGCTCGACGTGATGATGCCGCGGCTGAACGGCCTCGATGTGCTGCGCCACATTCGGCGCGAGAGCACGCTGCCGGTGCTGATGCTGACGGCGCGCGGTGATGATGCGGATCGGATAACCGGGCTCGAACTCGGCGCTGACGACTACGTGACCAAGCCGTGCACACCGCGTGAATTGGTTGCGCGGCTTCGGTCGATCCTGCGCAGGACCACGCCGGGGGCGGCGCCAGGCCGTCTCGCCGGGCCGCTCACCGTGGGTGCGCTTACGATGTGGCCGGAGCAGCGGCGGGCGGAGTGGATGGGCGGTCCTCTCGGATTGACCAGCACCGAATTCAATCTGCTGGAATTGCTGCTGCGTCACGCCGGCCGCCCGGTCAGCAAGGCGGACCTGTCGGAGAACGCGCTTGGCCGGCCGATCGCACGGCATGATCGCAGTGTCGATGTGCACGTGAGCAGCGTGCGTCGTAAGCTCGGCTCGCTGGCCGACGGCCGATCGCGAATTCAGGCCGTCTATCGCCAAGGCTACCAACTGCTGAAGGAGTAGCGTGTGGGGAGGCTATTTTGGAAGTTCTTCGCGTTCGTCTGGCTGGCGCAGCTGGCCGGGATCATCGCGCTCGGTAGCTTGTTCTGGCTGACTGACCACCGCGCCGAAGCGGCCTTCAACGACATCGCCGCGGGTCCGATGGCGGTGGGACATGGCGCTGACCGACCGGGCGGTGCGCTACCGCGCGATCTGCCCCCCCGATACCAAATGCACGCTCCGCCCCCAATACCGATTGTGGCGACGCTTGCCGCAAGCATCCTCACGGCCTTGCTGCTCGCCGGATACGTCGCGAAGCCCATACGAAGCCTGCGCGAGGCGTTTGAAGCGGTGGCTTCGGGCGATCTCGATCGGCGAATCGCTCCACGGCTAGGCGCCCGTCATGACGAGCTGGCCGATCTCGGCCGTGACTTCGATCGCATGGCGTCTCGATTAAAAGCCTCGATGCAGGGTCAACGCCGCCTGCTGCACGATGTGTCGCACGAATTGCGCTCGCCCCTCGCCCGCCTGCAGGCAGCGGCCGGGCTCATACGCCAGAATCCCGATCAGCTCGAGTCCATGGTCGCTCGCATCGAAGAGGAGATCGCGCGCATCGACCGCTTGGTCGGCCAGTTGCTCACCTTGTCGCGCCTCGAAGCGGGTGATTTGATCGCCGTGGAGGAGCAGATCGACATGCGCGATCTGGTACGCGACATCGTTCACGACGCCAATTTCGAGGCTCAGGTGCATGAGCGAGAAGTCATTTGGGACGATCGAGGCTCCGCGACGGTTCAGGGGCGCCCCGAGCTTCTGCACGGCGCAATAGAGAATGTAGTCCGCAACGCGCTCAAACACGCTCCGCAGAGCCGCATCGTTCGGGTCGAGACATCCGTCGATGCGGCTAAGCGACAGTACACACTGCGGGTCTTCGACGACGGCAGTGGCGTTCCGGAAGACGAACTGCCCGACCTGTTCACGCCGTTCTTTCGCGGATCTCGCGCTCGATCCGATGGCTACGGGCTCGGGCTCGCCATTGCTCAGCGGAGCATCGAGGCATGCGGCGGCACGATTCGCGCCAATAACCGCCCGGGCGGAGGCTTGACTGTCGAGATCGTGCTGTCGTGGCGTGGGCGAGAAGTCGACTAGTCGTCATCCCCCGCAAGTCACGGAGCCGGCACAGGCCCGGCGCCGTGGGCCTGTCTCTCGCGACGCTGATCCAATATCTGCACCCGTTGTTCGGGTGTCAGGAGCAAGTAGACATCGCGTTCGGTGCGTGCGCGCAACAACGCGAGTTGGCTGTCCGCTTTCGCCGATGCCTCCGCCAGGGCCTTGGCGCGCGCTTCCTGGTACTGAGCAGTGGTTGTGAGCTCCTCCAGTGCTTCGCGCGCATTGCGAAGCACCTTCGCCTGTTCGCGAATTGCAGGAGCCGCCGCATAAAGTATTCCAAACACCTTATCCTGCTGCTCCTCGGTGAGAGTCAGTCCTGCTAGGTAGGGAGGCGGAGCATCCCACGCGCGCTCGCCCCCCGGAAAGCCGCCGAACCCGGGACCCGGCATGGGTCCGCGGCGAGCGTGGCAATCGATTCCCCGCGGTGCGACGTGACCATTGTCGCCGGAACCCGCGGGCGGCGTCGCCGCAAAACCTATGAGCGGGTTCGCCAGAACGGCACCGGCAAGCAGGATCCTAGGCCACGCGATGGTATCCCTGACAGCCATTCAAACTCCTCAAAAGTCAGATTGTCCGCACCCGGGTGTCCCGTTGCGGCTGCTGCGCACTTAAGTATTATCTACGGCAAAAAGGCCCAAGCAATGATGGCCGACGGTAAAACATTGTAAAGACGAGGGTGGGTCTGCGTCGTGAAATCCAACACGCAAGTTAGCGCGGGCTCACGTTACATCGCTGTGAAACCGCTAACGACGCGTCGGAGTGCGCGATCGCGAATCCATGCGATCGGTACTCCGGCCGTGAATCTAGTCTTCGCCTTTGTCTCAGGCCTGCGTGTTGAGCACGCCACCGACCGTTGATGCGCTCTTCAGATCGCTTGCGAAGGACTGCAGGAAACCGCTGAGCGATGCGGACCCGGTGCTACCACCAAGCGCGCTGACGAGCGTGTCGAAGCTCTTCTGCAGCGCCGTGTCCGCGGAGTTGGCCGCGCTGCTGGTCGTGGAGCCCGTGCTGCCGGTCGTCGATGCCGTGCTCGACGCATTGGATAAGGACTGAATCAGGTTCTGCAGGTCATTCCCCAGCGAGCCGCCGCTCCCGCCGCTCCCGCCACAGCCGCCGGCATTCGTGCCGGTCGTCGATCCGGTACTCGACGAGCTGGATTCGTCCGATTGCGCGTGGAGCGCGGCCATGAGGCTCTGCAAGAACTGCTGGAACGCTTGCACCGCTGTGGTCCCATTCGAACTCGATGTGGATGACGAGCTGGACGTCGATGCGGAGTTGCTCGTAGCCGAGCCGGCATCGGTTGCCGATGTCGTGGTTCCGACGCCGATGGATTGCAGCGCCTGAAGAATTGCGGCTACCAGTCCGCCAGCATCCGGGGGTGGCGCGCCCGCGGCCGCGATGCCTGAAGTACTGCCGCTCGATGATGTTTCGCTGTTTTGACTGGTGATGAGAGACGGGTCCCATTGCGTGACGGATGCCGCGCCGGCGACTGAAGTAACACTCATATGATTGCTCCTAATTGTGGCTTGATGGATGGTTCCGGCGGCTTGTGCGCGCCTTACATCCTCCAAGCAATTTCTCGGCCGCGCGATGTCCGAGACACAGGGCTGAATAGGTAAAGTTAGGTAAATTGTTGTTAAGAATTTGCCCATCGAGTACCGGTGACGATCAGTTTGCGGCACTTTCGCACCATGAGGGACGGTTTCTCGCAAGCGGAGAATTCCCGGCGGCACGATGCCGCCGCCGGCCGGCAAACAATTGCCTATGCGCCGCTCGGAGGGTCTCCATAGCGCATCGCAGCACGCCTACTCGCTGAGCTTCAGACGTGGCTCCATCAATCTACCGAGCGTGCCGAAGCCGCTAAACGTGACGTAGTCGCCCAGTGGCGTCGATGCGCAAACGCGTGATGCACCGAGCATCAAGACCGAGGCGAGGGCAAGGCATTTAAGATCAAATTTCATAAGGTTAAGCCGCACTCGAGGCGATGTCGCCACTGGGAGCAGTGAATCCCGCCGCGCTATCGAAGTTTCGTCCCTGCAACAGCGCCGTGAACTG
>Ga0182030_10010141_pt1 | contig 19208 bp, 6 predicted proteins | sample 812S3MmetaG_FD_121299 | JGI IMG/M metagenome (GOLD analysis project Ga0182030, IMG submission 121299) | Permafrost microbial communities from Stordalen Mire, Sweden - 812S3M metaG (Illumina Assembly) | ecosystem: Environmental > Terrestrial > Soil > Wetlands > Permafrost | place: Sweden... | reverse complement strand
GCCAGCCTGCTGATTAATAAAAAGTTCAGCAACGGCCTCGACCTTGGCGACCCGGCGCAAGGTTTCTGGCAAGACTGGATTTACGCGAGCACATTATTGCAGGAATCCAAAGCACTCATGGTTGAGACAAACCTGTAAAGGCCAACAGCCATTCTCACCGACGGTAAATTGCCAGCATTAAAAACCCATGTGGAATCAATGAATTAGACACTGGTGTCATGTCATGAAAAGTTTGGCGTTGTTAGTTTGGGTGTTTGGTGTGGTCTCACCGGGCGGTGATGGTCATGGGCAACTTCAGCCGGATGTCGTCCGCCGCCCCGCCGATGAGAAACTCATATTTGCCGGGTTCAACGACGTATTGTTTCTTCCGCGTGTCCCAGTAGCGCAGGCGCGTGGCGGGGACAGCCACCGTGACGTTGCCCGATTCGCCGCGTTTCAGATGCACGCGAGCAAAACCGCACAGCGCGAGCTTCGGCTGCGGAACGCTGGAATTGACGTGGCGGTAATAAACCTGCGCCACTTCATCGCCGTCGAGTTTGCCGGTGTTCTTCACCGTGAACGTCACTTTCGCCGTCCCATCGGCGGGAATGTTTTTTGACTCCAGCTTGCCATTCTGGAATTTGAATTTCGTGTAGCTCAAGCCGTGACCGAATGCGAATTCGGGCTTGCCATTGAAGTAGCGATAAGTGCGGTTGCTCATCGAGTAATCGGTGAAGCCCGGCAAGTCCGCCGTCGAGGCGTAGAATGTGAGCGGCAAGTGTCCGCTGGGATTTTCGTCGCCAAACAGAATTTCGCCGACGGCGCGTCCGCCTTGCTCGCCCGGATACCACGCCTGAAGAATCGCGGGCAAATTTTTGGTTTCCCACGGCAGCGCCATCGGGCTGCCGCTGCAATTCACCAAAACCACCGGCTTGCCCGTGCCCGCCAGTGCCTTGAGCAAATCGGTCTGCACCGGCGGCAGCTCGATCGTTGTCCGGTCGCCGCCTTCAAAGCCGGCAAAAGCGTTGTCGCGACCCATCTCCTCGCCTTCGAGCCGCGCCGTGATACCACCCACGAAAATCACCACGTCAGCGGCTTTGGCCTTGGCGATGGCGTCGTCAATGGCTTCCGGCTTGGGTTGGTTCGATCCATCCGCACGCAGCGCCCAAGGACAACCGCTAGCGTAAGTCACTTCGATATTCGTGCCGGCGGCTTGCTTGATGCCGTTCAAAATCGTCACCGGGCGCGCGGCGTGGCCGTTGTAGTTGCCTTCGAGCATCCACGCCGCATCGGCATTCGGGCCTATCACGGCGATGCGTTTGACTTTTTTCCGGTTCAGCGGCAAGACGCCGTCATTCTTCAACAGCACGATGGATTCTTCGGCGACTTTCAGCGCCAGCGCTTCGTGTTCGGGCGTGTCGTTCTGGTCAATGCCAATTTTGGAATACGGGCATTTCTCCGGCGGATCAAACAGGCCGAGCCGGAAACGCGTCCACAACGTGTAATACAAGGCCTGGTCAATTTCCTTTTCCGTGATCAATCCTTTTTGAACCGCGCGCACCAACGGGTTGTAATCAACGCCACAGCACAGATTGCACCCGGCTTTCACTGCGGCGGCGGCGGCTTCTTCCGACGTGCTCACGTAATGATGTTCCTCCTGGCCCCAGATGTTGTGAATCGCCCAGCAATCCGAAACGATGTAGCCGTCAAATCCCCATTGCTTGCGCAAAATGTCAGTGAGCAGAAACGAACTGGCGCAGCAAGGCACGCCGAAGAGCGAATTATAGGCGCCCATCACGCCGCCAACGTGTCCTTCGCGCACCGCCATCTCGAACTGCGGCAGATATGTTTCATGCAAATCGCGCTCCGACGGCTCGGCGTCGAAGCGATGACGCTCCGGTTCCGGGCCGCTGTGCACGGCGAAATGTTTTGCGCAGCCCATCGCCAACATGCAATCCGGGTTGTCGCCCTGCAATCCTTTGATGAAGGCCACGCCCAGCGTGCCGCTCAGGAACGGGTCTTCACCGTAGGTTTCCTGGCCGCGGCCCCAGCGCGGGTCGCGGAAGATGTTGATGTTCGGCGACCAGAACGTCAGGCCACCGAACCATTTGGCGTCGCCGTTGTGCGTGGCGGCGTAATCGTTGAACTTCGCGCGGCCTTCAATGCCGATGATGTCCGCTTCCTGCTGCAGCAACGCCGGATCCCAAGTGGCCGCCGCGCCGATGGCTTGCGGAAACACCGTCGCGTCGCCGTTGTTCGCGACGCCGTGCAGCGCCTCGCTCCAATAATCGTAAGCCGGCAGTCCCAGCCGGCGAATCGCCGGCGCACCGTTTTGCAATTGCCCGGCTTTTTCAGCCAGCGACATGCGGCGGATCAAGTCATTCGCGCGCGCCGGCATCGGCTGCGACAGGTCGCGCCAGATCGGCGGCTCGCTGATTTCCGGGATGTGCGTGGCGGCGGCGGAATAAGGATCCGCAATTTCCGAGGCGCTGAACGAGACTACCGGCTCGCCCGAGGCATTTTTCACTTCAAACGTGTTGAACTTCGCATTGTTCTTGCTCGCCGAAAAAGAAACGGTCAGCGGCCCCTTAAGCGAATCGTCCTCATGCTCGACCTCCCCGGTGATGTAACAAACCTTCCGCGCGCCGCCGGCGGTGGCAATGATGTCGAAATCCTTCGCCAGCGTGGCATTACCGGAAGTCACGCTGAAGATTCGTTCACCCGGAGCGCCCGCCCAGGTTTCAGCTTCACCGATGGTGATGGTGTATTTGCCCGCCGGCAAATGCGCGATGGTGACGGTTAAATTTTTCCCATAGATTTCCTCGTGAAACGCCGCCGCGTTGTTGTCAGCCCCTTGGATGGCGACGGAAGCGTCATCCTTGTGATGCGCAAAGTCGCCGCTGACTACCACCTCCTGTCCGCAACTGGCGCATATTTCATCCGCCGCAAACGCGGCGGGAACCAAGAGCCATAAACTGGTGACGAAGAACAAGAGCAACCTTGCCGCAAGTGAGGTTTGAGCGAACGCCATGCCAGTGTGTCGGGTAAATAATTTTAGTGTCATACTTGATTATTTTTGAATTTGTTTTTTTAGCGGCGAATCCATAAAAGTCGTTCCATCATCATTTCACCAATCGGTAAAACTTGGAACTGTCGGTGGATTGAGGCAGTGCCACCTGCCACTGGCCACCGACAATTTGCGGCGCGGGCGACGTGACATTCATCCAGCCGCCCAGCGTGAGATTGGTGCGCGATTTCACGATGAAGCCCGCGCTGGCCAGCGGCCATGAAACCGTCAGGTTTGTTCTCGTCAGCGTCAGGCTGACGGGCGGACTGCTGGTGCTCAACAGGCTGTCCGATCCCAACGCGGCCGTCGCGGCGATTTCCGCCGAAGACAATCCGACGTTGTAAATGCGGAATTCATCAAACAATCCGTTAAAATAGGGATCGGCCCATTGCGACTTGCCAAGGTAATTGTTGGTGGTGACGCCCAAAATTGCCGGATTGAGCGTCATGCTGGTGTTCGTGCCGACGGCAACACCGTCCAGATATAGAATGCCTAGATTGGTGTTCAAGGTCACGGCCACCTGATGCCATCCGCCCGTGTTCAAGGTTGAAGCGCAATTGATTTGCTGTTCGCCACCGCTGCTATTGGTGGTCATGGCAAACCGCAACGTGCCATTTGCCCCATTCTGCGGCGTCAGGAACATATAAGTGGTCGTATCATTGCCAAAGTCGAATATCCGGATCCAATTGGCCGTTGAACTGAGATTGACCCAAGCCATGATCGTGCAGTTGCTCAAGGAATTCATAATGCCTGCCGGCAAATTCGCATACTGGCTGGAACCGGATGAAAGTATCAAGACACCATTTGAAAATGTGCCGCCGTTGGGCAACGCTCCGTTCCAAACCGGTCCGCCAACCGAATCGGCGATGGTGATGCCGTTCGTCTCGCTGAAACTATACCGGCGCGCCAACGATCCCACGATGGGCGATAAGGTGGTCGCCGTTGCTTGCGCGCTGTTGGCGCTTTCATTGCCCGAAACCACCGCGCTGACCACATAGTAATAAATCGTGCCACCGGCCAGTCCGCTGTCCGAGTAGTTCGTCGCGGTCACGCCGCTGGCGACGACGGCGTAAGGTCCGCCATTCGTCGTTGAGCGTTTCACGTTGTAACTCGTTGCGTTCGTGAAAGAGTTCCAGACCAGGTTGATCTGGATGGTGGCTGCCGCCGTCGCGACCAAACCTGTGGGCACCGGCGGCGGCACGTTCACGCTGGCGAACGTCGCCGTGAATGTGGTCGTCGCCGGGTTATTAAAATAGCCGGTGCCATTGTCGTTGGCACAGACAGCCATCCCGACATATTCCGTGCCTCCCATGCTGACAGTTGCCGTCCCCACTTGAGTCCAGATTACTCCGTCCGGGGAATAATACCCGGTGAAAGTGCTCCCGCTCTGCACCAGCTCCACCCAGCAGGGCACAACCAGATTGGTCACGTTGTCGTCAAAGCTTCCCGGGACGTCGTCACTAGAACGGTGTTCAAAAACCACGCCGTTGGACGGCGTCATCCCGATGAAGACATTGGCCGCGTCGGCGTTCAAACTGTCGCGGATCGTCACCCCGGCCTTCGACCACTCATTTCCGCCTTGCAGGGAGACGACGCGGGCAAAGTTGGTGAAGTTCGCGCTGTTATTGGTCTCATACACGAACCGAAAAGTGTCAAACGGGTTCGCGGTATAGGTATAGGACGCGTCGTAGTCGCTCCCGGACGCGGTCACTGTGAACACGTTGTTGGTGCAACTCTCGCTGCCGGCCACTTCCAGGGGACCGATGTCCTGCGCCGCCCACGGCGCCGGCACGCTGGCCGTCGGGGTCGCGCTGACTTGCGCCGAGTTCGTGCCCTGACAGCCCGCCGTCACCGCCGTCACCACGTAGTAATACGTCGTGCGCCCCGCCAGATTGAGGTCTGTGTAATTCGTCGTGGTCACGCTGGCAACGGTCGTGTAAGGCCCGCCATTGATGGTCGAGCGCCCAATGTTGTAATCGGCCGCGTTGCTGGCCGCCTGCCAGTTCAAGGTCGCTTGCTCCATGCCTGCCGTCGCCGTCAATCCCGTTGGCGCGGACGGCACCAGCAAACCGCCGGTGCAGATAACGCTGGCAAAAGTCGCCGTGCCGAAGCTTGAGTTGTCATGGTCGCAAAACGCAAGTCCCCCGAAATTCACGGACCCCATGCTGGCGATGGTTGTTGATCCCAACTGCGTCCAATTCACGCCATCCACTGAATAATATCCCGTCAATGTGGTGCCGTTCTGCGCCAGCTTCACCCAATACGACTCGCACCAGACGCTCAAGCCTGTCGTGGTGGAGTTGGTGGTGCTGGCATTGTCGCTCGAACGGACCTGCCAGGTCACGCCGCTGCCCGGAGTCACACCGATAAAGGCGTTGGCCGCGTTGGTGTTCAAACTATCGCGAATCATCAGCCCGGCCTTGGCCAACGTCTGCGTGCTTTGCGGCGAACTGACAAACGCAATGATGGTGCAATTGTTGCTCATGGACTGATAAACATAATGGAACTTGTCGTCCGTGCTACCGATATCGCTCCCGGACCCAAGCAACGTCAACAAACCACCGGCATACACCGCGCCGCCGGCGACTCCCACCGACCCGATGTCCTGCAGCTGCCAAGGCGGCGGCACATTGCCAGCCGCGCTGACATGGCCGGACACGCCATTTGCGAAATTGTTCCAACTATAGGTTTTCCCGGAGACCACAATGCTTCCACTCCCGCCCAAGCCGGCAAAATTGGTGCCGCTGGCGGTGGTGCCGTTGATCTTTTGAAGTATGCCAACGAGGTTAAAGTCCAGCGTGCTGTCGGTCCCGCCGCCGTTGATCGTGGGGTTGATCGTTGGCAAGCCGGTGACATGCATTTGGGAGCCATCAGAAAGTCCGTAACTGGTGGTGAGTATTTGTCCGGCTTCCCAAGCGGTGGCGGGAAAAGCCAAAAGCAACGGCCCACCGTTAAACGTGCCCGTGTTTGTATAACAAATATGGTTGTTGCCCGCGGGGCCAAAGCCACCGGCAAAGAAGACATCCATGGCGCTGGAGTTGCAGGCTATCGTGCCTGAATTAAAAATCGAATAGTCGCCGTTGTCGGCGTCATTTTCCATCCACACGGCGGCCCAACCTTTGCCACTAACGGAGTAATTGGTGATCATTCCGCTGTTAAAGAGGGATTCGTCATAGCCCTGAATGCCGTAGTAAAAATCACTGGCGTTGCCAACGGGACTGTCGTTTTCGCAGTACATGAGGCCGGTATTCTTGAAGGTATTTGTGCTGTTATTCCAGCAGGTGAAGACCTGGGCAAGGTTGGTGGCAGTGGTGGAAGGGCAGATGGCGCTTAAAGTGCCGTTGTTTTCGACGTAAATCGGACTGCCGCCGCCCGTGCCAATGGTGTTGGCAACGGCCTGATTGGATGTGATTCCTTCCGTGCCGGGATAACTGACCGCCGTGATCGTCCCGTTATTGACGATACACACATTACCCCCGCACTGAATTCCTGTCGCGCTATATGGGGCGGCTGCACTGATAGTCGCTCCAACATTGTTGTTGACCGTGATTCCCGAAGAGTTCTGACACACTCCGGACGCCACGCCATCGTTGTTCGTCACTTCGCCGTCTATCAAGCCCGAATTGTTGATGGTGACAGACTGCAGCGAAAAAACTCCAATTGCCTGCGCCTCGCCGGTCCCCGAGACAATGCTCTGCATGGTTCCACCTGAATTATTATTGATGGTGGCCCCGTCGGCACCCCAATCAAGCACGCCCATTCCCCAATAGAAATTCCCAGCCCGATAAACTCCCGGCGCAATCGGGCCTGTGTCTCCAGGCATTGTGGCGGTGTTGTAGATCATTGACCCGGAATTATTGAACATTACCGAATTGCTGATCCAAGTGTTGCCATAGTAGTAGTCTGTTTCCCCCGGCCAATACGGCCCGTTTGTGACGCTAAACGACCCAAGCGCGCTCGATGCCGCCAAGGCACACAGCGCTGCCGTGAGTCCAACCTTCAGAACAGAGCGTTTCATCAGACTCCACCGACGGCCTGCTGTCTCAAGCGCGGCCTTCCGGCATAAGGTGGAAAATAAGGTGGAAAGAAAGGAAAGCGATGGAATGGCCTTTAGCATCGTTTGAAATTAGTGTAATTGTTGATGCCGGCGGCGGCGCGGTGTGGACGCGTTGAAAAGCATACCCGAATATTCATCTCTGCAACCGGAAGAACATGGCGGCATTGGTCGGGATAATCGCCACCTGGTTGTTTGCGCCATTGACTGACGGGGTTGCGTTGACGGTCGTCCAAACCGCTCCGGCGCCCAGGGTGGAACAGGAAACCAGCGTAAAACCGGAGCCGGCCACCGGCCAGCTTAACGTCAGCGTTCCGTTGCCTTGGGAAACAGCCAGCGAAACATTGGTCGTGAGCAGGACGTTGGGGCCGGCGATTTGTGCGGCAGCAATGTCGGCCGGCAGAAGCTGTCCGGCGTAAATACGGAATTCATCAATGCTCCCGGCCAGCCACGGATCGACGGTATAAGGCGAGCGGCCCAGTGCGGCGGCATTTTTGCTAACGTTGGTCAGAGAAGTTGAAACGACCGAGTTTGCTTCCAGAACTCCGTTGGTATATAGAAAAGCCACCCCGGCAGTCGGATTATAGACGCAGACGACATGCACATATTGCCCGCCCAATCCAGGATAACCGGGAATCGAAGAAATGCCGCCGCTGCTGGCAAGTTCCATGAAGTTGCGGCCATTGCTCTGGTCGTGCAGCACATAGCGTAGGTAGCCGCTTGCGAGTCCGTCCTGCTGGCCATCGTCGAATGAGAACAATGCCACGTTATCAGGCGAAACGGCATTGGTGACCCAGGCTTCAATCGTCACGTTCGACAACCCGGCGAGCAGATTGCCCGGCAGGCTGACATAAGTCCCGCTGGTGCCATTCAAGACCACGCTACCGCCACCGCTGAAGACGGCGCTGCCCATCAAGGTGCCATTGGCACCACCAATCGAATCGTGGGCAATAGTGCCGCTGGTTTCATTGAAACTCCAGCGATGGGTCAGCGCGGGCAAGGGCGAGGAAAAAATCGCCGAGGACGTGGAAAAAGACACGTTGTCAAACTGCGCCTGGCACAGGGTTCCGTTGTTCACGCTGCACACAGCGAGACCGGCATAGACGTTGGCGTTCATGCTCACCGTCGTGGCACCCGTCTGCGTCCAGTTGAGGCCATCGGGCGCGACATAGGAGGTGAATACATTGCCCGTCCGCACCAGCCGCACCCAATACGGCGCGGCCAGGCCCGTGTTGTTGCTCACGCCCGAAGCCGAAGTGCCGGTGCCTCCGCGTTGTTGCAGCGCGGCGCCATTCACGGGCGACATGAAATTGATGACATATTGCGACGCCGGATCAAGCGTCTCGCGGATCATCACGCCCGCCTTGGCCCAACCGGCGGTGTCCTGCATGGTTACCACGCGCGCCGTGATGGAACAATCGCCGGTCAAGGCTTGAAACCCATAGCGGAAGGCGTCCGCCTGATACCAGATGTCCGCGCCGGAGCCTTGGATGGTGAACACGCCGTTGGTCAGGCCAAACGAGCCGGTCGCGCCGGTCGCGCCCACATCCTCCGTCAACCACTGGCTCGACGGCGCACCCGCGAGCGACGCGGAGGCTTCCGTGGAATTGATGGACGGGCCACCGGCATCCACGGCGGACACGACATAAAAATATAGAACTCCAGCCGTCACATTGGTGTCGGTGTAAAAGGTGCCTGCAATGTTGGTTGTGATGGTGTCATAAGGACCACCGTGCGCCGTCGAACGCTGCACAGTGAAGGTTGCGGTCGTTGTCGGATAACCCCAGGACAAGTTGATCTGGTTGGTTTCAGGCAGCGCGATGACACTGGTGGGCGCGGCGCTGCCGATGGCCGATGCCGGACCGATTTTGAAACCAATGGCCGTGCCCGAGGGAAGACTCGGCATGGGCGTTGGACAAGTCACCACAAGGCCGGTTGAAGTCTGCGACCAAGCCAGCGTGCTCGCGCTGCCAAGCATGGAAACCGAACCAACCGCACCCAACAATAAATTAGAGCTGGTCGCAAGCGATGGGATAGTGAACTTGGTGCCGGCCGAGGGAATACCTTCGTAGTAGGCATAGAGATTTCCATTCGTTCCAACGGTAAAGCGGAACGCGCCGTCGCCGTATTTTACCCACGCCCGGCTCCCGTAAATGCCCTCGCTGTTGGTAGCCATCCACTGGCCGAATCCGGCCAACATGTTGGTGGCGCCACTGTCCAGCGAACCGTCCGGCCGGGGCGGGATGTTGATCAACACGGATCCATCGCGCGAAACGCATTCGAGCAAATAGTCAACCATGGTTCCACCGGAGTCATACGAAATACCCGGATACCAGAACCAGTCACCAATAGTCATTTCGCCAATCCACGCCTGACTGGTGATGATGCCCGAAGGAATGCTGCTTTCCGAAGTGGTGACAATTTTGTCGCCCGGATGAAATTTCACGACGGCAAAAGTGTTCAACTGCCCGTTGCGTTCCAGTGTGCGATTGAAGTAGTGCGCAATGACACGTTCCATCGCGTCACACTTGTAACCGGTGCCGCTCGCGTAACCGCTGAAGGGTTGCGTCGAGTCGCCGTCGGTATAGATGAAGTCCGGGTTGTAATTTTCAATCACGTCCAGAATCCGCAGCGCCCACTGCGTCGCATACCAGTGACAATAATCCAGGTCGTTGGTGAAAATGCCGGAAGCCGGACTCCAATAGCCCGTCGTCGGCGTGGCGATGCCCTGATATTTGTGCAAATCCTGGTTGTAAAGCCGGCGCGTGTCGTAATTCGTCCACCATTGACCCGTGCTGTTCGTGGCCGTGACCGCATCATAAGGAACACCGGCCATCGGACCCGTGCTGTCGCTCAAAAAATCCGGCTGCGTAAACCACCAACTGTATTCATGGTGAAACGCCACGCCGAAGTGCATTCCCAGCGAACGCACCGCGTTGCTCCATTGCAACAGCGTGTCGTGTTTCGGCCCGAAGTTCATTTCGTTCCACGCATTATACTGCGAATTCCAGTTGTCAAAGTTGTCGTGGTGCGCGCCCTGCACCAGCACAAACCGCGCGCCGGCGTTGTAGTAAAGCTGCGCCAGCCCGGCGGGGCTGTAATTGGTCGGATTCCAAGCGCGGACGACGTCCTTGTAACCGTTCGTCGTTGGCCAGCCGAAATTGTTGGTGTGAAAACTATAGGCGGCCGCCCCCGGCTGATACATGTGCTGGGCTGACCAGTCGCCGCTTTGAAGATTAGCCTGGGGTCCGTAATGAACCCACATGCCGAATTTGGCCTGCCGCAGCCACGCGGGGGCGCCGTTGTCACGGTTTGTATTATTGCTGGCAATGGAACTCCAGGTTGGTTGAAACGGCCCGTTCGTTTCAATGGCAAAATCCATGTTAACTTCCGCAAAGGTCGCCGGGTCGCCCATTGGCATGGAATTGGCCGGTGCCGGTGTTATGACCGGCAGCGCCGGCAAATTGGGCAGCGTGTAGGCAAACGTGGAAACGGCTCCGGGATAAACCAGGATTGTTGCCGCGAGCACGGTGATTCGGAGATTCATTTTATTTTATCAATTCAAAAAACCAAGATCATGCAGCATAACCCGTCACAGGCGCGATCGCAAACGTGATCGCTGATCCAGCGCGCTTGACGGGATTTCTTTTTCTACCGTAACCAGTTCAAATTTCCATTCTCCGGGCGCGGCTTCAAAGTGCATCCAATCCTTCGCCATTTCTTTGAATTTAACACCTTTTACGTTGCCAGTTGGCCGGGTATTTTTCCAAATCACGCGGCCATTGACTGTCACGCTTTGCGGAGCCGTCTTGCCGCACGGCAGATAAACCTGGGCGGTTGTGTTCTTTGGCGAGTTCAGCGCGAGGCTGAATGAACGCCCCTCGCGTCGCAACGCAACGGAAATTTTCCCGGCAACGCTGTCCACCGTGGCGTCAATCGTTTTGAGCGGGCCCATTTGTGGACGCACTTGATACGTCGCCCACGCCGGGGTGAGCGGCGCGAGGCCGGCAAAGTATTGCGACAGGATCGTCAGTGGCCCGCCGGACCACGCGTGATTGCGCGTGCTGGAAAGTTGTCCGACCAAAGGAGTGCCCGCAACCCAGAGTTCCGGCAGCGTCGTCCAATCATCACCAACAATCGCGCCGTAACGTTGCTTCATGCGGGCCAGCGCAGCGTCCGGATCTCCCATCAGCATCAACGCTTCGAGCACGTATTTTTCCATGTAAGGACTGGCGTGATATTCGGCATTGAGAATTTTCCCAATGGCGGGGAATTTTTCCGGATCGGCAAGCCCGGCGACGACGCACAGCGCGTTGGCGCGATCATCGGTTGCGCCCTTGTAGTCCGGCGTGCGGTAAGCCGAGCCGTTCCACATGATTTTGTTCACGGCGGCGATGACGTTGCTGCGGGTGGTTTCATATTGCGCGGCCTCGTCCGGTTTGGCGGCGAGCCGCGCCATGTTCGCCGAGCCTTGCAGCGCGAGGCAATACCACGCCTGGTCCAGAACGCGTTCGTCAATGTTGTCGCCCCAGTCGGCCCAATTCCAGACGCCATTGCGATGCACAAGCAGATCCTGGCCGTCTAGTTTCCAGATCGAAAGATAATCGCGAACGTGCGGATACGCATCCAGGACCGTCTGCTTGTCGCCGGTGTAAAAGTAATACGTCCAGAAACCGTATTGGCTGATGCTCGCCAGCATCTGCTGCGGCAATTCCTGCGTCCAGGCGGCGGACGGAACCGGCGAGTAAAGCGTCTTGTCCGCGCGCTGCCAGCCGCAAAGATCGTGGATGGCTTTGCGAATCAACTGCGCCGACGACGGCGACAGCGAATAAAATGTTTCGCCGAGTTCGTTCACCGCGTCGCCCCACCACTGCGCGCGCTCCCGGTCCGGACAATCCATGAAATTGTCGCGCATCGTGACGTAAAGTGTGCGGACGGATTTCTCCCGAAGCTGGTTGCAGAACGGATCGTCGCAGGTGAACGCGCCGGAAAATTCCGTATCGTAACCGGTCTCGCGATATTTCAAGCCGAGCACCTTCACGCCGGCGGGAATTTTGTAGAGCACGTCCTGACCGTTGAACCAGCCAAGCGATTCGTATTCCTGCGTGCCGTCGCGCGTGACGTATTCGGCGCGGATGTTTGGCTCGCCGCCGCCACGATAATTGCCGCTGCGAATGTCAATCGTCTGCCCGGCCGCGGCTTCCACCTCCAGCCACGGCGTGACCTGCGCGTTGTAGGGAAGTTTCGCGACGATAACCTGGCCGGTTGACGTCAGCGGAAGCGAAACGTTGGGATAATCTTTCAATCCGTAATTCTTCCACTGCGGAATCGGACGCGGATGAAGTTGATTCCACGGCGCAACTCCAGCCGCGCCGAATTGAAAGGCCGGTTGCCATGCGGAGTCATTGAAATTCGCGGATGTCCAATCGCCGGGATCTTTGCGCGCGTCGAAACGAATGTCGCGTTCCGCCAGCCGGGAATTCGGACCTTCGCCCGCCGGCGTGCCGTAAGCGGGATGAACCAGGGCTTTCCAACTGGCGTCGGAAATCACCGGCGCATCGCCAGCGTTCAGTTCAAAAAGCAAACCCGGCTTGCCGCTGTTCTTGTGGCTGAAACCGTCCCGGCCCCAGAACCACGCGAGCACGGCAACGGTGTTGTCGCCCCTGTGCAGCCACGGCGCAAGATCCACTTCGTCGTAATACGTGTCGCGCGGATTCGGCCCGCGTTTCAGTCCGCCTTCGAACACGACCTGCCTGCCGTTGATCCACAGCCAGTATTTGGAATCCACCGCGATGCGCGCGACAGCGGTTCTCGGCACGACGGGCAGCGGGAAACTTTTCCGGAAAACGCTCCAGGTGTTCTCGGCATTATTGGTGGTTGCGCCAATCCATTGCGCGCGCCATTCCGGCTTTTCCGCCAAAGCAGCGGCGGCGCTCAGGCCAAGAATTAAAAATGTCGAAACGGCAACGGCTTTCATTTTTTTGATTTTTTTCATGAAGCATGAATCCACTCACTGGGACGCGCGGAAAAAACCCTGGCCATTCCCGAATGAAACATCATACGGCGGGACTGCTCCGAGAACATCGGCCCACACGCCCGGCAGAAAGCTGGCCGTTTGGAGAAAACCGTTTTGCCAGGCAAGCCGCAGATTGTTTCCATTGCGGGCAAAGTTCAAAATCGGGGCGGAAGTCGGAATGTAATTCAGCTGAAATTCCCATAGTGTCGGCGCGTCGGTGGATTGAAAGATGTTCAGGAGCACCTTCGTGGTCGTGACGCCGGAGAAATTTGCCGTGTAGTTCGCGCCGATGGTTGTGCCAGTGACCAATGTTTGCCACAGCGTGCCGTCCCAGATTTGAATCGCAAAACTTCTTGCGCGATCGAACGCTTCGCTGAGATAAATCTGATTGAACGAAACCGGCTGCGAAAAATCCAATTCCAACCACGCATTCGTCGCCCCCGCCGGGCCGGAAGCCCAGCGCGTTCCCAGGTTGCCGTCAATCGCAAGTTGCGGACCGTTGTTGGGGACGTCGTTGTTCCAGACCGCCGACGCTGTCGCGAACGCCTGATTGGCGAGGTTCACGGACGCTTCCGTCAATGCCACGGGCGCGCTGGTGATCGAGCCGCTGGCGTTGGAAACGACAACTTGATAACTGCCGTAATCCGTCACCGCGACGCTCGGAAATTCCATCGTCTGCGTCTGCGCGACGGGCGTGCTCAAGCCGACTTTGAACCACCGATAGCTCAACGGCGCGACGCCGTCGGCGCTGACGCTGAACGCCGCCGACGCGCCGCGCGCGACGGTCTGGTTTTGTGGCAAGGAATTAAAATTCAGCGAGCCGCCGGCCGCGGGCGGATTCATGAGCGTGACCCCCATGAGTCCGATGACGGATTCTTGCGAAAGCGCTTCGAGGGTGACTTGCTGCAATATTTTTCCGGCCTGCAGTTTGTAATTGAGCAGCAGCGCGCGGCAGTTGCTGCCCAACTGCACGGTCATCGGCCACGGCTTGGGCACCATGTAGTTCTCGGTGCTTTGCGTGTAATCGCTCGCGCCATATTGGTCGAAGCTGGCATGCCCATTGATCGGCGAAAGGTTCCAATAGTTGTAGGGCGGAATCAGTTCGAGGCGGTCCTCGCTGTTGTCGGTGTATTTCAAATGCAACACGGCGTTCGGAATGCGGCATTGGAGAACGGTCGTTGAACCGCAAATCAAAAACCAAGCGGTTTCGGCGCTTTGATTAACCGGCACCGTGACTTGATTGGTCCAATTGCTCCAGAGCGACGCGAACGCGACGTTCTTCGCGCCGCCCCAACGGAACGGCATGCCTTGCGGCGTCACGAGCAGGCTGGAATTGGTCGGCGAAATCAGGCTCGGGATATTGTTCGTGCTGATCGTCGGCGCGGAAATCCCCCAATACGTGAACGTCCACGGCGAAAAGCCATCAGTGCCGAGGCGGGCGGACATGCTGGCGGGCCGTGGCGAGGCGTAGTTCTGCTGGTAAATCGTCGTGATGTTGGTGACCAGTTGCGCGCTCATGTCCACGGTGGACCACGCCGCGCCGCTCGGAACGGAGGCGAAGCTTGTGGACGGATGCGAGACGTCGAGAATATGCAGATTGAAAATACGAGTCTGCGGCAGGCTGCCGACGGTGACGCGCGCGAAGACGCGATGATAACCAAGGTTTGTCGAGAGCGTGGTGCTGACCGCACTGGCGCTCATCACAGCGTTGTTCAACGCGCCTTGCGGATCGCTGAACGAAACCATCGTCGCGCCGGAGACGGAAAGAATCACCGGCGAACCGGTCGGCGCTTCGACGGCGACGGGATCAGCTTGCCCAATGCTGTCGCTCGTGCTGACGACGAACGTGATATTTGTGCCAGCAACCGCTGGAGTCGAGAAGCGAACGATGGTGCAGCCAAATCCATTCGTGGTCTGAAACGGAACGGAAACGCCATTGACGGTGACGGATGCGATCCCGCTGGCGCGCACGGGGATTTCCACGTTGACGGTGGCGCTGCGCTGGAGCCGCGCTTCAAGCGTCGTCGTGTTGCCAGTGCGATTGAAGCGCAGGCGCACGTCGGGCGTTTTCATCGCGGCGTTCGTCCACGTAACGGGAATTTGCGGCGCGAGACGCACGAGGCCATTCGGGAAATCAGGCTGGTAGCCGAACAGTCCTTCGACAACCGTGCGCGCGAAGGGATGAATGCAATCGCCGAAATCCGTGCCGCCAAAGAAATCCGCCGCGTCGCCGGGAATGACATTGTCAAAACCCGCGTGCAAAAATGTTCCGCTCAAAATGTCCCAGCCGTCCGCCGCGAAACCGGCCTGCATGTAACAATAGGCGAGCATGTAATTATCGCCGGGCCAGAGGATGCGTGTTGACCAGATGCTCGGCGTGAAGTTCGAGGTCCAGACGCGGCGTCCGCCGCTGCTCATGCGGTCATTTTCCAAACCGTATTCAGAATAATACAAATCCTCCGCGCATTGCTCGGGCGTGAGCATGTTGGCTTCGATGGGCAGGCACAGGCTGTAAAGCCATGGATTGTCAATCTGCCGTTGCAGTCCGCCTTGTTCACGAGTGAAAACAAAATGGCCGGAGTTTGTATTCCACAGTTGCGAGAACAATCCGGCTTTGATTTTGGCCATCGCCGCCTGATGCGCCGCGACGCTGGCGCTGTCACCGGCGCGGGCGGCCAGGTCGCGAGCCACGGCATGGGCGCGGTAAATGTAGCCGGTTTCCTCGGGCGTGCCGCCGCCGTTGGCCCAGACCGAATCCGTCGGCCAGGTGTTCAGGACGCTTTCATAAGTGCCGTCGTCATCCGGATCGAAACAATCGTGCGCCCACTGGAGGTGCAATTCAGCGGCCGTGCGAAGCCTCGCCTCGTAAGCCGCGTCATCGCTCAAGCGCCAGCGCCAATCCTGCAACACCTGGTCGAAGAACTGGCTTTGCATGTCATACATTCCGGAGTCTTGCGAGATGTGGCCGCGCCCGTAGAAAATGGAATCAGCTGCGGGCAACACGAGCTTGCGGCCCGCGTCCATGTTGGAAGAGGAATTGGCCGTGCTGGTGATCTGCAACGCGGTGTAATGGTCGGACATCATCTGGGCGCGGTCATGCCAGCCGAGCATCGTGCTGCCGATGGTCGTGCGCCAGCCAATCAGCGCCACATTCCACGCCATCGCGCCGTGATGAAAGGTTTGCCCATACCACGCGCCGTCAATCGCGCCGGCGATCATCGCCGCTTCCGCGTTGAAGCGCGCGTCGGGCGTTTGCAAATACAGACGCGACGCGAAATCGGCGGAGCGCAATAGGCCGGAAGCAAAGGCGGCGGTTGGCTCGGTGTAATCGGGCATGGTTGCGGGAATTGCCGTCACGCGAAAAAATGACCAGGTCGCCGTCGGCGTGTTATCAATTGGAATTTGTCCGCAGACAATCGGCTCGGTCGAAGCGGAACTCGCGACGAGCGACGCGGGCGTCGTCCACGCCGAGGCATCCGCGAGAACATAATTAGTTCCGACGCTGCAACGGCCCAGCGTATAGGTGCTCGAACTCGAAGTCGGGAGAACGCTGAACGCTCCCGCCATCGCGCCGCTGAGAATTTGAACGGAATCGCTGGCGCAGGAAGACGGACTGAATGATTCCGCGAGCAACGCCGCGTTGCCGACGCGATACGGATCAAGATCGGTGTTGAGACTGCCGCCGGGCGTGCTCGCGCCGCCGAAAGCCCAGACGAGCTTGTCGCCGGACTGCGCGCCGGTCACGGTCGCGCGCGCCGACCAGCCGGTGTTGCCCGCGAGCGAAGCCGCTTCGAGCCGCACGACGAGATTCGGAAACGCGGAATCAGTCACGCGCCACGTCGTGTGGTCCGGTTGAAATCCCGCCGTGATGTCCGCGCAATCGTGCAACCACTTGGTCGTGCCGCCGCGCGTGATGCCAACGAAAAATTTTCCGTGAATGTCGCCGTCCGTGCAGAATTTCAGCATCGGCTTGTCGCCCGCGAGCACGAAGGAACTGGTGTTGTTGATGTAGAGCGGGCGGTTGAAAAAGCGGCCCTGGTTATGGCCGATCACCGAATCGCCTTGCGCGGAATAACGCGTGGTTTCACCGACGGGCTGAACGAAGTTCGCCAGGTTCGGCGGAGCGATCACGGTTAAATCCATCACCGGGCTGGTGATCGTGCCGTTCACATTGGACACGATGACTTGATAATCGCCGGCGTCGGCGAGCGCGAGGGAATTGAAATTCAAAGTCGTCGAAGTCGCGCCGGAAAGGTTCGTGCCGTTTTTCAGCCATTGATAATACATCGGCGTTGCGCCACTCGCCGACACGCCGACAGAAAACGGTTCGTTCGCATAACCGGCGGCGCGACTGAGCGGCGTCGAAGTAAAGGCCGGCGGCGACGTCGGAGAGGACGCAACATCCAGCACGAGTTGCACCGGCGATTCGGTGTTGCCATTGACGACGAGCGCGTTTTGCCAATGCCACAACTTGCCCCAGTTGGCTCCCGAAACGCTGCTCACGCTGGTGCCGCCGGGCGCGGGCGAGCCGGTCAAAAACCAGACCTGTCCCGGATAATTCGTCACCCACGCGGTGACATCCGCCGAGCCGTTGCCGCTGGCATCAATGTTGATGGTGATCGGCTGCAACAAATAACCGCCGCCGCCAAAACTGGCGCTCGTGCCGGGCGCTGAAGGATACGAGGACGAACCGTTGTAGGTCGTCTGATTGACGCTGGCGGTGACGCCGAGCGCCGTTCGCGCGAGATAAACCGTTCGCGCGGCGGAATCGTAATAACCGCTGCGAAAATTCAGCGTGGCGGAATTGATTTTGCGCCCGGCGGCGGCCGTGGCGACGGCGTTGCTGACGGCGAACCAGGTTTGCTGGGCGCTGTTGGCATCACCAGCCGAGTAAACGCTGAAGTTCAGTGAATCACCAAGGAAGATTGAGCTTGAGCCGTAGTTGATGCGCTGGACGAAGTCGAAGCTGGGGGAATTGATTTTAACGGTGTCGGCCTGAATACAGGTCGAAGCGAGCACCAATGAAAAAACTGCAAGCAAGCGTTTCGGCATCCGGTGAGGCGCATTTTTTTCCAAAACGCAGTTTGTAATTATTACATTCATTTGTAGTTCGAGGATTCGAAAGGCTCTTCGCAGTCACGTTAAGATTGCGTGCGGGAGTTTCGAAACAGAATCGCTCTCAATCGCTATGACGGCGAGAATTCATAAACGCATTCTACCACCAATCACCATACGCATTGCCGTTGATGTTTGCCGCCAGTCCCACCGGCACTCCATTGGGCATGTTAAATGCGCTGACGTGCCCATCGCCATACATGATATTGATGTAGCGCTTGCCCTTGTTATTGTGCCACGTTGTTTTTGGGTCGTTAATGTCCCGGTTCCCCTGCCAGATATAATCTCCGCCAATAATTTTTGCAGTGGGCCTTCTACCGATTTCTGAATCCTTAATCGGCGACAACCCTGCCGGGAAAGGAGACGCCGGCAGTCCAACGCCGAGCGTCGAAGGATTTACCCGCGATGGGGCAGTCACCGGCTTCACGCCAAAATGATCGCTGCCATCATTAAATTCAACCTGATAGCTATTGCCGTAAGCGGCAAAGCAGTTGTTGATGTTGGTCGTGGTTACCGAGGAGTCGCCGTGATCCGCCGGACATTCAAATACTGTGGGTGCCGAATAGCGATTTAACGGACGGTATGTCTCGGGAGTCAGCGCATAGGTTCCAGCGTCGGAAAATGTTCCCTGCTGACCGCCAAAGTCCGCCCAGCCAAATGTGACTGGATAAAAATCATTGAAATCGCCGACATACATTTTGAATGCCAGATTGATTTGACGAAGATTGCTGACGCACTTGATGGCCTGCGCTTTTCTCTTGGCGTTGGCCAGCGCGGGCAGGAGCAGCGCCGCGAGGATGGCGATGATGGCGATGACCACCAGCAGTTCAATCAACGTGAAGCCCGCACGCCGTGCGTTTTCATTTTGACTTGTCTTCATATTGCTAAATTAAATATTGCTAAATTAAAGTTGCCGGCCCGCAGCGAACCCAAACGCTGCGGGCCGGACTTAACCCCAAACACTGCTTAACTTCCCG
>Ga0182030_10010140_pt1 | contig 19208 bp, 16 predicted proteins | sample 812S3MmetaG_FD_121299 | JGI IMG/M metagenome (GOLD analysis project Ga0182030, IMG submission 121299) | Permafrost microbial communities from Stordalen Mire, Sweden - 812S3M metaG (Illumina Assembly) | ecosystem: Environmental > Terrestrial > Soil > Wetlands > Permafrost | place: Sweden... | reverse complement strand
CTGACACGTCGGAGTTCAGCGGAGAAGGTCGGCGTATTTCGGTCGAAACCAAGCGAGGCCGACGGCGAGTCGCAAAGGTGGGGATCAGCGACTGACACGTCGGAGTTCAGCGGAGAAGGTCGGTGTATTTCGGTCGAAACCAAGCGAGGCCGACGGCGAGCCGCCCGGAGCCTACTTCCCGTAGGCGAGGACGCTCGACGTCGGGATCGCGAAGGGATCGGCCGAAAGACACCGGCCTTCTAGAGATCTTCGGAAACCTGCGGCAGATACACCGTGAACGTCGAGCCCCGACCGGGTTCACTTTCGACGAGGACGGCCCCGCCGCTCTGCCGAACTATTCCATAGACAGTCGAAAGTCCAAGCCCGGTCCCGAGATCCTTTTTTGTCGTAAAGAAAGGCTCGAAGATGCGACTCTGCAGGGCGGCGTTCATTCCCTCGCCGGTGTCGGTCATCGCGATCATCACATAGCGGCCGGGCGACATCTCGGGTTGAAGCGAGCGATGGCCGGCGCCAAGGACGACGGACTGCGTTTCGATCCTGAGTGTTCCTCCTCGTTTCATGGCGTCGCGTGCGTTGAGCGCAATGTTCAAAATCACTTGTTCAACGGCTCCGGGATCGGCAAAAAGTCGAACCGGATCCGGCCACAGGTGGGTCACGAGCTCGATGACATTTCCCATCGCGCGACGGAGCATTCGTTCTGCGTTGCCCACGACCTCGTTCATGTCGAATACTTTGGGTTCCATCACCTGTTTTCGGCTGAACGCGAGCAATTGTCGGGTGAGAGCCGCGGCGCGAACGGATGCCTTCTGGATCTCCTCGATATCTGACCGAAATGGATGGTCGCGTCCGACTTGGCTGAGAAGCATGGCCGCGCAACTGTCGATCACGGTCAATAGGTTATTGAAGTCATGCGCAATTCCTCCCGCGAGGAGACCTACAGATTCGAGCTTTTGCGCATGAAGAAGCTGCTGTTCGAGGTGTTTGCGATTGGTGACGTCATGAATCGTCCCAAGGACGGATGCAGGGCGACCGTCCGGACCCTGCGTGAGATCAGCGCAGCTGTGGATGTAGCGGATAGCACCGTCAGACGGTCGACGAATCGTGTACTCTACGTCGTAAGCCCGGCGCCCCGCGACGAGGTCCGACAGAGACTTGTCGAGCACGTGTCGATATTCTGGCAAAGGAATATCTCGTATCTGATCATAGGCAATCATCTGATCGGCAGGCATCGGGAGACCATAGAGCTTGAATGCCTCCTCTGAAGCCCAAATCGCGCCCCCTGACACGTTGAGTTCCCAGCTCCCGATCTGTCCGATGGTTTGCGCGCGTCTGAATCTCTCGAGTATCTTCGTCGCAGACCGCTCCGTTTCGTCACGCTGCTTCTGGGCACGAAGCGTGCCCATTCCGTAGGATATGTTCGAGCCGAGATCCGCGAGAAGCTCAATTTCGGTGGCGTCGAAAGCGTCAGGTTCGGTCGCATACACAGCTAGGGCTCCGAATACGTCTGCCCCGATAAACAAAGGAACCGCAATCGCGGAATGCACCCCGAGGAGCGCCGTGTCTGCGCGCCATGCGGCAAAGCGAAAATCGTTTTGAAGGTCTCGAATCGTGGACGCACGACGCTCGCGAATCGCGAACCCGACGACGCCTTGCCCGAACGGATTGTCGTCCCACGACACTCGGATGGCGTTGAGGAACTCTCCGGGCCCGGCGTAGGTGACCAAGCTTACCGACCGGTTTGGATCGGATTCCGCGCGGCCGACCCACGCCAGGCGATATCCAGCCGAGTCGACCGCTATGTGGCACAATTCGTTCAACAGGGCAGTTTCATCCGCTGAACGGACAATCGCGCCATTGCATCGCGACAAGAGCCGCAGGGCTCTGTTCGCTCGGCGAAGAAGCGCCGTATTCGCCGCTCCGTCTGCGACCTCGATCTCCGATGACTCGCCCACGATCCACCTTGGTTGAGTGGCGTCACGGACGCGCCACAGCGGGGTACCGTATCACAGTTCGCGCGCGATAGATGTCACCAACCTAGGCGTACGGCCCCCCACAACGACACGAGGATGATCAGTGTAATTGCGCCCATGAGAGCGAGGTTTGACACAAAATATGGAAATACCATCAGAGTGACCCCGGCCATCAAGAACGGAAGTCGTCCTTGACGTCGTCCAAACACGAAGCATGCCGCCCCAACGATGCCGATCAAGAACGATACGAGAAGGTTGGTAGGGTCTAGGTTCATCGATTTCTACGGCGCCGATTGCGCGAGGTGAGTCGCCTCGGACCATACGGCTTTGTGCTGCGTTATGATATTCGGAGCGTGGGGATTCGTCCGGTGGTTATGTGGTTGTGTGAGCCCCTTCTTGCGTTCGAATCGCACCAGTGGGGGTCGGCCTTCGTGGCCACTTTGGGGTCATCGTCTGTAGGTGAGAGATTGGCCATCGACGTGTTTCGAAACGGCCGGGGCCAGGGCTTAGGTCGGGAATTTACGTTCTAGCGAGCACACGGTAGGGCGATAGGGTGACCCGCCTTCGCATTGTCGCAGCAAGTTTAGCCTTGGCTATGTGTTCGGCATGTTCGTTGAACTTCAGAGACAAAACACTAGTGCTGTATCCCTTGCGGGAGATTGTCACCGATAACCTGAAGGGATGGAAATACGTCTTTCACGAATCGGTCGCGAGCCAACGTCGCTCTACGGAGCTCACCTCGGGTCGGGATGGCGACTCCGAACACCAAGCATTGCCCTTTCCAAGCTGGGTAGGTGGCGTAAGCGCCGACGTACTGGTCGTGGACGGATAGCGTCTCCGTTGTGGCGACGACCGAGTCGATGTCGACGATCTTTCGGTTCCACGTGATAGCCGTCGGCACGCCGTGGCTGACGACTACCTCGAAGGCCTCGAGCCACGGTTGCACGGACTTCTCCAAGGCGCTTGCGCACGCTCCAGGGATGTCATCGTTCGCGAGCGAAATGACGAAGGAAGCCGCCACCGCGTGCTGATCTTTTCCATAGCGAAATCCGACAAGCTTGGGAATCCCAAGGAATCGAACGGACGTCCAGTGCGCGCCGTCCGGCAGCGCAACTCGCAGTCTGCGCTGCGGGTCGGTGCGAGTCACGAGATGGCCCTCGAGGAGTTCTTCCAGCGCTGCCGCGTGGGCCGGGCCCCCGCTGCCACCTCTCGCAGGCTTGCCATCATCTGGAGGAGGGGGGGCGGGCGCGATTGCGGATGTCGATGGTCGATAGGGAGTTGCCGTGCACGCCGCCAAAGCGCTGGCAACAATGGCCGATTGCAGCAGGAATAGCCCCAGACATGCGCTGCGGATGCGCTCGCTGCGCCCGACGTCATTCGCCCTCAGATGCAGATGCATGTGCCAGGGAAAGATGTTACACGGGACGCTCCCGTGACGGGACTTTCGTGCCTCGCCCCTCCGTCGTGTTTTATTTTCTGCCCCTGAGGAGCCATTGACGACCATGCAGTCGCTGAACGAGCCCGCCGTCCACCCCACCACGCCCGTGAATCGCCGACTGGCCGAGTGGGTCGATGAATGCGCCCGAATGACTACTCCCGATCGCATCGTGTGGTGCGATGGCTCTGAGGAGGAGCGCCGTCGTCTCACCGCGGAGGCGGTGGCTGCTGGAATTCTTCTGCCTCTCGATCCGGGAAAGCGCCCGGGCAGCTATCTTCATCGGTCGAGCACCAACGATGTCGCGCGGGTCGAGCAGTTGACGTTCATTTGCACGCCGACGAAGGAGCAAGCGGGGCCAACCAACAACTGGATGGCTCCCGAAGAGGCTTACGCGAAGCTAACCGCTCTTTTCAAGGGGTCGATGCGCGGGCGTACGATGTATGTGGTGCCATACGTCATGGGGCCTGTCGGCTCGCCGTTTTCTAAGATTGGAGTCGAGCTTACCGACAGCATCTACGTGGTTCTGAATATGGGAATCATGACCCGCATGGGTCAAGCTGCGCTGGACATGCTCGGTCAGAGCGACGCGTTCAATAGGGGCCTGCACTCGACACTCGATTGCAGTCCCGAGCGACGGTTTATCTGTCACTTCCCCGAGGACAATGTCATTTGGAGCGTGGGGAGCGGGTATGGCGGAAACGTGCTTCTTGGCAAGAAGTGCTTGTCGCTGAGGATCGGCAGCTACCTAGGACGTAAAGAGGGATGGCTGGCGGAGCATATGCTCATCATGGGAGTGGAATCTCCGAAAGGGGATATCACCTACGTCGCCGCAGCTTTCCCGAGCGCGTGCGGCAAAACTAACTTTGCCATGATGGTTCCGCCCGAGTCGCTCGGCGGTTGGAAGATCTGGACCGTCGGTGATGACATCGCTTGGATGCGTCCGGGCCCGGATGGCCGTCTCTACGCGGTCAATCCAGAGGCAGGCTATTTTGGCGTCGCACCAGGCACGAATGGGAAGACCAATCCCAATGCGATGAAAACCATTTCGCGCGACACAATATTTACGAACGTCGGTCTCACCTCCGACGGTGACGTGTGGTGGGAGGGCAAAGACGGAGACTCGCCTTCTGAGTTGACCGACTGGACAGGTCATCCCTGGAGGCAAGGTAGTTCGACGCCTGCCGCGCATCCCAATGCTCGGTTCACTGCCCCGGCGACCAACAATCCCGTCCGAAGCCGATTTGCTGACGATCCCATGGGCGTGCCCATCAGTGCAATCATCGTCGGAGGTCGCCGGGCGAGCACGGTTCCCCTCGTCATGCAGGCCTTCGACTGGGAGAGTGGCGTTTTCTATGGGGCGACTCTCGGCAGTGAGACGACCGCCGCAGCCGCCGGGCGGGTGGGCGTCGTTCGCCGTGATCCTTTTGCGATGTTGCCATTCTGCGGATATGACATGGGGAGTTATCTCGCTCATTGGCTCAGCATGAGCGGAAGGCTTTCCAGCGCACCACCCATTTTCATGGTCAATTGGTTTCGCCGGGGCAAAGATGGTTCATTTCTTTGGCCAGGATATTCGGACAATATGCGCGTCTTGAAATGGATTATCGATCGCGTACAAGGCAAGGTTGACGCGGAGAAGTCGCCACTCGGCTGGGTTCCTCGAATCTCGCATCTGGAGCTTGCCGGTCTCGCGGCATCGCCGTCCGCGCTCGAGAGCGCGATGCTCATCGATAGGGAAGAGTGGCTTGCCGAACTATCCGGTATCGAGGAGTTTTTCGGGTCGCTAGGACCGACGTTCCCGGCGCAGCTCAAGCGGTATCGCCAGGACGTAGCGGAGCGCGTTGCTCGCGGCTGAGAAGGTGGTCCATATGTTGGTTGAGCGTTATAAAGCTAGCGGTCCCGGGCGCATCACGTGCCCGAACTGGGACAGCCGAGCGAGAGCCGTGGCGCCGCAGCCAGTGGCGCATCCTCTGAGTGGAAAAGTTGGATGGACGTGAGACCGCCGAGGCTTGGATATGCGTTCGTGATCGCGGCGGTGGCGTGCCACTGGACGACGACGGGAGACGATGCCGGAACGAGCGATGCGGGCGCTCAGACCGTGGGAGAAAACTGTGATGTTTTCGCGGCTGAGTACTGTCAGCAATACAATCGATGCGGTATTGCGCAGGAGGATTGCTTGACGACCTCGGAGCTCGCGTGTTGCACGGGGTCAGCCTGTAGTGCGATTTCGACCGCGTCCGCGTCAGTCATGTCGTCATGTAGGAGCGCCCTTCAGAGCGAGGACTGCAATGGGATCGCCACCGCTACCGTCCCGGCAGAGTGTCAGAGTCTGCTCTGAAATTGACGCGGACGATTCTTCACACATTGTCGAGTGAAGGCCCGGTGATTATTTAGCAACCCATGACACGACGCGTGTTTATGGCGAGCTTGCTCTTATCGTTGTCTGCCGCGAGCTGTGGCGCCGAGATGGATTCCGCGCCGCCGCCGAATCCGCCCCCGCCGCCATCCGCAGCGCCTCCGGTAGACGGGTCTGCCGCCCCTGCTCCTCCGCCGCCACCACCGGGAGAGGCGACTCCGCCGTCCGCGCCTTCGCCGCAGGCGTCCGATCCGGCGCCAGCTGGGCAAGCCCCTGTCCCCGCGAGCGATCCGCCGCCCTCTGCTGCGCAGTGGGTCTATTCGTATCCCCAAGGGCAGTGGGTCTATGCGACTGGGACCGGATGGATGTGGGTCCCATCGGGTACCGCGAGCGCCGACACCGACGGAGTTCCATACGTATATCTCTATACTCCGGCAAACGGATGGAATTGGTACGTCTCCCCATGGGGCTGGGGGCCGTATCGCTATGGCGGTTGGGTTCGTCGTCCCTGGCGGCCGTACGGTTGGCGTGGTGGCTGGGTCGCCCACCCGCGAGTTGTCGTTCGTCTGGGGGGACGAGGGCGGGGTCGGCGCTAGAAGGCCGGTGTCTTTCGGCCCATCCCTTCGCGATCCCGGCGTCGAGCGTCCTCGCCTACGGGAAGTAGGCTCCGGGCGACTCGCCGCCGGCCTCGCTCGGTCTAGGCCGAAATACACCGACCTTCTAGGGAAGGTCCCCCGTCGGACGCTCGGCGATTCCTTCTGGCGAACGGAGTCGCGCGATTTCGACAGGCTCCCCCCGTGAGGGGGTGCGAATCGGTGGCTACGACTGGATAAATGACGTCATTGGGACCTTGGATCGCCCACGGACTTCAGCGAACCATCTCGTTGAGATCGGTTGCCAACGCGAAGGGCCAGAAGAAAATGTAGAGGAGGATGTGGCAGGGAGGTCTGCCGACGCCGAGGTTCTGCTTCGCCTTTGCGACCTGCTGAGGAACACGTAACCACATCCAGTAGAGGTTATATAAGGGCACGAAGATCGGCCACCAGGGCAGCGGTTCGTGGGCGGCGACTTGAAGCTCGCGGATCATTCGTATCGCGACGATAAGATACCAGACCGACGCAACAAGGCCGGGAAGCGACGCGAGTGGAGCCAAGAGGGGCACGAAATACAGGAGAACGCCGACCACAATCCCTCCTGCGATGGCCACGAGCATAGGGCCCAGGAGCGTCATCAGGGCGTTTCGGCGAGTCGGTCCAATGACCTTGACGCTTGTGCCCGACTCGAGCGTTCCGGCCAGCGCAGACGGAGCGTACGGGGATATTCCTTGTGGGTTGGACACCATCATCGGTCCAGCCTGCTGCACGCGGTCGCTCATCTGATTTGGCTGATACGGGGACTGTGGCAAGACGCGAGGGTCGAAAGCCCCGAGGTCCGGTACCGGTGCGACCGGGTTCGCTTGATATTGCTGAGCACCCAATGCCGATCCATATCCTTGGGGGACCTGCTGCGGCGGAGGACTCCCGTACTGCGGTTGGAAGCCCGGGCTGCCATACTGCTGTGGAGATCCGGAATTGCCTTGCGGTGGCTGCGCTTGTTGCGCGTAGGGGTTGCCATAGGGCTCGGGGCGCGCTGCGCCCGCATTTTGCGCCGCAAAGGCAACGGTCTGTCCGGCACGAAAAGCCCCCCCTTGATCAGGCGGCGTCGGTGCCAGTGCTGACGGGTGTTGGCGAGGGGCATAGGCGGCAGCGAAAGTCGACGCATCCGCGGCGACCGTACCGCTGAGGGGGTTGACCGCGCCCGCCGGGCGAGGTTCGATCGCAGCGACCGGAGGAGATCCCCAGGGCGACAGCCGGCTGTTCTGCGCGCCGGAAGCAAATGCAACCGTTGAGGAAGCAGACGAACCCGCTCCACCCGCAGCAGGCACCACGCCCCGAGCATCCCTCGCGCCGGCTCCCAAATTGCTTCCGTCCGCGAATCCAACGGGTAACGGGGTTCCGCCTGCAATGATCGGTGGAGCCACACCCACCATCGTCCCTTTCAGCTTGCTCGGGGTGCCCGCCTGACCTCGAATCGCCCCTGCAGGGCTTGGCGACGACAAACCAAATGGAGGGCCCGCGGAGGGACCTTGGGGAGCAGGCAAAGTGGTGGATTCGGAGGGCGCAGATGATGGGTTCACCATGAGCATCGTCCCCTTAAACTTCGGGACAGCGAGATTCTTCAGGACAAATCCGCACTTCGAACAGGTTTGCGCAGGTTCCGAATTCTGCGTTCCACAGCTGGGACAGAACACTTCACACCTCCCTCACACAACGATCTTGCCCATCGCGAAACGAAGAGTCCGTCCGCGGGTCGAGCTTTGCACACTTTGCGCGGAAGCATAGCGGGTCGCGATCCGCGCGCTCAAGTGAATTGTCCGCGTCGTCCTTTTCCCGTGGGCACCGTGGGCACCGCCCTCGCCCTTTTGGACGTGCACCAGCAATCGAGCGGATCTCGTCTTGACACTGAAGCGTGCGCCCCGCTACCGTGCCGCCGGATCTCGGTCGCTCGGCTTTTTTGCCTCGAATCGCATCCCAACGGTTGTCATTCCGGTCGGCCGAACCTCAATACCGTGCCGTCCGTTCGCGCCTCCCCGCGTGGGTCGTTCGGTTCGACCGCGCGGAATGCCGCGACCCTTTTCCGAAAGACTGCTCTGCGATGCCTTTTGCCCTCACAACGGAACGCGAGCGCACACTTCAGGAGATTCTTACTCGGTACCCGACGAAGATGGCGGCTACGCTTCCGCTGCTTCACCTTTGCCAGGACCAGGAGAGGTTTGTGAGCGACGACGTCATCGAATTCGTCGCGCGTCGCTTGGACATTTCGGCGGCGCATGTGAAGGGTGTCGCAACCTTCTACAGTCAATTTAATCAAAATCCGGTTGGGAAGCATCAAATATGGGTCTGTCGGACACTTCCCTGTGCTCTTCGCGGCGCCTATGACGTCGTAGCTCACTGCGAGAGGAAGCTCGGAATCCAGTGCGGTGAAACGACTCCCGATGGACAGTTCACTCTTCGAACGGCGGAGTGCCTCGCGAGCTGCGGGTCAGGTCCAGTGATGCAAGTAGACGAAAAATATCACGAGAATCTGACGCCAGCTCGGGTTGACGCGATCCTCTCCGAGCTCGCTCTGCCCAAGGGGTGACGCGACCATGTTGAGGCGAACCAACTATTTGACGCGACTCTACGGAAAGCCGGGCGGATTCACGCTCGCTGCGTACGAGAAGGAGTCGGATGGCTATCGAGTCGCCCGGCGCGTCTTGACGACGATGTCGCGCGAACAGGTCGTCGACGAAGCCAAGAAGGCCAATATTCGAGGGCGTGGCGGCGCGGGTTTCCCCATGGGTGTGAAATGGAGCTTCATGCCCAAAGTGACGCCACCTGTGGGGACCGACCGTCCGCACTATCTCGTGGTAAACGCCGACGAAGGAGAGCCGGGTACCCACAAGGATCGCACGCTGATGGAGCAGAACCCTCATGCGTGCATCGAGGGATGCATCATTGCCGCATATGCGGTGGGCGCCCATGTGGCCTATATATATGTTCGAGACGAACTCCACGTGTCCAAAGCGAGGCTCGAAGCCGCCATTGTCGAGGCGCTCGGCAAGGGATACCTGGGCGACACTCCGTTCGGGCAGCCATACCCGATTAGGGTACATGTGCATTCAGGGGCCGGTGCGTACATCTGCGGGGAGGAGAGCGCCATGCTCAACTCGATCGAGGGGCGCAGAGGCGAACCGCGCGTCAAGCCCCCGTTTCCCGCGAACATCGGCTTGTTCGGATGCCCCACAACCGTGAATAACTTGGAGACGATTGCGGTCGTTCCCACAGCGTTCTCGGTCGGATGTTCAGCTTTCAGTGAGCTGTCGGCACTCCATCCAATCAACGACGGTGGCGTGAGACTCTACGGTGTCAACGGGCACGTGATGAAACCAGGAGTGGTGGAGCTTTGCGTCGGGCCTACGCTGCGGGAGCTCATTTATGAGGTCGGTGGTGGCGTACTCGGTAATCGTGGACTTATGGCGGTAATCCCAGGCGGATCATCGTGTCCCGTGCTTCTTGCGGACGAAGTGGTGCATGCGCCCAACGCGAATTCTCCGTTGCATCCGTACGATGGCAAGAGCGTTCTCGACGTCCCTCTGGGTTGCGACACCATGCGCGGTGTCGGGACAATGCTTGGAACGTGTTGTGTTACGGTTATCGCCGAGGGAACGGATCCGGTGCTCTGCTTCGAGAATCTCATGCATTTCTATCGCCACGAATCGTGTGGCCAGTGCACTCCGTGCCGAGAAGGTAGCGGTTGGCTCGAACGCGTTTGCACCAAGATTCTCGACGGAAAAGCGTCCATGGCCGAGCTCGACGGGTTGCACGATATAGCCAATGGCATCATGGGAAACACGATATGCGCGTTTGGCGAGGGGACTGCCATGCCCGCGCTCGCTTTCATTCGCAAGTTCCGTCGCGAACTCGAGGCGTACGTCCGTGGGGAGAAGCGCCGTGACGATGCGCGACTGACTGTCGAGAACTGGAATAACTCATGATTTCCTTAGCCGAGGCATACTTCTTTTTGTGCGCCTTCGTGGCGGTCGTAGGCTCCTTGACGGTGGTTGCATCGAGAGGTCCAATCCGCTCGGCCATGGGTTTGTTTCTCGTCATTGTTGCGGTGGCAGGGCTCTTTCTGCCGCTTCATGCTCAGTTTCTCGCGGCGATTCAGTTTATTGTATATGCAGGAGCAGTCGTCGTCCTTCTCCTGTTCATCATTATGATGCTCGGGCCCGATGCGATTCCGGCTTCCGATCGACGTGGTCTGTTTGCTCGAGTGTTGGGCGCTTCCGTCTTTATAATCTCGGGAACTTTCGCGCTCGCGCTGTCGAATCATGCGCTCAGCGCTTTGCATTCGAGCTTTCCGCAGCCAAAGATGGAAGCTTCGTTTGGAGGGATCGATAGCTTCGGCATGATTCTATTCACTGACGACGTCGTGCCGCTTGAACTTTCCGCCGCTCTGTTGTTGGTGGCGGTCGTCGGGGTTCTCGCAGTGGCTCAAGGGCATGTGAACGGGTCGGGTAAGGTGCTTGCCGATCTTCGTGCAACGGCAAGACGCGCGGCGCTTCGGGCTGACGAGGCGCGAGGACGATCGACATGATCTCTGTCGAGCATTATGTCGCGTTGAGTTCGATTCTATTTATGATTGGAGGACTCGGATTTCTCGTGCGGAGAAATGTCCTGGTTGCTCTGATGAGCATCGAGGTGATGCTCAACGCCTGTAATCTCGCGTTCGTCGCGTTCAATCGAGCACGAATAAGCCCCGTGTCTGCCTCCGCGTATGGCGGAGCGAGCCACGCGGGGCAGATATTCGCGTTCTTCGTCATCGCAGTCGAAGCAGCCGAGGTCGCGGTCGGATTGGCTATCGTCCTTGCGTTTTATCGGCTGTGCTCCACGGTGCGTTCCGACGACGCCAATCATCTCAAGAACTGAGGAGGCATCCTGATGCGCTTCGCGTCCCATCCACACGACTTTGCGCTCATAGCGATCATCCTCGGGATGCCTCTGCTTGGCGCGTTCGTCAATGGTCTTTGGGGCGCACGCCTGGGTAAGCGAGCGGTTCGACTCATGGCTCTTTTGGCCGTCGGGTCGAGCTTTTTGGCGTCCATCGCTGCCTTTGTAGCGCTCGCGCAGACCACGGCGGAGAGCGGGGATGGCCAGGGGAAACTCGCATGGACTGCATGGCAATGGATGCGTACGACCTCCGGGCAAGGCGCAGTCGTCGCGATAGACGTCAAATTCTCAATCGACGCACTCAGCGGCGTGATGATGCTCGTTGTCACGGGCGTCGGATTTCTCATTCATTGGTACGCGACGGCGTACATGGCGAACGACTCGGGATTCGCACGCTTTTTTGCCTATTTGAATTTGTTCATCTTTTCGATGTTGGTGCTGATTCTCGCGGACAATCTCCCTGTTCTTTTCGTAGGGTGGGAAGGCGTGGGGCTATGTTCCTATCTGCTGATCGGTTTCTGGTATGAGAAATCCGCGAACGCTTCGGCCGGAAAGAAAGCGTTCATCGCGAATAGGGTGGGTGATTTTGGCCTGCTTTGCGCGATGTTCATGCTTCTGCACTACACGGGCGCTCTCGACTGGAACGGCATAGCCAATGGAGCCACGAGCCTGGTTCACCCGGGCGATCCATTTCGCGTTCACGTCTGGCCTATAGGTGGCGGTGAGTATACGGGTATGCTGCATTTCCTGCAGCCAGCCCGACCTTATACGATCAGCGCAGCTACTGCGATTGGCCTGTCCATTCTCCTCGGATGTACCGGAAAGAGTGCGCAGATCCCTCTTTATGTCTGGCTTCCCGATGCAATGGCCGGTCCGACCCCGGTGTCCGCGTTGATCCACGCCGCGACCATGGTGACGGCCGGGATATACCTTATTTGTCGCCTATCCTTCATTTTTGTTTTGTCGCCTTTTACGATGATGGCGATCGCGATCGTAGGTGCGGCTACGGCCCTCCTCGCAGCGACGATTGCAACAGTTCAGAACGACATCAAAAAGGTATTGGCGTACTCGACCATAAGCCAACTTGGCTTTATGTTCTTGGGGGTTGGTGTCGGAGCGTTTACGGCCGGTTTCTTCCACGTCTTTACGCATGCATTTTTCAAAGCATGTCTTTTCCTCGGGGCCGGCTCCGTCATCCACGGTATGCATGCGCGCATACATGACGATGAAAAGGCGCAGGATATTCGAAACATGGGTGGACTGCGCAAGTGGATGCCGCATACGCACAAGACGTTCGCTGCTGCCACCGCTGCCATCATCGGCGTACCACTGACGAGTGGGTTCTTTTCAAAGGACGAAATTCTTTATCGGGCATATATCAATCATTCCGTAAACCCGATGGCGCGCCTTCTGAAGGGAGTTCGCCTCTATGAGCCGCCTGAATGGCTAGGGCCGGTGCTCTTCTGGATCGCTGTGCTTGCGGCGGCATTGACCTCCTTCTACATGTGTCGCCTTTATTTTCTCGTATTCTGGGGAGACTTTCGAGGATGGGCGGTTGGCAGGCCGTCCCAGGCCGCTCCCGAGGAGATTCACGGGAATGCAGACCTCCACGATTCGCATGGAGATGATCTCATGCGACCCGGTTATGCTCCGCACGAGTCGCCATGGCAGATGACGGTTCCTCTCATCATTCTCGCGGCGTTCTCTCTTTTTGCCGGTGTCATCAACCCCGGATTCCACCTGATGGCCGAGCCACCACTCGAGCATTGGCTTCATCCAGTATTCGCCGATGCGTTGGCCGATTCGATCCATGTGCGAAGCCGAGCGGCCTATTTTGAAGGATTTTCGGCGGCCGTCGGGTTCATGGCTTTTGCCGTCGGATCGATAGTGGCGTGGTGGGCGTACGTAGCGCAGGGCGGGCAGCCCACGGCGCGTCTCGCGGGGGCCTTTCCGAGACTGTATGGCCTCGTTCGCGACAAGTGGCGTATCGACGAGCTCTATGACGCGACGGTGATCGCTCAGGTCGACTCGTTGGCTGAAACAGCGTCTGTGTTCGATAGTGGCGTAGTCGATGGACTCGTGTCGAAGCTCACGTCGTTGGTCGTGGCCACCGCCGGAAGCATATTGCGTGTCCTGCAAAATGGGGTGGTTCAGATGTACGCGGCTTGGATGGTGATCGGGCTCGCGTCCATAGGTTGGTTTTTCGCGGTGCCACACGCGCAGGCGACGGTGTCAGGGGCAGACAGTGAAGACGTTATTGTATCGGCGGCTCCCGGCGTTGGATACGCGTACAGGTGGGATGCCAACGGGGATGGGCGACCGGACACCCCCGAGTTCTCGGCATATCCAACGCTTAAGATGCACCTGACGCCCGGTCAAGTCGTGAACGTGACACTTGAAGTAAAGAACGCATTTGGATTTGTGGCGACGCGTGTGATTAGCGTCTCGATGCCGCATGCGCCGACTTCTTCGCTCTGATGTGGCAGGTACCATGAGAAGTCTCGACGAGATATCGACTGGCCCAAGCGCGGCAAATGGCAATTTTGGCGCGAAGCAATTAGCGTTGCTCTCGCTCGCTGCGATTGTTCTCGGTGTCGTGGCCCTGCGGTTCGCTCTCGTTCCGGTCGTGATTGCGGGTGTGGTCGCCTATGCCGTGCCAAGGCGCCGATCGGTGGGAGTCAGGTTGATTTTCGCCGTCGTAGCGGCATCTTTCGCTCTTCTGATTTCTCAGGCGTATACAAGTCCTGATGTCGTCGAGATCCCGCCGCCGGAGCCAAGGCAGCTTCTAACCTGGCTGATTGCCATTCCGATCGCCGGCGCATTGAGCATTCTGCTTGTTCCTCGAAGCGCCGTCCGCGCTCTGCGGACTGCGACGCTAGCCGTGATGCTGTGCACATTCGGCGCGTCGCTCATGCTTCTGCGCATCGACATGGGCCGCACGTTTCATTGCAACCAAGACATCGTCTGGCTGGCGCAACTAGGTATTCACTATCACGTCGCCGTCGACGGTATATCGGTGTGGCTGGTCCTGCTGACGACATTCATGTCGCCTATTGCGACCTTCGCGTCCTTCGGCCCAATACAGACGCGAATCAAGGATTGGTGTTTTGCGCTCCTTCTACTCGAGGGAGGGATGATCGGGTCGTTTCTTGCTCTCGACCTGTTTCTGTTTTATATTTTTTGGGAGCTCATGCTCGTCCCGATGTTCGTCATGATTGGCGTCTGGGGCGGTACGAATCGCATTCGTGGAGCGCTCAAGTTTTTTCTGTTTACCATGAGTGGTTCGGTCCTCATGTTGGGCGCCATTCTGTATTTGGGTTATGCGTATTCGAATGCCAGTGGGGGGGGGACTCCGAGTTTTGACTATTTCGAGCTTCAACGACTGATGCTCCCTAGAAGCGTTCAAATCGGACTGTGGGCAGCGTTCACGCTTGCCTTCTTCGTCAAAGTCCCGATGTTCCCGCTTCATACGTGGCTGCCGGACGCCCACACAGAGGCGCCTACAGCGGGTTCGGTGTTGCTCGCGGCGGTTATGTTGAAGCTCGGAACCTACGGCTACCTCCGGTTTTCGATGGGCCTTTTCCCACATGCGTGCGCGGAGTTTGCTGCCAATCTTGCGGGACTCGCGGTCGTGGGAGGAATCATATATGGAGCTCTCTGCGCCTGGAAGCAGGAGGACGTGAAGAGGCTTATTGCCTATTCATCCATATCTCATCTTGGCTTTGTTATGCTCGGACTCTTTGCAATCAGTGCAACATCCATCGAAGGGGGTGTTTTGCAAATGGTCAATCACGGCATCAGCACCGGGCTCCTGTTTCTTCTCTTTGGGGTCATCTATGACCGTCGGCACACCCGTCATCTCTCGGAATTTGGTGGATTGGCCAAGCCGATGCCGGTGTATGCAGCGCTGTTTTTTGTTGCGACCCTTGCCAGCATCGGGCTCCCGACAACCAACGGGTTTGTCGGGGAGTTTATGGTACTCACCGGAACATTTAACTCGCGAATGCTGGGTCACTTCAATGGTGTGCAAGCCGCAGCAGCTGCGATCGGGGTCGTCCTGGGCGCTATTTATATGCTGATGGTCTTTGAAAAGATGTTTTTGGGCCCTGTGACGCGCGACGAGAATAGGCGCCTGTCTGATGTGAACGATCGGGAGCTCATCGCGGCTATTCCACTGGTCATGATGATTTTCGTTGTGGGTCTGTTTCCCGAAGGATTCGTGTCTCGGGTAAAGGGAGCTGCGGAACGCGTGCAAGCAGACGTCGAGGCTGCGATCGGGGCCAACCCGGGTCCGGCGTTCTATGAGGGTCCAATTCGTCTGAGCCCGTTGCGTCCGGAAGCTCCCGGATATAGTCCACGCCTCGCTAGCGACACATCGGCGGAGCGCCCCTGAGGAGCGAATGATGATGCTCTTGGTCTTGCTGTCACCTTGGCTTGTTGTCGGACTTGGGGCTCTTGGTCTGATGCTTTCAGACGCCTTTTCCAGCAGCAAGAAGGGATTTGCTCTCGGAACGGCCACGATTCTCTTCGGAGCCGGGTGTGTCGCCGCGGGGGCCTGGCTCTCAGGAGCGACCGAGTCGCCGGAATCGTCGACCGTGAGTCCGTGGCTCTTGCTCGACGGATGGACGCTATATTTCGCGATGCTCCTATGCGTCGGTGGGGCGCTATCCGCGCTGCTTGCTGGGGGATACCTTCCGGAGCATCGCCTTGAGCGCGGAGAGTTCTACGTGCTCGTTCTGCTTTCGGTGTTTGGCGCGATGACCCTTGTCGCCGCTGGAGACGCTCTCACGCTGTTCCTTGGGCTGGAGACCATGAGCCTCGGCGTGTATTGCTTGACCGCCTATCGTCGACAGAGTTCGCGATCGATCGAGGCGGGCCTAAAGTACTTTTTGCTCGGTTCATTTTCTGCTGCGTTGCTTCTCTATGGCTTTGCGCTTCTGTACGGAGCGACTGGACACACGGACCTCGCGGGAATCGGCGGCTTCGCGGCCCAGTCGGCTGGTCGGTCTCCGATGTTTATATTTGGCGCTGTCTTGGTTCTCGCCGGTCTTGTGTTCAAAGTGAGTGCGGTACCCTTTCATGCGTGGACTCCGGATGCCTACGAGGGGGCGCCGACTCCGGTGACGGCGTTCATGGCTGTGACAGTGAAAGCGGCCGCGTTTGCGATACTGCTGCGGGTGCTGAAACTCTGCTTTTCGGATTCGGGGTGGACGTCCTGGGCGGGAGGATGGCCTCCCGTCGTCGCCACACTTGCCGTTATCACCATGACCGCGGCGAACTTGGTAGCTGGTCGTCAGGATTCAGTGAAACGCATGCTTGCCTACTCAAGCATCGCCCACGCGGGATACATTCTCGTTGGCGTTGCCGTTGGAGTGAGGATTCATGCTGCATCTGAGTCGAGCGTTTGCTTTTATTTGCTCACGTATACAGTCTCGACCATAGGTGCCTTTGCAGCTCTCATCGTCTGCGGAAGCCACGGGAGGGAGGCCGTCAGCTATGAAGATCTCTCTGGACTTGGAAAGCGTCATCCCTGGGCTGCGTTTGCCTTTTCTGTCTTCTTGCTGTCGCTCGCGGGGATTCCGCCGACCGCTGGATTTTTTGGCAAGTGGTTCATATTCAAGGCGGCCATTGACGCTGGTCTCTATCGATTGGTCGCAATTGCGCTGCTAAATAGCGTAATAGGGGCGTACTATTATCTTCGAGTTCTGGTGTTCATGTATATGCGTGAACCTGCTGCGGGTGCGACAATCGCGGTGCCTATGCGTTCGAACTATGTGATCGCTGTGATTGTTCTGAGTGCCGCGTCAGTCATCGCTCTTGGTCTGGCCCCCTCTACGTCGCTTCACGTCGCCGAATGCGCCGTGACCTCGGGAGCTGGAAGTTGACGGGTCAAGCACGGTCTTTGTATGGCGTAGGTGTCATGAGTAAGGCCGCCGCTATTTTCGTCACCTATGTTGGCGCTTCCGTAGCCTTAGTTGGCTGCCGTTTCGAGCGTCACGTTGCCGCCGGTTCGGGCGATCCCGACAGCGCATCGTTGGCGGGGTCGATCAGTTCAGGACATCAAGTGACGGTGGACGCTGCGGATGGCTCGATCGTACGCGACCCTCTGGCGATTCCGAGTGCCAGTGTAGCTGCCGTGGTCAATCCTATGCACTTGCCGGTCTATTCCGGGCCGACAGGTGAGATTGACGGAACGGTGCTCGTCGTCGGGCCAGAAGCTCCAGATATCGATGGCGTGAGCTTTCGTTCGTGTCCTGCCGCGATCGAGACGTATCGAAAGGCGTTTCGCTCGGGAGTTCCCAGGGAGGATGGTTCGCGAACGCTTGCCGACGCGCTGGTCTTGGTCACCGGGTATCAAGGATTCGTCGAAGAAAATGAGCCAGCTGTTCGCATCACCCTCGGTCGAACGTGTGCGTTCCCGTCTAGAACTATCGCGATGACTTTTGGCCAGCGCCTCGAAATTGCGAACGAGTCGAACCTGCCATTCGGCCCCTACCTTGAACATACGTATAACCCGGTCGTGCGGGTAACGCCCCCCCATCAAGCTGGGGAGCCGGTACGCATCTATCCTCCGCGAGCAGATTACTTTCCTCTTCGTGACAGGTTGCAACCATTCATTCATGAGGATGTCTACGTTCTTCGGCAGCCGCTGCACGCAGTGTCGAACCTCGCTGGCCAGTTCCATATTTCGGGCGTTCCCGTCGGACACGCCACGGTGTCAGCTCGACTGGTCGCCGTCGGAGATGATGCATCGCAGGAAGTCGACGTTCGCGCGGCGTCAGTCACTCGAGTCGAATTGACGCTCACGTACAAGCAGGCCGCTGCAGTTGCTCCTTCGGGACCGATCATCCGCTAGACTCATCGGGCGGAAAGGGAGACGCGTGGCATGGTAGTTCGCGTGTTCGTCGACGGTGAGGAGGGCACAACGGGTCTTCAGATTAAGAGGAGACTCGCGCGCCACCAAAGTGTCGAGCTGGTGTCCATTGATCCGGCGTATCGCAAAGACTCGAGTGCCCGCAAAGCCTTGCTCGCCAAGGTGGACGTCGCGTTTCTATGTCTTCCAGACGTGGCGTCCAGGGAGGCGGCGGCCATGGCTGAAGGTGAATCGGTGCGGCTCGTCGACGCGAGCACGGCGTTCCGGACGCATCCTGAGTGGGTCTACGGCTTGCCGGAGCTCGGGTTTCGCGAACGGCTGAGAAGTGCGACGCGCGTGTCGGTGCCCGGTTGCCATGCCACCGGCTTCGCGCTCCTTGCCGTTCCACTGATTCGAGCAGGAATTCTCCCAAAGGACTACCCCGTGACGTGTCATTCGGTATCGGGCTATTCGGGTGGAGGAAAGAAACGAATCACGGAATACGCCGCCGAGGACTCTCAATCGATGCGGAGCCCGCGTCACTACGCGCTCGAGCTCACCCACAAGCATGTGCCTGAGATGCAAAAGGTATCGGGTCTCGACCATCCCCCGCATTTCATGCCTATCATCGGTCCGTACTTCGCGGGAATGGTCGTGTCGCTCAGTCTTCACACGCGCATTCTGCGCAACTCCGGTGGCCCCGCTGGGATTCGCAGGCAGTACGCGGAGTTCTATGCTCGTGAGCCTCTCATTCGAGTGGTGCCGGAGAACGATGACGGCGCGCTCGAAAATGGGTTTCTCCCCGCTACCCAATGCAACGGAACGAATCGCGTCGACCTCTTCACGTTCGGTACCGCCGATCTCGTCGCTGTCATGGCTCGCTTCGACAACCTCGGCAAGGGAGCATCGGGCGCTGCGATCCAATGCATGAACATCATGTTCGGTTTCGACGAATCGGATGGTGTCGATCTCGAACCGGACGAAAGGTAGAAGTGGGGTGCTTTTCGCCGATCCCTTCGCGATCCCGGCGTCGAGCGTCCTCGCCTACGGCTCGCCTACG
>Ga0182030_10010138_pt1 | contig 19210 bp, 14 predicted proteins | sample 812S3MmetaG_FD_121299 | JGI IMG/M metagenome (GOLD analysis project Ga0182030, IMG submission 121299) | Permafrost microbial communities from Stordalen Mire, Sweden - 812S3M metaG (Illumina Assembly) | ecosystem: Environmental > Terrestrial > Soil > Wetlands > Permafrost | place: Sweden... | reverse complement strand
ACTGCTGACGCCGGAGCAGATGTGCACCGTCGGGCCTTCCACTCCCAGCGAGGCGCCGGTCCCAAGCTGGATTACGCACAGAACGAACTTGCCGACGGTTTCCTTGAAGGAGATTCTCCCAAAGCTGTTGGCATAGGCCACCTTCACCTGGGGGATGCCGCTGCCTGCCGCCGCCGGAGCCCAGTAGCGGAGCCCAAGTCCGGCGACCAGGCCGCCCAGCGCCGGGGTGAGAATCGTCCACCAGATCCAGGAATGGCCTGGTGCGCCGGTTGCGCGGTTAATGCACAGCGATTCGACTAACCCGGTACTGATATGAAAGGCAACCGCTGCCAGGCCGCACACCCCGCCAGCCACGATGGTGACCGCCAGCAGGCGCTGCCGCTCGTTGGGCATCCGGCGCATCAGCCAGGTGAGAAAACGCGAATACAGAGCTGGAACCCCAGCCCAAAAACTTAGTTTTAACGGATCTGCGCTGCTCGGAAATTGCACCGCTTTAGTATAGAGGAGTTTATCCTTCCTCGATCATCATGCGAACAGCAAGTGGGTCGGGGTACGACTCAAGTCGTGCCCCATCAAAACATCGACTTGTGCAGAGGTTCCTAAACAATTTCCATGAAAAGATTGCGGAAAATCTTCGGTTTAATGCGGCAGGTCAGCTTCCCGCTTCGCGGGGGCAGCGAGTGAGCGGGTTAGCCGAGGGTGCGATCCATTTCGGTTTCATTCCTCAAGTTTCTGGTGCCGTGACCGCGTCCTCTGTCTAGCGTTGTTCCAAGCCCTCTTCGATTCGGGGCAGGTCCATCTTCCGGCTTCTTCCTTGCTCCAGTATGTTGCCTTGCCGCCTATCCGACCGCAGCAAGAGCAAGGCGAAGAGGAGCCCCACCACGCCGAGACCCGCGAACATGACCTGGGAAGCAGTATAAGTTCCGGTGACGTCGCGCAGCTTGCCATTCAGGAAGGGGAACAACCCGAGGCCCAGATTCTGGATTGCGGTCATCAGCCCGAAGGCCGTGCCCACGCGTTTCTCCTCAACTACCAAGGGAACCGAAGGCCACATTGCGGCGGGCACCAGTACAAAGGCGGCCCCGAGCAAGACCATGCTGGGGATGGGATTCCAGTGGGTGATGCCCAGGATCAGGTGGGCGGGAATCAGCAAGAGGGAGCCCACCACCATCAGCGTGGCCCGCTTCCCGATGCGGTCCACCAGGTCGCCTGCAAAGGGCGCGAAGACCATGGATGCGAAGATTACGATGCTGGTGATTCCCGGCGCGGTCGAGAACATGTGCATGAAGTTGTCGAAGATCTGGGCCAGGAACCCACCCGTGCTCACGCTCACCAGAGGGATGCCCCACTTGTCGTGGAACATATCTGTGGCAAGGGCCGTGAAGGGGAAGATGGCGCTGTAGAAGGTGACGCAAAGCAGGACGACGAACCAGAAGGAAGACGAGAATTTCTTGATATCCGAAAAGACGATCTTGTCGCCAGCGTCCGGCTTCGGAAGCTTGAGCACCTTCTCCCCATGGTAGTCCATGGCCATGTAGACCAGATTGCACAGCAGGGAGAACAGGCAGAAGCCTGCCGCGGCCCAGAGAGCGATGCGGTAGCTGCCGAAGTAGCGGGAGATGAGTTCTTCGGTATTGAAGCTGAACAGGGTACCGACGCGGCTGATGGTGAGGGCGATGCCGAAGGCCAGGGCCATCTCCTTGCCCTTGAACCAGCGGCTGATGATGGCGCTCTGCACCACGATCAGGGATTCGGAACCCGCGCCGAAGATCAACCGCCCGGCGAACAGCTCCCACTTGGAGTGGGCGGCGGCCACGATGATGGCGCCCACAAGGACGAGGCTGCAGAACAGCAGGCTCGCCCGGCGGGGGCCCAGCTTGTCGTACAGCATCCCCCCGAAGAACACGATGAGGATGGCGGCCACCGAGTAGGCCGTGTAGAGATTCCCGATCGTGCTGCGGTCCAGATGCAACGCATCGATGAGCGTGGGCGCGAGTGCGCCGATGCTGTCATAGGCGAAATAGCTTCCCAGCACGATCAAGCTGATGAACATCAGGATGGTGAAGCGGTACGGGCGCTTCGATGGATGGAAGAATCCCATGGATTCGGGAGTTTTAATCGCGGAAGCGGGTGGGCGGCGGGACGGGTCAGGCATGAAGGCGATGATCCTCGGGGCGCAAGAGCGCCCGCGTTTGAGTAAATATCCTCCGGCAAAGCCGGAGGATTTACGGTTGCTGGCCCTCAAAGAGGCCTGTGTGGAAGCGCTTCATGCCGGCAGCAGCCCGCCGCCCGCGCCGGAGGCACAACGATCATTAGCCCCGCGCTGCAGCGTGGGGAAAAGGTTGCAACCTCAGAAGATAGCAGATTGGGGCGGGAATTGGCTGGGGATGGGAGGGGATCTCAAAGCAAACGTATTACAAATTGCAGTTTTAAATGAAGGGTACGGACTTTAGCAGCTTTAGCAGCCTGTGGTAAAAGTCCGGTTTTGAAAGGGCACGGCTTTAGCCGTGCCACAAATGGCGCCAAATGAACGTGGGCTTTAGGCCCTGAGGGATATTTCCACTGCCGCAACCATCTTTTACCAGAACAGAACCTTCGCCGAAACAAGATTGATATTCATCTTCCAGAGATTGCTTTCACGCGATGCTGAATTTATCCCAGGCAGGAAAATACGCCGGAGCCTGCCAATTTTAGCTTCGGCGCTTGGGAGGGTTGAAGATTGCCCTTGTCAAGGGGAACAAGCTCAAGTGCATCCTCGGCGGCGTGCACCTTCAGTAGCGCGGGCAAAGCATCCTAATGGTGTCCGCCGGAAATATCATCCTCTAAAAACACAGCCCAATCGTCGAGTGCTGCTCAGCCGGCATTCCCTCAGGGGCTAAAGCCCGTACCCTTCAAAACGGATAAACGACCATCTGTGTGGCGGACACCACTAGGTGGGTCCGGACGATCGTGCAAGCTTTTCGTCAGAGTCATTAGGAACGCGGCATGCGCTTTCATAGCGGTTCACGAGATTGAACCAACTCAGCATTAGAATCAGTTTCCGCGTGTTGACGACACCCCAGCGCTCGATGGCTGCGTCGAGCAAGCCCTCTGCAAGGGTTGCGCGGTCCGCGATGTCGTCCGCCAACCGCGCAATCAAAACGATCTCCGGATCTATTCCGACGACTGGGCCGTCGGCGGTGAGTGCCTCCACCTCAGTTTTTGAAAGCCCACTATTGAGCGCTATACGGGTGGAAGCATGCACAGCATAAATACAGTTCAAACGCACGGCGGTTCGCAATATCATTGCTTCCCGCAACCTCGCGTTGGCAGCTGGGCAGGCGAAGACCGCCCTCATGAGCGCAATAGCTGGGCCTGCGAGATCGCCCGCCGCTGCCAGCGCAATTGCCCCATTGAGCGTGTTGTCGGGATTGAAATCGATTCCGAAAGCGGCTCGCGCCTCTTCGGCGGTTGGCCTCGGAAAACAGTTATCGGTCATTGCTCTCCTCTTCCGCCGCCAACTCACGTATGTTTGAGCGCAGATTCCGAGGTGAAGTTGCGGGAATTTCCAAAAATAATTTTTCATGCGGGTTGGCAGGATTTTCCCAATTCTGAATCTCCAGCTTGTCCTTGCCGCGTCAAGCCATCGCCCGCGGATAGAATTTAAGAGTGCATCCGCCAGCGCGCGGAGAGAAAGGCTTCCCAAGATGAACAGTTTTGACAGCAAGGCGACGCTTCGCTCCGGCAAGCGTTCTTATACGATCTACCGGCTGCCGGCGCTCACGGCCCGCAGCTTCAATCTGACGCGGCTGCCCTTCAGCTTGAAGATTCTGCTTGAAAACCTGCTGCGCCGCGAGGATGGCGTGAACGTGACGGCTGCCGACATCGAGTTTCTGGCCAACTGGCAGGCCAAGGCCGAACCGGGCCGCGAGATTGCCTACATGCCGGCGCGGGTGCTGATGCAGGACTTTACCGGAGTGCCCGCGGTGGTCGATCTGGCCGCCATGCGCGACGCCATCCGCACGCTGGGCGGCGATCCGGAGCGGGTCAATCCGCTGGTTCCGGCCGAGCTGGTCATCGACCACTCGGTGCAGGTGGACGAGTACGGCACCGCGGGCGCCTTCGACGCCAACACGCTGATCGAATTCCAGCGGAACCGCGAGCGCTATGCGTTTTTGAAGTGGGGGCAGACGGCGTTTCGCAACTTCAGCGCCGTGCCGCCGGGCATGGGCATCTGTCATCAGGTCAACCTGGAATACCTTGCCCGCGTTGTCTTCACCACGGAGAGCGATGGCGAATTCGTGGCCTACCCGGACACGCTGGTGGGCACCGATTCGCACACCACGATGATCAACGGCCTGGGCGTGCTGGGCTGGGGCGTGGGCGGCATCGAGGCCGAGGCGGCGATGCTCGGCCAGCCGGTTTCCATGCTGGTGCCGCAGGTGGTGGGTTTCCGGCTGACCGGCAAACTGAAGGAGGGCGCGACGGCCACCGACCTGGTGCTGACCGTGACTCAGATGCTGCGCAAGCTGGGCGTTGTCGGCAAATTCGTTGAATTTTATGGACCAGGAATAACGGTGTTATCGCTGGCCGACCGCGCGACGATCGGCAATATGGCGCCCGAATATGGAGCCACCTGCGGCATCTTCCCGGTGGACGCCGAGACGCTGCGCTACCTGCGATTGACCGGACGAAGCGAGGAGCAGATTGCGCTGGTGGAGGCCTATTACAAGGAGCAGGGACTGTTCCACACCGCCGATTCGCCGGAGGCCGAGTACACCGAAACGCTGGCGCTGGATCTGGCCACCGTCGAGCCCAGCGTGGCCGGCCCCAAGCGTCCGCAGGACCGCGTGCTGCTGAAGGACGCGGCGGCCAGCTTCGCCGAGCAATTGCCCACTCTGCTCGCGCCCACGGCCAAGCCGCTAGGCACGCGCACCGCGGCCCGGTGGGAGCGCAAGGCGGTCACGGATTCGGCTCTGGCCGCCAAGGCTCCGGCGGCTGTGACGACGACGGTCAAGGCCCGTTTCGGTGTCGACCCGGACACCTATCTCGATCACGGCTCGGTGGTCATCGCGGCCATCACCAGTTGCACCAACACTTCGAACCCTTCGGTGATGGTGGCGGCGGGAATCCTGGCCAAAAAAGCGGTCGAAAAGGGGCTCTCGGTTCCGCCGTGGGTGAAGACTTCCTTGGCGCCCGGCTCACGCGTGGTCACGGACTACTACACCAAAGCGGGACTGCTTCCGTACCTCGAAAAGCTGCGCTTCAACGTGGTGGGCTACGGCTGTACCACTTGTATTGGTAATTCCGGGCCGCTGCCTGCCGACGTGTCCAAGAGCATCGACGAGCACGGGCTGGTCGCCGTGAGCGTCTTGAGCGGCAACCGCAACTTCGAGGGCCGGGTGAACGTGGATGTGCGCGCAAACTACCTGATGAGTCCGCCGCTGGTGGTGGCCTATGCCCTGGCAGGACGCATCGGGCACGACTTTGAGCTCGACCCGCTGGGCATGGACGGGGCGGGGAAGCCGGTTTACTTGAAGGACATCTGGCCCACCCAGGCCGAAGTCGCCGAGGCGATTGAAAAAGGATTGTCCAGCGATAGCTTCCGCAAGGAGTACGCCACGGTCAGCGAGGGCGACGCCAACTGGCAGGGCCTGAAGTTTCCCAGCGGCGACGTTTACCAGTGGGAGCCGAATTCGACCTACATTCGCCGGGCGCCTTACTTTGACGGCATCGCGCAGAGGCCCGCGCCGGTCACCGACATTTTGGGCGCGCGTGTGCTGGCCGTGCTGGGCGACTCGGTGACCACCGACCACATCTCGCCGGCGGGCTCGATCAAGGCCAACGGGCCAGCCGGAAGCTATCTTGCCGCCCATGGCGTCAAGCCGTCCGACTTCAACTCCTACGGCTCGCGGCGCGGCAATCATGAAGTCATGGTCCGCGGCACCTTCGCAAACGTGCGGCTGCGCAACAAACTTGCGCCGGGCACCGAGGGCGGAGTCACGCGCCTGCTGCCCGAGGGCGAGGCAATGTCGATCTTCGACGCCAGCCAAAAGTATGCCGAGCGCTGCGTGCCGCTGATCATCCTCGCCGGAAAGGAGTACGGCTCCGGCTCCTCGCGCGATTGGGCCGCCAAGGGACCCAAGCTCCTTGGCGTCCGCGCCGTCATCGCCGAGAGCTTCGAGCGCATTCACCGCTCCAATCTTGTCGGAATGGGAATTCTGCCGCTGCAATTCGAGGCGGGGCAGAACGCCGCTTCGTTCGGCCTGACGGGCGAGGAGGTTTACGACTTTGCCGGCCTGACCGCGCTGCTCGAAAGCCGGTTTGCTGCTGGCAAGACGCTTCCGGTCAAGGCTACCTCAGCCGACGGAGCGGTGAAGCAGTTTACCGCGCGGGTGCGCATCGACACGCCGCAGGAGATCGAGTACTTCGAGCACGGCGGCATTCTGCAATACGTGCTGCGGCAGTTGGCGGCAAAGTAGCAACCTGCGGTGGGGCCAGCGGCTCGTTCTCCGCTCGCATAGAGCTTGTGCTCTCCCAGGTCTCAAAATCGAGACCTGGGGCACCCACGCAGAAGAGGAATCAGGATGGGCTGGGCCGACTCCAGGGAAATCTTGGAGGGTTTCGGCCCGTTATCCTCCTGTAGGGAGGAAGCGAAAATAGCCCAGGGTGAAACCTTGGGAGACCGTTGGATGAGGAATTTCCGCCCCAGCGGGGCGGTACGAAACTTCATTAGTTAAACTGAGTGAAAGTCCACATCCCGGAGCCGCCTTGCACACTGCAACCGAAGAACGCATCATCCGCCCGGCAAAAAACATCTATGGAAGCCTGCGCCTGCCTGGCGACAAGTCCATCAGCCACCGCTATGCGATGCTGGCTGGCTTTGCCGAAGGCACTTCGCGCTTCACCAACTTTTCCACCGGGGCCGATTGCGCTTCGACGCTGGCCTGCATGGAAGCGCTGGGGGCGCGCGTGCGCAGACTCGCGGACGGCGCGGTGGAAGTGGACGGCGTGGGCGGGCGCGTAACGCCGTCCGCGGCACCGCTCGACTGCGGCAACTCCGGCTCGACGATGCGCATGATGAGCGGACTGCTGGCGCCGCAGGAGGGCCGCTTCACGCTGGTGGGCGACGAGTCGCTCTCGCGGCGGCCGATGGAGCGAATTCGGAAACCCCTGGCGGCGATGGGCGCGCGGCTGACCCTCACCGACGGCCACGCGCCGCTGATGATCGAAGGCGGTCCGCTCGATGCTATCGACTACACGTCGCCGGTTCCCAGCGCACAAGTCAAAACCGCAATTCTGCTGGCTGGGCTGCAGACCGCCGGCACGACCACGGTGCGCGAGGCCCTGCGCACGCGCGACCACAGCGAACTGGCCCTGCGTGCCTTCGGCGCAAAGCTGACCCGCACCGTGGACTCGGTGTCGATTTGCGGACCGCAGACGCTTCACGCCATCGAGGCCGCAGTTCCCGGCGACATCTCCTCGGCCGCGTTTTTCCTCTGCGCGGCGGCCTTGTTCCCCGGCTCCAGCCTGGTGCTGGACTCGCTTGGCCTGAACCCCACGCGCGCCACGCTGCTGGACGTGCTGACCACGCTCGGAGCGCGGATCGCCGTGCTCAATCTGGAAGAGAAGAACGCCGAACTGGTGGGCACGGTGCAGATTTCCGCGCCGAACGGAGGACTGGGAACGGCGGAGATTTCTGGCGCCTTGGCCGCACAGCTGATCGATGAGCTACCGGTGCTGGCCGCCATCGGTCCCTTCACGAGCGGCGGCATCCGCATTCGCGACGCCAGGGAACTGCGCGTGAAGGAGTCCGACCGGATTGCGCTGGTGGCGAAGAATCTGCGCGCCATGGGCGCTGAAGTCACCGAGTTCGAGGACGGTCTGGATGTGCCCGGCGGGCAGAAGCTGCACGGCGCGACGATTGACTCGGGAGGCGACCATCGCATCGCCATGGCCTTCAGCGTGGCCGCGCTCGGCGCCGAGGGGGAGACGCGGATTCAGGGCGCGGAGTCGGCCGCCATCAGCTTCCCTGAGTTTTTCGACCTGCTGGATCGGATCGCGGAGCGGTAAAGCGGTTCCCCCGTTGCCCCGGAGGAAAATTACCGGTTCCAATGCCACGACCGCGTGGATCTGCGGTTTCCCAGCTCTCAAGAGCGAGACCTGGGAAACCGAATTCATGGCTACGATGACAAAATCATCCGGTCACGGTGCGATAGCTTTTCAGCAAGTTTCCGGAAGCAGGACTCAGGCTCCGGTTTTTTCCCGCAGACAGAAAAGCCCGGCCTGCCTTTCAAAAAAGCTGGCCGGCTCTTCGCTTCCGGTTTACTGTTCGGCTGGCGGAGTGGTGGAGGGGTCCATGCCCTTCATGGCCGGCGTGACTCCGGGAACAACCGGCGCTTCGTTCACCTTTCCCGAGGCCGCTTCTTGCAGGTTGATGCCGTAATGCTCGAGCGTCGTCGCCGTGATCTGGTAGAGGCTGGCGCGGGCGTTGGCATAGGCGGCGTTGGCCGCGATCAGATTGTCTTCCGCCGTGGCCAGCCCGCGCTCCTGCAGCAGCACATTGGCGGTGGTTGAAGCGCCCAGGTGCAGCTTCTTGATCTCGGAGTCCACGCTCTGCTGCTGAAAGTTCCGGGCGGCGATGGAGGCCTCGACCTGCGCCCGGTCGTTGATCAGGGCGAGCTGCGCGTTCACCACCTGCATGCGAATCTGCGTGTAGATCTGCTCCAGCCGCAGCTCGGCCTGTCGATACTCCATCAGCGAGCGCGCCTGCACGGACTGCGCGAACCGGTTGCGAATCGGGATCGTCAGGCTGAAGCCCACGCCCTTGTCCGGCGCGGAGCTGTTGAAGAGGTTTTGAACCACTGACCCATAACCGGCGCTGGGGAAAGTGCCCGCCGGATAATAGACCGGCGGAGTGGTGCCGAAGCTTTCCACCGCGTTAGGATTCTGTGCGCCGCCCAGAGCGCTGGAACCGTAAAAGCCATACGCATCGAGCGTCGGAAGCAAGGCATTGCGTGCGCCCTTGAGCGTGATCTCGTCGTTGCGCAGCGTCAGCACCGCCTGCTCCAATTCCGGCCGGCGCTGAAAAGCCTCCTGTACCAGCGCCTCGACCGGCTGCTTCTCCTCGGGAATCTCTTCGGTGGTCACGCGGTCGGTGGGAATGACGGGGGCCGTCGAAAGCACCGGATCGTTCAGATTGCGGGCGATCGCCTGCTTGATGATCTGCTGCTGATAATTGAGCGCGCTCTGCGCACTGATGAGAGCCTGCTGGTCGCTGGCCACGCTCGATTCGTCCTGGACCACCTGCAGCGGGGCCACGGTGCCGATCTGCAACTGCTTCTGATCGTCGCCCAGCAGCTTGGTGGTTTGCTCGACCGCGCGCTGCTTGGCCTCGACGTCTTCATAGGCCTGCACCAGCCCCCAGTAAATGGTTTCCACCTGGTTGACGGTGTAGAGAATCTGCTGCCGGAAGGACGAGTCGACGATCCGCCGATTGTTGATCGCCTGATACATGAAGCGCTTGTTGACCCAGATGCCGGCCCCTTGCAGAAGGTGCTGAGTGACGGTGGCCTTGAAAACTGAAGTCAATTCCGGGCTGTAATCCTGGAAGGGGTCGTCGGTCGTGATCCGGCTATTGGTCAGCGACACGCTCAGCGCCGTTCCGGTGACAAAGCCCTGGTTGTAAGCAAAGTTGTATTGGTCGGTGTTGGTGTTCAGTGCGGACAAACCGCCGGAGAAAAGCGCGTTCGTCTGGGGTGAGTTGGCCCGTTCCAACTGGATGGTGCCGGTGACCGAGGGGTCGAGGCTCTCCGGCGTTGGGCCCGCGCCCGCCGTGGTCAGCTCCAATCCGCTGGTGCCGGAACCCGCGCCGCCCGAGCCAACCGTCGTTCCTCCCGGACCGCCGCCGGTGGACAATGTCGTTGTGGAGCCGCCCAGCGTGCCGGTAATCAGCCCGGAGGGCGCTCCCAGCGGCGTGGCGCCGGTGCGCGTCCGGAGAATATCCGTATCCGCAATGTCCAGGTCGTAGCGGGCGATGGCGATATCGTAGTTGTTCTCGATGGTCAATGCGATGGCGTCCGAAAGGCTCAGATAGATTTTGCCGTTCTTGAGCAGGTTGCTCAGCAGCACCGAGTTCTCGAAGTTGGCCTTGGCGATGGAAGTCGGGCGGTACATGTTGATTGGATCGCCGAGCAGACTGCCCGCGGGCTTGGAAAAATTCCGCTCTGTCGCACGCAGGTCGAGCGGCTTGGTCAGCATCGGCGCCGGCTCGGATGGCAGATTGGAGGCCGCCTTTTCAGCGGTCCTCGCTCCCGCTCCCATGGTTTGCTGGGCAAATCCGGAAGGCATGGTGGCCATCAATGTCAGCAGGACCGACGCCATCGCGCGCAGCCTATGGCCTGTCCGCCTGCCTCCTGCGTGTTGGCGCGCTCTGTTGTCTTCGTGCGCTGCCTTCGAGTGTTGCTCAAACATACTTGTACCGAACAATGGCATGATTCCTCTCCACGAGATGATCTCTGCTTGGGAGCTGCTGCTGCTGCATGCGGGGTACCAGTCTTCAAGACGTCCAGAGAGCCCTTCCGGACGCAAAATTTCTGTTCTTCCGGGATGATCTGCCTCTGCCGCGCAGTGCGCCGGCTGGCGTTCGCCCATTTCCTGCGCGCGCTGCTCCCAATTTCATACGCGCGATGCTGCCAATCCGTTCCCCGGACCGGTTCGCTTTTTCCCGCTTGACGGGTTTCCGGCAGTCCACGCGCGATCACGCACGAAAAGCTGAGTATATCCCACCCGCACTCCGCGGCACACGCGCCAAAGCGGACTCAGCCCGCCTCGCGCACCCCCCCTGCGCGCACGTGCAAGGTCCGGTCGGATACCCTAGCGACAAGACCTTTCGCCGTGCCTGAAAACGCCCAACCCGCGCTCCCGCTCCACACCTGGAAGCTGACCCTGGCCTACGATGGCACGGAGTTCCGCGGCTGGCAGGTGCAGCCCGGCGAGCGCACCGTGCAGGGCGAACTCCAGGTCGCGCTGGGGCGGGTTACCGGCGAATCGCCGCTGCCGCAAGGCTCGGGGCGAACCGACGCCGGAGTGCACGCGCTTGGGCAGGTGGCCAGCTTCGCGCTCTCGGCTCCCATTCCGGAGGAAAATCTGCGGCGCGCCCTCAACCGGACCCTTCCCCCGTCGATCCGCATCCTGGAAACCAGAACGGCACGAAGTGCATTCCACGCGCGCCACTCGGCCCTGGCCAAAATCTACGAGTACCGGGTCTTCCGGGAGGCGATCTGCCCGCCGTTTCTGGCCCGCTACGTTTACGCCTGTTCCTGGCCGATGGACCTGGGCGCGCTGACAGCCTCGGCCCGGCTTTTTGAGGGCGAGCACGATTTTCTGAGCTTTGCGGCCACCGATCCCGAGCTGGCCATCCGCGGCTTCGATCCCGGCGCGGAGCCGGACCAGCGGCCCCTTCCACGCGTGGGCTTTAAGGCCGAGCCGCCCACCGCGGCGGGAGTCCGAAAAATCTTCTCCTCGATCTGGGAAGAGGGTGCGACCGAATTTGGAGCGTTGCTGGTGTATCGCGTCCGGGGCAGCGGCTTTCTGCACCACATGGTTCGCAACCTGGTGGGAACCATGCTGGACGTGGGCCGCGGACGCCTCAGCGCAGATGCAATCCCGGCAATCCTGGCCGCCCGCAGCCGCTCGGCCGCCGGGCCAACCGCTCCGGCGCAGGGGCTGTTTTTGCATTCCGTGGAGTATGACGAGCATGAAGTCGCTCAACGGACTGAATAAAAACTTTATTCAGTCCTGTTAACAGACTATATATTAGATTGAGGACGAACTTTGGAGGCCGTCATGCGCTATTCCACCCAGATCAAACCGATCAGCTACGTCAAGGCTCACGCCGCCGAACTTCTGGACCGGATTACCGAGGAGCGGGAACCGATCATCATCACCCAGAACGGCGAGGCGCGGGCGGTGCTGGTGGATGTGGCCAGCTACGAACAGATGATCGACGAGACCCAGGCGTTGCTCAAGGTGCTGGCGCTGGCGGACAAGGAGATCAAGGCTGGGGAGACAATTCCCATCGAAGAGGTCATGGTGGAGTTTGGCGTGGAGGCCGCGCAGGCCTGATGGCCTTTTCCGTCCGGTTTACGGTGGGCGCGCGGCAGGATTTGCGCGAGATTCACGCTTACATCTCGAAAAACGACTCGCTGAAAAACGCAGACTACGTTGCTCAGGAAATCGTCCGAGTCGCCCTCACGCTGCGGGAGTTCCCCGACCGCGGGACGTACCCGCCGGAACTGCTGCGGATGGGCAGCCGAGTCTATCGTCAGTTATTCTTCAAGCCTTACCGCGTTCTCTATCGAGTTCGCGCGAAGACGGTTTACATTGCCGTAATCGCCGATAGCCGGCGGAATATGGCTTCGCTGTTGGCGAGGCGATTACTTGGATCGTGAATCGAAGTCTGCACCCGCGCCTCCTGCTACCCTGAAACCGTCGCCATGGCGAATTTTGCTTCCAACTCGGCGTTCTCGCGGGTGACGGCGCTCGCCAGCCAGCGGCCGGTTCACGCCGCCTTTGCCTGGATGCACGGCAATCCCAAAACGATCATGGACTGGCAGGCGGAGCTGGTGGGGATTCCCGCGCCGCCCTTCGGCGAGCAGGCGCGCGCCGAGATGCTGGCCGCTCTGTTTGCCGAGGCCGGCCTGAGCCGGGTGGAAACCGACGCCGCCGGCAACGTCTTCGGCTGGCTAAGCGCGGCCTCGCTGCCGCCTGAGAGCACCGGACCGGTGGTCGTGCTCTCCGCCCACCTGGACACGGTTTTTCCGGCGGGTACGCCGCTTCAGCCAGCCATCAAAGGAGACCGGCTGGAAGCTCCCGGAGCCTGCGACAACGGCGCCGGGCTGGCCGGACTGCTGGCCATTGCTCATGCGCTGATCCAGTCGGGGGTTGAGTTGCCCGCGCCGCTCGTCTTGCTCGGCAATGTGGGCGAGGAGGGCGAAGGCGACCTGCGTGGCGTGCGCTGCCTGTACAGCCAGAGCGCTCTGGCCGGGCGGATCGCCGCCCACATCATTTTGGAGGGCGCGGGATCGAACTCGGCCGTCACCCAGGCCCTGGGCAGCCGCCGCTTCCGCGTCACCGTTACCGGCCCCGGCGGGCACAGCTTTACCGACGCGGGCGCCACGCCCAACCCCATCGCCGCGCTGGCCCTGGCGCTGGCGCAAGTGGCCGAGACTCCGCTACCCCTGAAACCGCTGGAGCTGGATCTGCTGGAGGAGGCCCCGCGCACCACCCTTAACCTGGGCACGATCCAGGGCGGCACCAGCGTCAACTCCATCCCCGAGAGCGCCCAGGCCACCATCGATTTCCGCTCCACCAGCGCCGACCAACTCCTGCGGCTGGAAGCTGCCTTGCAGCGCGCCGTGGAAGAGGCCGTCGAGCGCACCAACACTCGGGCAAAATCCTTTGCCGCCAGCGGCAGAGCGCCGGGAGGCGATCCAGATCGTGGCCTGCTGGCCTTCCAGATCGAGAAGATCGGCGACCGGCCCGCCGCGGAATTGCCCGCCGATGCGCCGTTGTTGGAAGCCTTGCGCGCCGTGGACCGCCATCTGGGTTTGCACACCGATCTGCGCCTGGGCTCGACCGACGCCAACATTCCGCTCTCGCTGGGCATTCCCGCGTTGTCCATGGGCGCCGGCGGCGAGGGCGGCGGCGCGCACACCCGGGCCGAGTGGTACTCCGCCCGCAATCGCGAGGCGGGCCTGCGGCGAGCGCTGCTCTTGACCCTGGCGATGCTGGAGTGGGCCGCGGAACAGTAGATCGTTCAGTAAACCGTCCCGCCAGCGCGGCGCACGGATGCCTTCCACCGTGCTGGAATGAGGATTTTCCGGCGTTTTTGAGCGCTTTGTGCGATTCTCCCGCACGGTGGAGCCTCCTCGGCGCTTCGCCCACCTTGCCTGGTGGTGATCTTCACCTCTCAAATTGGACCTTAACACTCCAAAAGTGGAAGTTTTTGGGAGTGGGCATAGGCAAACTTTTGCACAAGGGAAATCCATGCTCTCCATAAGCCGATGAATGCAAAGATTCGCGGTTTGGCATGCCAGGTGCTGAAAGACAGGCAGCCGAAGGGTGAACGACTGGAGTTGTAGAACAACTTCACTCAATCCCAAGGCTCCATATTCCTCGGAACTGTGGCAGCGCGCCGAAAGAAGTGTGAAGAGAATCTCTTTGAGGATGTCTTTACCGGCATTCCAAGTTTGGTGAGATTTTTTGAGCAAAACCTCAACCCACACGCTCGATCCCTTTGCCTGGAAGTTGGCTAAGGGCGCGGGCGGGACCGACGCCCTCAAGGGCGATAACAGGAGGCAATTGTGAAGAAATTGACTTCAGCTTTGGTTGCAATCGTCGCGGCCCTTGTCATCACCCCTGGCGCATGGGCAGATTCGGTAGTTGCGCTCGGTGGTTCAAGTACCAGCACCTCAACAACCAGCGTTTCTCTTTCCAACCTTGGCACGTTCGTTACCTCGTACTCGGCCAGCATCAGTCCCACCGTGAACGCTGGCGATCCAACCCCGTTCGTCGCCGATTACACCGTAAGCGTATATCGAGGCGGCGCCGATGCTGCTTGCGCGTCCTGCCTCAACTTTGTCTACACGTTGACGAATACGGCCGCAACGGGCGGTGATTTCATCGACTCGTTTGCCACCTCCAACTTCGGAGCTTTCACCGTTTCGGAAGGCAACTTGAGCACTGGCACTTCGAGCCTTATCGTCAACGACGGAACCGACATCGGCGGTATCGTCACCCTTGACCTCGATCATGGAAATCAGTTGTACGCCGGCGAAATACTTGACACCTTCGTGCTGATTACCAATGCCCAATATTATGGAGTTGGCTCGATCACCTTCCAGGACGGCGCTTCGGTCGTTGGGGATTCTTTAGTTGCCGCCGCCACGCCTGAACCAAGCAGCCTCCTGCTTCTCGGCAGCGGACTTCTCGGTCTGGCTTTGGTCGTCTTTTGGAGGGGCAAGTCGTCCCGCCTGGTTCTTCACTCGTAGTTGCTACTCACTTTTGTTCCTGAGAATCGAGAGGGGCACGTCAGCGTGCCCTTCTACTTTAATTCGATTTCCCGGACACATGGGGCAATCTACCGGGCAAGGGCTGGATACGAGGTGCGCTCTCGGTGATTCCCGTCTTCCAGCGTCCTCAAAGGCGTAATCCGCGCCAGACCAACCCTCTGGCCGTGTTCTCAGTCTACCGCCTCGGAATTTCGTTTCCTGAATTGGTGCCGCTGGGCCCAGAGTGGAACTTTTTGAGAGAGCGCATAGGCAAAACTTTGCACAATGACAATTTATGGATTTCTAAAGTGATGATTCCAAATACCCGCCGTTTGGTATGCAATGTGCATGGATAAAGGCGTGCGCTATGGGTGTATGAGTCGAGTTGGAGAATAACCGCACTCAACCCCAAAACTCCAGATTCCCCCCCCGAAGTGGAGCCAATGCGCCCAGAGAAGCGTGAAGAGAGTCTTGGCGCGAATGTCTTCCCCAGGCATTGCGTGCAGGTTGAGATTCTTCGACCAAACCCTGAAACCACCGGTTTCACCCTGTGGCGACCTTCGCTGAGGGTGCGAGCAGAAGAGACGCCATTTGAGGACGATCTCAGGAGGAGAATATGAAGAATTTTGGATTGACTTCATCCAGAAATGCGAAATTGAGCAAGCTCACCGTGCTTGGAGCGGTACTGGCTGCGTTTGTGTGTCTGTCAAGCACGGCGCGCGCAGACAGCACCAACGGCACATATTGGAACTGCTACTTGGATGTGAGTTCGTGCACTTCGCTCATCGAGGCCCCAGTCGCGGCGAGCGCACCCACAGCGACACCGAGCGCGACCTTCACGGCGACCAGCAGCTCCTCCGGAACAGTCTTCAGTTTTGACCTTCCGGGGAAGGGGTATAACGGGGATTCCGATCTCTACAAGTTTCTGACCGCGGGCGGAGACACGGTCACCGGCGTCAATGGAACCACCGGAGCAGGGACAGACAACATCAACAACGGTGTATTCGAGTTTACGGGCTATACCACGCTCGTAGCCGGCACGCAGTATGAATTCACCCACGACGACGGGTTGATCCTTTATCTCACCGACAGCAATGGAATCACCACCAAGGCGATCAATTCCCCCGGCGCAACGGCAGCGGACACATCGGACTTCACGGTCAGCAAGAGCGGCACTTACTACTATGAAGTGCTCTACGCCGAGGTCAATGGTGGTCCCGGCGTGCTGACTTCGGACATCGTCTCGAACGCCACCCCGGAACCTTCGGCGCTGCTGTTCATGGGCACCGGTCTTCTTGGCTTGGCATTGCTGGTCTTTTGGAGGGGCAAGGCGCCCCGCCTGGTTCACCACTCGTAGTTGCCCAGCTCCTTTTGTTCCTGAGAAAGAAGAAGGCCACGCATCCGTGCCCTTCTTCTTTGCAAGATACCAGTAGAGGAATTATAAGAAGTCGGCAATCAACCAACATCAACGCTGTTCTGACCGATAGAAAGGAGTATGCCATGAAAAGAATTGCTCTTCTTACCGTCTTGCTGCTGATCGGCTCCTTGGGGACTATCGCAAAGGCCGATACCGTAGTGTATTCCACAGGTACGGATCTAACCATCGCTCCTACCACCGATACGTCCTTTTTCCTCAGCACAAACCTTGCTTTCGTTGGGATAGCTAACTCAGTGGATGAGCCAACCAATGCCTCGCTGGGTTCGTTCGTTATCACTGGACCCTTAGCAAACGGCAAGAGCACGTTCACAGATGTGAACTTCACGCTTGACATCTTTCAATTGATACCCTCGATCGGAACGGGGGATCTTCTGGGTTCGATCAGTGGCGTAATCAAAGAGGACAGCAGCACTGCCTCGGTCACCTTCGACGAAACCTCCATTCAGATTGGATCCGTGATTTATACCTTGACGGGTTATACCTTGGTGGGTGGCCTCCCAAGTTACACGCTCAATGCGGATTCTGATGACGGCGTTGATCCAGGCACCACTTCGATCAACGCAGAGATTACGGAAACTCCCGAACCCGGCAGCCTTCTGCTGCTTGGCAGCGGACTTCTCAGCCTTGCGATGCTCGTCTTCTGGAAGGGCAAGGCCTCCCGTCTGGTTCTTCACTCCTAGGCGGATTGCGCCTTTCGTTGTGTGAGAGAGATCGGTCCTCCTGTTCCCCAGACCGGAAAAGGGGCGCGTAAAGCGCCCTTTTTCTTTGCTCCGTTTTCAGCGGATGAGTGGAGGCATTTTCCGGGCACGATCCGGAATCGATACACCTGATTCGCCGCTTGATTCCATTCCCAGAATTGGATCCGTTCGTCCTGAAAGTGGAACTTTCCGGGGAGAAAGATAGGCAAAGTTTTGCGCAGTAGCGACCTGTGTTCTCCTAAGTGATTGAATTCAAATAGACGTTGTTTGGCATTCAATGTGCATGTTAACAGTCGGTTGCTCCTGGGAATATCTGAGTAGACTTTCGATCAACCCGTCGAATGCCTGCTCTCCAGATTAGCCCAGAGCGAAGCCAAAGCGCCTGGCAAGTATGGGCGCATACCAGTACGAAGAGGAATTCTAAGCGAATATCTCCCCGGATATCGCCTGTTATGAAGACTCTTTGAGCGACCCCTGAACCGACAGGCTTTGCCCTTAGGCCGGAATCCGGCAGAGGGTGCAAGCAAGACAACTGCCCGCGAGGGCGATTTTCGGGAGGAAACATGAGGACGATTTTGAAGATTTCGATTTTGCCAGCTTTGTTGCTTGGACTTGCGTCGGTGGCGTACGCCGACAACATCACACTGAACAGCAGCGGTGGAACCACCAACTTTACCAACGGTACTTTGCAATACATGGGAACCGCCCCGCTGAACGCTGGCTACGCGACAACCCTGGTAGCCCCAACAAGCCCCACAACAGCAAGCACTTCATCCTCCAGCTATGACGTTTCATCCGCTGGGGTATGGACGGCTGCTATCGCCGGCACAAGTTGGGTCTCCAATGATCCGAATGCCGGCCCAAATGGATCTGTTGTCGATCCGAACGACTTCTACTATTACGAAACAACCTTCAGCGCCGTCGGCGGGGCCAGGACGTACAACGGCAGCATCAGCGTGATGGCCGACGACACGGCCGAAGTTCTGCTGAATGGTGTGGTGATCGTGCCCTTTGGCTCCATTGGCGCCGATAATCATTGCTCTGCTGGCCAGCCGGCCTGCACCATCGTGGATACGGTTTCGCTGACCGGCATTACGCTGCTTGCCGGCACGAACACGCTGGAGATTATCAATGCGCAGACCGGCCTGAGCGCGGCGGGCGTTGATATGTCGGCCAACCTGACCCAGACCCCCGAGCCCTCGTCCCTGCTGTTGATGGGCAGCGGGCTTCTTGGCTTGGCACTGGTTGTCTTTTGGCGCGGCAAGGCCTCCCGTCTGGTTCTCCACTCCTAGGCGGATCCCGCCTCCCGTTTTGCGAGAGAGGTCGTTGCTCCTGTTCCCCAGACCGGAAAAAGGGCGCGTAAAGCGCCCTTTTTTCTTTGCTTCGCGTTTTTTGGCGATATTTTAGCGAAGATTTGCAGCCTTCCGTGCGCGACACTTTGATCCGAGCTGCGTCTATATAAATGAAGACGGTTTTCTTGCCGCCGGGCCCAACCGTATCCGCTGACCGGGTTCCGTTGTGTGCATGCGCGGCGCTGAAGGTCTCAAGCGCATTGAAACCGGCAGCCAGGCGGGATCGCCCGAGACTGGCTATACTGAAGATGAGCGCCATTTATAACCCAGCCCAGGCTGGTCACCCGATGAGGTCAACAAACCCATGAAATCGTTCTTTGAACGGCTGCGTACGCGCCGTCTTGCTTCAGCATTCGTCCTGCTCGCGACGCTTTCGGCCGCCATTGTGGCAGGTTCTTTTGCGGCTCACGGGGTTCGCGCACAAGACAAGCAGAACGACAGCGCCGACGCCATGCCACTCAAGGTGGTCAATTCGACGGTGCCTCCCAACCAGTTTGTGAAGATCGCCCGGGAGGTTGGGCCGGCGGTGGTGAACATCAACACCGAGACCCTCCCCAAGCAGACCACGAACAAGGGCAGTCGCAATTCTCATGGCTTCATGCAGCAGCTGCCCCAGCAGCCCGGCGACGATGGCGACGACGACAACCAGCAGCAGGGCCAGGGCAACTTCCAGGACTTCTTCAATCGCTT
>Ga0182030_10010135_pt1 | contig 19211 bp, 19 predicted proteins | sample 812S3MmetaG_FD_121299 | JGI IMG/M metagenome (GOLD analysis project Ga0182030, IMG submission 121299) | Permafrost microbial communities from Stordalen Mire, Sweden - 812S3M metaG (Illumina Assembly) | ecosystem: Environmental > Terrestrial > Soil > Wetlands > Permafrost | place: Sweden... | reverse complement strand
TTCTAAGACCAATTGACACTTCCGGACGTGGGGAGATGAAGTTGGTTACGGTTGAGAGAAAGATTGTGACAAAGTCTTATCTTAGCACGTGTTCGCATTAACGTTCTTCCGCTCCCGAGGAGATCTTCAGGGGCTGCCGCAAAGGTCGAAGAATGTTTCAATAGATTTTAGACATTGTGAAATGTAAATCACTAAAAAAAAAGAGGAATTTCAACGCAAATTTTCAATTCATATATCTACCGCCCCCTTCCCCTCCTAATCCCCAGAATGTCAAAAAATAAAAGAGCAAAAAGCGCCCATAAAAAGAGGGTATCTACACAGAAGCTCATTTCCATCATAGATCCCATTTCTCATATCGTTCCATCAATACAGTGTCCCGATATACCCGGCAAACGCCATTAACACCCTATTCACCACATTCCATGCAACTGTGCCCACTCAAGGGACAAGACTAAAAGAAGGTTGTCTCCACAACGGAGGAGACGAAGAATATAAAGAATGATTATATTTTCGTAGTATCCAGACACACGCGAGTTTTCGAAGTTAGGTTTCGGATTTGGGAAGGAGAGGTAGCTAGCCGTCATGCTTCATCCGCTTGCCACCTCCATTCTCCTCTCCACTGCCACCACCTTCCATTTCTGGGGTCTTGCGCTTCCCAACACTATTCCCGTTCATTCGCTCCCCGCTATCTTCGCGCAGGAAGCTGGGCCCGGTTCCTACGACTGGAGTTGCGAAATTCAGGGGAGAGGGTAAGGTATTGCTATTACGATCGTTGCTGAAATTCCAATCGGGGTAGAATGACGAGGGAGAAGGTAGGAATTCATTGGTCATGAATCGACTGGGCAGGGCGGAAACCGGAGTATCGATCATATTTGAATTATTAGACCCTTGTGAGGGTTGAGAAACAGGGTGATGTGGTCGTGCGAATGGATTTGGTGGTCCAGAGGCACCTGCTGAAAGTAAAGCGGAAGCTGAAGGCGATGGAGGCGGTAAGACCACAGAGGCATTTGGCTCATGATGACCATTTTGCCTGTTCGGTGGCACACCCGATCTAGGTGAATTGTTTTCAGATCCACCGTCGGATGTCTCCTCTGGAATTTGAACCTTGAGCGTGGGCCGTTTGCTGTTCACTGATGCGCTATTTGTTCGAGATGGTGGGTGGAAGCCTTCAGGCATGGAGGACATGGAAATATTGCGGTTCTTTTGGGTTTGCGCTCGTTGTGGAGTTGGAGGAGAATTACTCGCCTTCACACGTGAGACTGCACCAACATCAATCGATTGAGATCGGTTATTCGAAGTTGCTGTATCACTTCGTTTTGGCTCTCCATTCGAAGTCGAGGATGCCCAATGCTGCGAGAGGATTGAACGGCTTTCGTCAATTGGCGTAAAAATACTTCGTGACTTCACTGACATGCGCTTCACCGGATTCAAAAGTTGCTGCGGTGGCTGAGGCTCCTCTTGTTCCTGCTGTGGTGGCGATTGCTGCTGAGGAGTTTGCTGTTGAGGAGTCTGAACATGCATTTGAGGAGTTTGAACGTGCATTTGTGGCGTCTGCTGTTGCTGAGGCTGTGGCGGAGTCGATTCAGGCCGAGAAGGAGGTCTTTCCTGGGAAGGGAATGTTGGTGGCATGGAAGCTCTTCGTTGTTCCTCATACATCTGCTGGACTTGCTGGTGATGTGGTTGCTGTTGAGGTGGCCCGTAATTTGGATACTGAGGAGCTGCTTGGGGAACACCTTGTGGTGGCCCTTGCATTGGTGGCGCTTGCATGTGCTGAGGGAGTCCATTGGGATGCGATGGCATTGCAGGTTGGTGGGGATTGTAAATGGCTGGATTTGGCATGAATGCGTACCCATTTTGAGGCTGAACATGTTGCTGAGGGACGAGAGAACTTTGTCTTCTTGGCATATTTGTATTTCTGGATGATGGCCTAGATTGGGGTTGTGGCGTATGCTGGCGTTGTGGATGCGGGAAAACACCGTTTGGAATCGGAGGTGAGTTTGAAGGCGTCTGGTGTCTGATATGCTGGAACGCTTGATTCTGATATTGATGAGGAGGCATCATCTGTGGCTCCCCTGATATAACGGATGCATCGTCGTCATCACTGTCCATATCCTTGCCCTTTCCAGTGAAATCTGCTGGACCCTTGTGTTCGTTTGCGCCGCCATACTAGAAAGATCAGCTACACCCTCGGAATCGCGCGAGGATGAACATACGTATTGATATCTTGTGAGGATCTCTCCAATATCGCTGCTCGAATACTCGTACAATTTCTTATTATTCCCAAAGATTATAACCGCGACATCAACGGAGCAGAGGACGGAAAGCTCATGTGCCTTCTTGAACAAGCCACCTTTGCGCTTCAAAAACGTTCTGCACCCCATTAGCTGTGGTCGCGCAGATATTGTGAAACAGGAGACACATACACTGAACGATTTCTATCATCCTTGATAGCCTTGATTTCGATCTTCCTTCTGCCCATTGCTGCGGCGCGCAGGTGCTGCGGAAGGTAATGTGGTTCTATGAATTGATCCACGATGAGCGATAAAGCAAGCGGCAACGAATGCTGCTGTTTATCGGCGGTCAATCACGAATTATAGTGATATCGACAGACGCATCAATGTTGGGTGGGGTTTGGTTTGATTCTGGGGGAAATCCTTCGGTGATGCTATTAAATGCAGGATTCCAGTGGCGAGAATCCTTCGGGGAAAAACCTTGGGGTCGAGGTGAGTAATAGGAAACGGGCGCCGGTGGGTGATGGTGAGAAGATACAGCTCTGAGGACCTGCCAGGTGAGATGTATTGAAGAGGTGGATGGATGCGACCAAGAGCAGTATGGGTTCTAATGGAAGATGAATCGCGATGAAACACAAACAATGATGATACAACGGGGAATTGAATGCGGTCCAGGTGGTGGGATGTGGATTCGTGATATACTTTTTTCTGAAATCTGGTTCGCAGGTCCTCGGTACCTGTTGACTTAAACTTTTTTGATGTCGATGCACTGATAGACGATAGAGTGAAAGATGATGCTAAATATAGAGAAGGTGGTGGGAGGGGGACAGGAAGGAAATTGGGGCGAAAGAACAGGCTTGCGTGGTGAGACGGAGTGTTTCTGGGTTGCCGTAGTCGACGTCTGCCGTAGCAGATGGGAGAAAATGAGAGCGAAATTGAAGGCCGCTTTACCGAAAAGCATGAACCCGTTGAACGTTCACCCCAGAATAATTTCTACTAATTGCCCGCATCATCACCTCCTTGCAGCCACTCAGCATCTACTCAGCATCTCCTCAAAAGCAGCCAGATGATCGCTTAATTCCAGCCTCCTGCTCGTCCTCCATACGGTGACGGGGCCTCGACGTTCGTAAGCGCTGGGTCGCTCATGGAGGGTGGCACGATGGGCTCTGGTTGGTTCAACCAGCCTTACAATGTACAGACCAGGATGTGTTCATGCTGACATGCTCCTTCCAGGCCATGGGTCTATCGATAAATGATCCCAAAATAGACCCGATCAGGGTCATTTTGCGTCAACCAATTGCCAGCAAATTAACCCATTTCCAGCCATATGACTGGCACACCGGCTGGCTGTGGCTGTCTGCAAGTCACACCAAATCTGCGCGTCTGCCTCATCTCGACTAGCTGTGCCTTACGATCCTTCTATCTCGTCCTTCTCGAAGTCCCTTTTACCGTGCTGCGATCCTTGCTTTTTCCCCTCCCTTATCTGAACGAGGAACCGGCAGACCGTTTTAGAAGCACGGGGTACTAGTAGGCACTCAATTCTATTCTCGTTATCGACACGCTTCATCGATGCAGGTACCATGATCTCCTCGAATCGGTCCTCCCCCCTTCCGCCGTGCTCTTGATACTAGACCATGGAGATTAAGAGGCACTTCTATTGGGACACAATTAGCACCCTTTGGACCTCGATTTGGAAGCTGAATTAAACGCAGAGAACCTGCGTAGAAGCTTCAATCTAAATGTAGCAAATGGTTTCGTTTCATGAGGTCGGCGGGAAGGTTGACGATCCGAAGAACCTGGGAATGCCCATGTTGGAACCTTGACGGCGACCGTTTTTCTTCAGCGGTGGTCGATAGGCTCCCGGTCAGGCTTTGCTTTGGGTGATACCTGCACAGGACTTTCCTAAGGAGAATGTCGATGATTCTTCCTGCAGTTACCTCAGCTGTCATCAATCCTCAAGAGCCTCGCAATGTTGTCCCGATGGGCCCAGCCTTGCGCCAAGTCACTCGGCCAAGTCTATCGAATCAGAGCCTCGGTACCAACGGTCGTCAAGCTCACCAATCCACCTCGTCTGACCGTAAATCGTCGTAATTTTCCTCAATATTCCCATGTTTTCCGTCTCACTGAAATCTCCATCATGCGCCTCACCACGCGCGCATCCTCGCAATGCCAATCAATCAACATCAACCTGCACTCCGGTCACAGTCATCACTTACATCTTTCTTTCCTCATCATCCAGTATGAGGCTCCAGCCACCCGCATCCCACTCCTGCACCCACTTTTCGCGTAGGTTTCTAAAAATATCTATTTTTAGGACGGTCGTCCTGCACGGTGCTTTCGGATCCCTGTCACGAACAAGACAGAAGATCCTCAACATCGGCTCCGTTACTGAATTCAGGACTCGGCGATCCTGATTTTGGCTTATCTTTGGTCACAATTAAGATTGTGCCTCCGAAGCGCATATCAATCGCAAAATGTTCAAATGATTTTCCTAGATGCGGTTGTCAAGACTGAAATGTCCAAGATGTCCGTGCCATGGGCAAATGTCAGGATTCGCAATTGACGGAACTTAATTCGCGAAGCTTACCTCCCTACCTTACGATAAGGACGAAGGATTCATGTGATATCGTAGTATTGGCGTCGTATAGCGTAATCGCAATCGTATTCCTCTCACCGCAATTCGAGTTGTACGAACACTATACACAAGGCTGAACTATGCCGCGGGGACACAACGGCCCTTCTCTCCTCGGCCGAGAATGTCAGTACCGTCTGTCTTCCCCTCACCTGCCAAACCTCCAATTCTCTCCCAAATTCCCAGTAATCGTCGAGATCAATCGCATGTCTCACCAGCAGAGTAACCATGAGGCGCGACAGAATCCTCCATTCTATGGCGTGTGCTGACCCCCGATGCTTGTTTTCCGTGAGACTCACTGCGGCGTTGAATCCTACCGTACTTTCACATACGCACTCAGCACGTGGTCGACACTCCCCCCCCAGTATCTCCTCTAACCAAAGTTCTCCCCATAAAATCCTTCTGATCCTTCAATTCCCAGTGTACCCCTCGTAGATCCCTTAGCGATGAGCGATACCACCCTCATCCCTGAGCGACATCACCTATGAAATACCTACAAATGATCACAGTACAGCACCGCACAGCACATCACATCACATCACCATGCCCGTCCCAAAAGTACACTGCGGCGCAAAACCCGTCGACACGTCAAAACATCAGCATCCCTTCAAACTCGCATATGGTATGGCATGCAGATTCGCAATCCAAGGTCCGAGCTCGCCTAGGCCCAGCCCCCAGGGAACAGGGCCGAATCGGGCGGTGCTCAATTTAGAACACCAGATCCGGGTCCCACGTTTTTCTGCCCTGTACATGACATCACTTCAATCCACCAACGCCATCGCTCACCCATCAATTGACACTTCAGGTCGCTAAATAGCATTCAGCTAATCCATTGAATTGAAGACCGTAATCAGCATTCACAGCGCTTAACGATAGAATCCCACATCTATTCTCTGCATCCCACAAACCCATTCCCAGTCCGGTCGTTCAATCAACCTTACATCCCAAAATAACGACCCGGATCTCCAGATCCAGCGTCCAAGATCCGCAAATAACCCGACCGTACCTGTAACCCGTCCCGCGCTCCTAACACAACGTGCGTTCCTGCGTCCATAGGGCGATGGTTGGTGCGTGCCTCTGTCCCCCCGAGCTGGCAAATTCTCCGATTCGCATTCCCCCGGACGGGGCTGTGTTCTATTTTTGAAGTTTAAGCGCGCAGTCTTCGACCTCACCTATGCTCTCCCACGAACCGTTTCCCCAAGACCAGTTCCCTCCTCCACATTGTCATTCTCCGTGCCCTGTTCTATTTCCGACTTTTGTACCGCAACGTGCAATCGAAGCGCTGTGATCTTTTTCAAATCTTTGCGCTGTGAATATTTCCCAAGTGAGTATTGAAGATGCCATGTTACTATTTTCGACAATTAAGCGCGCATAGCTACCCCGCGGCCATCACCCACCACCTGTGCTATCCAAAGCCAAATGCCAATTCTCCTTCTCGCATCCCAATATTCTATTCTCGATCTGTAACCGCTATGAGTATCTCCATCCCTTCAACCCTCAAAGATTGATCCCGCGTTGCCATATTCTATTTCAGAACATCCGCATCCGCGTCTTCTTCACTCAACACAGCCCCATCACCCTCCCCTGGCGACGATAACAAACACCACATCTCGATCTAAGCGCCGCCGCGTACCTACCTTACATCACCGCCTGTGCCCTCACAACGCACCCACCTAAATCTCCGACCCGCCCGCACAACCCTTCCCCATATTCTATTTCCATGCCTTCTCCTCTTCCACGCTTCCACGCGGCTACCCAAGCGCGCCCGTTCGCGCCATAAGATTACATTAAGCTTCCTTGGACATCAGACGACCTTCCCCAAACCTCCCTTCCCGTATTCTATTCTCATCTCCCTTGCTTTGAATCTTGAATCGGATTTGTATGCACACACTTATTACTCGACGCGCGCATTTATTAGGTTCCTCAGTCCGAGATCTCTGTGCCCTGGGCTTGCGTGAATGTCAAATTCACTGGAGGGATTGTCTTGTATGCTATACCATACCATACCATGATCTATTCTATTCTATTCTTTTCTATTCTCATCTTTTATCCCTTCCATGAGTTTTTGAAAACAGATTTCTACGCCTTCCCTATACACCATCAACAAACCCATCTGTGCCATGCGGGTACGTGAATATGAGCTGGATTCTGCAGAGGGAGTTCTTTGTATACCCTACCGTCCTATACCGCAACATGATCTATTCTGATCTCTAGATCCCGTCGGTGCAACTACGCAGGTTCGAAACTGATTGCTACGCCTTACATATATACCAAATACACATAAACCATTATCCATAACTATCTCAGCCCAATTTTCTGTGCCCTAAACTTGCTTGAACATTAAAACTCATCAGTATTCTTTCTTTGTACTCTATTCTACACTATACGAGAATCTATTCTCATTCCTTCAATTATCTAAACTCGCAACCTGATTTCGACGCCTTACTTATATACCAAATACACATAAACCATTATTCATAAGGTAACCATCTCAGCCCGGTTGTCTGTGCCCTGAACTTGCGTGAACTTTCACCAGAATCATTCCCACCACTTTTACACATACAATACTCGAATCTATTCTCGTATTTATAATTCTTTCTACGCAGCTTCGTAGGTTCTAAACTGGTTTCGACGCCTTACTTATACACCAAATACACATAACCCATTATCCATAACTATTACAGCAATCTGTGCCCTAAACGTGCTCGAACATCTATCTAAATTAATCACAATGAAAATCAACCAGACCGTACGATACGATACGATAATGTATTAGGTTCTCATCTCTAGAATCCCTTTGGCGCAACGACGCAGCTCCTAAAAAATATCACTAGATAGGTTTACATTCTACGCCGACCTTATACCCATTCACGCACTCCCTCCTTCTCCCTCTCAACCGACAGCGCAAACCTAATCCCATCCCATCACCACTCTATCCCAGTACCCTCCAAAATTCAACATTACATCACTTTCCCATTCTTTCTTTCAGTCTTTCTTTCTCCCTCCTCACACTCCAAGCAAACCACCTAACCACCACCACCGCAACCACAACCAACCACACAAATCAAACCAAATCAAACCAAACAAAATCACGTGCCGTCCCTCCCGCCTGCATCGGAGAATAAATTCCGTTTACATTTATAAATAACGCAGCACCCCTGCACCCCTGCATATCCCCTCGGCAAAAAACAAGCCACGTTACACTTACCCCCTTCACAATCTCCAAATGCAGGAACGCGTCGATCTCACCTCAGATACCTCCTCGAAATTGCATGGTGTGGATGTACGATGTATGTATGTATGTCAGAGTCGTAATTCTCACAGGGGCAGATGGATGTGTATCAGATGGACGGGGATCGGTTGGGACGGGAGGTGGGTCTAATTTAGGATGTCTCCTATTTGGTTCTCTGGTTTCCCTCGTTTCGTGATGAGGGCCAAGGTGATGGAATCTCATTAGGATCTACCATGCCCTGCGGGCAATTCTCAATTTCCCCTGAAATCAATCTCACTCCTGCCTCAATCTTGAAACCAATCCCCCACATAACACCCTGCTGTTAGAAAAACAGATGGAAAGAAAGAACCCCTTCATGCGCGCAAAAACCATGCAGACCAAACTTTTATTATTTTGGTACCAACCAACCAACGCCCTGAAAATGCAGTATTACCACCGTGTCGTGTCGAATCGGAGAGGGTCGTAGAGGGAAAGGAACTGTACAGGTGAGAAGTGAAAGGGGGATGAATGCAGATGCTGATGCAAATGCAGGTGTAGAACCGGTCGAGCATGATGCTAAAAAGAGATCAAGATGCGACCGAGACATATCACCAACCTAAGGGACCATAGCATCGATGATCTAGCCTCGTGGAATAATGATGTGAGGGGTAAGGCTCGGGGCAGGGGTTTCGGGCAGGTGATGTGATGGACTACGTGAATGATGGTGTGGTGATAGCACCGAAACCACCCTGAGAAGCAGCGTTATCTTCCGGCTTCATCGTACCATTCAGCATAGGACAGAGTCTGAGTATAAATTGTTAGCATAAATGTGTGAAGTTCGCAAATATCAACAGGCTTCAAGAGCAGATATATGAGGGCTCTCGCTTGAGCAGAGCTACTAAGCCTCACTATATTCTGAGTCTGACTCCTCCTCTTCGGCTGGAAGAGGAATTGTGGCCTTTAAGGGAGACTGGATTGCTAGGATGTTTGGGGCACAACTTTTTGTTGGTCTTGATATGTCCCGTCTGTCCACAGTTGGCACATTTTCGCGTCGTTCCAGTGGGCTTCTCGATCGATGGCGCGGGTGTAGCCGATGGCGATCCTGCGTCTCCTGGTTCAATTGTTGAAGCACGCTGTAGTTGTTTGCCTTTCGCCTTTTCACGTGCATGGCGGCGTTCCTTATTACGCTCCAGCCTGGCGAGCTCTTTCTTGACCCTATAAATTGTGAGTATTGTATTTCGATTTCGGAGAAAGAACATACATAGCGGCTTGCTCCTTGTCGAGATCTGCATCGCCTGTAGGTTTGATATCGAAAACACTGTTTCAATGGTATTAGTCAAGGTTCTTCACGGAGAATTCAAATATTCTTACTCTTTCTTTGCTGCGTTAATCGCACGTCGACGTTTCTGATATTCTTGCCAAACTCGGGGGTCGGTGACGATTTCTGTGGTTTCCTCTTCCTGCCCGAATTTATTCACAATAGTTCGAGTGATGCGCATAGATTTGCCAGCTTCATTGTCGTCGATGCTAAATTGACTTGCGGAATCATCAAAATTTGCTGGAGTAGCGATGGAGTGAGGAGTTTGTCCAACGCCAAGTCTTGCATCTTCAAGAATCTGGTCACGTTCAAACTCGGTCTCTTCATGCTCCATAGGGTCAGACAAATTTGCACATGCCCTATCCCAAAGATCACGGATGTCTCTGTCGTACAGAGAATTCTGCTTCTTGACATTGTATGAATGACCTCCATTAGCCTTCTTTTCCGCCAGCATCGCAGCTTCTGAAGTACCCTGCGGACCCTGAGTAGCACTGACATAACCACCTTTCATGGATGTCTTGAGCATACTAATAGCAAGACCGCAGCCGCTAGGGTCGCCCTCACCATGAAGTTGAAGCATCGACGACCTTTTGGAGGCTTGTAGAAAGACTTTACTAGTCTCCCAAGGCGCTAATAGTTCTGTCAGACTTTTGGGTCTAGAGTCATCCTCCTCCTCCTTTTCGGAGACATCATAACCAGAATCGAGTAGATATTTATGACCTACTTGCGTAGCGTCATTGAGGGCTACTTCCTCGGGAGTGACCATCGAACGAATTACCTCCTCCGGAGGAGGAACCTCGCCAGGTTTCATTCTCCAGACTTTGTCGCCTTTGTCATAAGAGAGAAACTCCTTTAGCTTCTGACGATTCTGCATATCACTCGAGCCAGCGATGTGGGCTGTCATGTCTCCGATGGTCATAACCCCGTCCTTTCTAATTTTCCGGAACGCTATCATCTTCATACGATTCTTTGCCGCATTCGTAACCTTTCTTGCATGTGGCCCAGGAACCTCGGTCAAAGGCAACTGCTGTCCCACAGCGAATAGATTATCGATATTGCGAATGTACCAAGAATGACCCGCGACGCCGGTGGTGCTACGAATGACCAAGAAATCGGTGCTCTTGACAGCGTGCTTGAATATAGGAGCACGATACATCGCGTTATGGATGGTGCGGACGGTCTTTCCCGGATCAACCTCACCCCAAATAGCGAAAGGAGACTTGTCTTCAGGAAGAAGTACCGTAACATCGCCTACTTTATCTTCTGGCTGGGGTCGCTCGGCATCATCAGCGGTTTTGCGCCGGTAATAGTTGATGATCCTATTTCCCATTCCAAAATTCGATAAAACGTTTGGATGTTCCTCTGAATATTCAAGGAGTGTAGCGGTGGAGTAATGCTCGGAGAGTGAGAGGTCTGCAGACGAGGCAAAAACCTCTTGAGTTGGTCTACCTTTCACAGCCTTCTTCTTTCGAAGTCCCACCCGATTAAAGTATACATTCTGGCGAACAACTTTTCCCACTTGGAGTGGGGGTCTCTTGTATGATCGAAGCTCTTTATCAGCAAATACAACCCGATAAAAGGGCCACTGCAGTTTGAGAGCCGGCAAGCTGTGTTCAACGGTGAAGTTTCCGAGGGTCGAGCGGACTTTGTGCTGGCTGTTCTCCTTCAAAGCATCATATGCTTCGTCATTAGAGTAATTGAACCGAGACTTGAGGCTGGCTGAAAACCCACCACCCCCAGTACGCTTGTAACCGCCACTGTCAAGTCGTTGGCGTTTGGCGGTAGGGTTATATTCTTGAATGTCAATGAGAAGATGTGGATCGTTGAGGTCTAACACAACACGCTTTCCAATCCGAGCCGTATCTTCTAAGAAATTGTCGAAACTAGGAGCATGATATTGAGGGATGTTGAAGTAATCAGTTTCCTTATGAGTAATCTTTCTTCGCTTTCCAGCCGGACCAAGGAACTCTCGCTCCCACTCGTCCATAGGTTCCTCTTCTACATTGTCTTGGGTTACAACCGGAGTTGGATTAATCGCCGAATCCCAGTCCGCACAGATGATTTGAAGGTCACTCCAGGTAACGCCCGGTGCTACAATCTCATCTGGTGCAGGGACGGTCCAGTCAAAGTCACCATTGTCGCTCTCTTCACCCGATGATTCGTCAACTATGGCCACCAACCCCTTTGCTTCTGCCTCCTGTATTCGCTTGCGTTTGTTTGATTGCGCTGGTCCGGCAGCTCGGAACAGTTTCTCTTGATCCGGCGCGATATCTAGGCTGACCTTGGTTGGGGCGAGAGGTTTTGGGACTTTGACTGGCACCTTGGGGATGAAGTGAGCTTTCTTTGGTGGAAGCAACTCATTCCAATCTAACATAACACCTTTCTGGAAGGACGGAAATGCCTGTTTGACAAGTGCCTCTTCTGACTCGGCAGGAGCGGGGATATCAGGATCTTGATTCGCAGCGCCGTAATATTCGGGGAAGTTGAGCTCACGAAGGTCGACCTCCGGTTCAAGTGATGGTAAGGTGAGACCGTTCTGCGACGGTTGTGCTTGCTCAAAGGGATCCCGACCTCCAAAATCTTCATCAAATGGCGAAGAGTCTCGACCCTCTCCAAATAGGTCGTCTGTATCATGACTGGTTCCATTATCATCTGTGAGGCCTGGTATATCTCCGCTATCGGGACCCGTAGCTTCTACTTCATCAGGTAGATCATCATCACCTATATCCTCGAAGTCCTCCGCATCGTCGGCCTTTTCGCCTGTGTTTAAAGGGCGATCCGCATCGAAGAGGTCATCTGTATCGCCTTGTTGTTGAGAGTCTAGGACCCTTTGGAGAGCAGCTTCGTCCTCTTTCTCTTGCTTTTTCCAGTCAACTTCCTTTGTCCAGTCAACCTCCCCAAAGTCAGTATCTGTCTCTAGAGATGCCATGTTTGTGCTTATGTTAGATTGACGAGCATTATCCGACGAAGAGATCGCGCGTTCGCGGTGATTCAGTGGTATTCGCTATAGCTATGTTTCGGGTTTCGCGATCGACTTCTGGGTTATTTGCAAGGTTGTAAATTTGTTGATTTTCGAGTGCGAGATGTCGAGGAGAAGGTGGGACTTCGGCTTGCGAAGTACTTTGTCGTGGGTGAAGTCGAGATGAATCGGGGGAGGATATATTGCCAAAGTGGCGGCCTGGCCTACCGTAAATTAGCGCGAGGCTGAAAGATCACATGACTTTACGACCCCTAGGTACCTATAGGTACCCTACCCAATCAATGAGGCAATTATCCTTCTGGCTTCCAGTTTGGAATTTATGTGTGCATCAACTTTTTCCTAAATGTTCCTGACATATGATTGTAACTTCTGCCGAGATGTGAATTCTCCTCCCAACTTTCCTATCTCACTTGTACATGTAATAGAGGAACCGCGAAAATCCCGATGCTAAAGATTAAGTTTTTCTCATCGTACAGCGGGCGTGACATCTGTGTAATCCGTAAATCCCACTTTACCTAACTCGTCCTTCGAGAAACTTTTGTAAAGTAAGCCTGAGTCACTTCGAACTCATCCAATCTCGCAATCGCGATCTCTTTATGAACTCAAACCAAGAGTCTCTCAATCACGTTTTCTTGAAGTCAAGCTCCTGAGAAGTCTCATCAAACGCAATGGCAACGACTTCATTATATCCACTTTCTAATAAGGAAGAATTGGTCAAGCAATATGCTGGAAAGTCCGTCAAAGACATTGCTACACCAGCCGCAGTTCTTGATCTGAAAAAGTTGAGAACTAATTGCAATCGCATGTTGGAAGCATGTGAATCTATGAAGTTTGGATGGAGAGCACACATCAAGACACATAAGGTATTTTTGTAGCGTCCTCTAACTCCTAATGAGGCCCTACTAACCTCTTCAGACAACAGAACTCACCCGCTTGCAGGTAGGACCTGGACCTGGACCTGCAAACATCATTGTTTCGACGATCATCGAGGCAGAGCACATTCTCCCACTTCTGCTAGAATACAAGTCCCAAGGCCGCTCTATCAACGTCAGTTTACCTGAATCTTTACCATGAGGACCTACTAATCCTTCCCAGCTCCTATACTCATTCCCTGTGGCACCCTCCTCTGCCCCTCGCCTTGCCCTCCTCGCCAAAGCCCTCGGACCCCGTAACCTATCCCTCATAATCGACAACCCCGCCCAACTCCCCAGCATAACCTCCATCCACGCCACCTCCGGCGTTCCCCCCTCCATCTTCCTCAAAATTGACATGGGGGGCAATCGCGCCGGCATCCCACCCCTCTCCCCAACAGCTAACACTCTCATCACCTCCCTCCTCACCCTCGAAACCCAAGGCGTCGCCCATTTCCTCGGTCTTTACGCGCACGCCGGACATTCGTACTCCGGCTCCTCCCCACTCACAGCCCTAACCCTTTTGCATGAAGAATTCTCCTCCCTTCTCACAACCGCCAAACAAATCCACACCCTCTCCCCATCCGTCTCCCACCCACTCGTCCTCTCCGTCGGCGCCACCCCAACCTCAACGTCAATCCGGAACCTCCTGTCCTCCCCTTCCCCCACCTCCCCCGAATTAACCCAAATCACCACCTCCCTCCTTTCAACCATCGACGCAATCCGCTCCCTAAACCACACGATCGAAATCCACGCCGGAGTCTACCCCGCACTCGACGTAAGTGCCCCTCATATCGTAAAACCAAATTCTCCCTATTCAGCCCTATCTCATAAGTAAACAATTATACCCGCGCCCGAGACATTGAGCCCTTTTACATATAACACATGTCTTATCTCAGCCCCAAATTTATCTCAGAAAATTACGTGCTAACAAACCAATCGGACAGTTACAACAACTCTCCACCAACGCGCTCCCCACACACGGCCCCACCCCAATGCTAACATGGGATAACCTCGCCCTAACCATCATCGCAGAAATCGCATCCGTATATCCCGGCCGCGGAAAGAACGGAGAAACCGAGGCTTTGATTGGAGCAGGTACTTTAGCATTGGGGAGAGAACCGTGTAAGGCTTATCCGGGGTGGGGAATTGTGACGCCGTGGGGGAGGCAAGGGGTGCAGATGCCGGTGGGGGATGTGGCGGGGTACGAAGGTTGGGGTGTGGGGAGGATCAGTCAGGAGCATGGGATTTTAACGTGGAGGGGTGGGGAGGGGGAAGCACTGGGTGGAAATGGAACAGGGGAGGGGATGGGGGAGGAGTTTGAGGTGGGGCAGAAAGTGAGGATTTGGCCGAACCATGCTTGTATTGCTGGGAGTGGGTATGGGTGGTATTTGATTGTTGATGGTGGGGATGAGATTGTGGATGTTTGGGTTAGGTGGAGGGGTTGGTGAGGGTTGAAGGGAATTGTCAAGTTTCGGGAGTTGAGATGGAGAATGGAGAGTATTAGACACCCAGATCATTAAACCGGGAAGCAGACTTAGAGTTTTGTAGGCTCAATCAGTTCATTCTATTTTCTGCTTGCGAAAAGGAGGTATAATCCTAACACCATACGCCATATCTCCACAAATGCCAAGCGTAAACTTTTCCCCGGCCTATATCCACATTCTCGAATCCCACACGATCACCCTCCCTTCGACCCTCATTTACACCTCTTCTCAATCACGCTTCCACCAAACTCATCCCATTCCTTCCTCGAAATCCACATCTGATGAAACGTTCCCAAACTCCCTAAAATACTACCCCCAATCCAGCTCCCAAATCTCCTCTCCGCCGTCAATCCCGCCGCATGAACCTTAATCCTCGCCCCCGGAAACAACAACTGTATCTCATTATTCAAGCGGTCTGTAAAGCCGTTCAACAATGTCGTTGCACCCGTCACAACAATATTTCCCAGCAAATGAGCGCGCAAATCCATATCTACGGCACTAACAGACGCCTTAACCATCTCCGGCAACGTTTGGCCTTTCTGCGGCGCTTCGGAGAAAGGAGATGTGGAGGTGGAAGGTAGAGCAGCTCCAGCATCAAACATTCCTTCGGCAACAGAAAAGCGTTCAGCATTCCACATCTGGTTGGAACCATCAGGGAACTCGAAGACGCGTCCTGGAAGCGAGCGAGCGTAGTCAAGATTTGAAGGTCCTGGCATATTGTTAAGATTTAATCTTCCTGGACCAGCCCAGACTTGAACAACTGATTCCTTAAACTCGGTGAGGACGCGTTCTTCTTCTAGTGCACGGAAAGAGTCGGTAGGAGGGGTCTTGAAGGTGCGGTATGTGGCTTGAGCTGGGGCACCGGCATCGACGGGCGTCTTGGATGCGACCATGAAGTGCGGTGTAAGATCGACTTTTGGTTCAGAGGTAGAAAAAAGGGAGCGCAATTGTGAAGAGAGCCAGTTTCCGGCGAGGTGTGATTTTTGTATGCTTTTCTTTAGGACCAATCCATCGTGCACGCATGTGACAGCTGCAGTAGAGGCTCCAACATCGATAACGAGCGCGGTGGCTTTTCCTGCTCCGAATGCTGCGAGGACGCTGTTGCGCGCGAGCCAGAAGGCGGGGCATCCCCATGATTCCATAGCGATTTCAATACTCTTTTCACGGCTCTTCGGGCTATTCCAGGCGGTCTCAGTCATCAAAAGAGGATGCTCCTCCAGAGCTTTCTCTCCGTCCTCGATACCTTCCATGGAAATCTCCAAATCTTTGTTATCAATGTCATTCAAGCCATTCGTTCTTGGATCCGCTTGCTTGAAGCTCGTGAGTCGTGATGTGATCGCATATTCCCATAGTCGAGTAGCCGTGTCCCAGTCTTCTACAGTTCCGTCCTTGCCCATAGGGTTTCGAATCTCGAGGTTGGATTGAGGGGTGTGAATCGCATCGTCGCCGAACACTACTCGTCCGTCCGCGACACCATAGTGTGAGTTGACGAATGACTTAGGAGTATCTTCACCGGCAAATCCGGCGCGCACACTTGAGTAGCCAGGGTCGAGAACAATCGCAGAAACTTCGTCTGGTGGGAATTAGCTAAGCCTTTGCAGGAGGTTGGTGGGGTGTTTACCTCCACCATAGACATCTGTGGGTTGCATTGAAGAGTTCAATGGCTGGGAAGTCATGTTGAGAAGGATTTGGCGACTCAACTGCGTGAGTCCAAGGGAATTATTCTCGTTGTGTGGATGTGGGCACGTCCTGAAGTCGACAGTCGATGGAGAGCTCCAGATTTGACGCGGTTGGTGATTTTGACAGTACCGGCGCCTCGACGGGCTAAAAGCGCAAGCGAATCGGCTACAAACACCAATCCTCCACATTGTCTAATACAGTATACACCCTTGGAAGAACATTTATCTGAAGAAAAAAAAAATATTCTAGAGCAGTCTACCTTTCGCTGTTCCTTCGATCTGATTATCACATTGGACACATCACTTGTCAGGACCGATCATATATTTATAAAGTCATTGGCTTCCTTGAATCCCGCGATCATCCTCAAGTGATTCTTAACTAAGAACCTATAAACAAACCATTGTCAAGTTCTTTCTATTCCACTCCCATTCCACAATCTGTTCTCAAATCCCAACTTCTTAAATACTGCTTCCCACGCACAAGTGATAAGTTTATAAATTCATGAACAACATAGAGAATTTGATGATTATACAACACAAGTCTTGTTCGGGTTCCTCTACCTTCCTCCAGCAAGAACATGGCATTGTTACATCCAAGATTCTGTTAATTGGTCTATTCTGCTGAACCTCTGTCAGGCTTTAATAGAGAAAGGTGTCTGAGAGAGCTAGAAGACGAAGATTTATCATCTGCAATGAGAATAACCTGGCTGGTACAGGTATCAGCGAAAAAACAGGCTGGTTTTCTCTTTCGCTAGCATGAGAAAAGCTGTGTGAAAGCACAGTCACCTCCAGTTTTGCAGCAATAGCTTTCATGAACTGGCCTGATCAATGCAAATATCAGTAAAAACAAAAGAATTTTCCATTTTTTCTGCGCATGAGACAGACGTGTACTTCCTTTCTTTGAACCTGGGACTGATAGTTACCCGACTTTCGTTACAGCACCGTCAGCGAAAAGCTTTACTGGTATCAGAATATATTTGGCTGTGTAGCGCCTGCCTATGATTGATAATATATAAGATTGCGAAGTTAAGACAGCCTGATCAACGATCTCTACTCACATGTCGAAACTCTGCAATATAAGCAATCTCGATGCCCATTAAGGATTTTTTCCTCACCTCAAGTACTACTAGTAAGACAATACCGCAAAAGAGAATATATGAGGTTTTCTTGAATCCATCAATAGTATGCTTGTTCCTTGAGAATTTTTTATCTCATGTTCAAGTATCAATGTGAAGTGCAGCGCCATAATCAAGCGTGACACCGACGTCCTCATCGCATAAGGTAGAGCTTGCCAGGGTGTTACCCCCGATACGTTGACGGATACGAATGGCTCCCTCTCACTGGTCAGTGTCCCGTGTGGTGGCCTTGCGCCTTACACCCAATAAAGATCAACCAATCGTCATAAATAATCCCATAAAGACAATCTTATGTCCATATTTAACGTACCTTCAGTCGCGCTCGTCTTCGATTCCTCTTTTCACTTTTGCTATACCTTTCCAAGATGCCTGTCTCTACTTTTCTCCTCGATAATTGGCTTCGGCTGGCACTTGGCCTCGCTTCTATCTACATAACCCTTTTCATTGTCAAATTCGTTCGACATCGACGTTTCTATGCCAATCTGGTAGGCATGCATCTCAGCAGTGCTGATCTGTCGCTGACAATCTTTGCAGCCAAGTCCAAACCACAGTATGTTGTGGGGAAACCTCAAAGTCATGGGTGAGGAAATGAAGAATTATCCAAGTGACATCCACCCGCAAACGCACTTCACCGAAATGGCGATCAAATACAGCATGCCTCCAGCCTACTACATGGATCTCTGGCCCTTTGCTGAGTCCCTCGTCATCATAACTGATCCCGCCCTCGCAGCCCAAACTCAAAACTCGCCCAACTTCCACCGCCATCCTTTCGTGAATTCCTTCCTGGGAGGTTTGGTCGGAAAACGGAGTATCTTCTCGACGACGCCAAAAGATTGGCATCGTCAACGTGGCTGGTTTGCGCCGGCGTTTTCAATGACCCATCTCCTGACCCTTGTTCCGGGAATGGTAGAAGAAGCGCTCGTTTTCAAAGAAAAACTCACCAAATACGCGTGTACGGGCGAGATCTTTGTCCTAAACGAAGCAACCACGCAATTGGCAATCGATGTAATTGGTCGCACTGTAGGCGATATTCAATTGAACTCTCAGACCCAGTACAGTCTCATCAAAGCAGCATTCGAAGGCGCAGTTGCTTGGACAACTCCGAACAACGCTCCAATTTGGCAGAAGATTGTGGGGCCGTGGGTAATGTTGTGGTACACGACGAAATTGGACGGATTGCTTGGAGAGGTGATAAAAGAGAGGTATCGGAGGAGAGAGGGCAAGGTGACGGATAAGTCTATCTTGGATTTAGCGTTGAAGGGGTATTTAAAGGAGAAGGGAGACGCGAAAGTAAGACGAATCGATTTAGATAAAGATTTTATGCAGATTGCGTTAGATAAGTATGTCTTTTCCGCTCCTTCGTGCTTGCAATATTGACTTCAAACTTAGTGCAAAGACTTTCCTGACCGGAGGTCATGACACCACCGCTTCTCTCATCACAGTAAGTATTCCCCTTCCTCTCAGACATCCGACTTACGACCCACAGTATATGTATCATTACCTCAACCTCTATCCCGACGTCCTAGCCCGCGTTCGCGCCGAGCACACCCAAATCTTCGGACCCACCCTCGAATCCACCATCCAAACCCTTCACACCCAACCCGCACTCCTCAACTCCCTTACCCT
>Ga0182030_10010133_pt1 | contig 19215 bp, 16 predicted proteins | sample 812S3MmetaG_FD_121299 | JGI IMG/M metagenome (GOLD analysis project Ga0182030, IMG submission 121299) | Permafrost microbial communities from Stordalen Mire, Sweden - 812S3M metaG (Illumina Assembly) | ecosystem: Environmental > Terrestrial > Soil > Wetlands > Permafrost | place: Sweden... | reverse complement strand
CCCCTAAAGACAATGTTCAACGGGCCAGACGGGTACGCTGGCGGTGGCCCAGAAGTTTGAGCAGTAAGCGGCTGCCACGAGAGACTGGCTCCGATACACAATACGATCCGTAATGCTATTCCCGTCAAGTGCGACATATGTAGAGTCGAATCCTTGCTCGAAAGTTTGGAAGCTCTTCTGCCGGTGTAGCCCTGCAACGTCGGCCCGTCTCGTGATGCACACCGACGAGCATCCCATCCGTCACCATTTATGTACACATCCATATTGGTCATGCTCCGACTTCAAAACCGCGTACCAGTAGATTTCGGGAGGGTTCTTGTCGGCACCGGTTGAGTACAGACCTTGGCCTTCACCTCCAACCGTCTGCCCTGCTTGGATCGTAGTGCCTCCCGCATTCGCCATCGCTGTTGACGGAACACCGTTCTGCTTAAAGGTGTAGGACACGAAGAGCGTTTGATTGGAGTTGTTCGTCAGATACCCGATAACCCATCCGTCAGTGCCGATTTTCACAGAACCTTGCACCGATCCTGTCATATCCGTGCAACTGCCCTGGATGGAACCCGAACCGACACTTGTGTTGCTTAGAATGGGAGCCGGACGGGTAATAGAAGTGCTTGTTTGTGCATCTCTAGCTATCTGCTCGGCAGCCAACCGATCCTGTTCCTGCACCTGCTGTCGTTGTTGGGCGGATTTGGCCGCAGCCTGAAGATTAGCTTGATTCTGAGCAGCCGTCTCCTGGATTGTGGGTGTTGACGCAGCAACAGCGGAGACAACATTATTCCAGGCTTGCGCTGATTCCTGCGAATGCTGCTGCCCCCTTTGGGACTGCTCATCCTTCGCTGCGGCCGCACGATCCTCCGTGGCTTGCTGATTAGCTGTAGCTTGCTCGCGCTGGGACTCGCTGACAGCAACTCCCGTTTGCTGATACCACTGACACGCAAGCTGGCTTCCATTGCCAAGGCAGCCGATCCGAAGCAGGTTAGTCACGTCGCTGGGATTTGTCACATGAATGGAGTACTGATATTGACCCATGACCCACCCAGGGTGAGAAACCATGGCATAAACGGGAACCTGGTCTGAGTAAAGAGCACCTGGAGTTAAGCTCACGTGATAGCCATCCGGTCCTAACGAGAAATCCCACAAAGCGATGCAGCCATTGCATTTTGAGGCGTACTCCGCGATGGCAAGAGAATAGTCGGGATGCCCAGTCTTTATCAGGAATTCCATCGCCCGCGCGCAGTCTTCCTGGCCGCCGACCGCACAGAGTTTGAACACTGGCATGAGTTCGTCTAACGACGCCGAGGTAATATCATCGTACTTTGTCCACTGTAGAAAGCTGAGGCACCCAGCTTGTTGAGTTTGGTCGTCGGATCCGTGCGGACCCTTATTACACAAATTTCTAGCTTGTTTTATATTTCCTTTAGGGAACGTTGTGGGATTTATCCAGTCATCAGAACTCGGAATGAGCCAGGCTCTCGCCGACTCCAAACGTCGGAGGGTATCGGCCTTTACCTCAGGCGTGACGGCCACAGACTGCTGCGCGCGCAGGTAGGCTAGGGGCGAGAATCCGCAGAAGCAAATGATCGTCAAACAGCAAATACGAGATATCAGGGTGTTTTTCATTTGGTCTTATCCCCTCGAACAATGGCGTTTTGAGACAGTACCGCGTGCCTATGGCGTCGGCGTGAACACCTCCGTCACCATTTGTGTACGCATCCGTACTTGTCATGCTCCGATTTCAGAACCGCGTACCAGTAGATTTCGGGAGGGTTCTTGTCGGCACCGGTTGAGTACAGACCTTGGCCCTCACCCCCAACCGTCTGCCCACCTTGGATGGTAGTGCCTCCCGCATTCGCCATAGCAGTTGACGGAACACCATTCTGCTTGAAGGTGTAGGACACAAAAAGCGCTTGATTGGAGTTGTTCGTCAGGTATCCACTCACCCACCCGTCACTCCCGACTTTGGCTGTCCCTTGCACCGATCCGGTCATATCCGTGCAGCTACCCTGGACCGATCCGGAGCCGGTTCCGGTATACGGGTTATAGCTGCCCTGCGCCGGTATTGAGCTATACGGAGTGTTATTCGTACTCGGCGTAGCCGCCAGGGCCGATGAAGGGCTAGTATTCGTGTTACTTGGGGCAGAACGGGCGTTCGTGGTTGTCGCCTGTGTAGCCCGAGCTCTCTGCTCGGCAGCCAAGCGAGCTTGTTCCTGAGCCTGTTGTCGTTGTTGGGCGGCCACAGCCATTGCCTGGAGATCTGCTTGTCGCTCAGCCTCACTGTTCTGGATGGTGGTGTTCGCAGTGTTCATGGCACCTAAAATCGCATTCGTCCGAGCCGCACTCGCTGCGGACTCTGCTGCTTCACGAGCGTCGCGGCTCTGGTCTTCGATATCAGCCGCGCTCTGCTCGCGTTCTTTCTGAGCTGCAGCGCTAGCCTGCACCGCAGCGAGGTTGATCGAAGCGCCCATTGCATTTAGCGACGCGCACGAGTTCACGTCGTCAAACGACGAACAGAGCTGCCGGAGGGCGTCGGACTGTAGGTCAGGTCTTCCCACCTTTTGATATATCTTCGCTTCTTCCTGGAGGCACCTCGATCGTCCGATCAGGCTGTCCGACGACTGACATCCGGGGGTAGCGGCGGCCAGGGAAGCCTGAACGTAATCTCCTCGACTTTCGTAAAATTCTGCAAGCTGCGCACAGAAGTTTTCCTCGCCAAAACCGGAGTGCGGCTCCTGAGGTCTACGCTCTGGTAACACGCAGCCGCGTAACAGCGCGACCTCATTATGGTACATTTCGCCCCAAGACCCGCAGAGGGTTCGCGCATCATAAGCACTATCGACGTAATTGTTCTTGTTGCAATTCTTTGGGGGCGGGTCGTTCTTAGGCCCTTCGCCGGGGTTTACCTTCTCGTGCAGGGCGGCATCCAGTTTCGCAGTAAATGCAGCTCTCTCAGCGGCTGTTGCAATCGAGCCCGGCTCCATCTGTCCAGCGGGCGATTGAGCTGATGCCACTTGCCCTTCGTTGCATACAATCGCCATAGGAATCCCAACCCTGAGCAGGGAAACGATCACAAACAGGCAGAAACGCACAACAGTCTCCATTTACTTGCCTCTTTCTTGGGTCGGATTCGCTTGGACTATACGGTTTCGTGATGGGTATTACAAGACATAACCGGCCAGTGTGGTGAAAACAGAGAATTCTGTGGTATCGGTTACCCGAACGAGCAGTCGAATCGCTCGTCCCCGATTTCGCGAACGCTCTCAGGGCTCCTCCCTTGACTGTGGGCGGACCATAGGCGCTAAGGTTTGAGCCTGCGCCGAGCAGTCCCAAGCATCACGAGCGCGCCAGTACCAAACAGACAGATGGTGGACGGTTCGGGCGTCGGAGAAGCAGTGCTGCTAAGCGTGGCGGTGAAGGTCGTATCTCCAGAATCGCTGATCAGAAAGAAATGGCCCGCCGCCGTTGGAGTGTCAATGTTCGTGCCAAAGTCTTGATTTGTCGCTCCAGTGAGGGGACCCAATGCCGAGGTGAGACCGTAGCCAGCAAATCCGTTGCTGATTTCGGCGAAGAGAAATGGACCCATCTCGTCTTCAATACCGACGTAATAGTTTCCTCCGTTCACGTAAAAGATATCCATGCTTGAACTGAAGGTCGTGGGCGAAAACCCGGCAATCGACAGATCCGCACCACCGGTTGCGGGATTGTATATATATCCAGCACCGCTGGTTACATCAGCCGTATCGCTATGCGCCGTTATTGTAACGAGCGCATCCGTGAACGAAACACCCCCCAAGTCTCCCGAGGCAGTTGTCGAGAGCGTATACGTGATCGGAGTCGCGTGTGCAACAACCGGCATCAGGGCAGACACAGACAAGATTAAGACAGCGATAAATTGGCGCATGGGTAACCCTCGTAGTTGTTTGAAGTCGCTTGATGTCCCAAATCTGCTCAATATGCGACAACGGAACATCTCAACTGAAGTTTCCACGCTACCTTGATTGACGCGCATCTCCCATTTGGGAGATATCTGTGACACACTGGTCTCTCCACTTCATTTGCTCTGCTGCTTCTTTTCTGCCTATGACCTCGACCGGAGAGCTGTCCGAGTTTCTTGCGATCTTCAGCACCCCCAGCCGATCATCAAGGGGGCGGCGACTGCCCTTGGGCCGTCAGACCGCCCGAAGTCAGGATTCGGGTGGTGAGGACACTGGGATTGCGATCAAGTCTGAGGTCAGGCCATGAAAGCATTCGAGCAAAGCCTTTCAGACCTTCTACTGGACGTGTATGAGTCGGCAGCAGACCAGCAGCACTGGCCGGTGTTCTTGAAAAATGCGGCGCGAGAGCTGGATGCATCAAAGGCGGCGCTCCATGTGCATTATTTTGCACCTAATAGCATCACTCACACTGCGGAGGGAAGCTGCGCGGTCGCAATCGGATACGACGCCGCGTCTCTTGCGGCTTACGCCAATTACTACGCCACCCAGGACATATACGTTCAACGCATTCGCGAGAGGTTTCCGTTAGGCATGAACGCCGGAATCAGCGAAAACTTGCTGACCTCTACAGAGCTTCGCGGCACAGAAATTTACCACGACTATTGCCGTGCAAACGAGGTTTTTCATAACTGCTGGAGCGCTTTCGAGCAAACTGAGGGAATCGCAGCCGGTCTCGGCTTCATCCGCCCAGAGAATGCTAAACCCTTTAAGGCAAAAGATGCCGATCTTCTAAAGCTGCTCAATCCACATCTGGCTAAAGCATTTCGCTTACAGCGCATCATTGAACGTGCCGCTGACAACAACAAGGCATTCCTTAGCAGTATCGCCCAGTTCGACTTCGGCGTGATTGCTCTCGACGAAGACAGCCGCATCACGAATCTTTCAGCACCAGCCAAGGAGCTTCTCGATCGACAGGATGGCATCCGGATTCATGGTGGTCGTCTGGAGGCTATCCAGCCGACTGAAAACCACAGACTCCAGGAGATGCTCAGCGCCGCGGACCAGATATGGAAGAACCCGCTCCAGCTTCCCAGCAATACATTGCTTCTTTCCCGTAAATCAGGAGAGAAGCCGCTTCAATTTGCGGTGTTTCCTTTCTTCGCTACCGGGTTACTGATGGAAGATTGTCCACGCATGCTGGTATTCCTCTCGGACCCCTCCCGCAAACCTGCATCTCGTGCCTCGGTTCTATGCGCTCTCTATCACTTAACGCCGACCGAGTCTCGGCTGGCCGACCTATTGCTGCAAGGTTTGGAGGTTCGCGAAGCCGCCGATCAGATGCGAACAACCCTGGAAACTACTCGTTTCCACCTGAAGCGCGTGCTGGCCAAGACCGGCACCCACCGCCAAACAGAGTTGATCCGGCTGATGCTGTCTCTGCCGGGGCGCGCGAGTGGAACACGATGAACCGCCCCATCAACTCGCCGATTCGTGGATTTCTTCAATGTCACAGAGGCCAAAACTTAGTCAGCGAGGTCTAAGTCATCAGCGGAGATCAAAACCGTCAAACAGTTTTGAGAGGCCGACCAACAACTCAATCCATTCATCGCTCGCTTCGTCCTTCGGATTAGCTTCTAAAGAATCTCGCTCGCCACGGACCTTCCATTTCTTGACGTCAATGTTGCCATCAGGCGAATGCATCATTGACAAGCTCAGACCACTCTCCGCGCGGCTCTAAAACGAAGCTCTTCCACATTAAGTTCTCCAATCTCCATCTCTCGAAAGAAGACCCGGTAGAACTCGGGTGTGACCAACTCAAAAGCCAGCTCTTCGAAGCGGAATACTTCGCTGATAAAGATTCGGGTTTTGTGCCAGCTGATATCGCCGCTATTGTTCACCCTTCGGAGAAGAACACCCTTCGGGTACGCGTACTCCGGCAGCTTGCGCGGCATTCTAACGGAGCTGGGAATGTAAACACTCGCTGGAACCTGGTTGTTCAAACCCTCATGCGGGCGCTCATTATTGAAGACGTAGCGAAACTGATCGAAGCGGCTCTGCTGCGCGCGTAGCGATGCCGCTGGCGGTCTCGTCGTGTCCTCTTTCAGCGTGCGATGCATTCGCTCGTGCCGACCGTTTTGTTGCGGTCGGCCTGCTTGAATACGCTCGTGCACGATCCCGAGCTTCATCCACCCGATCGAAAGTTTCGAAAGGCCCATTAGCCCAGTCCCGGCGAACGGAGCGCCATTGTCGGTCCTTATGCGTGCTGGCAGCCCGTATTCGCGCATGGCTGCTTCGCAAATAGCCCGGACCTGGCTGAGATCTATACGCGAGACGATCTGGCAACGAATCAAGAAACGGCTGTGCGCGTCAGTGATCGTGAACGGATCGCATCGCTTGCCGTCACCAGTGGCGAAGTAGCCCTTGAAGTCCATGCACCACAGCTGATTCGGACCAGTCACCAGAGAGAACGGCTCTGAGCATGGCATGGTGCGTTTCCTTTTCCTCTGCGGACTGGTCAAGCCCGCGCGGCTCAGAATGTTGCCGAACGTACTAGCTGCGGGCCAAACCACCTCCGGTTGCAGCATTTCCAGTCTTGCTTTGAGTTTGCGTGCGCCCCACGACGGATGTTTGGCACGAAGCACGAGAATAGCGTTCTCCATGGGCTCAAGCGTCGCGTGAGAACAAGTATGCGGGCGGCGGCTGCGATCCACGAGCCCTTCTGGCCCCGTCTCGTTGTAACGGTTAATCCAACGGTAGGCTGTTGGGCGCGAGATCCCGTACGCGCGACATAGGTCCGCTACCGACATCTCTTCCTTTTGATAACTCGACAGAAACTGCAAACGCTGATCCAATATCCGACTCTCTTTCCAAGGCATACAACATCGTCATGCGTGCCCAAGTGCCGCGTATCCGTACCCGTCGCGCTTCGCTGTAAACCATGTCTCCGGTCTGTTTTGTAACGGAAGTGCTAAGTACGCTCAGGAGCTCCGCCCCTCGCGCCCGCAAGGGGTGTCCCCATAATTTTTCCTTCGTAAAAATCACTCGATTCTCTCGCCCTACGGGTGGGAGATACCCCTCCCCTTGCAGTTGCTACCCCCCGCTCTTCGCCAGGAGGCGTTCGGCATGTATGTACATGCCGCTGCCCATTCAAAGGCAGAGGCCAAGTGCAACAGCCCAACAGGAGGAACCACCTATGAACAGCGCACCCGTCACCACCGAAACCGCCGTCAACCCGTCCATCCAGAACCCCAAACAGCCGCAGCAGAAGCAGACCGCGAAAGAAGTGATCGCGGCCAACGTGCAAGCCCTGATCGAGCAGTTGGAGCAGGGACACAGCGAAGGCCTTACCGCCTATCTAACAGCGATGGGAAAATTCCACAACTACAGTTTCGGGAACATCTTGGAGATCGCACGGCAGAAGCCGGACGCAACCCGCGTTGCTGGCCTGTATGCGTGGAACCAGCTTGGCCGCAATGTCAGGAAGGGAGAGCACGGCATCCGCATTCTGGCCCCGGTGATCGGTATTCGGCGCAAGAAGGATTCGGAGGCGGAGAAGGACATCCGTACTCAGAATCAGGGTGTGTTAGTCGGGTTTCGTTCGGCCTACGTCTTCGATGTCTCGCAGACGGACGGCAAGGAGCTACCGGAGCTATCCAGCAAAGTGAGCGGAGATGTAGGCGAACGGCGAGAACGGCTGATCGACTTCACCATCGCGCAGGGCATCCAGCTTGAGTTCAAAGAGAGCATTGCCCCGGCCTTGGGCGTGAGCTATGGAGGCAAGATCGTTTTGCTTCCCGGCCAGTCCACCGCCGAGGAGTTCTCAACACTGGTTCACGAACTGGCGCACGAGATGTTGCACAAGGCCGAACGCCGCACCGCAACCACTAAGGTTGTACGCGAAACCGAAGCCGAGGCAATCGCCTTTGTAGTCGGCCAAACCATCGGCCTCAACACGGGCAGAGCATCGGCGGACTACATCCACCTGTACCACGGCAACGCGGCACTCCTAGCCGAGAGCTTGGAAGTCATCCAGAAAACCTCAGCCGTCATCCTCTCCGCGCTCGAAAACCCCGCAGTAGAAGCCACCACCGAAACAGAATCCGAACTGGCGCAAGCCAGCTAACCGCTATTTCAGGGGCGGGCGGCCTCATGCCGTCCGCTCAAACGCCACCGAACGCCGAACCGCACAAGGAGAGCAACCATGAACCCCAACACCGCAACCGAGTACCGCAACCTTCCCCTCAATGTCCTGTCCGAGTCCACCACCAACCCGCGCCATATCTTCGAGGATGCAGCCTTGAAGGAACTGGCCGACAGCATCCGCACACAGGGGATTCTCTCGCCCTTGCTTGTGCGGCCTTTGAACGGGCAGAGGTTCGAGATCGTAGCAGGAGCGAGGCGTTACCGCGCCGCGCAGATGGCAGAGGCCGCAACCGTGCCCGTTCGCATCGTCAACCTCACCGATGCGGAGGCGTTGGAGACGCAGTTGATTGAAAACCTCCAGCGCCGCGACGTTCACCCGATGGAGGAGGCGCAGGGATTCCGCGCTCTTCTCAACTTGGAGGAGCCGAAATACTCCATCGAGCAAATCTCCGCACGCACGGGCAAGACGCCCGTATTTGTCGCATCCCGATTGAAATTGACAGAGCTTGCACCCGTAATTGTCGAGGCTTTCTATCGGGAAGAGATCGGTGTCGGCCATGCACTCTTGCTGGCGAAGCTCCAGCCGGACAAACAGGAGCAAGCCCTCGCTGCTTGTTTCAAAGAGGAATGGAGCGGTGGAGATCGGAAGGCAAAACGCCTCTTGCTCCCCATCCGCAATCTCCAATTCTGGATTGAGCACAACATCCTGCTCATCCTGAAACAGGCACCGTTCAACAAGCGCGATACTCAACTCATCCCCGCCGCCGGAAGCTGCGTCGATTGTCCCAAACGCACCGGACACAACAAACTGCTATTCGCCGATGTGAGCCAGGGTAATTCCGATGCTTGCACCGATCCAACCTGCTACGCCGCGAAGTTGGAGGCGCACGTTCAAAAGCAGATCGCCGCGAAGCCGGAACTTGTGCAGATAAGCACCGCCTACGGCCAGCAGCAGGAAGGCAGCAAGATCGTTACCCGCAGCAAGTACGTCGAGATCAGGCCGGACAAGCCCGACACCCCGGAGAAGGCGAAATGGCCGGAGTTCAAAACGTGCAAGTACACCACCGATGCCATCGTCTCTGACGGCATCGACAAGGGCGAACTGAGGAAGGTTTGCACCGAACCGGATTGCCCGGTGCATCACCCCAAGAAGCAGCCAGTGAAGGCCGATGCCAGCTTCAAAGCGGAGCAGGACAAACGCCGCAAAGAAGAGGCACTGGCGAACGCTACCGGAATGCGCGTCCTGCAAACCATCGTCGCCGCCGTTCCCGTTCGGCTGATGAAGCGCGACTTGCTCTTCATCGCCGAACAGATGCTCCCGTTGCTCGACGACAAGCGGCTGGAGATGGTCGCCCGGAGCCGAGGCATCAGGCCGAAGGATGGGGAATCCGCTCCCAAGCTGCTAACCGCATTCCTCCGCAAGGCAGACGAGAGCGTACTCGGAAGGCTGATCGTCGAAACCGTCATCCTGCTTTCCGCCAGAACGCAATCCGACGGTGGAAAGGTTCTCCGCGCCGCCGCCCAGGCCTACAAAGTGGACACCGATGCAATTGCTCTCAAGGTGAAGCAGGAGTTCGCCGCAAAGGAAAAGGCCAGATCAGTGAAAAAGGTAGAGCCGAAGCCTGCAGCGAAAGCCCTCAAGAAAACCGCATAGCAACCCACTCTCGAAATGGGCCTGCCTCCGGGCAGGCCCATCTTTTTGCAAGCCCGTCTTCCCGCCCTGAAGGTCGCTCTCGCAAGTGCGAGAGCGTCATGTTCTGCCCACCCGACGGGCTTGCATATCTTGCAGGAACTCTGAGGGTGAACCCGCGCTCGTAAGCAGTAGACTTCGAACTCGAAGAAAGCCTTTTCTACCTTTGCGGAGTGGGTCAGAACGTTTCATGTGCATCGGTATCCGCTCGTCACCAGAAGAATGACGAATGTTCGCCTAGCCGTTTTCCGTGTGCGGGTAGCCGGACCGAGTGACTTCCGCTGGGTGCCGGATTTGGCCGCAATGCCTGTAGGGAGCGCTGGGCATTTTATCCGATCCGACATCTTTCTTTGACATTGAGGGATTTGCTGCGTATAAATGGCCGATCTCTCCCCAACCGGAATTGCCGTTCCCAATTGTGGAGCATCTGATGCTTTGTGATTTAACCGAGGGCAGTTAGCCGGGCTACATAGAAATCAAGATGTCTTTGGTCGCGAGGTCCGGAAGAATACGTTGAAAGGAGACTGTTCATGATTTGTCCTGCCTGTGATAAGCCAAACGCCGCCGGGGTCTCGTTTTGTGAGTATTGTGGAACGGACTTGCGTCTCAAACCAAGTTCTAGCGGTGAGTCGGTGGTAGCCCGTACTGTGCCCGCACAGCCGACACCTCCCTCGGCGGCAGAGGTTGCTCAAATGGGCAAGTCACTATTGAATTCGATGACGCTTGGAGAAAAGTTCGTCTGCGCCGGAGCAATTGCTGCAGCGGTGGGCTTCTTCTTGCCATGGATCTCTTCGCCAGACCCCGGAGCTCTGTCAGGTTTACTTGGCCAGATGGGCGCCTCGGCTCTTAATCATGTCAGCCTCTCCGGTGTCGATATGGCCAAGGTTGTGGGCGCAGTCTACTTCATTTTGCTGGCGGCCATTGCCTCTGGAGTGCTGTTCTACTTCTCGCGAAAGGCGGCCCCCGCGCAGAAATTGTTGATCGGCGGCTTCCAAGTGATGATTGGATCCTTATTTGGACCTGGAGTTATCGGGGCTCTGTTTTTTGTACCGATGATTCAATCCGTATCCGGAGCCGGGTTTTGGCTGCTTGGGCTGGGATTTTGCTCCATCGCGGCTGGTGGGTTGATCACCATCGCCGCTTTAGCAAAAAGAGCTCGTTGAAGCGACGAGAGAGCGAGGCTTTCGATGTTTTGTCCGGATTGTGGTGCGGCAGTTGCGGAAGGCCGCAAGTTCTGCGGAAAATGTGGTGCGGTGTTGCATGCAGGTGCCGCTGAAGATATAGCGGCAGCACCGAGCGCTCCGTATGTCCCGGTTGAGACTGTAGCTCCAGTCCCTGCTCAACCAATGTCAGTGCGCACGAAGGTCACCTGGGTACTGGTCGCGCTGTTGGTAGTTCTCGCCGGAGTGGGATGGTGGTGGTTCCATCGTCCAGCACCACCCTACCAGGTTCAAGACCCTGGAATCTATCCCTTTCAGGTCCCGAGCGCGGATGGAAAATCCGTTAAAACGGGCTTCATCGATGCTAACGGCAACGTCCTTATCCAGCCGCAATGGGATGATGCCGCCGCCGAACTGTTCTTAGGCCATATTGTTGCTTTCAACGAAGGCCTCTGCGCCGTAAAAAAAGATGGCAAATGGGGGTATATCGACACAAGCGGGCATTTAGCGATACCCGCTCAATTCGATTCCGCCGGGCCATTTTTCGAGGGACTTGCAACGGTCAAACTGGGGAGTCAAGTTGGTTTCATCGACAAGACTGGCCAGTATGCGATCAATCCGCAATTCCCCGAAGCTGGCGACTTCCATGGAGGTTTGGCGGCCGTCCGTGTAGGCGGGAGCGACGCTGCCAACACCAACTCCTTCCTCGGTTTGGGCATTTTGGGAAGCGCCCCTGCAGGTGGCAATTGGGGATTCATCAACAAGGCAGGGACTTATGTAATCAACCCCACCTTTCAGGCCGTGGATTCCGATGGATTCTCGAACGGCCTTGCAGCGGTTTGTCAGGGCAAATGCGGCTATATCAACCGCACCGGCGCTTTCGCAATCAGTCCGCAGTTCGACGAAGAGAATGGCTTTTCGGAGGGTATGGCATCGATCCGAGTCAACAACAAGTGGGGCTACATCAATACGGCCGGAATGATCGTTGTCAATCCGCAATTCGATGCTGTAACCCCGTTTTCCGGTGGACTTGCAGTTGTCTCTGTCTCCGGACGTTCAGGAACCATCAACAAGCAAGGCAAGTACGTCGTAAATCCGGGCCAGTTCGACATCCAGTTGTTCGAGGGCCGTCTTTTGCCGATGGATATTCAGCCCGTCACTTCCAGTGACGGGATAGGGCTGATCACCAGGGACGGCAAGTGGGTTGTGAAACCCACCAAAGCCATATCTGAGTTTGAATCTGTTCTCGGAAAGGTATTCTACGGCAAAATCGCTGGACAGGAAGAGACGCCCATCTCCATGTCGGGCAAGGTGCTGGCCGGCCAGTACAAGGGATCGATGCTGGATACGCTGGCGCAGGACATCCAGAACGATAACAGCGCAATGACTTCAGTACGGGCACTGATCAACGCGGAGGCGAGTTATTCAGCCGCCTACGCGGCGACGGGATTCACGGCTTCCATACCGGCGCTGGGACCTGCTGCTGCTACTGGGGCTCCAGATGCGAACCACGCCGGGTACATCGATGCGGAGTTGGCGACCGGGACAAAGGACGGCTACCAGTTTACCGTCAGCATCCCTGCCGGAACTTCGACCGGTGGAGCGAACTTCAACTATTTCCTTGTAGCCAAGCCGGCTGCTGGCCATGCGGGCCGAAGCTTCTGCGCCGACTCTTCCGGAACGGTGCACTACGCCGTACAGGGCGAGGAATGCACGGTCACGTCTCCAACATTGTGAAGTCGGGTTATCGCGCCATGAACCCGGCCTCGCTCTTGATTTTTTCCTTGGACTGCTCCGCTCTCATCTTGAAGGCCGGCGCACTGTCAGCGCCATAGTTTGAAGTCCGCGAGGTTAAGTCATGAAAGTCAGGCAGTTCTCCCGCTGTTGCCAAACATTGGGAATCACAGGCGTATCCCTATTATTGGTCTTTCTCGCCGTCGCGGTTGTTGCGTGGCCCCAGGTTTCGCCACGCCAACAGTCGGCCGTCCCTAAACTGACGTTGAGTCAAATTGAGAACCTTGTGTTGCACGGAGTGCCGGATTCAACGATGAGCACCCAAATTCAGAGGCGCGGACTAGCCTTCACACCGACTTCGGCTATCCTCGAGTCGCTGCGCGCAAAAGGAGCTGGACCTTTGACACTGGCGGCGATCTCCGGAGAAGGAGCATCGGGTGTGCAGGCAGGAGGAAATGGATCGCAGGGTTCGGGTGCCATGGCGCGGTCAGCAACAAATCGGCAGGCCGGCTTATTGATGGGTAAGGCGGCGGGGATCCGCTGGATGCCGGTCTTCGGGGGGCAGGGAGCGGTTTTCTCCGCGGCCGACTCAAGTCGAATCGAATACCCAGACCTTATTCCGGCCGAGGGAACGCTGGAATTCTGGATCAATGTGAATCACGGCTACCGTTACGACAACTTTCAATTCAAAGACAATCAGGATGACGCATTGATCTTCTCGAGTGATGCTCAGGGAGGCGATGTTACTTGGCCCGGCGCAACCAAACTGTTCGTCAAAGCCAATGGCGATATCACCTACTGGATGGCCATAAGTATGTACGATCAGCCGCGCGCGCCTGCGACAGAGGCGCTGGGAACGAGATTTCGCTTTGGAGAGTGGCACGCGATTGGAGTGAGCTATGGAAGCCAGGGCCAGTACATCATGCTAGATGGCCAGGTTGTGGCCTCATCTCCATCCTCCACTCAGACCTTTGGACGGTCAGGAAATCATCAGCAACCTCTCGACATTCCGACAATTGGGGAGACCGTCTCCCACTTCTGGGATCATCATCGCTACGAGGGCGGATTTGATGGGGTTGTGGCAGCGTTCAGGGCATCTCCCCGGCAGAGAGATTGGTCCTTGGCGCTTAGCCCGCCGAGCAACTGATCCGGACCGAATGCCGTCATGCTCGCCAAAGGTAAGAAAAGTCGAGTTCGGGAGGTTGAGACATGAACACCGCATATTCCTTCGTTTGCCTGAGTACGAAGTGTCGCGTTCTCATGGCATATCTGCTGCTTCTGCCTGCGATTGCGCTTATTCTGATTCCCTTGCCCGGAAGCAGCCAGCAGCCAGCCGTCCCAAAGCTGACACTCAGTCAAGTTGAGGACCTAGTGTCACACGGTGTGCCAGATTCGACGATGAGCACCCAAATCCAAAGACGCGGGATAGCCTTCAATCCGACTCCATCCCTAATGGAATCTCTCCGCGCCAAAGGCTGCGGTCCTTTGACCTTGGCTGCAATCGAGGCGTCTGCTTCCAAGGTCCTCCAACCCGTCGAAAAGCATACCGAAGTGAAGCATCCCCCCGCCACGCGTGGAGTCGGAATAGTAGATATCCACACCGAGCCGGGAAGCGACTTGTTCCTCGATGGCAAGGAGACCGGGAATGCCGGTCAAGTCAACACGGGCGTGATTCGGCTGGAAGATGTGGCCGAAGGCAATCATGAACTGATGGCGAAGAAGGCGGGTTTTCAGGATGCCCATGTCAGTTTCGCCCTGGCCAACAAGGAAGAGCAACAACTCTCTCTGCCAATGATGTGGTTGGGAGGCTTCCTCACCGCTTCCGCACAGCCGACAGACACGCTGATACACATCACCGGCCCACGGTCTTTCGATGGCAGTGCAGAGGACGTCGCGTGTCAGCCAGGAAGCTACACCGCCACTTTTTCGGCGGATGGCTACTTAAGTCAGACGCGCACCTTCCAGATCGCTGCTGGTGAGCATCATGCCGAACGGGCACAATTGGTAGTGGACCCTGCTTTTGTTACCGGAATACTTACCGATGCCAAGGCCAAGCTCGTTGCTGGTAATGCTGTCGGAGCGATCGAAGATGCCCGCAAGATCCTCAAGTTGAACCCAGCCGATGCCAAAGCCGAAGGAATTCTTTCGGAAGCGTCCTTTCAAACTGGAGATATGAATACCTTCGTCAATTCCGGAACCGGTGCCATCCGTAACGGGGAAGCGGTCACCGTGATGCTTATGCATGTACACAGCTTTCCCCACCGTATGGTCCATCGGACAACCATGGCCATATCGGGTTCTGGAATAGCCGTGCTGGCGGTCCCCGAGATCAGTGGATGCAAGATTCCCCCCTCGATTCTTTTCAGTCAGATAACCCAAGCCGAAGTCCGGCGAGACCAGACCGGGGCCATCGAGCTTCACATTGCATATCTCTCGAAACCCCCGGACAAAAACAAAGGAATTGGTGTGCTCCACGATTTGGATTTTGTGGCAGATGGATCCGCGGTCCGTTCGCAAGCCGGTACAACTGTAATCCTCGGCGGTCAAAACACGCAGATTCAATCAAGTGGAAATGCAGATCAGCTTCTCCAGGGCGTCGCGAATCTCCTACTCACGCTTAAGGGTTAGCCATCCATGCTTGCTGCTGCTTCACCATCTTTTGATTGCGATGGATTGAGATACTGGAGGCTGCTTCATGAAGGTTAGATGGTTTTTCATTTCCTCGAATTGGCCTTCGTGCCTTGGCGCAAAGCGGTTACTGATCGTTCTGACGGTCGCAGTCATTCTTTGGCCGCAGTATGTTTCGGGGCAGCAACCTGTCGTCCAGAAACTCACAATTGGTCAGGTTCAAGACCTGGTGTCGCACGGCGTTCCGGATTCGACCATGCACACGGAGATTCTCAGGCGTGGACTGGCCTTCATTCCCGATCAAGGTACGGTCGAATCGCTGCGTTCGAAGGTACGGTCGAATCGCTGCGTTCGAAGGGTGCTGGCCCTCAGACCCTAGCCGCAATCGAAGCATTCTTCCCGAACCCAGCGCCCACGGATTCCAAATCATCCGGACCAGCAGCCGGGGTTCTCCCGCGAAATTTTCCGGCACCTACCGGCTATGTCAACGACTTTGCAGGTGTGCTATCCCCTGATGCGCGGACGCGACTGGATCGCATTTGCAGCCAACTCGACCGATCCCAGGCTGCCGCACAAATTGCTGTCGTGACCATCCACACATTGGATGGGGCAGACGTCGCAGACTATGCGAAGGAGCTCTTCAACAAGTGGGGGATCGGCCATAAGGGATCAAACCGTGGCGTCCTGGTGTTGCTGGCGGTGAACGATCGCAAATATAGAATCACAGTAGGCTATGGCTTGGAAAATATCCTAGCCGATGCCAAGGCGGCTGAGATCGGTCGTGGTGCTGCTTCTTTACTCCATGTCAACGATTACGACCGCGGTGTCAGTTCGCTCGTCGACCAGGTGGCGCAGGTCATCGCCGATGATGCCAAAGTGAAGCTGGAGAATGCCCCGGGGCAACTGCCTCAACGGTGAGGCAGAGGTTGCAGCCTGGATCTAGCTGCACATTTTCCCTTTGCACGATCACTCGGCCACCGCTTCGGTGCAGGAGCTGCGCCCTGCGGCTCTGCGTTCAGAACTCGCGTTCCGCGCCCTTCGGGTTTCGGACTCCTCCCCCCTCGCAGGCTCCGGGTCCCTTTCCAAAAACTTCTGGCCTTGGCCTTGGGGGTCACCCAAATCCGGCCATAGAGGGTCACCTCAAAACCGGCCATAGAGAAACGGCCTAAGACATTGGCTCCGACGGGGAAAATTAGCCTCTGTTGGCATGGGTAATGTCTTGGAAAAGTCGAAGCAGGAACAGGTGATCGCGCTGGGGCGTCTTGGTTGGTCCTTGCGGCGGATCGAGGAGGCGACGGGAGTCCGTCGCGAGACGGCTGGCGGTTACTTGCGGTTGGCCGGGATAGCATTACGCACGCCGGGAGGTTGGGGACACGGTTCTCCGGCAAAACCGGCCATAGAAGTGACCACCGGCTTTTTAGGTTCCAAGCCAGCTCTCAATTCAAAACCGGCCATAGAGGTGACCACCGGCTTTTTGCCCTCAGGGACACCGCCGGCGCAAGATGGCAAGCGGACGGCCGGAGCCAGTGAGCCATACCGCGAGATGATCGAGCTGGAGCTGTCGCGAGGCCGCAACGCGATGGGTATCTTCCAGGATCTGGTCGATACGCACGGGTTCACGGGCGGCTACCAGAGCGTCAAGCGTTTCGTGCGCAAGCTGCGTGGAGCGGTATCGCCGGAAGCTCGTGTGATCATCGAGACCAGACTCGGTGAGGAGTGCCAGGTTGATTACGGAACCGGGCCGATGGTGCGCGATCCGGACAGCGACAAGTACCGTCGCACGCGGCTGTTTGTAATGACACTGGGCTCGAGTCGCAAGTGTGTTCGTCTACTGACCTTCCGGTCGAGTGCGCGGGTGTGGGCCGAGCTTCACGAGAAGGCATTTCGCCGGCTTGGCGGTTCGCCGCGAGTCGTGGTCCTGGACAACCTTCGCGAGGGCGTGTTGTCTGCTGACTTCTACGATCCGGGCCTGAATCCCTTGTATCGCGACGTTCTGGCGCACTATGGCGTGACGGCGCTTCCTTGCAAGGTGCGCGATCCAGATCGAAAAGGAAAGGTCGAAAGTGGCGTCGGTTATGCGCAGAAGACGCCTCTGAAGGGTAAGAAGTTCGAGAGTCTGGAAGAGGGGCAGGCGTACCTGGATCACTGGGAGGAGCACTGGGCCGACAAGCGCATCCACGGCCGCACCAAGCGGCAGGTGGCGGCGATGTTCGCCGAAGAGAAGCCCTTTTTGCAAGCGCTGCCGCTGGAGCCGTTCCGCTACTACCAGTATGGCGAGCGCACGGTGCATTTGGATGGTTGCGTCGAGGTTGAAGCGGCTTACTACGGAGCGCCGCCAGGCTGGATCGGTCGACAGGTTCATGTGCAGTGGGACGCGATGTTCGTTCGTCTGCTTGATCCCCGCACCGGTGAGTTACTGCGCGAGCATCTGAGCGGCAAGCGTGGCGGGCACCGCATCCGGGATGCGGATCGCCCGCGTCGCACGCCACCGCAGTTGCTTCAACTGCTGGCTCGTGCACACAAGGCAGGACCCAGCATCGGCGCTGTCTGCGACGCCATCCATGCTCGCCAGGGCGAACTCGGAATGCGTCGCATCCAGGGCGTTCTCCAACTGGTCAAGCACTATGGCAGCGCGGCTTCGGACGATGCTTGCGCGGCGGCACTGGAACTGCGCGTTCCCGAGTATCGCTTCGTGCGCCGCTATCTGGAGCGTAGTCCGCAGGCTCCTCTCAGCCTGCGGCAAGTCGATCCACTCATCCGCGAACTGACCCAGTATCGCGACCTGATTCAACAACGAATCCAATTCGAGGAACCCACACCATGAACCTGATCGAACTCAATCGCTCCCTGATACAACTGCGCCTCAGCGGCATGGCCGCCGTGCTGGAAACGCGTCTGCTACAGGCGCAGGCTGAGGCTATGGCCCCCATCGACCTGATCTCCATCCTGGTCTCCGACGAACTTGCCTGTCGCAGCCGGCGACTGCTGGAGCGGCGCCACAAGCAGGCGCAGTTCCGCGATGCAAACAAGCAACTCGACAACTTCGACTTCCAGTTCAACGCCCGGATGAATCGCAATCTGGTCTTCGAACTCGCGACAGCGAACTGGGTCGGAAAGCGCGAAGATGTCCTGTTTCTTGGTCCGCCTGGCAGCGGGAAAAGTCACTGCGCACAAGCCATCGGACACGCCGTCATCCAGCAGGGCTACCGTGTGCTGTATCGCGAAGCCCACACACTGCTGGAAGAACTGGCCGATGCCACGCTCGATGGCAAGCGCAAGGAGTTTATGGACCTGCTGACCACCGTGCCGCTGCTGATCATCGACGACCTGGGAATGCGCAAGCTGCCGCTGACCGCCTCCGAAGAACTGCTGGAGATCATCATGCGCCGCTATGAACGCGCCAGTACGCTGATCACTTCGAATCGTCCCGTTGATGACTGGGGCAAACTGCTGGGCGACAGCGCCGCTGTCACCGCCATGCTGGACCGCCTGCTGCATCACGGCCACATACTCAAGTGCGGCCCGCGAAGTTGGCGTACCAAAACAGGCGGTGTTGGAGATGCCCAATGACAAAAAAGCGAATACGCCGCCGGGCAAAGAACGCCCGGCGGCGCGACTCAATCAGGCACGACCTTGACGACTCAAACACCGCCTTGCGCAAACACCCTGCGGCACGGTAAAACAATCACGTCTCAGGCCAATCCATATGGCCGGTTTTGAAGTGACCGCATATGGCCGCTTTTGAGGTGACCACCGAGGTTGGCAACGCGGCTATGCCGCGACTTGGGAGCAGCGCACCTTCGAGACTGTTACGGAACTCCCTTTTAAACAGGGGGAGATGAGAAGATGCTCTCGGAGTGAGGGCATCTTTTCATGAGCTATATCCAAGGTGAGGGACGGAATCAGGGGACGTTGTTTCCAGTGG
>Ga0182030_10010132_pt1 | contig 19216 bp, 20 predicted proteins | sample 812S3MmetaG_FD_121299 | JGI IMG/M metagenome (GOLD analysis project Ga0182030, IMG submission 121299) | Permafrost microbial communities from Stordalen Mire, Sweden - 812S3M metaG (Illumina Assembly) | ecosystem: Environmental > Terrestrial > Soil > Wetlands > Permafrost | place: Sweden... | reverse complement strand
TTATCGCGCTTGGTATTGAGTTCATCCCAAGGTACTTCAACCCGGGGATGCCAAAAGTGTCCAGCCCAAAGTGCAAAATCTATCACCCAATCACTTAGCCCCGCCTTAACAGAAGACCGTGGGGCTGAGCCGGGCGGCCGATTCCCTTTGTTTACATTGGCAGGGCAGTCGTCTTCAATGCGGCCCCCCCCAACCCATGAAGGTCCTCGCTGTTGAAGACGACGAGATGTCGCTGTCGATACTGCGCCGCTCCCTGGAGCGCCTCGGACACGATGTGATCGCGGCCCGCGACGGCGAGGAGGCCTGGGCGGCGTGGCTCAACGAGAAGCCCCGCGTGGCGGTGTGCGACTGGCAGATGCCGAAGCTCGACGGCCTCAAGCTCTGCAAGCGGTTTCGCGCGCAGCAGGGGCAGGACTACGTCTACTTCATCCTGATCACCGGCGCGGGCGCCTCGGCGCAGAACCGCCGGGCCGCGGCGGAGGCGGGCGTGGACGACTTCCTGACGAAGCCGGTCGACATATCGGCGCTCTGGATGCGGCTGCGGGTCGCCGAGCGGATCCTGAAGTACACCCACCAGGTGCACCGGCTCGAGGAGATGATGCCGATGTGCTCCTACTGCAAGAAGATCAGGGACGACCGCAATTACTGGCAGCAGATCGAGAGCTACATCAACGAGAGGACCGGGACCGAGATCAGCCACTCGGTCTGCCCGGACTGCTACCAGCGCGTGGTGCTTCCCGAGATCGCTCGCCTGAAGAAGGATGCCCTGAGCCTCGCGGCCTCGCGCAAGCCCGCGGCTAAAAGGCTGCGCTGAGCTCCTGCTGGGCGCCCGGCTCCACCGAGCGCTCCCCAAGGGAGGCGCATTCCGTCTCGTCGTTCTTGTAGAGCTTGAACCTCACGGGGCCCGTGGCCTCGCTTGTCTCCCAGCGCCACTTGCCGATCGACACGAACGAGAGGGGCGCGCCCTTCTCCCAGCTGAGCCCGGGGCCTTCGCCGCGGATGAACAGGCGGTTGCCGATGCCTATGTACGCCGTGACGATGAGGCGCGTGGCGCCGTCCGCCGAAACCGCCGGCTCGGAGAGCTCCGCGGAGGGGATAGGAGGCGCAGCCTCGGCGGCGGGCTGCTCCTCGGGGACGGGGGCCGAGGCCGGCGCCTCCGCCGGGGCGGGGGGCTTCCTTGGGCCGCGCCTGCGGGGCGGCGCCGCGGCCGGCGCCGGTTCCGCCGCGGGCGCGGGGGCCGGCTCGGCAGGCTTCCCGAAGGGCGAATCCGACGACAGCGCTGCCGGGCGAATCTCGACGATCCTGCTCAGGGGGACCGGCGGCGGCTCCGGAATGAAGGCTTCGACCGGGGGTGGGGCGGGCGGCGCCATTGCGGCCTCGGACGCCTTGGATGCGGCGGCCTCGAACTCCGCGACCGTCCTCGCGATCTTCTTGGCCACGGACTCGAGCCTGGCGGCTGCCTCGCCGTCGTCCCTCTTTGCCGACGCGAGAAGGCCGCGCAGCTCGTCCATCTTCTCCTGGATCTGCGCGGAGACCTTCTCCGACTTGCCGAGGTTCTGCTGGGCGGCCTCGGCGATCCCCTGCAGCCCCGTCGCCGCAATGGATATCTGCTCCGCCGCGGCGGCCACCGTGACGGACAGCGCCTGGAGCGAGCGCTGCCGGTTGTCGAGGGCCTCGTCCTGCTTGCGCGCGTAGTCGGCGACAAAGGGGATGACGCCCACGACGATGGCCGTCGCCACGCAGATGGAGATCGCGATAAGGACGCCGCCCGTCGGCGGATGCTTTGAGCCGTCGTAGATCAGCCATGCCGCCGCGACGAGGATGAGGTCGCCCAGGAGGAAGATCCACTTCGGCAGCCTCGGCGTGTCGCTGGGGAGGTTCATGGCGTCGTTGGAATTTATCTGCGCCCTGGCGGCGGGGATTACAATCCGGAAACGCGCTCCCGCGCCGGCGCGCCGCCGAAATGCCCCGCGATCGCCGCGGCCAGCCTGTCCCACTGCGCGGGATCGAGGTCGCGCTTCCTCCCGGGCGAGACCTGCCGGTGGTCGGCGACGCGCCCCGTCCCCCAGCCGAGCGGGACCCAGCGGGCGTCGAGCCATTCCAGGGCCGAGGCGATCTGCGCCTCCGTGAGGGGCGCGGCATACGTGTCCCCGGCGAAGGCCACGCCCAGCAGGAAGGCGTTGCAGCCGTCGCGGCCGAGGAACCTCGAGTGCCCGGCGTGCCAGGCGATCTGCAGGTCGGGGACGAGGGTGCAGCGCGTCCCGTCGGCGTCGATCAGGCAGTGGTAGCTCACGCGGCTCGCCGGGCTCAGCATTCGCGCGATCGTCTCCCCGAAGCCGAGCTCGCTGTGGTGGAAGAGCGCGCCCAGCCGCTCGTGTCCCGAGGGATCCCGGTTGGACGAGAGCCGCTCGAATTCCCGGAAGGCCATCGGCTCGCGCCTCAGAGATGGCGCCACACCGAGACCGAGAGCGTGAAGAGGATGTTGATCCTGATCGCGCCCTCGAATGTGAGGACGATGAGGATCCTCTTGAGCCCGCTGTTGCGGCGGAACGCGTAGCCGAGGACCGTCGCGCCGATGAGGCACAGGGCGTGGACCCTGGCCGGCGGGCTCGCCAGGAGCATGAGCGCCCACGCCGCATAGGCCACGATGCACCCGGTCCACAGGAACGAGACGGCCTCGCTCGGGCCCATCTGCCTGGGGTCCCCCCCCCGGGCGATCTGCTTTATCCCTAGGTAGCGCTCGCAGATGACCAGCTGCCAGATCTCGAAGGCGATGAACAGGGGCGCGATGAGGGGAAGGCTGCTCACGGCCGGAGCGTGGCCCGTCCGGACCGCCGCGACAATCCCGTTCGGCCGGGTTGCGCTTGCGCCGCCCTCGGCAGCTGTTAGATTCCAGCCAAGGTGCCCATACGAACGGTCATTATCGATGATGAGGTCGTATTCCGCCAGATGCTGGTGTCGGCATTGAGCAGGGTGCGCGGCCTGGTGGTCGCCGGGGCGTTCAAGGACGGCAAGTCGGGCCTGGAATACTGCCTGAAGGAGCCGCCCGGGCTCCTCATCGTCGACCTCTACCTCCCGGGGATGCACGGCCTGGAGGTCGTGCGCGAGGTCCGGGCCAAGCTCCCGAACACGAGGATCCTGGTCCTCACCGGCCATCCCGACGGCGACCTGCCCGCGCGGCTCATTTCCCAGGGCGTCCACGGGTTCGTGGACAAGAGCGCGCCGCTCAACTACGTCCTTGAGGCGATAGAGTCCGTGATCTCCGGCGGCATGTTCTTCGCCGCCCACATCCCGCCCAAGGCCTCCGGCCCGGGCGGGGCGCAGCCTCCCAAGGTCGAGCCCTCCGTCAAGACGGGCCCGCCCACCGCCTCCATCGAGGCCGTGAAGACGCTCTCGGCCCGCGAGCTCGAGGTGGCCCGGCTCGTCGCCGAGGGATTCTCCTCCAAGGAGATCGCCGACCGGCTGAACCTGAGCGTCCGCACGGTGGAGAAGCACCGGGCGAACATCATGGACAAGATCAACGTGAAGGAGGTGGCGAGCCTCGTGCGCTGGTGCATCCAGACGGGAATCGTCAAGTCCTGACGCCGCGGGGCGCCGCGCGCCCCGTCAGGCTCCCGCGTAGCTCCGGAGGTCCGCGGCGAAGGCCTCGAACTCCGCGGCCGCCTCGCCGAGCTCCTCCGGGCGGATGGACTCGCCGGGCCTGCCGAGCCTCTCCTCCATCGCCTTCATCCGCGCGGACAGGCCGGCCGCCCCCATGTGCAGGGCGCTGCTCTTCAGGCCGTGGGTGATCCGGATCTGGTCCAAGCGGCTGATTCGGGGGAGGCTCTGGATCGACTCCGGAAAGTTGCTCAGGAAGAGGCGCACGATCTCGCGGGTCGCGTCGTCGCCCAGGAGGGCGGCGAGGTCCCGCAGTGCTTCATTTGGCGGTGTTTTGTTCAAGCCGCCAATCGCCATCCAAAAACGGCGCGGCGGCAACCGATTTGTTGCCGCTACCGGCGCCTGCGCCGGGGCCCGGGCGCCGGCAGGGCCGCCTCGGGCGCCGGATCCTCAGCCGCCCTGAGGCGTTCCCCCTCCGGCGAGGACGATCCCGGCTCCGGATAGAAGTGCCACTTGCCGTCGGCCTTGTGCGCGTGGATGTCGGGCAGGAAGAGCAGGTCCCATTCGGCCAGCATCTGGAAATACTGGCTCCGGCCGACCTTCAGGGCGCGGTGGCGCGCCCCGATCCGTTCCCACATCTCGTGGGTGAAGGAGATTCCCTGGGAGCGTGTGGTTTGGCCCATGCGCAATTGTTGCGAATGATTGAAAGCGTGTTGACGCATTTCAGATGAAAACGGTTGAAAACCATGTGCATCCGCAGCCGCCGGCCGACCGGAAAGGGCGCCCGCGGAGCCCCGCCCCGGGGGCTCAGTGCCCGCTCTCGACGTCCAGCTCGCCCGGCTTGAGGAGCCCGACGAACGCCGCCTTGTTGGCGGCCTTGAAGTAGGCCTCCTTCGCCTCGATCGAGCCGTCCTTGAGCCGGTTCATTAGGCTCGTGTCCATGAGGATCATCCCGTCCGCCCCCCCGCTCTCGATGATCTGCCTGATGTTCGCGATCTGGCCGGAGCGCACCGTGTTGGCCAGGGCCTCGTGCTGGAGGAGGATCTCGTGGACCGCGACCCTGCCCTTGGGGATGCGCTTGCAGAGAAGCTGGGCCACGATGCCGGACAGGCATCCGGCGAGCATGACGCGAACCTGGTTCTGGTCGTCGGCCGGGAAGGCGTTGATGATCCTGTCCACGGTCTTCGGCGCGTTGTTCGTGTGCAGCGTCCCGAAGACGAGCATGCCCATCGACGCGCAGCTCAGGGCGAGCTTGATCGTCTCCAGCTCGCGCATCTCGCCGACGAGGAGGATGTCCGGGTCGTGGCGCATCGCGCCCTTGAGCGCCGCCGCGAACGACTCCGTGTGCTCCCCCACCTCGCGGTGCACGATCACGCTCTTCCTCACGGGGTGCACGAACTCGATCGGGTCCTCGATCGTGATGATGTGCCGGCACATGTTGGTGTTGATGTAGTCGATCATCGCCGCGAGCGTCGTGGACTTGCCGCTTCCCGTCGGGCCCGTGACGACGACCAGCCCCTCGTTCAGGTGGCAGAGCTTCTTGATGGACTCCGGCAGCTTCAGCTCCTCGAAGGAGAGGATCTTCGCCGGGATCTGGCGGAACACCGCCGCCTGGCCCCAGTGGTTGTTGAGGAAGTTCCCGCGGAACCTCGCGAATCCGGTGATCTCGTGGGCGAGGTCCAGGTCCCCCCGCGCGAGGAAATCCTTCCAGCGCCGCTCCGGGACGATCTCCTTGAGCAGCGCCTCGATGCCGGCCTCGTTGAGCGGCTTGTCGCCGATCGGAACGATCGAGCCCGAGATCCTGGCCTTGGGCGGCTGGCCCACCATCAGGTGCAGGTCCGAGCCGCCCTTGTCGACCATCATGCGCAGGAGTGAGTCGATCTCGGCCATGGCGGGGCTAGGCGATCTTCGCGCGGAGCACGCGGTTCGAGACGGTCGCAAGGGCCGTCTCCTTGGAGACCTTCCCCTCCCTCCAGAGGGTGAAGATGACATTGTCCATGAGGCACATCCCCTCGCGCAGGCCGGTCTCCATCGTGTTGCGCAGGCCGGTCGTCTTGCCGTCCCGCACGAGGTTCGAGATGGCCACGTTGTTGACGAGGATCTCGCACGCCATGACGAGCCCGCCCGCCGGCGTGGCCGAGGGCAGCAGCCGCTGGCAGACGATCCCCCGGAGGCTCTCGGCGACGCTCGCCCGGATCTGCGTCTGCTGGGCCGCGGGGAACACGTCGAGCAGGCGGTTGAGCGTGGTGGCGGCGTCGCTCGTGTGCATCGTCCCGATCACGAGATGGCCGGTCTCGGCCGCGCTGACCGCCATCTCGATCGTCTCCAGGTCCCGGAGCTCCCCGATCACGATGATGTCCGGGTCCTCCCGGAGCGCGCCCTTGAGCGCCGTGAAGAAGGTCTGGGTGTGCTCGCCCACCTGGCGCTGCGTCACGCTGCACCCCTTCGACCTCTGGACCACCTCGATCGGGTCCTCGACCGTGATGATGTGGTCCTTGCGGGTCTCGTTGAGGTAGGCGACCATCGACGCCAGCGTCGTGGTCTTGCCGGAGCCCACCGGGCCCGTGATGAGGACGAGGCCGTTGTGGTAGCTCAGGAGTTTTTTCAGCGTCTCGAGGTGGGCCTCGAAACCGAGCTCGAGCATCGACTTGATCTCGTGGGGCACCATCCGGTACGAGCCCGCGGTGCCCTCCTTGTGGAACATGAGGTTCACCCGGTAGCGCTCGGGATCCACGATCGCCAGGGCGTAGTCGAGGTCGTGCTTTTCCAGGAACACCTTCCTCTGCTCCGGCGAGAGGAGGACGGTGTTCATGCGCAGCGCCTCCTCCGCGTCGAGCACGTGCTCGCTTATGAAGGTGATGACACGGTCCTTCCGGACGAACGGGCGCCTCCCGGTGCACAGGTGGAGGTCGCTCGCCTTGAAGCGCACCGACGAGGCGAGGAGCTCCTTCAGCGCGGCGGAAAGCGCGGCGTCGTCCATCTTGCCGACGGCGTCGAACGGGAACGACGGCGGCGGGCTCGGCCCGTCGGCCTTGCGCGCGACGAGCACCAGGGGCTCCACGAGCTCGCTTGCGGACACGAAGGGGTCCTGCTTCGGCGGGCCGCCCTTCGCCCGGACCGACGCGAGGCCTGCGAGCTTCTCAAGCGCGTCGATCTCGGAGACGATCTCGGCGTCGATCAGCTTCTGCGCGAACTCGAGCAGGTCCGGCCTGCCCCCGAGCTCCGAGCGCACCTTGACGCACTGCACGCGCGTGAAGACCCCCTGCTCGATTCCGAGCTCGACGAACCAGAGCAGGTCGGGGTTCAACGGGGGAGGCGCCACGGGAGACGATCATGCCGCCGGGCAAATCCCTGCCAAGCGAGAATCCGGCGGCCCCGCCCCCCGGGTATTGCCTCGGCGGCGAACATTCATTTGCCTTTTTGCACGGGGCATTTCAGCTGCTCCTGGGCAGGGCAGGTGCCCGGGCTCCCACCGGGGAGCGGGCGTTCGGCCGCTGCGCCGGCCCGATGCCCCAGGCCAACCAAACAATCCAAATGCGGACATGAACAGGCGCGAAGCTCTGCGGCTTGACGGGGGGACCCTCCCTTGGCGTTGAAGGACTTCAACTCGCGCCCGGCATGGATCCTCCTGTGGCTGGGGATGGCCGCGGCCTATTCGGCCACCGGCTACGTCTGCGTGGCGCTCTCCGCCCAGGTCGCAAACGTTTCGTGGACCCTGTACATCCCCGCGGGGCTGTCGCTCGCCGCCGCCCTGCTGTGGGGCAGCCGGGTCTGGCCCGGGATCTTCGCCGGGGAGCTTCTGATGTGCATCCTCACCGGGGAGTCGGCCGCGACGTCGCTCCTCATGGCGTTCGGAAACGGTCTCGATGCCGCGCTGGCCGGATGGCTGTTTCACGACCGGCTGGGCCGGCGGATCGAGCTCGACAGGTTCAAGGACGTCATAGCCCTGCTGGGGGCCCAGCTGATCGTCCTGCAGCCCCTGTGCACCGCGATCGGGATGACCGCGCTCCACTTCGCCGGGCACCTGCCCCCGGGCCGGCTGCCCTCGACGGCGGCCGCCTGGTATTCGGCGAACCTCTACGCCGAGTTCATCGCGGCCCCGGCGGCGCTGGGATGGCTTCGCTGGCCCCGGCCGGCGTCGGGGCGGGCCCAGTATGCCGAGCTCCTGCTGCTCGCCGTGCTGACGCTGGCCGTGGGCGCGTTCGGCCCCGGAAGGTGGGCGTTCGGGGCGATCCCGCTGCCGGTCACGCTGATCCTCGTGTTCCCCCTGCTCGCCTGGGCGTCGATCCGGTTCGTCCCCTCCGTCGCCATCTCGGTGGGGACGGTCCTCGGCATGTTCGCGTTCGAGGCGACCCTCGCGGGGCTGGGGCCGTTCCGGGGCGCCACGTTCGAGTCGCAGATGGTCTCCCTGAATTTCTTCATGAGCGTCACGATCGGCACGGGCCTGTTCCTGGCCGCCGCCCTGGGAAACAACCGGCGGCTCGAGGCCGACCAGTCGGCGCTCATCGCGAAGCTCCAGGCCTCGATCGACCAGGTGACGCGCCTCGAGGAGTTCGTGACCTTCTGCGCCTGGTCCGGCCAGGTCAGGTGGAAGGACAAATGGGTCTCCGTGGAGACCTTTCTCAGGGAGCGGTACAACCTGAACATTTCCCACGGGATCTCCGACGAAGCGCTGAGGCGCCTTCTGGCGGAGATGGAGGCCCCCGCGCCCGGGGAGACGGCGGAAAAGGGCCAGGGCACCGCCTCCGCCTGATTGGGGGATTGCAATAAGTTGGGAAAAGAGGGAGAGTGGCGGTTTCATCCAGAATCATGCTCCGGAAGTTCATCGCGAGGCTGCGCGACTCAATAGCGCCAACACCCAAGAAACAAACCCAGGCCGCGCCCCACCAGGCCGCTCCCATGGGCGCCGCACGCCCCCAGGCCGCTCCGGCACCCAGGAAGCCCGCCGCCGGCGGAGGCCGCCCGCACGGTCAGGGCCAGCGGGGGCAGGGCAGGGGCCAGGGGCCCCGGCAGGGCGAGTCCCCCCAGGGCAGGCACCCGCAGCCCCCGAGGCAGGAGGAGCGCCGTCCGGAGGGCCGCGGCCCCGCCAGGTCCGGGCCCGCCAGGCACGGCGATGGGCGCAGGCCCCGCCCCGTGCGCGACAATTTCGAGCACCCGGGCCATACGCCGGAGAAGCCGCCCGTCCCGGTCGACGTCCCGAAGATGGACACGCCCTTCTCGAAGCTGGGCCTCATCGACGCCCTGGCGTACACGGTCCAGGAGAAGGGCTACACCGAGCCCACGCCGATCCAGATCCAGGCGATCCCGCTCATCCTCAAGGGCGGGGACGTGATCGGCTCGGCCCAGACCGGCACGGGAAAGACCGCCGCGTTCGCCCTCCCGATCATCCAGCGCCTGGCCCGGCACGGTGCGATGCGCTGCCTCATCCTCGAGCCCACCCGGGAGCTCGCCCTCCAGGTCGAGGAGGCCTTCCACAGGTACGCCCGGTTCACGGACCTGCGCGTGACGATAGTCTACGGCGGCGTCGGCTACGGCAAGCAGACCGAGGACCTGCGGCGCGGGATGGACATCCTGGCCGCGACGCCCGGCCGGCTCCTCGACCACCTGGAGCAGGGCAACTGCTCCCTGGATAAGATAGACATCCTGGTCCTGGACGAGGTCGACCGGATGCTCGACATGGGCTTCCTCCCCGACGTGAGGCGCATCGTCCAGAAATGCCCGGCCAGCCGGCAGACACTCTTCTTCACCGCCACGCTCCCGCCGGAGATCGAGCAGCTCGCCGGATGGGCGCTGCGCAACCCCTCAAAGGTCGAGATCGGCCGGCGCCACTCGGCGGCCGACACGATTGCGCACGCGTTCTATCCCGTCGTGGCGACGCAGAAGTTCGACCTGCTCCAGCTCCTCCTCGAGCGGACCGACTTCAAGAGCGTCCTGATCTTCTGCCGCACCCGGATGGGCGCCGACCGGATCGCCGGCCGCCTCGTGCAGAAGGGCCACAAGGTCGGCGTCATGCACTCGGACCGCAACCAGCGCGAGCGCGTCGAGGCGCTCGAGGGATTCAAGTCGGGGAGGAACGAGGTGCTCGTCGCCACCGACATCGCCGCCCGCGGCCTGGACATCGCCGGCGTCTCCCACGTGATCAACTACGACGTGCCGGAGAACCCGGAGGACTATGTCCACAGGATCGGCCGGACCGGCCGGGCGCTCCACACGGGGGACGCGTTCACGCTCGTGACAGAGGACGACGTGAGGGACGCCCGCAGCATCGAGCGGTTCATAGGGGCCTCGGTCGAGCGCAAGAAGGTCGAGGGGTTCCCGTATGTCTACTCCGCCCTCTTCGACCAGAAGATACTGGACGACGCGGTGCCCAAGGCCTCGACCAGCCGCCTGCACCGCGGGTCGAGGCGCTAGGGGCCGGGGTCCCCGGTCGCCCGCCCGCGTTCGCGAACCCGCAGGCCGCGCAAAGGAGCGTTTTTTTATTGCGGGCAGGGCGGATTCGGGCGTCGCTGCGAACTCCCATGAAACTGCGGATCCCGGAAGGCGATTTTGCCGGCTATATATTTGACCTCGACGGGACGCTCGTGGACTCGATGCCCCTCCACTACTCCGCCTGGGAGGAGGCGCTGCGGAGTGCCGGCCTCAGGGGCAAGCTCGACGAGAAGTACTTCTACGAGCTGGGCGGGGTCCCCTCGAGAAAGGTCGCCGCGCTCCTGGGCGCGCACCACGGCCTGCGGCTCGACCCCGTGAAGGTGTACAAGGAGAAGGAGTCCATGTTCAAGGGCTCGCCGCAGAAGCTCGAGCTGATCGGCCCGGTGACCGAGTTCGCGCGGAAGGTGAGCAGGACCAGGCCCGTCGCGATAGCCTCCGGAGGCACCCGGGACGTCGTCCTGAGCACCCTCGGCAAGACAGGCCTCGGGCCCCTCTTCCCCGTCGTCGTCACCGCGGACGACGTCGAGCACGGGAAGCCGGCCCCCGACATGTTCCTCCTCGCCGCCCGCCTGATGGGCGTGCCGCCCGAGCGCTGCCTCGTGATCGAGGACGGCCAGGCCGGCGTCAGGGCGGCCGAGGCCGCCGGCATGAAGTGGGTCCTCGTCCCCGGCCAGAAATCAGTGTGACGGGGCCGGGCCGGGCTCGAGCCCGGCTATGGAGACGGAGTCCCCGACCTTGAGCCCGGCGGTGCCCGCCGCGTCGGCATAGCTGCGGGCGAGCACCGTGCGCCCGTCCGCGTCCGGAAACGCGACCCAGTCGCCGTTCTTCACGTCGGTGTAGGTGCGCCCGTACAGTGTCCGGTAGCTGCCCCCCCCGGCCCTGACCTCGAGAAACGTCATCCTCCCGATCCCCGCGGCCTCAAAGTCCGCGGCCTGCGCCTCAAGGAGGACGTTTCCATAGACCGCGTCGACCTCGGCGACCCTCGTGTCGAAGCCCCTCTTGTCGACGTGCATGACGGCCGTCGACGGGCCGGGATCGGGAGGGACCGTGGCGTCGAAGTAGAGCTGGTTCTCACCCGGGTGCGGGAGCGCGTCGGGGCCCCTGTCGATCCAGGCGTTGAGGGCCCGCACGGCGGCAAGGCGCTCCGGCTGGTTTATGTTGGTGTGGCCCTCCCGCGAGATCAGGAAGAGCGCGGGCTGGACGAGCGGTGACGGTCGCGACGAGACCGAGAACAGGTAGCTCTTGGCCTGCGCGGCCTCGCGCAGCGTCGCGACGAAGAGGAGCGGTATGCGGGGCAGGAGCGTGAGGCCCACGGAGGCGTTGGATTCCTTCGCATAGAGCGTGGCGTCGAAAACAACGGCCCCCTGGTAGGGGCCGGCGTCGCGCTCGGCCATGATGGCGGCGATCAGGCCCCCCATCGACTCGCCCTCGAGGATCACCCTCACGGGTTCGCCGTAGGCGTCCGCGATGAACGCGCGCAGCGCGTCCAGGTCCGCGATCGCGTCCGCGACGATGAGCCCGTTGCGCCGGTAGCTCGTCGTCGCGATGATCCAGCCCTCGTCCAGCAGGGCCCTGTTCGCGGCCCGCTCCGGATGAAGGTCGGGCGTCAGGGGCGCCGAATCCGGGCGATAGCCGTGGGCGATCAGGAGGACCATGCGGTTCCAGTCGCCCGGCGGGTTCGCGATGGCGAACCGGGCCCCACGGATCTCCCCCAAGTCGACCTTGATCGGGGCGGGCTCCTTCCCCGCGTCCGCGGCGGGGCGCAGGGTGTCCGGCAGGATTGCGGCGAAAACGGCCGCCCGGAGCGCCCACGCTGTCAACCGCTTGATGCCCATGGAATTCTTGTAGCGCGTCGCCGCGGCCGAAGGCGATCCCGTTTTGGCTTCATGTCGCCCCCTTGTTCGTTTCCAATGGCCGCCCGCCAAGCCGTGAAACCCTCCGACCTCGCCAAGCCCCACGTCCGCTCGCTGCCAGCGTACGAGCCGGGAAGGCCCATCGATGAGGTGGCCCGCGAGCTTGGCCTCGACCCCTCCGGCATAATCAAGCTCGCCTCGAACGAGAACGCGTTCGGGCCGTCGCCGCTCGCGGTGAGGGCCGCGAAGCGCGCGATCGAGCAGGGCCAGCTCTATCCCGACGGTGGATGCTACGAGCTGCGCCGGAGGCTGGCCGCGGAGCACGGCCTCGCCCCCGGCCAGTTCGTGATAGGCAACGGCTCAAACGAGATCATCGAGCTCCTGGGCCACGTCTTCCTGGGGCCCGGCGACGAGGTCGTGATGGGAGTCCCCGATTTCATCGTCTACCGGCTTGTGACGCTTCTCTTCGGCGCGAGGCCGGTCGAGGTGCCGCTCGTCAATTTCCGCAACGACCTGAAGGCCCTCGCGCGCGCCGTGACGCCCCGGACGAGGCTCCTCTTCATCTCGACCCCCAACAATCCCACGGGCACGGCGGTCGCGGAGGACGAGCTCCTCGCATTCATCCGCTCGCTGCCTGAAAGCGTCATCTGCGTCGTGGACGAGGCCTACACGCACTACGCCGAGGGCGCGCCCGACATACGCCCGCTCATCGCCGAGGGCCGCAACGTGGTGGGCCTCCGGACGTTCTCGAAGATATTCGGCCTCGCCTCCCTGCGGATCGGCTACGGCTATTCGGGCGGCGATATGGCGGCGCTCCTCGACAGGGTCCGGCAGCCGTTCAACGTGAACGCGATCGCCCAGGCCGCCGCGGCGGCTGCGCTCGATGACGGGAAATTCACTCGGATGTGCGCGCTCGAGACCCGGAAGGGCCTTCGGCGCCTCGAGGCCGGCTTCGGCGAGCTCGGGCTCGAGTTCGTGCCGAGCCAGGCGAACTTCGTCCTCGTGCGCGTGGGCGACGGCGCCCGGGTGTCCGACGCGCTCCAGAGGCGCGGCGTCATCATCCGGCCGCTGAAGACCTACGACCTTCCCGAGTGGGTCCGGGTGACCGCCGGGACGGCCGACCAGAACGAGCGGCTCCTCAGGGGACTCGCCGCCGCGCTTCGCTGATCAGCGGGCGCTGGCCCGCGCGAGCCGGTCGCCCAGCGCCTCCGCGAGGCCGGAGCCCGACGGGCGCTCGACGTGGATCCGCCGGAACCCCTGCTCGTCGAGGCGGCGCAGCACTGAGAAGAATCGCCTTGCCGCGCGCCGGAGGTCGCCGCGCGCGTCGAGCCAGAAGACGTTTCCGCCGGGCCGGGCTCCCCGCGGCCTCGAGATGAAGAGCCACGCGTCCTGGGCGGCGCCCTTCGAGGCCGGGGGCGCCTTCATCCTCCTGTGGAGGACGACCGGCGTCCGGGGGCTGTAGTGCCGGAGCATCTGGCCGGGGGCGATCTGCGCGCCTTTGCCCCGGGAGCTGCCCGGCCTGGCGACCGGCACGCCGAGAGCCTTCGCGATCTGCGCCCGGGTGACGGCCCCGGGCCGCAGAAGCCTCGGCCTGCGCGGATCGCGCAGGTCGACGATCGTCGACTCCAGCCCGATCGCCGAGGGGCCCCCGTCCAGTATGTGGCGGACCTTCGAGCCGAGGCTCTTCCTCACATGGGCCGCCGTCGTCGGGCTCAGGTAGCCGGACGGGTTGGCGCTCGGGGCCGCGATGGGAACTCCCGCAAGCCGGATGAGGCGCCGAAACAGCGGATGCGAGGGCATCCTGACGGCGACGCTTCCCAGGTTGGCCGTCGCCGCGTCCGGGACGGCCCCCGTCTTCGGGAGCACCATCGTCAATGGCCCCGGCCAGAACAGCCGCGCGAGCTTGAGCGCACCGGCATTCGGCAGCGCCACGCGCTCCAGGTCGCGCAGCGACGCTATGTGCACGATCAGGGGATTGTTTGCCGGTCTGCCCTTGGCCGAGAAGATCCTCAGGCACGCCGCCCTGCTGGTGGCGTCCGCCGCAAGTCCGTACACCGTCTCGGTCGGGACGGCGACCAGGCCGCCGGCGCGGATTTTCCCGGCGAGCAGGACCAGGTTTCGCGGTGTGCCTCGGTAGATCCGGGCGAGGGGTGCCATTGCTCTTGGAGAATTGGCGGGTGGTCCGGGCAAAAAAAGACCGGGGCCTTTTGGGCTCCGGCCGCTAGCGCACCGCGTTGCCTGGGCTCACTTGGTGAGCAGCATGTTGCGCGAGTGCTTGATCGTGCGCGTCACGGCGCGCTGGTGCTTCGCGCAGAGGCCCGTGTACTTGCGCGGAAGAATCTTGCCCGTGTCGGTGACGAAGCGCGACCAGGCCTGGGGATCCGTGAAAGGAATCTCCGCCGGCGTGGGTGTCTGCTGCTTCTCTTCTGTGGTGCTCATTTACTTGAAGGAGGGTGGATCGTGCGTCCGCGGGGGGGCTTGTCAACCCGCAAAGGCGGGGGCCTCAGGCAGGGAGGCCGGGCGCCGGCGGGTCAATGGGCCGCGCCCGGGCTAACGATCTCCATGGACGTGACCATCCGAGCCCAGCGGGCCGCGCGCTTGTCGCCGGGCGCGATCAGGCGGAGCAGGGCGGAATTGGCCGCCAGCGGCTTCCCGTCCTCGGAATCCGCGAGGAGCACGGTGCGGCTGCTGAAGGCGTCGTCGAATTCGGCGAGCGCGAACAGGGTGGTGTACCCGTCCCTCGAGCGGACGAGGACGGCCATCTGCAGGGCCTTGCCGCGCAGCTTTTCTCCCAGGGGGGCCCCGACTTTTGCCAGCAGGTCGCGGACAGGCACGCCCGAATAGAGGTGCTCCTTCTTTTCGTGCGGGTCGGTTGCGGTCAGCTCCACGTGGGGCAGCGCCTTCAGGTCATCGGCGGTCAACGCCACCGTCGCCCCGGCTGAAATGATTTTGAGAGCGGGCTCCCCCGCAAAGCCCGCCGCGGCCGTCGCGAATGCCAGGGATAAAGCGAGAATCGACCTTTTCATGGGCGCATTTGAACAAGGGGCCGAAGGATTGCAGGCAAATTCATGATTCGCGAAAACACGCGCGGGCCCGTCGACCGCGCGACACGGCCGCAGGCATGCGGGCGAACAACGCCGGGGATGGACAACCGGCGTTGCCTGCGGCACCCTCAATCATCCAGACCGGCCCTTCTCCGGGGCCTGAAAAGAGGAATCCAACCGCCCGGCATCCCATCCGATGAATCGCCGTCATTTTGTCAGGCTTTTGGGCAGCGCCGTCATCATCAGCCGGATGCGCGCGGAAGCCGTTGCCTCCGCTCCGGCATCCCCGGAGCCCCTGCCGATTCCCGATGTCTGGGGCCCCGGGCAGCTCTTGGCGTTCTCGGGGTTGGACGGCCCCACGGATTACGCCCAAGGGATCGTCGGGCGAACTCTGGGCGAACCGGCAATGTCGATCATGCTGCCCACGGTCATGACGATTCATTTGGGCGGGGGGCGGGTCCTTCGGACCCAGCTGACGTGCGATTCCTTCGACATTGTCACCGACGCCGGCCGCACCCGCGGTGCTTTTCCCGATGCGCACCACCTCCTGGTCGAAGGTGTCCACCGGGTCGAATCCATGCCCCAGGAGTTTCAGGCGCTGCGCGCGGGCGCGCGCCTTTTGCTCGGAGTGCGCCCTCACTTCGATCCGTCCCATCTCCAGGCTGAACTCTCGGGACTGATCGACTCCCGGCAGCGATGGATCAGGCGGCAACCCGCGCCGGACTCCCTGGAATCCGGGCGGCGGCGGACCTTGGCAAAGGCGATCGCGGTGATGAAGGGCCAGGTATGTTCGCCGGAAGGCATGATCCGGCACCGCTGGACGACCCCGGACCGCTGGCCCCATCGCGACCTTTGGCTTTGGGACTCGGTCTTCCATGGCATCGGCTGGCGCCATCTCGATGCCGCGCTCGCGCGGGAGATGATCGAGGCGGTCCTTGACGGCCAGCAGCCGGACGGCCGGGTTCCGGACGAACTGAGTCCGATTGAGGCCACCCCGAGCACCCAGCCGCCCCTCCTTGCCTTCGGCATCCAGCAGGTCGCGGGCCCTCGTCCCGATCCCGCCTGGCTCGGCGGCCTCTATCCCCGATTGGCCCGCTACCTTGACTGGGACTTTGCCCATCGCGGCGTCGATGCGGGCGGCCTCGCGGAGTGGGCGATCGACGAGGGAGATCCGAACTGCCTCTGCGGCGAGAGCGGCATGGACAACAGCCCCCGCTTCGATGCCGCCGCGGGGCTGGACGCCGTGGACTTCAGCGCGTACCTCTCCCTCGAATGCTCCGTCATGGCCGATTTCGCCCGGCAACTGGGGCGCGCCGGCGAGGCCGAGGCCTGGGCGGAGCGCCACCGGCGGCTGAACCGGCTCATCAACGAGCGGCTCTGGAATGAGGAGGCGGGCTTCTACTTCGACTGCAATCCGGCCACCAAGCGGCAAACCGGGATCTTCGCGGTCTCGGGCTTTCTCCCTCTGATCTGCGGCGCGGCGGCGGGCTCCAAGATCGACCGCCTGGCGGCCCAGTTCGGCAACCCGGCGACTTTTTCGACCGCCGTGCCTCTTCCTTCGGCCGTCCCCGCCGCGGGGATGCCCGCCGAGAAGGACATGTGGCGGGGTCCGATGTGGGTGAATATGAACTGGCTCGTGGCGTTTGGCTTCGAAAAGTGCGGCCGCAAGGACCTGGCTTCCCGCCTGCGCGAAAGCACGATGCGTGAAGTGGAGCGTCGATACCTCCAAAGAGGCTCATTGTTCGAGTTCTTCGACCAGGAAGGATCCCTGCCGCCCGATCGCCTGCCCCGCAAGGGCCCGGTGGATCCCACAAGGCCCGGGCACCAGGCGATCCATGATTACGGCTGGACGGCCACGCTCTACGCCGATTTGGCGTTCAACGCGGTGAATCCCCGGTAGCCCGCGGACGACGCGGGAGCCCGAATGCGATAGGCTCACGCAAGCGCATCCGTGCAGGGCGCGGCATGTCGCGCGCCCGCCCCGGATTTCCAAGCGGTCCCCGTGTTACTCGGCCCGCGCGCGTCAGCATCCGGCGGCCCAGATGACCAAGAGGACGCCGATTGTGACGACCGTGACCGGCCACCACCCGACAAAGAGCGTCGCGATGTTGGCCGCGCCCATGATCACCGCGATCGGCACCTTCACGACCCCAGCGGCGCCTGCGAAATGCATCGAGAGCACGCCAAGCGGGCGGTTGCACGCGCTGCGTGCGGCCGACGCGAACGAAAAAGTCCTCCGCGAGATGTTCCCGATCCCATGGCGCCCCGCGCGATAGCGCTCGGCCAGCTTCATCACCATGTCAAACTTGGCACGGTCCATTCCGCCCCGCCGGGCCCTTGCGCCCCCGCCGTCGAGAACCGCCTTGACGATCCGGTATTCCGCGTCGCCCACCGCTGGATCGGTGAATTTCAGCTTGCCCAGGACATTCGCGGCGGCGGCACAGAACGGCCCGGTGAAGCCGACATCGTCAAAATGCATCGCAAGGGCGTCGAGCGAGGACCACAGGTTGCGCTGGAGGAGCGCCGTGCGCTTGAGCGTTCCGAGACGCTGGATCTCCAGCGCCGTCTCGATGGCAAGCCGGCACTTTTCCTCGACGAACGGCCGGTCCAGCGCCCGTATTGCCCTTTGCAGGGCGGCCCTTTGCGGTGCCGTCATTATCTTCCGGATACGCCGGTCGAGTGCATTCACGGCGGGATCGTTGACCAAGCCCCGAAGGGCGTCGGCAGGGCCGGGGGCCGATCCTCGGCCCCGGCGGGCGGTTGTGGCTCTCGTTTTTCGGCGACGCGAAGCAGATCTTGGGGTCGTCGTGGGCGGTGGCCTCCAAATCGAGGTTGATGGGGGGAAGGGGGGTCCGTCGGTTGGGGGTTGGGACCCGGCTGATTTAAAATGTCCTACGACCGCGGCAAACCGCGATCAAGCCGGATCTGGCGCGGCAATCTGCATCGAGGCGCGGAGGGCTTCGTTCCCAACGCAGGCAAGGAATGTCGCCGCAGGCTTTCTGATGCTCCCGGTCGCACCCGGTGCAGCGAATTGCGGATCGCGCCCGCACGCGGGAATGGAGGGAAACAGAACGATTGCGGGGCATGCACTTGGCTCAACCAACCACTGGGGCTTGTGGCCTCGGATTGCGTCGAGCAGAGCTCGAGAGCACCGCAAGTGTTTGTTAAACGATGGGAAGACATGGTTTCTCCGCGACGGCGCAAACAACAACAGGTGGCGGTCGGTTGGGTAAAGTGCATGCCCAATAAACGATTTACACGTGTCTCGAAAAAAACGATCGTCTTGGGTTTTGGGGCTGTTATCCCTGTGGCTTGTTGAAGTCCCCGTAGCTCAACTGGATAGAGCAGCGGTTTCCTAAACCGCTTGTCCCGGTTCAAGTCCGGGCGGGGGCACCAATTAAGCGGCTGTAATCCAGCAGCTTAGTTTTTTACCGAGGTCAGGTTGCCTTGTTGACGTGGCAACCTCCTCGTGAAAACAAACTTCTCCATCAGCCGGTTGACGACTGAATGATGGGCCCGAAGCCCACGAAGCTTCAAGGTCACTGTTGGGGATCCATTCGATGCGCACGGGCCCGTCAAGCCGTGTGAATCCACAGACGAAAGAAGCGATCGGTTATCAGAAACGAACCGTTGTCCCTGTCTATGATGTCCCTTTTCAGGAGGGCTGCCGTCGCCCTTTGGACGCTCGATATCCCCCGGGGATTGGAGATTCCTTCACCCATTGGACCCCGACTTCATCGAATCGTCCGGGCCCCTCCCGACAGACTTGCTGGCCGCCTTTGGCAACCGGCCGGTTCAGCCCGGACAGCCGGATCCATGCCCACTCCTCGAATTTATGCCTCGTGCCCCGCGGACTGACGCTTCAGATACGGGTCCCTGACGTGGCACGCCCATTGCTTCCCGCTGCACGATGCTGAACGACCCCGTTCTTATCCACGACTGGCATGTAGTCGGACGCGCATCCGAATTTCACGCGGGCGTTGTAAAGGCGGCGCACCTGCTGGGCGTCGACCTTGTCCTCTGGCACGACGGCCAGGAAATCCACGCCTGGCTCGACCTGTGCCGCCATCGCGGAGCGAAGCTTTCCCTCGGAAAAGTGCGGGACGAGCAGCTCGTGTGCGCCTATCACGGCTGGTGCTACGACGGCTCGGGGGCCTGCACGCTGGTTCCCGCCCATCCGGCCCAGACCGCCGCTTTCGGCGCACAGGCGCGCGTCTTCCATGTCCGGGTGCGCTATGACCTCGTCTGGGTGTGTCTCGGGGTTCCGGCGAGGGAGGTTCCATCCTTCCCGGA
>Ga0182030_10010131_pt1 | contig 19217 bp, 22 predicted proteins | sample 812S3MmetaG_FD_121299 | JGI IMG/M metagenome (GOLD analysis project Ga0182030, IMG submission 121299) | Permafrost microbial communities from Stordalen Mire, Sweden - 812S3M metaG (Illumina Assembly) | ecosystem: Environmental > Terrestrial > Soil > Wetlands > Permafrost | place: Sweden... | reverse complement strand
TGGTCGATGGCAAGGTCGACGCGGTCTATGTCAAAGGCGCATCGGCGGTCGATGCGGCGCGCCGTGCCGGCGTGGTGGTCGGTATAGATCTCGATCGCATTCCGGACCTGCGATTTCGCGTCAATAATGGCACCCCGCGCCCGATTACCGTCCACGAGGACTTGCTCGAGAACCATTTCGACCTCGTCGTTCGCTTTCTCGAACAGACATTGCGCGCCGCCGACTGGGCTGCGGATAATCTCGATGGAGTCCTCGACATCCTGCAGACCGAAACATTCGGAAGCCGCGATGCGGTCGCCGCGGCCTATCGCGACGGGTTTCACAAATCGCTTCACCCCAACCTATCCGGCGAGCGGCTCAAGCTGTTCGAGGAGCAGAAGAAATTCCTCTGGCTGCACGGCTTCTCAGACTATGATTTCTCCTTCGAAGACTGGATCGACCGACGTCCCCTTGAAGCGGCAATCAAACTCAGATCCGAACGCCGGGCAGCAGAAGCCAAAGGCTGACGCTCTTCGCTTCCCATCCTCCTATATAGTGTCACTTTGTCTCATATAATTGACAAACGGGCAAACTCCGTGAGACGGTTCGGAATATTCATTCCGGATCGTCTCGTCGGAGAACACAATGAGTTTGGAATTCTTTTGGCGCTTGCCCGTAGACGGTGACGGCCGTTCACTGCGCGAAGATTTATGGAACCGCGGCGACTATAATCGCCTGCATACCCATCAGCATCAATTCGCCCGTACAGGCTCGAAACGCGATGGGTATAGTTATTATAATCACTTGTCTCAGATCGCCCGTGCAGCCGAACTCGCCGGCTTTTCCGGGCTGACGATCCCTCAAAGCGCATCAGGCGAAGAACCTCTGATCGTCGCCGGCGCGTTCGCTCGGGAGGTAAGGCGATTAACCCTTTTGCCCGCCCTGCCCGCTCACTTTCTGTCCGCCGTCTATGCGGCAAAGATTGCGGTCAGCTTTCAGCGTCTGACGACCGGCCGATTAGCTTGGCATCTTGTAACCGAAGATCCCGGCGCCGGTGCTTGGCATGGTCATAACTGGTCGGTGGTCGAGCAAGTCGCCCGAGCCGACGAGTTTTTGGATGTCGCCAAAGGGTTCTGGAACGAAGCGCCATTCACCTATCATGGGCGTTATTACGAAGTGGAAAACGGTGGCTTCGCTGGCGCTTTGTCGGCCCAACCCTTTCCGACCGTCTATCTCTCAGGCGATACACCCGAGGCGCTCGCCCTAAGCGCCAAGCACGCCGATGTCCACATACTCTCGCTGGACACGCCGGGAGCTGTCACCAGTCGCATCGCTACACTCGATGCCCTGGCTGCGGGTCACGGCAGGACATTGAAATTTGCTCTTCAGGCCGACATCGTCGCGCGATACTCCGACGAGGCGGCCTGGACACAGGTCCGACGCCTTTGGGACGAGTTCGGCGAGAAGACGGCCGGGCTGCCAACCGCCGTCGTCCTGCCCCGCGATCCGCAGACTTTAGGGAGCGGACACAATTTGTGGCGTGGGCTCGATTTCATTCAACCAGGGCGCGGCGCAAGCCTTGTCGGCGGGTATGAAGCTTTGGCGGATCGTTTCGAAGAATATCGGACATTGGGAATCGACACGTTCATCCTGTCGGCCAACCCACATCTAGAAGAGGCTTATCGGATCGGCGAACAATTGCTTCCGCTGGTCCGAAGCCGCGCCCGGCTATCCGTCAGCGAAGCAGCCTAGCCGATCCTATAGGAGAGATACGATGGTCCAATTCCATTGGCGAATACCCATGCACGGGGACAAGTCCGACATCGGCGCATCGCGGGCCACACGCGGCGACTGGACGCCTTTGCAACCCGGGAATCAGGCCCCAGGCGTGCGCGATGACCATGGCGACGGGATTCCCTATCACGAACATATCATCGAAGTGGCAAAGGCCATCGAGATCGCCGGCTTCGACGGCGCGTTGATACCGTCTTTCCCCCACACGGACGACCCTTGGGTGGCGGCTGCGGCGATAGCACGAGAGACCAGGACATTCCGCACGATGATCGCCTTCCAGCCGGCCTGGATGAACCCCGTCTATGCAGCCAAAGCAGCGGCGAGTCTGCAGCGACTTTCCGGAGGTCGGCTTCTCTTCAACATCATCACCGGAGGCGGCGGCCCGGCGCAGCTTTGGTGGGGCGACCGTATCGACCATGACGACCGGTATCGCCGAACGACAGAATTCCTGGAAGTCTTTAAGGGAATCTGGAACGGCGGACCGTTCAGTTATCAGGGCAAGTTCTTCCAAGTCGAGAATGCAGGTCTGCCGGAACCGTTGGCGGGCCAAGTATGGCCTGAGTTCTATTTCGCCGGCTCGTCCGATGCGGCGCTCGAAGCCCAGGGCAAGCATGCCGACTTCAACCTGACCCATTTGGAACCAATCGAACAGTTGCGGGTCAAGTTCGATCGCGTGAAGGAGTTGGCGTCAAAGGAAGGACGCATCGTGAAGCCGGCTGTGCGTTTCAATATCTTTGCCCGACAGACCGAGGAAGAAGCCTGGTCAGAAATCCGGCGGGCATGGGCGAATGTCGATTGGCCGGCCTTTGAGGGGCGCTATGGCAGAATGCGCGGCGACGCAGTCGGATCTATTCTGCCGGCGCACTTGAAACCCGGCCCTGACAAGCGGCTTGAGGATTTGAAACACGGGGCATTTTGGGGTGGCTTCCTGCCTTTGGGCGACCCACCTGCACTGGGCGTTGTCGGCAGCTATCAGCAGGCTGCGGAAGCGATCGACTCGCTGATCGATATCGGCGTCGAGGGCTTTATTCTTGCCGGTACGCCGCATTTGGAGGAGGCTTTGCGCGTCGGCGAAGAAGTCATCCCGCTGGTGCGGGGCGGGACACATCTCACACAATTGGCAGCAGAATAGAGCAGAGGATCTCGCCTTACCGGCAATGCATTCAAATTGATGAAGTTCGTTGGCCACTGACACGAAAGCGCAATTGCGATGCATACAGGCAATGGTTAGAGGTTGCCCTGCGCAAGCGGCGGGTCTAATTGCATGAATACGGAATAAATGCGGCCTTTCCATATGTGATGCGCGAACGCAGCATAGCCGCCGGGAAGGCGCATGGGTTCCCTTCATGCGGAGTTAGCCAGTGGCACCACGTGCGCAAAAGAAAAAAATCGGTACGGCCGAAGCTCCCGTACCTACTATAATCGCCGACAAGAACAGCGACGAGAATCTCGGAGTGCTGGTCGGCCAGAATATGAAACGGCTGCGCCAGCGCCGTAATCTTTCACTGGAAGCTCTGGCAAAAATGTCGGGCGTCAGCCGCGCAATGCTGAACCAAATAGAGCTCGCGCGCAGCGTTCCGACAATCAATATCGTCTGGAAGATCGCCAGCGCATTCGCGGTGCCGTTCTCAACACTCATCACATCCCATGATGCAGAGCGCATGCGCGTGCTGCGAGCGAGTCAGACGAAGATTCTGACGTCTGCCACCGGCGAGTTCAGTTCACGCGCACTCTTCCCCTTCGATGGCGAACGCAGGACGGAATTTTACGAAATTCGATTGAAGGCCGGCTGTATTGAAAGCGCCGAGCCTCACCCTGCCGGCACGATTGAGAATCTGGTGGTTGTGCAGGGAACGCTTGAGATCACTGTCGAAAGCGAGATTCAACGCCTTGCCGCAGGTGACGCGATCTTGTTCGAAGCAGACAAGCCTCATTCCTACCGAAACCCGCTGAAAGAAGATGCGGCCGCTTACCTTGTCATGACCTATGTCGAGGCCGAACACTAGCGGTCCTGGCAAGTTAACATGTCCAGGGTGCAAATGACCCTGACCGCGTATTTCAGGCGGCCAAAGTTGCAGCCGTCGGGACAGCATTCGTATTGGTGCGCAACAGGCGCAGAGTTGCCATTGAAATCAGATGACGCGGGACGCTGAAATGGTTGTAGATCGCGGCCTGGGTTGAGAGAAATCTTTGAGCTGAGCCCTGCGACCTGAATCCCTGCATCTGGCGTTCTCGCCGCCGGATCGGCAGATGCGAGCTTTCCGCCCTATTATTCTCACGCCTCCCGCCGGATTTGTGCCCACCAATGAGGTCCAAAACCTTGGCCGCTGCGCGATACGATGCCAGCCGATCGGTGACGATCGTCTCGGGGTGGATGGCATGACTTTCGAGCAGCTTTCGCAACAAATTCAATGCTGCGGTCTTGTTGGGGCGGCGCCGAACCGGCATATCCAGCACCTCTCCTTGGCCATCGACCGCCCGCCATAAGGACATATTCCGGCCGCCGATACTGACGACCTTTTCATTCAGGTGCCGCCCGGAGGATGATCGCGACCGACGCAGGTTATGAACAAACAACCGGCCAAACTTCAACGTCCAACAGCGCATCATCTCGAAACTGTCATCGATCGCACATTTGGCCAACCGATCTTCGACATTCCGGAAGCTGAGCGTGAACCGGAAATAAAGCGAGAACGGATGACGGAATATATCAAGCGGAAAGCGATGAAGATCATAGGACACCGACTTCATCGATCATTTTAACAAGGTACTCCGGCCCCGCCGAGTTACCCTGAAAAAACCGCCGCGGGCCACTCCTGGCGCAGATCCGGTCGGACGCTAATCGCGATCGAAATCAAGGCGGCGGTAAGCCTCAACGGCGGCGATCTAAAGAACCTCCGCTGGTTCAAAAGCGAAGGACCGGGCAAATCCTGGGAGGTGACAGGAATCGTCTTCTACTTGGGAAATGACGTGCTCAGTTTCAGCGACAGAATATTCGGAATTCCGCTATCGGCGTTCTGGCCGTTCTGAAAAGCAACCCGTCGATAAGCCGATTGATTAGGTCATATCTGTGAATCGGCTTCGAACCGAGGCTCTGGATCACATACGGCAGCAGCGTGAACGACCACGGCCGCAAATATCCGATATCCATTTGCAATTGGCCGCAGTAGAGCGATTTTTTCGCTATAAGCGGTATTTGAGCGGTGTCGCCTAAACTGCTCGTTTCACGTCGTGATGAGCGGGGCTTTGGGCGGCGTATTCGCGCGGTCATATCGGGGCAAGCAATCTTCTCAATTTGCACACAAGCGTGCGCGTCGTAGCTCGCTCTGCCTCAAAATCCCTCGCATCTTTTTGGTCGCGATAATGTGATGAGATGACAAACAACGCCTTTGGAGCGCGCAATGTCACCCATTACTCCCAATCCTGCCTCCTCACCAATTAACTACGGCAATGCCGCAATTTTCCTCTTCTGGGCGATACGGCTTTGCCGTACTATCCGGATATGGAAATCGAGTTCGACGCCGCGTGAGACGCCGCCAACATTGCCGAACGGGGCATACCGTTTGCCTTTGCCGCAATCCTGTTGTCAGCGCCACACGAGTTGGAAATCGATGACCGTCGCGAATATGGCGAAATCCGCATGATCGCCACTGGCGAGATTGCTGTGCGCGTACATGTTTGTGTTTACACGATGCGCGGCGATGGCTTCCGAATCATTTCGCTGCGCCGGGCAAATAGGAGAGAGAGTGATGCCTACCGTGAAAGTCACCCTGGCTGAAGCACAAAAGGCGCTGAAGAGTCACGATTGGTCTAAGTCCGATGCGGCGACAGATGAGGAAATCGCACGGCACATAGCGGCCGACGCGGATGTCGCGCCCGACATGACGGATCGGTTGCGCCGCCGAGCAATGGCCGTTGATGTCGCGAGCCTGCGCAGGCGGCTGGATATGACGCAAGCGGAGTTCGCTCGCGCCTACCGGTTCAGCGTAGGCGCGGTGCGGGATATGGAGCAGGGGCGGCGCGTGCCATCAGGACCGGCAGCCGCGTTGTTGGAGTTGATCGCGAAGGATCCCGAATTCGTCCGCGCCGCGCTGGCTAAGGGGAACTGATTAGGAGCGCGGAAGCCCGGAGGGAGCGATGCAGCCTCCGACGCCTGGGACGGGGTCTGTCAGTAATTTCGTGTGTGGTCTGGCATAATTGGAGAGAAGGAGTCCTATTAGGTCACGACGCAAGGAACCGACGATACCGAATGATCTTCTTGATTAGCTTCTGGCGGGGGGCGCAGCGATCTTTACTTTTCCTAGGCTCGCTTTGAGCGTTTCAAGAGTGAACGACTAGACCGAACGGGCGGCTTGCCGACCTCAATCATGTCCGCCACGTGCAGATCGATCAAGTCTCCAACCGTCAGCGGATCCTTCTTGGCTCAAACTACAATCTGCGCTCCCCGATCGATCCTTCGCTCGATGTCGAAAGCCCATTCCTCGCCATCCTTTTGTCTCCGAAAGGCCTCGCTGACATACTGGCCCTTGCGCCCGACCTGGAAACACCAATTTCCAGATGCAAGTTTAGGATTCGTCGCCACGTGTGCGCTCTGTGTGCACCGAGAGATCGAAATAAAACTAAATAGCGCGTAAAAGAGTGCGCGCGAGCGTGCACACATCCACGATTAGAACATCGATACGACTGCATAACTATATGAATTTGCAACAGAACATACTCGCTGTCGCCCCGATGATGGACTGGACGGACCGGCACTGCCGGCACTTCCTGCGGCTGCTCAGTCCCAATTCGGTTCTTTACACTGAGATGGTCACCACGGGCGCAATCCTGCATGGGGATCGCAGCCGCTTTCTCGACTTCGACCCGTCGGAACACCCGGTCGTGCTTCAGCTTGGCGGCAGCGACGCCGCAGATTTGGCGCAGGCCTCAAGGTGGGGGGCGCGCTGGGGTTACGATGCGATCAACCTCAATTGCGGCTGCCCCAGCGACCGCGTTCAGTCGGGCCGGTTCGGCGCGTGCCTAATGGCCGACCCCAACCACGTAGCGGAACTGGTCGCGGCAATGGTGGAGGGGGCTGAAGGAACGCCCGTTACCGTAAAATGCCGAATCGGAATCGAACCTGCACCCTTGGGCGCGCGCGACGAATACAGTTATCTCGCTGATTTCGTGCAGCAAATAACTCAAAGCGGCGCATCGTCGATTGTGCTGCACGCCCGCACCGCCGTGCTGGACGGGCTGTCGCCAAAGGAAAACCGTGAGGTTCCGCCGCTACGCCACGAATTCGGCTATCGCCTGAAAACCGACTTTCCGGATCTGACCATCATCCTGAATGGCGGCATTTCGTCCATAACCGACGTGGAAAATCACCTAGCCCATGTCGATGGTGTCATGCTCGGCCGCACCGCCTACCAGGACCCCTATCGCTTGGCGGAAATCGATTCGGCGCTGACCGGCGCGCCCCTGCCGTCGCGCCATGACGTGGTCGAGCGGATGCTGCCCTTCATCGAAGAGCGCCTGAAGCAAGGCGCGCCGCTGAAGGCGATTACGCGCCATATGCTGGGATTGTTTCAGGGGCTGCCGGGTGCCCGACGCTGGCGGCGCATCTTGTCGGAAGATGCTCACCGCCCGGGATCCGGCCCTGAGCTTGTGCGGCAGGCCGCCATGGCCGTGCCGCGCCAATTCGATGCGCAAGCGGCCTAAGCCGCCGCCCCGAACTTTCTAGACGTTGAAGCTTTCGCCGCAGCCGCAGCGGCTTTTCTCATTCGGATTCTTGAAGACGAATCCCGATTGCAGGGCATCCTCGACATAATCCATCTCGCTACCCAGCAGGAACATGGTCGCGGCCGGGTCGATAAATATTTTGACACCCTTATCCTCGACCATCTCCTCGAACTTTTTGCGTTCCTTGGCATATTCGACAAAATAGCTAAGGCCCGAGCAGCCGCGCGATTTTACGCCAACGCGCAAGCCCAGTATCTGCTCTTCGCTGCCGGATTCCTGGCCTTTGGTTACCAAGGTCCGGACACGCTCGGCGGCGGAATCCGTCAAAGTCATCGCTTTCGGAAGCTGCATACCCATCGCGATCGCTCCTAAAACATGCCGAGTTGAAGCTTTGCCGTCTCGGCCATCAGGCTCGGGTTCCATCCCGGTTCCCAGACCAATTCGACATCGACGTCGCCCAGTCCTTCGACGCCGGCTACCGCCTCTCGTACCTGCTCCGGCATCTCGCCGGCGACCGGGCAGCCCGGGGCGGTCAGGGTCATCTTCACCGCGACATTGTTCTCGGGATCAATGTCGATCTTATAGATAAGACCGAGTTCATAGATATTCACCGGGATTTCCGGATCAAATACGCTTTTCAACGCGGTCACTATCCCCGGCAGTAGCGGATGTCCGACAGGTGCCTCGATCGAAGGCGGCTCGGCTTCCATATCGATCCCGGCATCGTCCGGCGTCGTCATTTCGATGCTGTTCATACCGAAAGATCCTCTTTCGCCTTATCGTTCATCGCCTTGTCCATCGTGTGCCAGGCCAGCGTCGCGCATTTCACCCGCATCGGATACTGCTTGACGCCGGCCAGAATCTGCATGCGATCGGCCGTATCCTCATCCAAATCGGCCAGATCGGCCTCGTCTTCGTGGCCCGTGCACAAGGCATGCATCGTCTCGAACAGATGATGCGCATCCGCCTGAGTCTTGCCCTTTAGCATCTCGGTCATCATCGACGCCGAAGCGACCGAGATGGCGCAGCCCTGCCCCTGAAATGCGGCGTCGGCAATCCGGCCTTCGTCGTCGACTGTCAGGAACACGTCGATCGTGTCACCGCACATCGCATTGTGACCGTGGGCGGTGCGGTTGGCACCGGCAGGATGGCCGAAATTCCGCGGCGCTTTGCCGTGGTCCAGGATTACTTCCTGATAAAGATCGCGAAGGTCGCTCATAATTTGAAAATCCGCTTAACCGTGCCGATTGCATCCGCCAGCGCATCGGCTTCGGCCCGGGTCGAATAGAGAGCGAATGATGCCCGCGCCGTCGCGGTGACACCCAGACGGTCCATCAGGGGATGGGCGCAATGATGACCGGCGCGTACCGCGACACCCTGCTGATCTAGAATAGTCGCCACGTCATGTGCATGAGCGCCCGCGATCGTGAAGGACAGAATCGCCCCCTTCTCGGCCGCAGTCCCATGAATGGTCAGCCCGTCGATTGCAGTTAGCTTTTCCGTCGCATAGGCCAGCACATCGTCTTCGTGATCGGCGACAAGGCTGGGGCCGAGTTCGGCCAAATAGTCGATTGCCGCCGCCAGCCCGATCGCTTCGGTTATCGCCGGCGTTCCGGCCTCAAAACGGTGCGGCGGTTCCTTGAATGTCGTCCGTGCGAAGGTCACGCGGTCGATCATGTCGCCGCCGCCCTGATAGGGTGGCATGGCATCGAGCAACGCATATTTTCCGTACAGCACACCGATGCCGGTCGGCCCGTATAGCTTATGGGCTGAAAAGGCATAAAAATCCGCGTCCAGAGCTTGAACGTCGATTTGCTTATGCACAGCGGCCTGGCAGCCGTCGATCAGAACCAGGGCGTCATTCGCATGCGCCATCCGAACGATCTCGCGCACGGGAAGAATCGTCCCCAGTGCATTGGACATATGGGATACGGCCACGAGGCGGGTGCGCGGCCCGATCAGCTTGGCCATCGCATCGAGCCGGATCTGACCCGTATCGTCGATCGGCGCGACCTTGATCTCGAAACCCTTTTCAGCACGCAGCATCTGCCATGGCACGATATTGGCGTGGTGCTCAAGCTCGGTCAGAACGATTTCGTCGCCCGGGCCGAGGTTTTTGCGGCCCCAGCTTTGCGCCACCAGATTGATCGATTCGGTCGCATTGCGGGTAAAGATGATTTCGTCCGCCTTGGCGGCATTCAGAAACCGGGCGACCTTCGCCCGCGCGGCCTCAAAGGCGTCGGTCGCGCGTTGACTGAGGAAATGCACGCCGCGATGGATGTTGGCATAATCTTCCTCATAGAAGCGCGACATGGCATCGATCACTGCGCGCGGCTTTTGGGCCGACGCAGCGCTGTCGAGATAGACCAGAGGCTTGCCGTGCACTTTGCGCGCGAGGATCGGAAAATCCTCCCGCACGCGTTCGACATCGAAACCGTTGGTGCGGCGTGCCCGATGAATGGGATCGATCGTCGCCAATGTCATGATCTGCTCTCCGACCGTCTCTGCAACCAATCCGCAGCGGTTTTGCCGAAGGCCTCGCGCACTGCGGGCCGGTCGATCTCGTCCAACGCGCCGCCGATGAATCCCTGGATCAGCAGGCCCCGCGCTTCCGCCTCGGGTATGCCGCGCGCGCGCAAAAAGAAAAGCGCATCCGCGTCCAACCTGCCGACGGTTGCACCGTGGCTGCATTTGACGTCGTCAGCGTGAATTTCAAGCTCGGGCTTTACATCGATCTCCGCCTGCGGCGACAGCAGTAGGGTCTGGCTGAGTTGATAACCATCGGCCTTTTGCGCGTGCGGCCGCACCAGGATTTTGCCCTGAAAGACGGCGCGGCCGTCGTCGTCGATCACGCCCTTTTGGGTTTGGCGCGACGCGCAATGCTGTGCCTGATGGTCGATCAGGATAGTCGCATCGCTATGGCGCTCGCCATCGACCAGATAGGCCCCGTCGATTTGGGCAGCCGCACCGGTCTCGCATAACGCCACTTCGACCTCACGGCGGACCAGACCCCCGCCGGCAGTCAGAGCAAAACTGCGATAGGCCGCATCACGGCCGACCCTGGTCGAAACCGTCTCGACCGCAGTCGAGACACTCGGTTCGGCATGCAGAATATAGTGACGAAACTGGGCGCCAGCGCCCAGTTCGATTTCAGCGACCTGATTGGCAAAACCTCCGGCTGCTCCGCCCAGATGGCGCTCGATCAAAAGCGCATTGGCATGGTCGCCCAGGCTGACGATCAGCCGCGGATGGCATGCAGCTGTCGCATCACCCGAAATGAATGTGACCTCAATCGGACCCTCGATAGTCACGCCGCGCGGCACGATCAGTACCAGCCCGTCTTCGAACCAGGCGGCGTTGAGAGCTGCCATCGGGCGGTCCCCGGTCTTGGCAAGCTTGCCCAGCAAAGGTTCGGCAATGTCGGGCTGATTTCGCAGCACATCCGCCAAGCCTTTCAGGATAACGCCTTTGGGCAAAGTCCCGATCGTGGCGGCATCCAGCCGGCCGTCGACGAACACCAGCCGATGCTGTGTGCCTTCGACCAGAGCGGCCGGCACTTCCCCCGATGCCGCGCCGGCCGGCGCCGGCTCGAATCCGAATGCCTTAAGCCTGTTGAGGCCGGTATATTTCCAGGCTTCCTGCCGTTGAGTCGGCAACCCGGTCTGACCGAACCGCGCCGCGCCCTCTTCGCGCAGCCGCGAAAGCCACGCCGGTTGATTTTCGACGAGGGTGCTCATGCGGCCTTCCCGTCGGCAAACTCGGCATAGCCGGTCTGTTCCAATTCATGCGCCAACTCTGGACCGCCCGAACGACGGATCAGCCCGTGCGCCAGCACATGTACCCGATCCGGCACGATATACTGCAGAAGGCGCTGATAATGGGTGATGACCAGCATTGAGCGCGCCGGGTCGCGCAGCATATTGACGCCGTCGGCGACCACGCGCAACGCATCGATGTCCAAGCCGCTGTCGGTTTCGTCGAGGATCGCCAGTTTCGGCTCCAACATCGCCATCTGCAAAATCTCGTTGCGCTTTTTCTCGCCGCCCGAGAAGCCGACATTGACGGCGCGCTTCATCATCTCGTCGGTGATGCCGAGCTTGCGCGACTTGTCCTTCACCAACCGCATGAACTGGATGGCGTCGAGATCCTTTTCGCCACGGCCGCGGCGAACCGCATTGACCGCCGTGCGAAGGAAAGTCGCGTTGGGGACTCCCGGAATCTCAACCGGATACTGGAAGGCAAGGAAGATGCCTGCCGCAGCCCTCTCCTCCGGCTGCATCGCCAGCAAGTCCTTGCCGTCATAGGTCACGGACCCGGCCGTAATCTCGTATCCTTCGCGGCCAGACAGCACATAGGATAGCGTCGATTTGCCTGAGCCGTTGGGCCCCATTATGGCGTGCACTTCCCCTGCAGGGATCTCAAGCGTCAGACCCTTGAGAATTTCGCGGTCGCCGACCGAGACGTGCAGATTTTCAATAGAGAGCATGATTTCAATCCGGATGAGTGTCGGACAACAGCTTGCCGCCGGCGCCCCAGTTTTCTTTTTTCACATCGTCGATCACGACGAATATCGAAGCCGGGCTTGAGCCCACGATACGTGCGGTTTCGCGCGTCAGCATCTCGACCAGTTCACGCTTCTGCTCGAGGGTGCGGCCCGCCACCATTTCGACTCTGATGATCGGCATCAGCGTTTCTCCTCGTGGCCGGATTGGCCCCAGCGCCATCGTAAAGGGCTCGAGCATTTTCCGTTGACGACAACCAGCAGTACTGCCAGCCAAACGACGAGAAGCGAGACGAAAGCAACTGGATAGGAGGGCAGAAGCAGCAAGCGGATGGCCACGAACAGAGCGACCATGTCGAACGTGAATGCCCAGCCTTTCCAGTTGGTTGGCGTTGCGCCGTAACCGTATCGTTTTGGCCGAAACCAAGCCTCTTCGCTCATCCGACGCTCCCTTCGAGCGAGATGCCGATCAGCTTCTGAGCCTCGACCGCGAATTCCATCGGCAGTTTCTGCATCACTTCGCGGCAGAAGCCATTAACGATCAGGGCCACCGCGTCCTCGGTCGAAAGCCCCCGCTGGCGGCAATAGAACAGCTGATCATCAGAAATTTTGGCTGTCGTCGCCTCATGCTCGATGGTCGCTGAAGCATTGCGGCTTTCAATATAGGGAACCGTATGGGCCCCACTGGCGTCGCCGATCAGCAGACTGTCGCACTGCGTATAGTTGCGGGCCCCCTCGGCGCGCGGCAGAACGCGGACCAGCCCTCGATAGGTGTTCTGGCCGTGGCCGGCGGAGATGCCTTTGGAGATAATCCGCGACTTCGTGTTCTTGCCGATATGGATCATTTTGGTGCCGGTATCGGCCTGCTGGCGGTTATTGGTGATCGCCACCGAATAGAACTCGCCGACCGAATTGTCCCCCTGCAGGATACAGCTCGGATATTTCCAGGTGATCGCCGATCCGGTTTCGACTTGGGTCCAGGAGACCTTGGAATTGCGGCCCCGGCAGGCGGCGCGTTTGGTCACGAAATTATAGATGCCGCCCTTGCCGTTCTCGTCGCCCGGATACCAGTTCTGCACGGTCGAATATTTGATTTCGGCATCGTCGAGCGCCACCAGTTCGACCACTGCGGCGTGAAGCTGGTTCTCATCGCGCTGGGGCGCCGTGCAGCCCTCCAGATAGGAAACATAGCTGCCCTTGTCGGCGATGATCAGCGTGCGCTCGAACTGGCCCGTGTTCTTGGCGTTGATGCGGAAATAAGTCGACAGCTCCATCGGGCATTTGACGCCGGGTGGGATATAGGCGAACGACCCGTCGGTGAAGACCGCTGAATTCAGGGTCGCATAGCTGTTGTCGCTATAGGGAACGACCGAGCCCAGATATTTCTTAACCAGCTCCGGATGGTTCTGCACGGCCTCGGAGATCGGGCAGAAGATCACTCCGGCATCGGACAGAACCTTGCGGAAGGTGGTCGCCACCGACACCGAATCGAACACCGCGTCGACCGCAATCGGCATGCGCGGCTGGCCGTTCTCATCCAGCCCCGGCTCGACGCCCGCCAAAATCTCTTGCTCCCTCAGCGGAATACCGAGTTTTTCGTAGGTGCGCAGCAGTTCCGGATCGACCTCGTCAAGACTTTTCGGACCTGCTTTCTGCTTCGGCGCTGAGTAATAATAGGCATCCTGAAAATCGATCGCCGGGAAGTTGAGCTTGGCCCATTCAGGCTCTTCCATCGTCAGCCAGGCGCGATAGGCCTTAAGCCTCCATTCGAGAAGCCATTCCGGCTCGTCCTTTTTGGCCGAAATGAATTTGATCGTATCTTCGCTGAGGCCCTTGGGCGCGGTTTCGCTCTCGATATTGGTTACGAAGCCGTATTTGTACTTTTGGTCCGCAAGGGCGCGAAATTCGGCGTTGTCCAAGGGCTGGCCAATGCTTTCTGTTTTACCGTCCATCAGCGCAAGCCCTGTTCCAGCTGTGTTTGGGCGACGGGCGCCACCATGAAAGGCATCGCCATATCGGCCAAAGTAATGTCTTCAAGGGCGTCGCGGATGGCGCGATTAACCCTGTTCCAGTTACCGCGCATTGAGCAGAGCTGCTCAACCCCGCAATGATCTCCCGATCCTTCGACGCAGGCCGCGAGTGCGATTGGCCCGTCCAGCGCCACGATGATTTCGGCCACCGTGATCTCTGCCGCGGGCCGAGCCAGCTCATATCCGCCGTTGCTACCGCGCTGAGACACCAGAATTGACCCACGAACCAGCAATTTCAATATCTTGGCAGCCGTCGGTTCGGGCACGGCACTGCGTTGCGCAAGGCGCGCAGTCGTATAGACCTCGGTCTCGCGCGCGGCCATATGCGACAGCATCACCACTGCATAGTCGGTCAATTTGCTTAAACGGATCACGCCACGCCCCAATAGGACTAAATCAGTACCCTTTAAATACGACTTCATGTCCCGAGGTCAAGACGTGCCCGAAGCAACCAGCGGTTCTCAATTCGATTGAGTCGCATTCTCAGTATTTTGGTGTGAGGTTGGTGCGTCGGAGTGACTCGGCGGGTTGATTTTGGCTGGCGCGGTGCTGGGTTGTCTGATTCCATTGTTTTATGGACGCACTGGAGACCATGCTTGTGTCTTTGCGGCGGTGTTTGGACGGCTTTCCGGACAAGCGCCGGGGACTGAACACGCGCTACTCGATGGGCGACATCGGGATGTCGGCCTTCAGTGTGTTTTTCCTGCAGAGCCCCTCCTTTCTGGCGCATCAGCGGCGCTTCGAAGCGGGGCATGGTCGCTCCAACTGCGAGAGCTTGTTCGGGATTTCCAAGATCCCGAGCGACAATCATATCCGAGACATGTTGGACGCCGCCTCGCCGGCTCTGCTCGATCCGGTGTTCGCCGAAGCGGTTGAGCATCTTGATCGGACCCCGGGGGGTTTGGAGGATTTCCGCAGGTTTGGCGGCCATGTGCTGATCGCTCTGGACGGGACCGAGTATCATTGCTCCAAGACGATCCAGTGCGCACACTGCTCGACCCGGCTGCGAAGCAAAAGCGAGAGCGAGTATTTTCATTCCATGCTGGGCGCCACGCTGGTGGCGCCGGGCCACGACAAGGTCATTCCCTTAGAGCCGGAGTTCATCGTCCCCCAAGACGGCAAGGAGAAGCAGGATTGTGAGAACGGTGCGGCCAAGCGCTGGCTTGCCTCTCATGGCGAGCGCTACGCCAGGCTCCGTCCGATCTATCTCGGCGACGACCTCTTCTCACGCCAACCGCTCTGCGAGGCGGCGCTGCAGGCCGGCGGCCACTTCATCTTCGTTTGTAAGCCCTCATCCCATCCGCTGATCGAGGAATACAAGAGCGGGATCGACCTGCCGGTCCTCGAAGAGGACGTCAAACGCGGCAAGCAGCGCTTCAACTATCGCTACACCTGGCTCTGCGACGTTCCCCTACGCGACGGCAATGACGCGATGAAGGTCAACTGGCTCCAAATCGAGATCGTTAACGCCAAGGGCGAGACCACTTATCGCAACAGCTTCGTCACCGACCTCACCGTCGGCGCCGACACCATTGTCGAACTCGCCGCCTGCGGCCGCGCACGATGGAAAATCGAGAACGAGACGTTCAACGTCCTCAAGAACAACGGCTACAACCTTGAGCACAACTTCGGCCATGGCAAAGAACACCTCGCCTCGATCCTCGTCGCTCTGAACCTGATCGCGTTCGCTATCCACACCGTCTGCGACATCAGCGACGAACTGTGGAGCGCCGCCCGCCAAAAACTCGGACCCCGCTACAACTTCTTCGCCAAACTCTCCGCCATCACAGACTATCTCATCTTCGAATCCTGGGCGGACCTGCTTCTCACCCTTGCATTCGCCAAACCCCCGCCGCTCCCGCCCTGACTATCTAAAAAACGCCAAGTCCAAACTCTGAAAAAACCCTTCACCAAACCCAAAAGTCATAATGAGAATTGCTGCGAAGCAACCCTCAACATTCGCGGAATAAGGTGCTCCATTTCTTGCCGCCCGTACCGCGGACCGGTAGAAAGCTGCACCATGAACAAGATCACATGCGCCCGGACTCAACAGTGAGCAGCACGCTTTGGGCTGACGTCGTCGGATTGTTGCAGATTGCCTTCATTGATCTCGTATTGGCTGGGGACAATGCAATCGTGGTCGGACTCGCTGTGGCCGGACTCGCCCCGGAACACCGCAGGCGCGCGATTCTTCTCGGTCTGAGCGCCGCCGTTGTCTTGCGCATCCTTTTTTCCGTCGTCGCGTTGCAGATGCTTGAGATACTGGGCCTGACTCTCGCAGGTGGGGTGCTCCTCGTCTGGGTCGCCTGGAAACTCTATCGGGAGCTAAGGGGCGCCGATGATAGCGAGGCCACGCATGGTGTCGTCGCTAGCCGAAAGACACTGCGCGGAGCGGTCGGCGCGATATTGCTGGCTGATGTTTCAATGTCGCTGGATAACGCTCTGGCTGTTGCGGGTGCTGCCCGTGATCATATAAAGCTTCTCGTCATCGGGTTGCTCTTGTCAGTGGCCCTGATGGCGATTGCCGCCGAGTGGGTGGCGCGCGTGATCGTAAAACATCGTTGGCTCGGCTATGCCGGCCTCGGTGTCGTGACCTATGTCGCAATCGACATGGTCGTCCGTGGAATGCGAGAGGTCGTTCAAGCCCTGTGATTTCATCTGAGCACCAGTCCCCAGATGCTGCAGCCCCCCCGCAACCACTTCCCACCTCCGAATTACTGATACGGATCGTCGGGAATTACCCGGACAGCACTATGTCTGTCGGTGAGTTGATCGACGGCATGGGGGGCCGCGCTTTCAGCATCATCCTTCTGCTTCTGACATTGCCTATTGCAGTGCCGGGACCACCCGGATTGCCTACGGCGTTCTGCATCCCTCTCATCCTTGTCACCGCCCAGCTTTGGTTGGGTCGTCCGGCACCTTGGCTGCCCAACTTTATTCGCAAGCGCCGCTTCGCCCGCGATGCACTGCTCACGACTTTGCACCGGATCAGGCCCGCGTTGGCCCGGCTGGAGAGCGTGTGTCGTCCGCGTCTGTTGAAAATGACCGATCGTCGGGGCGAACGTTGGGTCGGACTGTTCTATTTCCTTTGCGTGATCGTGTTGTTCAATCCGATCCCGATCCCTTTCAGCCATATCCCGCTTGCTGTCGCCTTGGCGGTTCTCGCACTCGGCTTTGTCGAGCGCGACGGTTTCATCATCATCGGTGCGGCGGTCGGATCGCTGGTGGGGATCGTGATCAATCTGTCGTTGACGGGCAGCGCCCTGCTTCTCGGCCTCAAGCTGCTTCACATAGCGCACTCATGAACATCGGCCGAATATAATGCTTAGCAGTTCCAAAAAGACCGCAGGCCCGCGGATTATCGTTTTCGGCAACGAGAAGGGAGGATCCGGCAAATCGACCGCCGCGGTTCAGGTTGCCGTAGGACTCTTGCGACGAGGTCATGCCGTAGCGACTTTGGACCTCGATGCGCGGCAAGGCACATTGTCGCGATATTTGACCAATCGCGAGGCACATGGCGGACTTCCTATGCCGGTCAGTTCGGCGATCCTGCCCAGTTCGCTCGAAAACTCAGCAGAGGCAGCGGCGGCCGACAAAGCGTCCCTCGAGGCAGTGCTGAGCGGGTTCGAGGGGCTGGAGTACGTGATCGTCGACACGCCTGGGAACGACACCGAACTTTCCCGCCGGGCACATGCCCGCGCCGATACGCTGGTAACGCCGATCAATGACAGTTTCGTCGATTTCGACCTTCTGGCACGCGTCGACCCGAAGACGCGACGCATTCTTGGCCCGAGCGTTTATGCCGAACTCGTTTGGGAGCGCCGCAAAGAGAGAGCACTCGCTGGTGGCTCGCCGATCGACTGGATCGTCATGCGAAACCGGCTTGGTCACAGCGAAGCCCGCAACAAACGTGAAATGGGCGATGCCCTGGCTGAATTGGCAAAACGCATCGGCTTTCGCGTGGCCCCAGGCTTTGGCGAGCGAGTCATTTTCCGGGAACTTTTCTTGAGTGGATTGACGTTATTCGATCTTGGGAGCGCCGCGGGAGGGCCGGCTTTGGCTATGTCTCATGTTGCCGGACGTCATGAGGCGCGCGCGCTGATCGACGCAATACTGGCTGGACCGGTGCGCCATGGGACCGCGTCGACCGCGCCTTGATCGACCGGATATGCTATGGCACTACCGCCAAGGCTAGGCGCCATCTATTGTTTTGAGCGGCTTATTTAACCTGTCGGGACGCTAGAGGATATCGATGAAGCATCAGCCGGTTCGTAAGGCGGTTTTTCCAGTTGCCGGCCTTGGCACGCGTTTCCTCCCCGCCACAAAGGCTATGCCGAAGGAAATGCTGCCGCTGGTCGATAAGCCGCTCGTGCAAAATGCGATCGACGAGGCACGCGAAGCCGGCATCGAAGAATTCGTGTTCGTTACCAGTCGCGGAAAGGGGGTCCTCGAAGATCACTTCGATATAAGCCCCGAACTCAACAGCACTCTTGAGGCTCGCGGCAAGACTGCTGAACTGGCCGCGGTCAAGAGAACCGAGATCAGTTCCGGACACCTCTATTTTACGCGCCAGCACAAACCGCTTGGCCTGGGGCACGCGATCTGGTGCGCCAAGCAGGTCATCGGCCGCGAGCCGTTCGCCATTCTGCTTCCCGACGATGTCGTACTGTCGGAGCGAGGCTGCCTGTCGCAGATGCTGGAAGTTTATAACGAAGTGGGGGGCAATGTTGTCGCCGTTGTCGATGTGCCCCGAGACCAAACCAACCGCTATGGCATACTTGACGTCGCCAGCGACGACGGCCGCATCGCCAAGATTAAGGGCCTCGTCGAAAAGCCCGACCCAAGCGTCGCGCCCTCGACCCTGTCCATCATCGGCCGCTACATCCTGCAGCCTGAGGTTTTCGACCATCTCGATGACGGCATCGTCGGTGCGGGCGGCGAAATCCAGCTTACGGACGCTATGGCGAAGCTCATCGACGTCCAGTCTTTCCATGGTTACCGATTCGAAGGAAAGCGCTATGATTGCGGCGACAAGGTCGGCTTTCTCGAGGCGAACATCGCCTTCGGCTTGCGCCGTCCCGATATGGGCGTCAAATTACGAGCTGCTCTTGAGGATTTGCTGAACGCCCCGCGATAACCGCGTTGCCTATTGATCGGCGGCACTCAATTTCTTCTCCGATGAGGCTGTCATG
>Ga0182030_10010130_pt1 | contig 19217 bp, 16 predicted proteins | sample 812S3MmetaG_FD_121299 | JGI IMG/M metagenome (GOLD analysis project Ga0182030, IMG submission 121299) | Permafrost microbial communities from Stordalen Mire, Sweden - 812S3M metaG (Illumina Assembly) | ecosystem: Environmental > Terrestrial > Soil > Wetlands > Permafrost | place: Sweden... | reverse complement strand
GGGTGGATCATTTTTTATCTTTTCTTACGATTTGCGCTACCAGTTCTGCTTCCGTAGCAAGTTTGTTTCCTACATAAGCTGTACCCTTCATTTCGCATATGCCCCTGCGTATAGGGTTCAGCAATTCCAGCTTCAGGATCAGTGTATCTCCGGGCCGCACCAGTTGCTTAAAACGTACCTTATCTATTTTTAGAAAATAAGTATCATAATTCTCCGGGTCCCTGATATTATTCAGTGCCAGGATGCCGCCTGTTTGCGCCAGTGCCTCTATCTGCAGTACGCCCGGCATCACCGGGTTTCCAGGAAAGTGCCCTTGGAAAAAATGCTCATTGAACGTTACATTTTTTATCCCTACCACGTGATTGTCGCTCAGCTCTATGATCTTATCAACGAACAGGAAAGGAAATTTATGCGGTAGCGCTTTTTGAATATGCGAAATATCATAGATAGCCTGCTGCGATGGATCATAATGCGGTATATCAGAAAGATGCTTGTTCTTTTTGATGTACTGCTTTATTTTTCTTGCAAACTCCACATTGGTGGCGTGGCCAGGCCTGCTGGCAATAATATGGGCTTTGATGGAGTGCCCCACCAGTGCCAGGTCGCCTATCACGTCAAGTAATTTATGCCGGGCAGGCTCATTGGTAAAGTGCAGTTGTATATTGTTTAAGATACCCTCCTGCTTTACTTCTATTTTTTGCTTGTTAAATACTTTTGCCAGCCTGTTCAGCTCATCCTGGCTTACCACTTTGTCCACTACTACTATCGCATTGCTCAGATCTCCGCCCTTTATTAAGTTGTTGTCCAGCAAATATTCTAATTCATGCAGAAAACAAAAGGTACGGCACGGGCCTACCTCGCTCCTGAACTCTGAAAGATGCTTCATGGAAGCATGTTGTGTACCCAGCACCGGCGAGTTAAAATCTATCAGGGTAGTGATCGCATAATCTGTAGATGGTACCGCAAGCATATCCACATTTTTTACGGGATCGTAATAATGGATATTGCTGTCTATGGAATAGACAATACGTTTCGCTTCCTGTTCCAGGATACCTACACTGTCTATAGCTTCGATGAATTGTTTGGAACTACCATCCAGTATAGGCACTTCAGGTCCATCCAGTTCTATCAGTACGTTATCCACACCCAGGCCCACAAGAGCGGCCATAGTATGCTCCAGGGTGCTTACGCGTGCACCATTATATTCAATAGTAGTACCACGTGAGGTGTCTACAACAAAATCCACATCGGCTTTTACCACTGGCCTGTCTGGAAGGTCCACACGCTGAAAACGAACGCCATAGCCTGGGTTTGCCGGTTTCATGGTCATCGTCACTTTTTCTCCCGTATGCAGTCCTACGCCCTGCAGGGTCACCGGCCCTTTTAGGGTCTGCTGGTTCTGGCTATGAGGGGGCGGGGGCAGCTTATCAAGCTTTTTCCTGTTGTCTGTTAAAATCAATAAATCTTCGCTCACTTTTTATACTCCAGGTTTTGGGTGATCAGTAATGCATTTAACTCCTGCACCATTTCTTCTAATTTTTGAATACGATGCTGTAATTCCGGCAAATTTCTGAAAATTGCCTGACTTTTTAATGAGCTTTTATAATCAAAAGCCGGAGTGCCATTTATAGTGGTATTTGTATTCAGTACAGATTTGGATATTCCGCTTTGCGCATTTATGCGCGTGCCGTCGGCTATATGTATATGGCCCACCATGCCCACCTGTCCGCCTATCACACAATTTTTGCCCACTTTCGTGCTGCCGGAAATGCCGGTTTGCGCCGCTATTACAGTATGCTCGCCTATTTCTACATTGTGCGCGACCTGTATCAGGTTATCTAATTTCACCCCTTTCCTGATAATAGTAGAGCCCATAGTGGCGCGGTCTATAGTAGTATTGGCGCCTATTTCCACATCATCCTCTATGATCACATTTCCAAGCTGGGGTATCTTCTTATATGTACCATTTTCTAACGGCGCAAACCCAAATCCGTCCCCGCCTATCACAGTACCAGAATGTATCACCACATTACATCCCAGGTGGCATTCATCGTATATTTTTACACCGGAATATATTTTTGAATTGTCCTTGATGACCACACGGTTGCCAATATAGCAGCCTGGATAAATTTTCACTCCGCTGCCTATTACCGCATGGTCTCCTATGTAGGAGAAGGCACCTATATATGCGTCCTTGGCTATAGTGGCTGTTGGGGCTATATAAGAAGGTTGTTCTACGCCCGTCTTGCCACTGCCGGAGATCATTTCGTTGTATTTCTCCAGTAAAAATGCAAAACCGCTATAGGCATCTTTTACGCGTATCAGCGTGGGCGAAACTGGCCGCGTTATCTCCAGCGAGTCATTTACTATAATAATAGAAGCCTGGGAGGTATAAAGATACTCTTCATACCGCGGGTTAGAGATAAAGCATAAAGAACCGCTAACCGCCTCTTCTATCTTGGCTACATCACTTACTTTGGCGTCTGGGTTTCCTTCCAGTTTGCCTTGTATCAGGGTAGCTATTTGTTGCGCTGTAAACTGCATGTATAAATTAGTTTCTATTGCTCCTACGATAGCAACATTATTTTTTTGTTATCCTTCCTGTACGTAGCAAATGTAGTTTTTATGTACCGCTCTGGCAAGTGTTTGGTTAACTAATGCATCATCTATTTCCGTAATATTCTTGATTGTCCCGTTCTTTGTCTCAATTTTTATTAGCTCATCGTTAATATTATACGTGCTGTTTGAGGTAACGCCCGTAAATGCAAAATATTGCATATCCTCATCATTTATTCCCAATTGTAACTTTATCTTCTCCTTCTTATCCTCCAAAATGCTTGCCAAAGATTCAGAACTAAGCAAAACTTTATATAATTTTCTTAAAACCAACATTTTGGAGAGCATGGATAATATTTTATCATCGTGCGATTGCCAAACTTTAATGGAAACCATCACATCATTATCGTCCAGTTGACAAAAATACTCTAAGTGTTCCGGGTTGGTTTTGAAATCATCTTCACTTAGATGATTATGTAGAAAATAGTTTAATGCAGGTGTTGCAAATAGTCTCTGCCCTTTTTTCACCAGGTCTTTTGCCCGTTTAAAAATATTGATCAGCAGCATTTCTGAGCCAAGCACTGTTTTATGCAGGTATACCTGCCAGTACATCAGCCTGCGGGCTATAATGAACTTCTCTACTGAATACACGCCTTTTTCCTCTACTGCAAGCTCATTATCACGTACTGTAAGCATCTGCAATATCCGGTCATAGCCTATTACTCCTTCTGATACACCTGTATAGAAGCTGTCGCGGTTCAGGTAGTCCATCCGGTCCACGTCTAACTGGCTGGATACAAGCTGGTGCAGGTAGTATTTGCCACCAGATTCAGAACGGGAGCTAACTACATTTGAATGGTCGAAAATCTGTATTGCCTTTTCCAGCAGCCCGTCCATTTCGCCGTTCATACGCTGCATAATGAGGCGGGACAAGGTTTCATGATGCACGCCTGTAAGCGAATTTTCCAGGGAGTGGGAAAAAGGCCCGTGCCCTATATCATGCAGCAGGGCGGCTAGTCTCGCCGCTACGCACTCCTCTTTATCAGGTATGATATCTTTGGCCCGTAGCTCATCCAGCGCCTTGCCCATCAGGTGGCAGGCCCCTAGTGAATGTGCCAGTCGTGTATGCGCCGCGCCGGGATACACCAAGTGTGCCAGCCCCATCTGCTTTATATTCCGCAGCCGCTGAAACCACGGATGGTCTATCACCCGCATTAGCTCCGGCTCAGGGAACCGTATAAACCCATAAACCGGGTCATTAATGATCTTTACTTTTACACTCATTGGGAGGTGCAATTTACCTCATTTTTTATAAGCCCTTTAGCTGGCAATTGCTTTTATTTTCTTCCATTGTCATATTAAGATTTGCGATTTAGTTTACACCATAAAAAGGGGTTAAAAAAGCAAAAATTAGAAAGTAAAAATTAAAAGATCAAATAGCGTATATCATATTAAGATTTGCGATTTAGTTTACACCATAAAAGGGCGCAATATACCCTGGAAAATTTATACATTAAAATATATATTATATTTTTATACTTAAAACACACATTAATATAGTAGTATCTCAGCCGGATTCCCCAATTGGTGATGAAAGCTTTTTGCTATTTCTAAGGTTAACGGTTTTTTCTGTTTAATAGAGCTGACACATATCCTTTATTTCCGATTTCCCCCACCAGGTCTTTATTTCTAAGGCCTTTTTCTTCCATCACGGCTTTTATGGCGTCTATAGGGTCAGGTATGGGTATAAGGTAATGAGCGTCTTCATATTGTTTTATCAATAACAATGCTACCTGCAAATCTTCGCCTCCGTACTGTTTATCTTCACTTTTTCGTCAAATACGTTATCAACCCATTCCAGCGCTGCTTCATACTCTTTTTTTGTTTTTATTACTTTCAGTTTCACGCTCCCAAGTTATAACAATTATGAATAAAAATGATTTAGAGTCTATTGGTCCGTGTATAACAAATCACACTACTACTGAGTTGCCCCGACTTTAAGTCGGGGACAAAATGAATAATATAATGGCTTTAGAAATTGCTCATGCGATATTATTCACATTGTATATTTTTCGGCTAAAGCCTAACTATAATTTTTTTCACCCCCGACTTAAAAGCCGGGGCAATTAAAAAATCTAAATTTACCTGGTGCTACTTGTCATGCACACATTGCTACAATAGCACTAATTTTTAGTATTATTGACTGGAAATTGCAAGGAAAAATAAATCGCCTCCATGCCAAACATCCCGATAAAAAAAGAATCGCTCGATTTTCTGAAAACACTTTCAAAAAACAATGACCGTGAATGGTTCAGCAAGCATAAAGACCAATATACCGACGCGCATGAGAACATCATTGCTTTTGCCTCTGCGCTGCACGCCGAAATGAACAAGCATGACACCATAGAAACTGCATCCGGCAAAAGCAGCCTCCACAGAATATACCGGGATGTACGCTTTTCAAAAGAGAAAACACCCTATAATACCCATTGGAGCGGTGGTTTCAAAAGAGCTACGAAAAAGCTGCGCGGAGGATACTATTTCCATATACAGCCCGGCAATTCCTTTGCCGCCGGTGGCTTTTGGGGGCCGGATACGCAAGACCTGCAAAGAATACGCCAGGATATAGACATAAATTACGAGGACTGGAATAAAGTGCTGGCTAACAAAACGCTTGTAAAGACGTTTGGAAAAATGCTTGGCGATCAGGTAGGCTCTGCGCCCCGCGGTTACACAAAAGACAACCCGGCTATAGAACTGCTCCGCTACAAGCAATTCCTGCTTAAACACGATTTTACCGACCAGGAAGTACTGAGCCTAGACTTTGTGCAAAATATAAATAACGTCTTCAAAAAAATGCGCCCTCTTCTTGATTTTATGAGCGAGATACTGACTACTGATGCTAACGGGAGATCACTTGTGGATTGAAGGATTTTAGAAGTTTTTTAACCTGACTGAAACGGCATGTTTCGTACTAAAATATCGTATCTTTGAATCAACTCTCTTGGAAAATGAAGCAACGTTTTTATTTTGACACTTCAGTATTCGGCGGTGTATTTGACAAGGAGTTTGAGAATACGACTTTACAATTATTTGAGAGATTGGAATTAGGGAAAATCATTTGTGTGTTCTCCGATTTAACTGAAAGTGAGTTGCTTGATGCACCCGAAAGAGTTAGAGGATATTTTAAGGATTTACCTAAAGGAAACGTGGAACGGGTTGTAGTAAATGATGATGTTTTAACCCTTGCTGCAAAATATATAAATGAAAAAGTAGTAGGACCGACAAGTTTTGATGACTGCGTTCATATTGCGGCTGCAACAATCAATAAAGTAGATATTTTAGTTAGCTGGAATTTTAAGCATATTGTGAATGTTTATAGAATACGCGGCTACAATTCAATAAATCTTCGTTCCAATTACCAATCATTAGAAATACGTTCACCAAAAGAAATTATAGAGTATGAAGACGAAAATTAACGCAGCAGAAAAAGAATTTGATACTGTTAAAACATTCCGGGACATTAAAGAGAAAATGTCCTTAGAGATGGTCAAAATGAACTTTGAAGAAATCAAACAATATTTAAAAAAAAGAAGTAAACAATTTCAAAAGGAGTAAATGCATCAGACAGTCTCGAGATAATACCTTCCTAATTGGAGCCCAGACTTTGTGCAAAATATAAATGGCGTCTTCAAAAAAATGCGTCCCTTTCTTGATTTTATGAGCGAGATATTGGCCACGGATACTAACGAGTACTCTTCATACTATATGTCTTCACTGAAATCATTTTTTTAGTTCGAGTGCCGCTTATTGCGATCAAGATTCAGGGCAGGCTCGCGCACTCTTTCACATTATATCCTCCTCAGCATACCTCCACCGAAACCCCTTGCAAATCCCATTATTTTTAACCGCTCTTAAAAGGGCGTTGTTCTTTATGCCTACAGCGTTTGCAGCAGACGTTTGGCTTTCAAAAGTCGCTATGAGTTCACCGTCTAAAGTTAGTTGTTCTACCCGTTTTTTCTCTGCTTTGTGGTAGTTATCCCTTTGTGTTTTGTAAGCAGATACATCAATAGAAAACAGATCACCCCGCTCAACATACCGCCAGTAGGATTCCTTTACCATTGAGCTGTCTTTTTTGAGTGCACCCAGAATAGAGCTGTTTTTTACACCCAACTCTTTAGCAGCTTTTGCCGGAGACGCGTAAGTATGGGTGCGCATGCCCTGCATATTATAGCGGTTAACAGGCGCGTTGTATTTATTAACATTATTATTCCCTACCGCTTCGCCATCTATATACTGCCATCGAAAACCCGCAGAAGTATGTTTTGGATCACTGCATGCATAAAGAATGTTGTTAAGCGTTTTATGCCCCATTGCCTTTGCAGCGGCATCCAAACTATCATACTTTTCCAATAGCGTACCATCTGGTGCTAACCTTTGTACCGGCCTGTAGGCAGATAGTCTAAGTTGTTCCTTAGCTATTTTCCACGCAGATATATCTATGTCCCCCAACGGGTCGCCCCGCTTCCAGAAAAATGCTTTCCCCTGTAAGTACCCATCGCTCACAGCGTCCCTTATTTTCGATACACTGATATTTAAAGCCTTGGCTGCATCCTCTATAGAATCGTATCGTGCTATAAAGTTTCCTTCCTTATCATATTGGTTAACCGGTTCGCAAAGTGTCTTCCCGGCCTCTTCCACGTATAGGTTGTTAACAGCTAAGTCGTAAGGGTCGTTATTTTTTCTCTTGACCACCCATGACCTGTTTTCATAATTAAGCGGGCAAACGAAAAGATTATATAAAACACGTGGCAAGGAATAATCCCGGTAAATGCCCTCAGTATTTGTAAGCCGTATTTTAATGGTAATAGAATATTCATGATGCTCTGTTATAGTCGGCGTTAGCATTCGGTCTGGCCTGAAAATAAAAACTCCGTTTTTCGACTCGGTTTTACGGGATAATGATTTCACCCTGCCGAGGCTCGACATCTGATAATTATTATCATACTGATGGCCATTAATATCAGGTATGTATTTCCATACTTCGCCTGGAAAGTCAGCTAATTCTGTATCCATGATCGGAATCAGCCGCCCGTTTTTCCATTGAGGTTTTACCTTCATAATTTTTTTGATCACGTCTCTTGTAAAATTACTATTATAGGTGGGGAAAGCAATACTATATGGAAGGGCCGCAAAAATTTTCCTACCCGTAACAACGGCCAAACCACAATGCGCCATCGTATATTTGCATAAGCCAAATAATCACCAATCGAGCTAACCCGCCCGCCCATAAAAACTACAAAATGAAAAATGAAGTACAGTCCCCGCCAGCCACACCCACAGGTTTGAAAATTGGACGCCGAAAATCTCTATCCCAGGTACGCGCAAAAAGTTTCACTTTGCTTAAATGTACGGAGTGGGGGTGCTATTCCGCAGTTATCATTCCTGTTCCGCTTATTGCAGGGAAGCGATTGAGTCATTCAGTAATTTCCTGTCCCGATTTTTGCGGGGAGTCATTATATCATTATGCATTTATATTTAGAAATATGTTTGGCAGATACGCAGAAATACGTCAGAATCGGTAAGTTTTATGTACCTTTTCGTACACTTTATGTATCAAATCGGTACCAAAAATGCTACATTAAGTAACAATAAAAATAATACAAAATAAGCGTAGAAAAGATAAATATTTAATCATTAATCATTAACAATTTACAATTAATAATTAACCATTAAAAGTGATCGCTTTTTTTTCGCAAATTCAACTTAAAATAACAACATTTAACAACAATAGAATAAGTCAACATATATATCACTCATCGCCGTCCCACTTTTTACCCTGTATTTCTGTCAAAACCGCCTATTTTATACTGAAAAAACAGTGAAAAAAACTGTAGTACATAATGTAGAAATCGTCCTTAAGCATAACAAATTCATATCCATCGGTTGGTAAATTTGAATGTCTCATTGATCATATTCGGCAAGCTTATTTAACACCAGAAGTACATTTATATCACTTATTTTGTAAAGCAATTGCAACCCACGAATTTGAATTATTTAAAATACATAATTATTGTTCTGGCATTTTGTGCGACCACCAGCCCGTTAACGGCCCAGGTGATCACCACTATTGTCGGCCCCGGTAATAAAATACACCGGAATAATGACCAGATTGACATACTTCCTACTATCACTAACGCTAATGGGGTAGCGGTGGATGATGCAGGAAATGTGTATGTGGCCGAATATTGGGAGTCGAGCGATCTGCTCGGCAGCATTTTTAAATTTAGCCCTTTTGATACTTTAAACCGGCATGAAGGCACTATAAAAAGAGGCGAAAATTTCCCGCCGCCGCCTGAGCTCATATCCTATCCTCACGGTATAGCGGTAGATCGTGCTGGCAATATGTATGTGGCTGAGTACAGCGGGCATAGAGCTTTAAAAATTACGCCCAAGGGCAAGGTTACTACGGTAGCAGGTAATGGAGAGCAAGGCTATACCGGGGACAATGGGAATGCTACCGCAGCCAGGTTATCGCTGCTTAATGGCATTGCCTTAGATGGCAAGGGGAATATCTATATCGCGGATGAGTTCAACAACGTGATAAGAAAAGTTACTCCGGGTGGAATCATCACGACTTTCGCAGGCACGGTTTGGCAGGGCTATAGAGGCGATGGCCGCGTCGCTAATCGCGCCCTGCTAAACAGGCCTTATGGGGTAGCGGTTGATAAAACGGGGAATGTCTATTTTTCAGACACCTATAACAACGTGATCCGAAAAGTAGGTACAGACGGCATCATCAATACCATTGCAGGCAATGGTAAAGAAGGGTACAGTGGCGATGGCGGCCCTGCCACGGATGCCCAGCTAAATAAACCTGCCGGCATTACCCTGGATGATTTCGGGAACATGTATGTAGCAGATGAGGGTAATGACGTGGTCCGTAAGATTTCGGCCAACGGCCTGGTCAGCACTGTTGCCGGCAATGGTAAAAGAGGCTACCAGGGCGATGGAGAACAAGCTATACGTGCCGAATTATCCGAGCCCAGGGATGTTGCAATAGACCACATCGGCAATATGTACATTGCGGATTTTGGCAATCATGTGATTCGTAAAGTCACAACCCGGAGGGCTGCAACCCCGTTGCCTAAGCTTACTATCGTACCAGAAGTTGCCATGCCTGTAGCATTCACGCTAAAGCCGTCGGTTTCTACGCAACCTATCGGTACCCTGATCCTGGTTTTTACACCAAAACCCTGTGCCAAAATGCCATTGCGAAGTACAGTCGAAATTCCCGTTGACATATCTCCAGTGGTCTCACAGCCTTCGGTTACCATACCTCATATAGCAGCCGTCAATTTCGTTACGCCTGATTATGTATCTAAAATACACGTGTTATCTGCAATTGCGGTTTCTCCCCCACTACGGCCCGTTATTCCATCACCGCCTTCGGCTACAGTACCCGCTGCACCTGCGCTCCTATTAGTTGCGCCTACGCCTGAAACTAAAATACCCTTGTCATCCGCAATTGAAATATCCCAGGCATTACCACCCGTTATTCCATCACCGCCTTCGGCTGCCGTACCCGCTGCACCTGCGCTCCGATTAGTTGCGCCTTCGCCCGTGACTAAAATGCCCCTGTCATCTGCAATTGAAGTATCCCCGGTATTACAGCCCTTTATTCCAGCGCCGCCTTCGGCTATCGTACCCCCAGCTCCTGCACTCCATTTAGTTACGCCAGCGCCTGCAGTTAAAATACCATTGTTATCTGCCATTGAAGTATCCCCGGCATTGCTGCTGGTTATTTCACCGCCGCCCGTATCTACCATACCTGTTGTTACTATTTTAGAGCCTGCGGTTACGATACCACTTCTCCCTGCAACAACATTTCCTGTTTCAGTACCGCTTCCTGATACGTCTCAAGCTGAGGTTGAGATCCCGGCAGTTGATGTTCCTGAGTTGGCAATTATACCCCCTCAGGAACCGGAAGACAAAGTAACCGTGTCTATTAATTCTGATAATATAATGACCATTGATGCTGAAAGTGGCACCTACTCATCATTCACAATTACTAGTATGACTGGCGAGAAAATAATGGAGCAGCTCATTAAAGCAAGGCAGGTAAATGTGGATTTGGCAACATTACCCCCAGGCAATTACTACATCAATCTGAAATCAGAAAATGAAACAAAAATACTTCGGTTTGTAAAAGAAAATTGAAAGGTTAGCTAAATGTCAATAAAAACACAAAATACTCCACATGGGTTTTGGCGGGGTTAAACGAATAGCATAATTGACAGTCATAGATTTGTGGCAGGATTTTTGTGAAAAGTTTGTTACCTATTCTATGTTATATTTACTGTTATATTTACACTTGAATTCATTATTGGATCTTCATTAAACTAATTCGCATGAAAAAAGGATGTTTCTTTATGATGCTTGTATGCCTGTTGTCAGGTCAGGTACAGGCGCAAAATGCTAAATTTGATACAGTAGCAGTTTCCATTCTCGACCGTATGAGCGAGATAATTGGGCAATTAGGCTCATGCGCTGCCACCGTAAAAACAAATTATGATGTAGGCAGCCAGGAACTGGGATTAGTGAAACATTCCGATATCGAGCACATATTCATTGGTGGCCCTGATAAGCTGCTGGTAAGGTCTGAAGGCGACAAGGGCAACAGATCTTTGCTGTATAATGGCAATACGCTCAGCTACTATTCGGCAGATAAGAATCATTATGCGCAGGTTAATGTGCCCTCTTCCCTGGTTGATATGATTGATTATATGAACAAACACTATGGCATTGTATTCCCTATGGCCGATTTTCTCTATCCTACTTTTGTTGGCGACATACTGGCCGAAGCCAATAGCCTTGTATTGCTCGGCATGACGAAAGTGGATGGTAAAGATTGTTTCCATATTGCCGGAACCGCAAAAAACAAAACATTCCAGTTCTGGATAGCAGATGACGCCTACTATCTTCCGGTAAAACTGGTTGTCATTAACACCGATAAACCCATGAACCCACAATATGAAGCCACATACTGCGATTGGCAAATAAACCCAAATCTCCCTTCCGGGATTTTCGATTTTAAAGTGCCGCAGAATGCTAAAAAAATAAAACTGGTTGCACTGTCAGCAAAAAAATAATTTTTAAGCTTAATAATTAAACTCATGAAAGCAATAGAAAAAATGAAACTCGTAAGTATAGTTTGCATGGTATTCTTAGCAGCCATTTTCATTCCGCAAGGTCTTCTGGCGCAGCACTTTAGTCATGGCGGCGGCGGTGGTGGTGGCCGCGGCGGCGGTGGTGGCGGAGCCAGGGGTGGCGGCGGTGGTTTCAGGGGAGGAGGTGCTCCCGGGGGCGAACGCGCTACGCAACCTATGCAGGTTGGCGGTGGTGGCAGAAGTTTTAATGGAGGTAGTCGCGATGCGGGCAATCATATGTTCCGTTCAGGTCCGGCAATCCGCCCCGGTCGCGCGGTAGGTGGTGGCTTTCATAATGAAGGTGTGTTTCATAATGTTTATGGGGGTCATCCTTATGCCTATCATCCTTATCATCCTTATATGTGGGGTCCATATTGGCACCCATTTGGTTACTTCGCTGCTGCGCTCACTGCAGACGCTATATTTTTTAATCTTGCAGGCCAGCAGTATTATTACGATGATGGCGTGTACTATCAGCCATCAAATGGTGGTTACACGGCCGTTACACCACCAATAGGAGCTGTAGTAAGCTATTTGCCGACAGGATACCTGACCATCCCCATGGGGGATGCTACTTATTTTTATTATGCCGGTGTATTTTATGTAAGCCAGGGTGGCTCGTTCAGGGTAGTTCCGGCGCCAGAGGGTGCAATAGTTACCGAGATACCCGAAGGCGCTACTGACCAGAATATCAACGGACAGGATTATCTCTTGTATAACAATACTTATTACCAACCTATATCTCAAAATGGCCAGGACGCCTATGAAGTGGTACAGGTGAATTAGGATATTGGATGATGTCTTGAAGAAATGATGCAAAAAAGCACGTTTACAAGAGTAAGGCAATTCAGTTAACTTTGCCTTCCTTAATTAAAGTGAGTTTGAAAAAATCATTTGCGAGGTTACTTTTTATCATCTGTTTATCTGCGGGTATATGCCTTGGTGGTTCATTACGCTCATTGGCCCAAATAACCCCTGATACTACTTACAACGATGTTACGAGAGATACCACTGGAGTGAAAGGGCCAAAGGCCGGTACATGGCAGGTGGTTACCCCTCCCGCTACTACGGGCACTGCAATACCGGAAGGGCCATCAACCGATTCAATACCGGTTACCCCGGTAAAAGAAGGCCCATTTCAGCCCAACCCTAAAAAATCAGGTATGTACTCCGCCATTCTGCCTGGCCTTGGCCAGCTGTACAACCGGCAGTACTGGAAGATACCTGTTGTTTATGCGGGCTTAGTTGTAGCAGGCTATTTCATTGTAGAAAACCTGGATAATTACCAGTCTTACAGAAAGGCCTATATAGGGCGTATCAATAACAATTATCCTACGGATCAGTATGTTGGCATTTATTCTGAAAGCCAGTTGCAGCAGTTGCAAAATGATTATAGTAAATACCTGGACCTTACGGTGCTCATCACAGGAATAGGCTATGCCCTGCAGGTGGTTGACGCAATAACTTCAGCCCATCTCAAAAATTTCGACATTTCAAGAGATATATCTATGAAGATGAGGCCGGTAATATATCCGGCAGGCGCGGGGATAGGGCTCATAATGAATTTCAAGCGATGAAGGCATTATATTCCCGTTGGTTTATTAATTCTGATTCTCTTTCAGCAATATATTAATGTCGCCAATGAGCTTGCTGATGTCACCGGGCGAAAGCCCGTCGTAGAATCCACGCACACGGCCATAGCCATCAACAAGCGTATAATGCTTATCATGAATGAAATCTTTGTCAACACTTACCCCTGCGGTATCGTCATCAGCGCTGATGAGATAGCTGTAGCGGGCCATATCATACAATTGTTTTTTGTCGCCGGTAAGAAACATCCATTGATTAGGATCCGCGTCAAAACGCAGGCTGTATGCTTTGAGCGCCTCCACTGTATCCTTAATAGGGTCGACGGTATGTGATAAGATCAGAACATTTCTGTTGCCCTGGAAAGCCTTGTACACCTTTTCCATATTCTCATTCATCCTTGGGCACATACCCTTGCAGGTGGCGAAGAAATATTCCACCACGCATATTTTGCCTTTCAAATCTTCGTTGGTAATGGTTTTACCATCCTGGTTTTTGAACGAAAACGGCGCTATATGATGGTTCTGATCATTGCCTACAATAGGTAGAACTGACTGCTTCTGTTCATGGCTGATCTTGTAATAATAGCCAAGGAAGGCAATGCCCAACAGTATAAAAAATGAGACTAAGAAAATAGCGGTCTTGTTTTTCATGGCGCAAAGGTAACTACCTGACCACTACAGGGAAGGCATAAATTTGTCTTTAACAAAATATTTCGGCTTCAGCACTTTAAATTACAGAAATAAAACTGCCAAATTATGGCCCAAACCTGAAAACCAGAAAACATGCTAAATAGATGGTACCCCTTTAGGGGGCAGGGGTTATACCACTACATTTATCATCTTCCCCCGCACATAAATGAACTTTTTCGGAGCCTTGCCTTCCATCCATTTTTGTATTGTTTCGTCGGCAAGGACTTGCTGTTGTATTGTGGATTCTTCTGCGTCTAAATGGAACTCCATTTCTATACGTGTTTTGCCATTTATGGCTACCGGGTACATTTTGGTATTGTCCGTAACATAGCGTTCTTCGTATTCTGGAAATACGGCGGCGACTACACTTGAATCATGCCCAAGCTGGCGCCAAAGTTCCTCTGCTATATGCGGCGCAAACGGGCATATGGCTACTGCCAGTGGCTCTAATATGCCGCGCTTATGACAACCTATTGTGGTAAGCTCATTTACGCAAATCATGAACTGGCTCACTGATGTATTGAAGGAGAACCGTTCTATGTCTTCACCTATCTTTTTTATGGTTTTATGCAGTATGCGCAGCTCTGTGTCAGTGGGTGTTTCATCATTTACGATCCAGCCCTTTTGCTCATCAAAATATATGCGCCACATTTTTTTTAGGAAACGATGCACGCCTTCTATGCCCTTGGTATCCCAGGGTTTGCTGACGTCAACCGGGCCGAGGAACATTTCGTACATGCGGAAAGTGTCTGCTCCATATTGCGCTACAATGTCGTCAGGGTTTACGACATTGTATTTGGATTTGGACATTTTTTCGATTTCCATTTTGCATTGAATGTATTGTTCCCCATTTTCTGTTAATTCATTTTCCCACAATACACGATTTTCAACCATTTCTAGCATTCTTTCAGGAGTATCCTCGTCGTTGAAATCCAAAAGTTTTTTGTACCCTGATTTGGTAAGTCGATCTTTTGTATCAACAAACAAATGCCCATATTTTAATCTTTTATTTGGCCATCCCCAGCCAATACGCCCGTCCGCTCCATTGTAAATGTGTTTAGGAGACTCCATTGCAATAGAATGGCTACTTCTGTGTTCGAAGGATCTCAAGAATGGAATATGAATCTCTTCAGTATCATTGGGTTCTATTTCTTTTTGCCAGTCAGCAATACCGACAAAATAAGACATTCCCTGTATCATCCCCTGGTTCAGCATTCTCTTAAAGGGTTCATCAAAGCTTATGTACCCCAGGTCATACAAGGCCTTTGTCCACATACGGGAGTAGAAGAGATGGCCTACTGCATGTTCGCCGCCGCCTATGTATAAGTCCACCTGGTTCCAGTAGTCTGTGGCTTTTCGGCTGGCAAATTCACTATCGTTGTGCGGGTCCATGTAGCGGAGAAAGTACCAGCTGCTGCCTGCATAGCCGGGCATGGTGTTGGTTTCCCTTTGGCCGGCCTCTGTGGTTACCCAATCTTCAATATTTGCTAACGGCCCTTCGCCCTCAGGCCCAGGGCGGTAATGCTCCACCATAGGCAGCTCTACCGGCAGGTGGCCCAGGTGCCAATCATTATGAATGATAGGCTCATCAATGCCGTAGGGTATGTCATCCACATACATAATGGGGAATGGCTCACCCCAATAACGCTGGCGGCTAAAGCCGGCATCGCGCAGTTTGTAGTTCACTTTACGTTTGCCAACTCCTTCGTCCACCAGTGCATTGATAGCAGCTTCCGTTGCTTCAGGAATACTCAAGCCAGTAAGAAAATCACTGTTCGCGATAATCCCTGTTTTATCGCTGTGGGCTTTTTCCCCTGAATATTTCTCTCCAAAAATATTGGTGATAGCTATGTTGAAATGTTTTGCAAAAGCATGGTCTCTCTCATCTCCACTCGGTACGCCCATGATAGCGCCCGTGCCATAACCCGCCAATACATATTCTGAAATCCATACTGGCAAAGGCTTGTTTGTAAGCGGGTGAACGGCATGCGCTCCCGTAAAGCAGCCAGTCACCAGCTTTACCTCGCTCATGCGCTCCCGTTCTGAACGGCTTTTTACATAAGTTTGGTATTCTTCTATTGCCTTTTGCTGCTCCGACGTGGTAATGTCATTTACCAACTCATGCTCAGGAGCAAGTACCATGAAGTCAACGCCAAATATGGTATCCGGGCGAGTTGTGAAAACGGTAATGGAAACGCTGTTCACTCTAAACCTCACCTCCGCGCCATTGCTCTTTCCTATCCAGTTGCGCTGCATTTCTTTCATCGCGTCTGTCCATTCCAGCGTATCTAAGCTGGCAAGCAGGCGGTCAGCGAACGCTGTGATACGCAAAAACCACTGGCGCATGTTTTTTCTTTCTACCTGGTACCCGCCACGCTCCGATACTCCGTTTACCACTTCATCATTGGCAAGCACTGTGCCTAAAGCCTCGCACCACCAGACCTGTGCATACCCCTGGTAGGCCAGCCGGTATTGCATGAGGTAGTCTCGCTGGTCTTTCTCAGAAAGATCGCGCCAGGTTGCGCTGTCAAATTTCAGTGTTTCATCGCCGGGGCAGGGCACATTAATATTCCCTTCCTTTTCAAAAATGGCAACAAGTTCCTTTATCGGCTTTGCTTTATTTTCTTTCCTGTCGTACCAGCTATGAAATAATTGGAGAAATATCCACTGGGTCCATTTGTAATATTTAGAGTCGCTGGTGCGCACTTCCCGGCTCCAGTCGTAGCAAAAACCTATATTATCTAATTGCTCGCGGTAGCGGGCAATATTTTTCTCCGTAGTTGCTGCAGGGTGCTGGCCTGTTTCTATGGCATATTGTTCCGCAGGTAGCCCGAATGCGTCAAAGCCCATTGGATGCAGCACATTAAACCCTTTCAGCCTTTTATAGCGCGCATAAATATCTGAAGCAATGTACCCCAAAGGATGCCCTACATGAAGGCCTGCCCCACTGGGGTAGGGGAACATGTCCAGTATATAACATTTGGGCCTGTCGCTTTCATTGCTGACTTTATAAACTTCTTCTTTAGTCCATTTGTCTTTGGCTCTTTTCTCAATGTCTGTGAAATTGTATTCCATAAAAAAATAAAAGTCAAAAATTATAAATCAAAAAGTGGTTGGCAAAAATACAAAAGTGCAGGAGCGCGAATTTGACAACTTTACAAAAATCGTCAAATCTACTTGCTAGAACTCCAGCACAAGTCCATCATAAGCCAAATGCATGCCTTCCGGCAAATCACTATCTACCGCATCATGCAGACCAAGCTGGTGACTGATGTGCGTAAAATACACGTCGTCAACAAGTACACTTCTACCCACTTCTATAGCCTGGGACAATGTGTAATGAGAAATATGTGGCTCGTGGCGGAGTGCATTAAGCACCAATGCCTTGCTGCCTTTGGCTTTTTTAAGTTCCTCCGGCGCTATATAACTTGCATCAGTGATATAAGTAAAATCCCCAATTCTGTAGCCGAGTACTTCAAGTTTATAGTGTAGTAGTTTTATGGGTGTAATCAATAGCCCATTGATGCTAAATGGCTTACTGGCAGTAATCGTGTTCAGGTTTACCTGCGGGATACCCGGATATGCAGGGCCTGAAAATATATAGCTGAATTCCCTTTTCAGCACCTGCTGTGTTTCCTCAGTTGCAAATACCTCCATTGGCTTTTTATCAAAATAGTTGTAGGCCCGTACGTCGTCAAGGCCTGCTATATGGTCTTTGTGGCCGTGGGTATAAATAATTGCATCCAGCCGATGCACACGATTACGGAGCATCTGGTACCTGAAGTCAGGGCCGCTATCTATTACTATGCTGGCCTGTGGTGTTTCTATCCATACGGAAGAGCGCAGGCGGTTATCTTTTTTATTGGCAGATGTGCATACGGAACACGGGCAACCTATAAAAGGAATACCCTGTGATGTGCCCGTGCCAAGGAAAGTGACTTTCACGATTAAATGTCCATTTGGGTTTGCACAGAGGGATCGGGGCTTTTGGCCGGTTCTGCTTTAACTTGTTTGTACCATTTAAGCATCTCGCCGCTCAGGTCTGCTTCATTTACCTGTATGGAAGGCAATATTTCCAGCAGGGCATTGATGCGGCCCTCAATACTAAAGAATTTATTGATCACCACTACGCGCCTCTCCTCAAGGATGCAATAGCCGCTATTGAAATTTCCTTTTTCATAACGTATGATATAACGGGCCTCTTCGTAAAGCTCTTCTAATTTTTTTAGTGTGTTTGGCGTATATTTGAAACTCATTTTGTACGGTTGTTTCGATGAATAAAAGTAGAAAATTAACGGCACTTCTGATCATCGCGGTTATTCTGATTGTTTTCCCTGCGTTTGTTCGTGCGCAGGAAAAGGAAGAAGATGAGCCCCAGGGTATGTATATTGAGCAGCCCAGGGTATTCTATGGCGGCCTTGTGGCAGGTGCAAATTTCTCCCAGGTAGATGGTGATTATTATGCGGGGTATGACAAGGTGGGCCTGAATGTAGGCGGAATAGTCTATGCCCAGTTAAAGAAGCATCTTGCCTTAAGCCTGGAGATACTTTATTCGGAAAAAGGAAGCAAAAGTACTGGCCCGCAGCCAGACCCGGTGACTACAAAAATACTTGTCACTAAATATGGTATAAAAGCCAACTATGCCGAAATTCCCGTTATGATCAATTATTTTGATAAGCGTAAAAGCCATTTTGGCGTGGGCGTTTCCTATAGCAGGCTGGTAAGCAGTAATGAGACTTTACAGATAGATACCTTTATCACCCCTGTTAATATTAACCTAAATAATCAATACCCGTTTAAGCAAAATGCTTTTGATTTTCTTGTCGGTGTAGACCTTCATTTGGTGGCAGGATTATTTCTGAATGTCCGTTTTCAGTATTCAATAGTTCCTATTCGCACAAATCTGCCCCCCATAGACTATGCCCGCGCTGACCAGTTTAATAATCTGTGGGTAGTGCGGGTTATGTACCTGCTGAAATAAATGCTTTTTTACGTTTGAATAACCCTCTACCTAATTTTATTCATTAGAACGTTTACATCATATAAATAATAACTATACTCCGCAAGGGATAAAAAAGTGATTTGTTGACACATTAAAAAAGTGGCAATTTTGTAAGTGCGAAATCACAAAATATGTCCACTTTTTCTATCAACATCAGTCAAGCTGAAATTG
>Ga0182030_10010129_pt1 | contig 19220 bp, 6 predicted proteins | sample 812S3MmetaG_FD_121299 | JGI IMG/M metagenome (GOLD analysis project Ga0182030, IMG submission 121299) | Permafrost microbial communities from Stordalen Mire, Sweden - 812S3M metaG (Illumina Assembly) | ecosystem: Environmental > Terrestrial > Soil > Wetlands > Permafrost | place: Sweden... | reverse complement strand
AGGCCAAATCCGCCGGCTGCAACCGCAGCCCTTGCACAATAAACTCCGCTTCCATGCCCCCATCTTGGCCCTCGCGGGTAAGGTAGTCCAGCACAACCACCAACAACATCGGGATGCACGGGGGCGGATTGCAGGTTGCAGAAAGGACTTTACACCCCCGATCGTATGAGCAATAATAATCTTGAACCACGAACTAACAGCCCAAGCGGGGATCTTGAGCCGCCCAAAGGGATTGTTCTCGATCCCGGGGCGGTCTCTTTTGAACCATGCGCTTCCCATCCGGCCCCACCAAGAACAACCGCGAACCCAGAGAATCAACAATGATGCAACGATCGTTGGCACCCAACCAAGCACCTATGAAAAGAACCCCCCGACCACTCCTCACCGCCGCCCGCCGCGCAGGCGCGATCTTTGGGATTTCCCTGTTGTCCTGCGTCATGGCGCGGAGCCAGACGATCCCCAACCCCAGCTTCGAAACCGACACCTTCACCGGCTGGCCGGGATATGTTGCCGGCAACTTCCCCATCACGGACTGGCCCGACTCCCCCGACAACCGAACCGGGCTGAATCCTGCCAGCGGGAGCCCGTTCGCCGACAACGGCGCCATCCCTGATGGCAGCAACGTCGCCTTTCTCCAATCCTCCGGCGACGGCCTCGTGGCGAGCATCACCAACACGATTTCCGGGCTGACCCCCGGCACGACCTACACCCTCCAACTGCGGGCGAACGCCCGCAACGCCGGGGCCAATGGCGGCGCCGGCCAGGTGCCCGACCTGCGGCTGGCCATCGACGGGAACGAGATCCTGGCGCTCGACATTTTCTCCGTGGCGCCGTCCGGCCAGTCGGTTTCGCCCTACCCGTACATCGCGGTTGATTTCACGGCGACGGCGTCGTCCCACGTTCTCAGCGTGGCCAACGACGCCAACGCCAACGGCAACTACTCGAGCGGCGACGACACGCTGCTGGTGGATGCTTTTCAAATCGCCCCCAGCAGCGGCGCCTGGGCCGTCAACGCGTGGACCGGGGACGGCGACTCGGGGATCAACTCCACCTACCTCTATACCCATGCCTACTGTTTTGCCAGCGGCTCCTCGGTGACCGTGAACGGGATCACGTTTGTCGGGGTCTCCGGGGGCAGCCCGGGCGTGGCGGGTAGTTTCTCCACCACCTACACCGCGAACACCTTCAACAACAACCCGAACGACAACCTGACGGGGAGCAGCCAGGCGCTGGCGAACAACTTCGTGTATGGCGGCACCGTCCCCGCGGGTGATTTCGAGAGCATCACGATGCAGGGGCTGACCCCGGGCACCAAGTACGTGGTCACCGTCTATTCCACCGGGTGGGAGGCGCCGAGCCTGGCCTACCGCTGGCTGACTTTTTCCATGGGCAATGACCGCCACACGGTGAGCCAGGACACGTACGGGGCCGGCAACGGCATCACCGTCTCCTACACCTACACGGCGGATCAGACCGGAACGGCCACCCTCAGAATTGCCCCGGTGGACCCGGCCAACGTGAGCTTCCATCTCTGCGGTTTCAGCAACCGCGAGGCCAACAGCCGCGATGTCGCCCCGGCGTTCCAGGTCCAGCCCGCCAGCCAGATCGTCTCTCCCGGTGTCAGCGTCGTCTTCAACGCGGTGGGCAGCGGCGTCCCTGTGCCTGCTTACCAATGGCTCTTCAACGGCGCCCCCATCGCCGGCGCCCAGAATGCGTCGTACACCCTCCCGGTGGTGGACGGCACCATGGTCGGCAACTATGCGGTGGTGATTTCCAATCCCGTGGGCACGGTCACCAGCTCGGTCGCCACGCTGCAAGTCGGCATCGGCATGGTCAACCCCAGCTTTGAACTGGATGCTTTTGCCACCTTCCCCGGCTATATCTCCGGCAACGGACCCATCACCGGCTGGAATTCGAGCGGCGGGAGCGCCGGTCTCAACCCCGCAGGCGGCAGCAGCCCCTTCGCCAACTGCGGCATCATCCCCAATGGCTCGCAGGCGTGTTTCATCCAAAACGGCGGGATCATTATCGATCAGGCGGTCACCAATTTCGCGGTGGGCGACGTTTACTGCGTGCATTATTACGAGAACTCGCACGACGGCTATGGCACCCCCGGCCTGGGGGTAACCGTGGGCGGACAATGGGTGCTGGCGCAGCACCCGATCACCCCCACGGCCAACAACGCCCCCTATTGGGAGATGTACAGCCAGCCTTTCACCGCCACCGCCACCTCCCTGGATGTGGCTTTTGTGAAAACCAATTGGGCGGCCGGCGACACCACCGCGGTGTTTGACGATGTGGCCATCATCCCGATCGCCCCGGGCACGCCGCCCTTCATCACCCCCAATGGAAACCCGCAGCCTGTCCTGGTGTCGGTCGGCGGTTCGGCCGGCTTCAGCGGCCAGGGCGTCGGCTCCCCGCCGCTGAGTTACCAATGGCTGATAAATGGCTCGCCGCTGGCGGGGGCCAACAGTTCCGCCATTAATCTGACCGACATCCAAAAGCCCTCTGACGCCAATTATGCGCTCGTGGTGGCCAACAGTTTCGGCAGCGCCACCAGCGCCACCGCCCACCTGACGGTCTATCAGCCGGTTGCGACCCTGTTCAACACCGGCGTGGACGGCAACGGCAACGTCCTTCCGGACGGCTCCATCGATCCGCACTACCAGATCACCATGAACCCCGACACCGGCTCCACCAACGCCTTGGTCGAGATCAACAACGTGTTCCCCCTCAACGGCGCCTGGACGCCCGACAACGCCGTCGCAAAGTGGATCGGACCCGAGTCCAACACGGTGAGCAGCGCGAGCGGGGAGTACATCTACCGCACCTGGTTCGACGCCACCGGCCGGGACCCCCGCACGCTGGTGATCATCGGCCAGTGGACCAGCGACAACGAAGGGCTCGACATCCGCATCAACGGAACCTCCACTGGCAACCCGGAGGGCCTGACGTTGAGCAGCTACACCGGCTTCACGATCTATGGGACCAACGCCCTCTATGCGAGCAAGCTCGTCTCCGGCACGAACTACCTTGACTTCGTCATGCAAAACGACGGAGCCGGCTACACGGGCCTGCAGATCGAGTATCTGCTGAGCAACCTCCTGATCCCCCCGAACGTGCCGCCCACCATCACGAGCTCGCCGGCGAGCCAGACGGCGAGCGCGGGTGACACCGTCACCTTCACCGCCGCCGCCGGCGGTTCCTCGCCGCTCTACTACCAATGGCTCATGAACGGCACCCCCCTGGCCGGCCAGACCACGCTGACCCTCACCCTGAGCAATGTCACCGCCGCCAGCTCGGGCTTCTACTCGATCCTCGTGAGCAACGTGGCCGGCGCGACCAACAGCCCCACGGCGTCCCTGAACGTCGCTTTCCAGCCCATTCCCGGGGTCGCCTTCGGCACCGGGGTCGGCCCGGATGGCTCGCTGCTTGCCGCTCCGTCCGTCGATCCGCACTACATCCTCGCCGCGAGCGCCGACCCGGGCTTCCAGGGTCCCAACGCCATCGTCGTAAGCAACGCCTGGCCGGTCGGGGCGGCTTGGATTGCCAACGGACCGAACTCCGCCTGGATCGCGCCGCAGGCCGATCAGAGCGGCACCACCTATCCCGATGGCACCTACGGCGGCAACGCCGAGGGCAATTACACCTATGAGACGGCGATCGACCTGACCGGCCAGAACCTCTCCAACGTGTTCCTCTCGGGCGGATGGGCGCTGGACAACACCGGGATCGACATCCTCGTGAACGGGGTCAGCTCCGGCAACACCGCCTCCTCGTACGCCACGCTCACCCCGTTCGTGCTCACCGTCACCAACGGCTTGGTCGCCGGGGCGAACATCATCGACTTCGAGATGTCCAACGCGCCCTCGACACCCAACCCGACCGGCATCCGCATCGATCTGAAGCTCCTGAGCCTCATCGCCCCGAAACTCCAGCTCACCCACACCGCGACCAACCTCAACCTCGTCTGGTGGCCGGTCATCCCCGGGCAGCAACTCCTCTCCGCCCCGACCCCGAAGGGTCCCTGGACCCCGGTGGCCGGCGCGGCGAGCCCCTACTCGGCGGCGCTGGGCGCCACCAACACGTTCTACCGCGTCGAGCAGTAAAACGACGCGCCCGCCTCACCGGCCACCCCGGCGCCCTCAGTGGGTGCCGGGGCGGCCGGCTTTATCCCGGTTTTGCTTGACCACCCGGGTCCCGCCCGGGGTATGCTGGAACCGAGATGTTCGCCCCTTCCTTTCCCCTCTCGCCCGCCTCCGCGATTGGCCGGGCATCTGGCCTGCGATGGCCCTTTTCGTTCCCCGGCCGTGTAATCTGCCTCGCCACCGGCCTCGCCCTCATGGCCTGGTCCGCCCGCGGCGACTCGGTGGTCGCGTTCAACGAGGTCATGTACCATCCCGGCACGAACGCCGCGGGCGGGGAGTGGTTCGAGCTCCACAACCAAATGTCCGTCGATGTGGACATGTCCGGCTGGTCCATGAGCAGCGGCGTCACCTACATTTTTGCCGAAGGGACGGTGATACCCGGCGGCGGATACCTCATCGTCGCGCTCGATCCCGCCGGGTTGGCGGCGGCCACCGGCCAGACCAACGTCCTCGGCCCCTACACGGGCCATCTTTCCAACGCCGGCGAAACGCTGACGCTCGTCAACCGGAACCATCGCGTGATGGACACCATGACTTACTCAGTCGGCGCCGGCTGGCCGGTCGGGCCGGATGGTTCCGGGGTATCCCTCGCCAAGGTCGACCAGGATTCCTCCAGCGCCACCCCGTCCAACTGGACGGTGAGCGCACAGCGGGGCGGCACACCGGGCGGACCAAACTTCCAGCCCTCGCCCTACCAGATCACCAATTACACACCGGTTGCGCCGGCCGCCTCCTGGAAGTACCACGCCTCGGGCGCAGCGCCCGGGTCAACGTGGAATCAAACGGGTTTCGATGACCACGGGTGGGCTTCCGCCGCGGCGCCGTTCCAGTCCGGTGCCGTGCCGCCGGTGCTGGGCGCGCCCCAGGGCCTTCCGACGTTGTTCAACACCGGAGTGGACGCCGGGGGCAATGTGCTGGCCCCGGGGGCGGCGGATCCGCACTACACGCTGACTCTTTCGGCGCAGGGAACCCCGCCGCCCCCCGCACTGGCGGCCACGGTGATCCAGGGCAACCCCGCCTGGCTGGACAACGACACCCAGTCAAGCTGGATCGGCCCGGTGAACCCCGGCACCGCCAACATCAACGCCGGCGATTACAACTACGAGACCTCCTTCAGCCTGAGCGGCTACAGCCTTGCCTCGGCGGTGCTCACCATCAGCGCCGGGGTGGACAACGAACTGACCAACGTCTGGCTCAACGGGGTTTCCCAGCCCGTCTCCTATGCCAACTATGCCTCGCTGAGTGGCGCCTTCACCCTCACCAACGGATTCGTGGCCGGCTCGAACGTGCTTGATTTCTTCACCGTCAACGACGGGCCGGGGGCCAACCCCGGCGGGTTCCGCGCAGTCCTCGGCGGCACCGCCCGCCCCGTGTTCCCGCCGAACACCACCTTGGCCACCAACCCGGTGACCTCCTACTTCCGATCCTACTTCACCCTGGCCGCGGCGCCGCAAACCGTCGGCGTCCAGCTTTCCGCCGCGGTGGCCGACGGGGCGGTGTTCTATCTCAACGGCGTCGAGGTGTACCGCTGGAACCTGCCGGCGGGGACCATTAGCGCCTCCACCCTGGCCCTCAGCAACGTTCCAAGCCCCGTCCTTTCCGCGCCGCTGACCCTGCCCGCCTCGGCCTTGGTTTCAGGCACGAACCTGCTGGCGGTGGAAGTCCACCGCGCAACCCCCACGAACCACCTGTTCTTCGCCGCGAACCTCGGGCTGACAGTCACCAATCTCCTGTTCCCGCTCCCGATTTCGGTCGCCTTCAACGAGGTCGCCGGAGCCACGAACAGCAGTTTCTGGCTGGAATTGATGAACTATGGCGCCACGGAGGTGAATCTAGCCGGCTGTGTACTCGCCCGCCGTGGCGCCGGGCCGGATCTGAATTACGGCTTCCCGCCGCTGCTCCTCGCCCCCGGCGCCTTCACCACTATCGAGACCGCCGCGGTTGGGTTTGTCCCCGCAGCTCAGGACCGGCTTTTCCTCTACGGATCAGGGCTGTCGAACGTGGTCGATGCGGTCATCGTGCAGGCCGTGCCGGCCGCCCGGTGGCCCGACGGGCAGGGCCCCTGGTGCACCCCCGCCGCCGCCACCCCCGGCGCCTCCAACTCAGTGGTCTTCCACCGTGACGTCGTCATCAATGAGATCCTGTATCACGCGCCTCCGCTTCCACCGGTGGCGGCTTCCTCCGGCGGCAATGCGCTGCTCACCATCACGAATACCTGGAAATACAGCGCGCTGGGGGTCGATCCTGGCACCGCCTGGAGCACGCCCGGCTATGATGACAGCGTCTGGCCCCTGGGACAGGCCCTCTTTTACTACACCCCGGCGGTGTTGCCCGCCGCCAAGAACACGGGCCTGCCACTCAATTCAGCGGCGAATGTTCCCATCTCCACCTACTATTTCCGCACCCCGTTTGTGTTTGCCGGACAGACCAATGCCGGGCAGCTCATCCTGCATCCCATCATCGACGCCGGGGCGGTGTATTACCTCAACGGCACGGAGGTCTTCCGCCAAAACATGCCGGCCGGCGCGATCCACTACACGAACCTGGCGGATGTGAACGTCGCCCTCGCCGCCTACAGCGGCCCGTTCACTATCCCAGTCACGAATCTCCCCGCCGGCACCAATCTGATGGCCGTGGAACTGCACAAGTTCACCACCAATTCGATCGTGCCGCACACGGTCTTCGGCGTTGAGGTGGACGTCCAGGGCCAGGTCACGCCGACCCAGCCGTCCACGGAGTCATCCGAGTCCTGGGTCGAGTTTTTCAACCGCGGCAGCAACACCGTCGACCTCACCGGCTGGAGCGTTTCCGGCGGCATCACCTACGGTTTTCCGTCCGGCACCCTGCTCCCCGCCGGCGGCTACCTCGTCCTGGCCAACAACCTCCCCTTCATGCAGACGAACTACCCGGGCACCACGCTGGCGGGGCCGTTCTCCGGAAAGCTCTCGCACCACGACGACCAGATCATCCTGCTCGACGCGGCGGGCAACGTGGCCAGCCAAGTCCACTATTACAACGGCGGGCGCTGGCCCTCCTACGCGGCGGGCGGAGGCTGCAGCCTCGAACTGCGCGACCCCTGGGCCGACAACTCCCAGCCGGAGGCTTGGGCGGCCAGCGACGAGTCCGTCCATTCCTACTGGAGCAACTACACCTACACCGCGGTTTCCACCAACCTCCTCGGCCCCACCCTGTGGAATGAATTCCAGTTCGGCCTCCTCGACGCCGGCGAATGTCTGCTGGACGACTTCCAGGTCGTGGAATCACCGGGCGGCGCGGCGGTCGAGTTCCTCCAGAACGGCACCTTCGAAACCGGTTTGGCGGCCTGGCGCATCCTCGGCGATCACAGCCATAGTTATGTCCAGACCGATCCCGCCAACCCCGCGAACCATGTGCTCCACCTGGTCGCCACCTCGGCCACTGAGATACCGCACAACCACATCGAGACCACTTACGCCGGCGGCCGCAGTGTCACCGACGGGCACACCTACCAGATCTCCTTCCGCGCCAAGTGGCTGGCTGGCAACAACTACCTGAACACCCGGCTCTACTACAACCGCGCCGCCCAACGTATCGTCCTGCCCTTCCCCAGCCAGCATGGGACGCCCGGTGGACGAAACTCGACCTGGACCAACGACCTGGGGGCGACCTTTTCCACGTTTGCCCACAGCCCCCTCATCCCGCAGCCGACCCAGGCCGTGACCGTGGCCACCGCCGCGCTCGCCCCGGCCGGCCTTCAGGCTCTCACCTTGAATTACGCGGTGAACAACGGGCTCTGGCAGCAGGTCCCCATGACCAACACGGGCGCCGCCAACCCCGCCGGTTACGTGCCGTATGCCGCGCCCATCCCGGCCCAACCCGCCGGTGCGGTGGTCCAGTTCTACGTGCAGGCCACGGACAATCTGGGCGTCCCGACGACCTTTCCCGCCCGCGGCCCCGCCTCGCGCGCCCTGTACCGCGTGGACGACGGCACCCCCTCCATGCCCCAACTGCACCGCGTCCGCCTGATCATGACCCCGGCCGACACCGCGCTGCTCCTCGCGGACACCAATGTGATGAGCAACGATTTGCTCGGCCTGACCATGATCTACGACGAGCGCGAGGCCTTTTATGATGTCGGCATTCACCTCCAGAGCAGCGAGCGCGGCCGGGATGACCCCACGCGCCAGGGGTTCACGGTCAAGGTGCATCCGGAGCAGCCCTTCCGCGGCTTGATGGAGACCGTGACCATGGACCGTTCGGGCGGGTATTCCGGACTCGGCGGCCGCCATGACGAAATCCTGCTCTGGCACGCGATCAACCACGCGGGCGGCATCCTCGGCTTTGAGTGTGACATTGTCCAAGTCTTCGCGCCGACCAACGCCCTGAACAGCACGGGCATGCTGCGCATCTACGGCTTCGACGGCAGCTTCTTCGACGACCAGTTTCCGGGCAACGGCAACGGCAACCTCTACAAGCTCGAGATCTATTACTACCCCACCACCACCCTGACGGGCGACCCGCAGTCGTACAAACTGCCGCAGCCCGACGATGTCACCAATGTGGACTTCCTTGACTGGGGCGGTTCACCGGAAAACTACCGCTGGATTTTTCTCGAAGGGAACAACACCGACATCGACGACTACAGCCAGATCATGGCCCTCAGCAAGTCCTTCAGCCTCACGGGGCCGGCCCTGCAGGCCCGGACCGCCCAGTTGATGGACTCGGACCAGTGGATGCGCTACCTGGCCTTCAAGGCCTTCACCGGGGATGCCGATACCTTCACGGCCAGCTACAACCACAACTTCATGGTTTACTTCCGCGAGGACAACGGCCTGGCGATCGCCCTGCCCTGGGATGAGGACTATTCGTTCGTGTTGCCCGTGGACGGGGGCTTCCCGGGGGCCTCGTCACCCGGCATGTATAACATCGCCACCCTGCCGAACAATTACCGGCTGTACTACAACCACATGCTGGACCTGATGACCACCACGATCAACAGCACGCACCTCACCCCCTGGGCGCAGCGCTATGCCGGCCTGGTGGGCGAGGATTGGAGCGGAGTCGTCAATTACCTCCAGCAGCGCGCCAACTACATCCGCTCCTTCATGCCGCTGACCAACGCCTTCGAGATCCCGACCAACGGCGGCCCCGGCCTCACCACCAGCAGCAGCCCGTTGATCCTCACCGGCACGGCGCCCCTGACCGTCTATTCCATTTGCATCAACGGCATCGCCTACCCGATCACCTGGACCAGCCTGACCAACTGGTCTATCACCGTCCCGCTGTTCGCCCGCAGCAATCTCCTCGCCATCCAGGCGTTCAACAATTATGGCGGCGCGATCACCGGCGGATCGGTGTCTCTTGTCGTCACCAACCTCGGCGTGCCAGCCGCCCTGCCGGTGGTGATCAACGAGTGGATGGCCAAGAACGACGGCCCGGGCGGCTTCATGGACCCCGCGAACGGCAAGTTCAGCGACTGGTTCGAGTTGTACAACCCAAACACCTCGCCGGCGGACATCTCCGGGTTTTATCTCACGGACGACCTCACCGCCCCCACCAAGACCCAGGTGCCCTCCGGCTCGGTCATTCCCCCGCAGGGCTATCTGGTCGTGTGGGCCGACAAGAGCACCGCGCTGAACGGGACCGGCACCAACGGGGATCTCCATGTCGAGTTCAAGCTCGGGGCGGGCGGCACGACCATCGCGCTTTTTTCCACCAATGGACTGCTGCAGAACACGGTGACCTTCGGCGCCCAATCCGCCAACGTGAGCCAAGGCTTGTTCCCAGACGGCAACACCAACAGCCTCTATTTCTTCACCAACTGGACCCCGCGCGCGAGCAACCGCCTGGGCACCCCCCCGCCGCCGGAACTCGGAGGCGTGGTGGTCCAGCCGGGCGGCCAGGTCTCGTTCCAGCTTACCGCCGATCCGTGGCGCAGCTACAATGTGTATTTCAAGAACCACCTCACCGATCCGTCCTGGACGCCCCTCTACACGAACGTCACGGCCACGGGTCCGGGGCTCTCCGTGACGGACACCAACACGGGCTCCGCCCAGCGGTATTATCGGGTGTTGATGCTGCCCTGAGGGGCCCGTGTCATTGCGGCGTTCCAACTAGCGCGCTGGGCCAGCCATACAAGGCGCCCCCCCCGGGCGGGGTTCGCACACCGCTGCCGGATGGTCCCGTTCTCATCAAACCTGCTTGCGGCCGGCCTGGCATACGAGCGTTCTGAAATCGCCCGCTTGCGCAGCCTGGTTGTCGGCCGCCTCAGGGCACCCTGCCAGTGCCTCATTCCAGCCTAACCCTTGCCCCTGTTGGTCGTTTTCTTCGGAAGTGCCTGCGCGGCATAGCCGTCATGCTCCACGGCAATCACAACGATGGGGTAAGACTGAGCCTCGCGGAGCTCCTCCTCAACATACCGGGTCGCGTAGGTGTAATTCGCGACTCGATCCGTGAGGCGATGCTCAAAATCGTCCAAAGGAACCACAATCACCCCAACATCAATCTGGCTGTCTTGAAGACTGTTCCTGATGTGAACGATGTCGCGGGCCAGGAGGTCGCTGCGGCCGGAGACCTGAATCTCGACCCCCATTCGGGAGACAATGGTCTGATTGTACCGGAACCGCTTTGTCCAATCGATGTCGCCGGTCTTCTTCTGCACCCACTCCGGATACCTTTCGAACGAGGCATCAATGAACTCCCGGACGACCCCCGCGCTGTTCGCTTGTTTCTCGTCGAGAATCAAGACGGGCGTGGAGATGAGGATTTCCTGGAGTTCAAGAAAAATGTGTGCCAACCCGAGCCGGCACACCTTGTCCCGCGAGCCCCCGTAGAACTTTATCTTGCTTATTTTCATGGATAAACAGTCCCTCCAAATCGAACCTCGGGTCCTGGATGGTTGAAAAGCCGAACTCCTCCTCCATGCGGGCTCGAATGCGGACCGAGTCGTAAAGCTCGACGCCGATCCAATTCCGGTCGTGCTTTTCGGCGGCTTGGTAAGTGGACCCACCGCCCCCAAAGGGGTCTAGGACCAAATCCCCGGGCTGGGTGGAGATTAAGATGGCCCGCTCGGGGATCATGAGCTTGAGCTCATTGACTCCAGGCCTGACCTTAAACCGGTGGTGCCGGTTCGGAGATGTGTCTGTCCAAAAATCAGCGAGGTTCACGCCAGCGGGGTTCATCTTGTCCCGGTGGCCCCCGTAATCCCGAATCTCCTTGCCGCAGTGGCGGCAGTTTTCTATCGGCAAGCGGAGCTTGTTGAACACGCGCGGCTTGCCGCGCGTGTAGTAGAGCAGGGCATAGTGCGCCGGATAAAGCTTCTGGCCGCGCGGGTACGACCCCTTCATTGTGAGGGCTATCCAGTGGCGGAACTCAAGACTCTCCGCCATGATGGGCGCGAACTGAACGGCCAATTCCGGTGTGGCGTAGAGGAAGAACGCGCCGCCCGGCTTGACCACACGGCAACATTCGCCGATCCACTCACGGCACCATTCGATGTAGTCGGCATGGGAAACCCGATCATTGAAGCCGTTCTTATAGTCCTTGCCGATATTGAAGGGCGGATCCGCAAACACTGTATCGATCACGCCCGACTTAAGCCCGTGAAGGACTTCGAGGCAGTCGCGGTCGAAAAGCGCGCCGTGGGAGGTGGTCATGAACGGCAGATCCATTCCATCACCCTACAGAATGTATTGAGATCTGCAAGCGCAGCATCGCCGGCTGGCCGCGAAGCTCGCTGCGATTCGGCTTGGCCGTTTTCTCCCCCGCCATGCGTCAGGAACGACTCCACTTTGCAGCCAGAACCGGCCCGTTTAGAACGACCAACTTGGGTGTGCTGGGCGATCGACCCTGAGGGACACGCGGCTAGGGCAACACCAGACCGTGTTTTTCGTGCGCACTTTCAACGGACTTCTCGAGCAAGGCTGTGCCACGCACCGCCATCCGCGCCCGCGGGTGCCGCCGGGCACCGTAGAGACTCCCCCGGCGCCCGCCCCGGCTTCCTACGGCGCGAAGGCGCCCGTGATCAGCGGGTGCGGGACGGTGCTCTTGATCTCCGCCCCGTAGGTCTGAAAACCGTCGGCCCAGTCGCCGTGGGCCCAGAGGGACCAGCCGTAGCCCTGTTTCTCGCACACCTCCACCATCCGCTGGACACCGGCCAGTGGAGCCGCCCGCGCCGCGGCGCCGGCCGGCTTCCCCTCGATGCCGCCCTCCGTCATGAAGAAGCCGCACCCGAAACGCCGCACGGCCGCGGCGGCTGAGTTCGGGTTCCCCGCGTTCGCCAAATGCCACTCCGCCTCGCCGCGCGCCTTCTCCGCCGTCGGGCTGTTCTGCGCCTGGAAATAATGATGCCGGCATTGCGCCCAGTTCCCCGCCGGGTCGTGGAGCGGGAAGTAGGCCCCCCAGAAGGGCGAGACCACACAAAGCTGCCGCGCGCCCGCGGCGCGCACGGTGTCGAGCCAATGCTGGTAGTGGACGGCGAGGTCGGGACATTGGTTTTGCGGCTCGTTGAACCCCTCGAAGATCAAGTGGTGGTACCCCTGGTACCGCCGCGCGATCCAGTCCCACGTCCGCAGCCATTCCTGCTCGTGGGTGTGGAGCGTGTCGTTCACCTGCCAGTTGTGGTAGTCAACCAGGAAATAGAGACCCTCCTCCTGGGTCATCGCCACCGCGCGATCCATCGCCTCCCAGTCAAACCGCGCCCATTCGGCGTCGTTGGCCTTGGCGGCGTTCGGCGGGTGGAAAAGCGGCCGCACGCAGTTGAGCCCGCGGGCCTTCACCGCGCGCAAGAAACCGCGAAACACCTCGGGATCGGTCTTGGCCTGGACCAGCCGCTGCCCGCCCCAACCCGCCAGGGCCACGTTCAGCCGCCCGTCCACGACCCGCACCATCACCACGCCCGGCAGCGGTGCGGGCAGCCCCGCGCGGCTCGCGGGCGGCGGCGGAATCGGCGGCGCGGCCCCACCCTCCGCCGCGAACAGGCCCCCGGGGGTCATCAGGATCGCCGCCAGGAACAGGATGCAAACGCGGTGGAATTGCCGCCAGTGGATGATCGAGAAACCTCCCGCAAGACGAGCGAAAATCATGCCCCACGCTAACGACCACCTCCGCGCGGCGCAACTCCCGAGCGGCCGGTGCCGCCCCGTTCGTGGGGGGGCCCAGCGGTCGCATAGGGCTATTGACAAAGTCGGCGAGAAACCCGCGGGACACGCCGCACGCCCAGCGATTCGCGACGCTCGAAGCGCGTCGCTCCCTCGCGCAGCGCTTGCAGTGCGCGGCATCCCCGCGCTTTCCACCGTGCGCCTGAGGTTGAGGCAGCAGTGGGATCCGCGGCGCTCCGGGCGCTTCGCGACACCGGACGCGGCAGAGTTGGGGGGGGCCGTTGAGAAAGCCAGCGCCAAAGCGGCGGAATGCGCCGCACTCCAAACGCTGCCCGACGCCGGACGCGCGTCCCTCCCCCGCGAAGCGTTTGCAGTGCGGCGCCTCCCCGGCTTTCCGTCGTGTCCTCGATGGCCAAATCGACCGTGTCCACCCCCCTGTCCTTCGCACACCCGCCGGAATCCGCGATTGCCCCGGCCGCCCCCTTGGACTACAACGGGCACATGGCCACCTTGCCGCGTCCCGCCGGGAACACCGCCCCCCTCCTCGCCCTCGCCGCCCTGCTCCTGCTCCCCCGTCCTGCTCCCGCCGCCCCCTGGCCCTGGCAGGAACCGCAGGCGCGCGTCCTCCCCACCGGCGACCTCGAATGGACCCCGCACCCGTTTGAGTTCCAAACGGCCGGGCCGCCGGCCTACATCGATTTCGCGGCGGGCGACGACACCGCCGACGGCCTCAGCCACGAAACCGCCTGGAAACACCATCCCTGGGATCCCCAGGCGACCGCCCGCGCCGCCGCCTGCCGGGGCCCCCACACTTACGTCTTCAAGCAGGGTGTCACCTATCGCGGCGAGCTAAACGCCACCGAGTCCGGCACCACCCAGTCCCCCATCATCCTCACCCGCGACCCCTCCTGGGGCACCGGCCCGGCGGTCATCTGCGGCTCCGAAGCCGTCACCGGCTGGACCCGCGGAGCGGACCACCCGCTCATCCCCGAGCCCGACAAGGTCTGGCGCGTCGACCTCGGGTGGGCGCCGCGCAATCTCTGGATGGTGGCGGGCGACGGCGGCGTGATCCGCGTGCCACTGGCGCGCACGCCCAACTGGATCATCAGCGACGAGGACGACATCAAGAGCCAGTGGTGGACCTGGAAGAACGCCGACCGGCCGTTCGACAACTACGCCACCATCAATGGGGGAAAGCGCCACCTCGCCTTTGATCCCGACGACATCAACGAGAGCCACCCGCAGGAGTATTACGAGGGCGCGGTGCTCTGGACCACCAAGGGCTGGGTGATGGGCAACCCCTTCCCCGCGCGCGTCCTCGCCGTGGACCGCCAGAAAGGCTCGCTGGTCTTCCCCGGCCAATGGGGCGGCGAGCCCAGCTACAAGATCATCCGCGGCTGCAACTTCTACCTCGAGGACAAGCCGCAATACCTCGACAGCCCCGGCGAGTTCTGGTTCGACCGCCACGGCAAGGGCGGCCGCCTCTACCTGCGGCTCCCGGGCGACCGCGACCCGAACACCACCCGCGTCGAGGTGGCCCGCCGCATCCATGGCCTCGAGAGCCGCGGCATGAGCAATGTCCGCGTCCGCGGCCTGGCCTTCCGCTTCAACAACGTCTATTGGAACATCACCGCCGCCCCCTACTGGGTGTCGCACGAAAGCCTCGACGTCCAGCCCGCCTGCGTGCGCCTCCTCGGCAGCGGCACCAACCTCGAGGTGAGCCACTGCGTTTTCGAGCACACCCACAAGGCGGTCCGTTTCCGCGCGATGGAGCCGCCCGATCGCATCGACCGGGTCGTCATCTCCGACAATCTCGTCTCCGACGCGGACTCGGGCGGGGTGGAGCTGGGCGACGGCACCACCTATGGCGACCTCGACGCGCCGATGGGCCGGCTGTACGACGTGCGGGTGCTGCGCAACAAGTTCGACCACATCGGGCTGCGGCCGGATCTGTTCAGCCAGGGGGCGGCCGTGGCGGTGGACTACGCCGAAACCGCCGAGGTGGCGGGGAACTTCTGCGACCGGATCGCCGCGCAGGGCATTGACATCCATGGCGCAAAGGCGAGCGACGCGGCGACCGACCGGCCGTTCACGCGCCTCTTGATCCATCACAACAAGGCGGTCGACACCCTCGTCAATGTGGACGATTTCGGCGGCATCGAGACGTGGGAGGGCGGCCCCGCCTACGTGTATGACAATCTCTCGGGGAACCCGGGCGGCTACCGGAGCTGGGAGCACGCCCTGAGCCCCGGCCGCGAAAACCGCTTCGGCCACGCCTACTACCTCGACGGCGCGTTCAAGAACTACTACTTCAACAACATCGCCTGGGGCAAATCGAAGGGACCCGGCGGCCGCCTGGCCAACACCTCCGCCTTCCAGGAAATCATCAGCTACGAGAACAGCTTCTTCAACAACACGATTTACAACTTCGTCCGCGGCTCGCGCCGCCAGGCCCCCGAGGCGGGGCGCGTGAAGTTCCTCGGCAACATCTGGGACAGCCTGGGCGAGCGCGTCTTCCGCGACTCGGACCCCGCGAACACCGAGGCGGCCGGCAACGAGGCCGACGCCGGCCCCCGGAAGAGCGAATTCGCCATGGAAACCGACGCCTACGCCCGCAACGTCTTCCACGACACCGGCGCCGGCTTCGGCGTCTTCGAGCCGTCCGGCCGCTGGCACAAGACGCTGGACTCGTTCCGCGACGCCCTCGGTGCCCGCCATCCGCTGGCGTCCGAGGTCGGCGTCTTCGCGCAGGAATCCCCGCTGCGTGATCCCGCCAACCACGATTTCAGACCCTCGGATGACCCCGCCACCCGGGGCCGCGGCGCGCGCGTGTTCGTCCCCTGGGCCCTGTATGAGACCGTCGGCGAATGGCACTTTCTCCCGCTCCCGGGCGAGCCGGAGCGCATCCTCGACGAGCATTGGTGCATGTCCCCCTATTACACCTCGCGCGACGATTACCACAAGCTCCCCAACTACCCTCTCCACGGGGTGAACATCACCCTCGCGGACTACACCACCGGCCCCTTGGAAAACTGGACCAAGGGCGCCCTCCGCTTCAACGGCCGCGACCAGTACGCCGTCCTCGCCAACACCGAGATCAACCGGCCGGTGAAGCTGAATGCGGGACGGGGCAAGGAAAGCCACAACCGCACCGTGACCGGCCCGGAGATCAGCAGCCCGCAAATCGCCCGCTCGAGTTTCCTGCTCGAGATCTGCTTCCAAGCCACGCCCGGCGCGCATGACGGCACCCTCATCCGCAAACGCGGGACCGACGGCTGGAGCCTCGAACTCAACGGCACCGGCGGCGTGACCTTCGAAACCGCCGCCGGCGGTGTGCACCACTCGCTCGCCAGCCGCGTCCCGGTGAACGACGGCCGGTGGCACCATGTCATCGCCGAGGCGGACCGCCCCGCCGCCCGCCTCGCGATCTACCTCGACGGCCACCCCGACGCGACCGGCACCGGCCCCGGTACGAACGTTTCCCTGGCCAACGACGCCGACCTCTACGTCGGGGGAACCCCCGGCGGCCGCGGACTGGCGGGCTCCATTGATTTCCTGCGCCTCGCCCGCGGCACCCTGGCCGACGCCCGCACCACCATCGAGGAACTGCACGCGTGGGAGTTTCACGGTCCCTTCCTCGAAGACTTCACCGGCCGCCCGCGCCCCGAGGACGGCGGCGAGGCCGGCGCCATCCTCGCGGCCGCGCCCGGGACCGCCGCCGCCCCGGCGGGGACGGTTTACGTGGTCGACCAATCCGCGCCCGGAGCCGCGGACACGAACCCCGGCACCGAAACCAGGCCGTTCTTCACCGTGCAACGCGCGGCCGACGCCGCCCGCCCCGGCGACACGATCTACGTCATGGCGGGGCGTTATGACGAACGGGTCAAGGCGCGGCACGGCGGGGAACCACGCCGGCCGGTCTCGTTCATCTCGGCCCCGCGCCACGCGGCGCGCGTGGCCGGGTTTGATCTGGCGGCGGATCACCTGCGGGTGGAGGGCTTCGAAGTGACGGCGGATCCCCCTGCCACCGCCTTCCAGTTGACGGCGTGTGATTGCGAGGTCCTCGAGAACGACATCCACCACATGATGATCGGGGTGAACGGCACCTCCGGCCGGATCGATCCCGCGGGGAACGTCCGCGACTACGCCGCCGTCTCCCGGAACCGAGTCGCGCGCAACCGCGTCTTCCACAGCGAATACGGCTTCGTCCTCGGCGGCAACGACTGGCTGGTCGAGGACAACGAGGTCGACCGCCTGTTCATGTACGCCCCGGGCCGGGATTTCGACGACTGCGACTACACCCGGTTTTTCGGCCGCGGCTGCGTCCAGCGCCGCAACTACTATCACGGCAGCATCCGGGAGGAGATCAAGACCGCCCATGTCGACTGCCTCCAGACCTTCTGCAACAACGGCGAGATGGCGGCCGACCTGCTCTTCGAGGAGAACGCCTGCTTCGATTTTCATCAGATGTGCATGGTCGAGAGCAAGCCGCACCTCGGCCACGTGCGGAACTGGACCTTCCGCGGCAACATCGCCGCCCCCAACTCCCCCGCCCTGCGCGGCGGCTGGGGACCCGACATCATCCAGACCCCCGACGTCACCATCGAACACTGCACCTTCTCGAGCGTGAACTGGTCCACCATCGGCCTGCGCGGCCGCGAATCGCTGGGCGGGATCATCCGGGACAACCTCCTCTGCGACGCCGAACGTGCCCTCATTGACGGCGACAGCGATTTCACGGCCTCCAAGCCGGTCGTTGAATACAACGTGACATTCCACACCGCCCCCCTGGGCCAGGCCTCGAACCGGAACGGCGGCGACCCGCTGTTTGTGGACGGCCCGCGCCGCAACTTCCGCCTCCGCGCCGGCAGCGCGGCCATCGGCGCCGCCCGGGAGGGCGGCACCGCCGGAGCTCTCGCCTATCCGAATGTCTATTACGTCGATCCCCAACACCCCTCCGCCACCGACGAGCCGGGCTGGGGTTATCCCGCGGTGCCGCTGGCCACGCTGGCCCGCGCCTGCGCGCTGGCCCAGCCCGGGGAGACCATCATCCTGCGCGGCGGGGTTTACCGCGAGGCCCTGCCGCCCGCGCGCGCGGGCGTGACCATCCGCGCCCAGCCGGGGGAGCAGGTCATCCTCTGCCGCTCCGACCGCGTCGAGAGCTGGCGTCGCGAGGCGGACGGCTCCTGGAGCGCGCCGCTGCCGGCCGGTGCCACAGGCCTCCGGCGGGACGGGGCCGCGCAGCCGTGGCCCCCATCCGCCCGCGGCACCGGCCGCCTTCTCCAGCCCGCCGGGGCGGACCCGCGCCTCCACCTCCTTGAAGCCGACGTTCGCGCCACTCCCACCAGCCTCGCGGACCGCAAGGACATCCTCCCGCGCGGCATCACCATCGCCGACACCGGGGCGGGAGCGCCGCCCCGCTGAGCCGAGCGGGCTCCTGAGGGTTCGTTCCGAACGCCTGCGGTATGACGGACGCCTGCCGACCTGGCAGTCGGGGCTACGAGCGCAGGGACGCCCCCGGCCGTAGCGCAGATTTCCAAATCTGCTGTGTCGCAGGTTTCCCAACCTGCGAAATGTCCGAAACCCCCCGGCGTCCGGCAGATCCTTCGCGCTCGCCAAGACCGGCGCTGGCAGCCGTCGCACGGCCTGCCGACTTGGAAGTCGGCGACACAGCAGACTCGGAGGTCTGCGCTACGAGCGCGGGCTTGCGCCCGCCGGTGGCTGGCCACAGGGAGCGGCGCCAGGTCGTAGCGCAGATTTCCAAATCTGCCGTGTCGCAGGTTTCCCAACCTGCAGGCCGTGCGGGGTTTCGACGCGCCCAGCACTTCCGCGGCCCGCCCCGCTTCTGTCCAGTCCAAAATGAGACCTGCCGCGTGTGAACATCTCTTTCTTGCGCCTGCGCTCGCCACACCGTTAGCCTCCACCGATGTCGCACGCCGACTTTGTCCACCTGCACCTGCACACCGAGTATTCCCTGCTCGATGGCGCCTGCCGT
>Ga0182030_10010128_pt1 | contig 19220 bp, 19 predicted proteins | sample 812S3MmetaG_FD_121299 | JGI IMG/M metagenome (GOLD analysis project Ga0182030, IMG submission 121299) | Permafrost microbial communities from Stordalen Mire, Sweden - 812S3M metaG (Illumina Assembly) | ecosystem: Environmental > Terrestrial > Soil > Wetlands > Permafrost | place: Sweden... | reverse complement strand
TTGGCCCGTTGGGCTGTTAACCCAGGGCGTTGCCGGCTCGCCCGCCCTCCAACCCCCGCTAATCCCCTCCGCCTCCTCGCTGGGCTGGCTTGGGACGGGCCTTTGGCCCTTAGATGCGATTGCGCTTCCCCAAGCGCCATTACCCGTTCGGGGCTTACCCAAACAGCTCGTAGCTGAGGACGCTGAGGGTGTAGATGGCGGCGGTCTCAGTGCGGAGGACGATGGGGCCGAGGGTGATGGGGCGGCAGCCATGGCTCTTGGCGAGGGAGATTTCGGCGGGGGTGAAGTCGCCCTCGGGGCCGACTAGGACGAGGACGCTGTTCGGTTTTTTGCCGGCGTTCTCGGCGAGGAGGGTTTTGAGGTGGAGCGCATCGGGCTGGAGGGAGGCGATGAGCATGAGATCGTAGCGGACGGGCTGTGAGAAGAATTCCTTGAGGGTGTGTGGGGGATCGACGCGGGGGAGCCAGTTCTGGCCGCATTGCTTGGCGGCCTCGATGGCTACGGTCTGCCATTTTTGCTGTTTGCGCGCGGCGTCGTCTTCCTCGACCTGGATGACGGTGCGCTCGCTGAGGAGGGGGCAGATGGCGGCGGCGCCGAGCTCGACGGCTTTCTGGACGATGAGGTCCATGTTTTTGCCCTTGGGAACGGCCTGGGCGAGGGTGATGTGGCAGGCGATGGGGGCGGATTTGCCCTGGAGGAGTTTGCGGAAGGTGACGGATTTGCGGGTGATGGCGGCGACCTCGACGGTGGCCTCGGCGCCACGGCCGTTGAAGACGACGGCTTTGTCGCCGGGGTTCATGCGGAGGACGTCAACGGCGTGATGGGTCTCGGCTTCGTCGAGGGTGAGGGAGTCGATGTTCCAGGTCTGGGGGGGGATGTAGAAGCGGTGCATGGGTTTAGTGTGGTGAAACAAAAATAGGTTGCGCAATTTCTGCCGCCCCTGCCGGGGCTTTGCCGCGAAATATGGGTAACACCGGGGGCTTACGCCCCCGGCTAATTTCGGGCAGTCCCTCCGGGACTCGGGAAAAGGGGCGGCGGCGCTGGCTTTATTTAAAACGCCATCATGAGCCGGAAGGGGTTTATTTGAAGAATTCTTTGGCTTTTTCGAAGAAGCTTTTGTGGAGGGGGGTGTTTTCGTCGCCCATGAGCTCAGCGAATTCTTCGAGCTTGCGGCGTTGCTCGGCGTTGAGCTTGGTGGGGACTTCGACGAGGACGCGGACGAGGAGGTCGCCGCGGACGCCGGAGTTGAGGCTGGGCATGCCTTTGCCGCGGAGCTTGAAGAGGGCGCCGCCCTGGGTGCCGGCGGGAATGCGGAGGGCGCCCTCGCCTTCGAGGGTGGGAACGCGGACCTCGCCGCCGATGGCGGCGGTGACGAATTTGACGGGGATCTCGCAGAAGAGGTTGTCTTCTTCGCGCTGGAAGATTTCGTGCTCTTTGACGTGGATGACGACGTAGAGGTCGCCGGGGGGACCGCCGCGGATGCCGGCCTCGCCGTTGCGCGAGGAGCGGAGGCGGGAGCCATCGTCGATGCCGGCGGGGATTTTGAGTTTGATGCGGGAGGTGTTCTCGATGCGGCCTTCGCCGGCGCATTCCTTGCAAGGTTTCTCGACGATCTGGCCTGTGCCGCGGCAGCGCGGGCAGGTCTGGGAGACCTGGAAGAAGCCGCGGGAGGAGATGACCTGGCCGCGTCCGCCGCAGGTGGGGCAACTGGAGGCGCGGGAGCCGGGCTCGGCGCCGCTGCCGGTGCAGTGGGCGCAGGAGTCGAGCTTGGTGATCTCGATTTCCTTCTCGCAACCGATGGCGGCTTCGTCGAGGCGGATCTGGAGATCGTAACGGAGGTCGCTGCCGCGGTGACGGGCTTCGCGGGTGTTGCCTCCGCCAGCGCCGCCGAAGAATTGCTCGAAGATGCCGCCGGCGCCACCGCCACCGCCACCGGCGCCGCCGAAGACTTCGCGGAAGAGGTCGAAGGGATCGTGGAAGCCGCCGGCGCCGGGTCCGGCGTTGCCCTGGGAAAAGGCGGCGTGGCCGAAGCGGTCGTAGGCGGCGCGCTTCTGGTCGTCCATGAGGACGTCGTAGGCTTCGCCGAGCTCCTTGAAGTGCTCTTCGGAATGGGGATCGCCGGGGTTTTTGTCGGGGTGAAATTTTACCGCGAGACGGCGGTACGATTTCTTGATCTCCTTGGACACGGATGTCCGGGTGACTTCAAGAACTTCGTAATAATCGCGTTTGGTCGCGGCCATGGGTGATGGTTATGGAGTAAAGTGAATCAGGAAAGAAGCACAGGGGCGGAAAATTCGAAACTCGAAAATCGAAGCATTTGGTGGGCTAGATTTGATTCAAATAAAAGTTGGCGCGCCCCGTTGGGGCTTGGCCTGTTGCCGGGCGGCGAACCCAGGGCGTTGCCCTGGGCTGGCTTGGCGCGGGCCTTTGGCCCTTAGCGGGTGCCTCGGCACGCTTGGGTTAGGAGGGGTTAGGGGCCTTTGGAGACGATTACGTTGGCGGGGCGGAGGAGGCGGTCCTTGAGCTTGAAGCCTTTGCGGAGCTGGCGGATGACTGTGCCTTCGGGGACTTTCGGGTTGTGCTCCTGTGCGATGGCTTCGTGGAGATTGGGATCGAAGGTCTGGCCGGTGGCGTCGATGGAGGTGACGCCGAACTCCGCGAGGAAGTCGGTCAACTGGCGGGCGACCATGGACATGCCGGCGAGGATGGGGGATTTGGAGTCGGCGCCGGCGGCGGCGAGGCCGAGCTCGAAGTTGTCGATGATGGGGATGAGGCGCTCGAGGAGGGAGGCGTTGGCGTATTTGACGGCGTCGTCCTTTTCGCGGGCGGAGCGCTTGCGGAAGTTGTCAAAATCGGCCTGGCTGCGAAGGGCGAGGTCGCGAAAGCGCTCGAGGTCGGACTGCAATTGGGTAAATGCACCCTCCTCGGTGGATTCGGATTCGGCCGTGGTGGCGGCGTCCGTCGCGGAGTGCGGCTGTGGTTTGTCGGTTTGGGTCTGGATATTTTCGTCGCTCATTTTTTTCGGATTACGATCAAGGTGATGTCATCGTTCTGGGGGTGGCTTCCGATGAAGTCCATGAGGTCTTCTGTCAAGCGCTTGCGGATGCCGGAGGCATTTTCCTGCGCGCTGGCCTGGATGGTCTGGATCATGCGTTTGATGCCATACTCATTGCCTTTGCTGTCGAGGGCCTCGGTGACGCCGTCGGTGTAGAGGATGAGGCAATCGTTGGTTTCCATCTGGAGGGTGAAGTCGCGGGTGACGCGCTCGAATACGTCACCGCTATCGATGCCGAGGGCCATGCCGGGGGGATTAAGCTTCCGGACGGTCTGGGATTTGGCTTCGTAAAGGAGGGGGGCATCGTGGCCGGCGCGGCAAAGGGTGATGTCGTTGCCGGTCTCATCAAGGATAAGGTAGGCCATGGAGATGAACATGTCCTCCTTGATGTCGGGATAAATCTGGCGGTTGACCTGGTTGAGGACGTCGGCGGCGCTGGTCTTGCCGACGGCCTGGCCGCGCAGGACGCTGCGGCACATGGCCATGATGAGGGAGGCGGGGACGCCTTTGCCGGAAACGTCGGCGATGGCGACGCCCCAGCGGTCGGGGGCGACGCGGATGTAGCCGTAGTAGTCGCCGCTCATCTGGCGGGCGGGGAGGTTGATGCCGTCGATATCGTAATTGCGAAGGCTGGGAGCGGCGGAGGGGAGGAGGATGCGCTGGATCTCCTGGGCGACCTGGAGGTCGGAGTCCATGCGCTTTTTCTCGTCGGCCAGGAGGTAGATCATGGCGTTGTAGAGGGCAAAGGCGGACTGCTCGGCGATGGCTTTGAAAGTGGAGAAATCGGTTTCCGTGAAGGGGGAGCTCATGGGGCCATTGGCCACGGCGATGACGCCGAGGTTCTGGCGTGCGAAGACCAGGGGGACGAGCATGGCGGAGTTGGTCTGGAGGGTGGTGTCGCGCAGGGGGTTGAGCCGGGTATCCTGAGGGAGGAGGAGGACGGCGTCCTGATCGCGCCAGACCTTGCCGATGAGGCCTTCGCCGGGCTCGACCGTGTGGAGGCGGAGATAGCTCTGGAGGGCCTGGGGGGTGTTCTCGAGCTGCTGGAGGATGTGCGGGGGCACCTCCATGAGGGGCGGGCAACTGCGGGAGATGAAGCGGGCCACGAGGCCGAGGCCGTCGCGATTGACCGTGTAGAGGGCGCCGCCATGGGCGTCGAGGATGCGGATGGCGCTCTCCACGATGAGGCGGTGGAGATCGTCCGGGCGGAGATCGGTCGAGAATGCCTCGCCGAGGCTGTGGAGGAAATCGAAGAGGCGGGACTCCTCGATCTCAACCTTCTCGCGGGCGCGCTGGGCCTGGAGGAGGCGGCGACGGAGGGATCGGTCACGGAAATAGCAAACCCCGCAACTGCTGAGCAAGAGGAGGAGAAGGAGAAGCGACCATCCCATGTCGCAACAATTACTCTGCGCGATGCAGGTCCTGCTTCAAATACTCAAGGACGTCCTTGAACTTGGTGAGGTTTTCCGGATCGGCTTCGACGAGCGCCTCGTGGGCCTCGATCATCGTCTCGGCCTGGGCGGAACGATCCGCGGGAGGGGCAGGCTGAAGGGCATCGCGATCCGAGGGGACTTCCTTGTCGCCGCAGGCATCCATCGAGAAGAGCTGGTCGAGGCCGAGATTGGTGAGGAGGTCGTGGTTGCGCTCGTTGAGATTGGTGACGTGCAGATTGCCCTGGCCGATCTCGCGAAGGCGGAGGGCAATCATGGCGAGAGTACCCATGAACGTGGAGTCCATGACGGGACAATTACGGAGATCGACGACGAACTCGCGATGGCCGCGGTTGACCATCTCCTTGGCGAACTCCTTAACGCCGGCGCTGTTGAGGAACGAGCCTTTGCCTTCCACTTTGATCCAGACGATCTTGTTGGTAGTGCCGACGAGGATGGAAGTAGGAATGCTCACCTCAAATGTGTCCCTGGGTTCTGGAAAATATACGGAGTCCCTGTTCCGGCTGTCAAACCGCGTGAAAAGAGGCGCAATGGGCGCTTAGAAGCAGGCGGGCAAAGGATTAATCCCAAAGATACGACTGCGTGAGGCCCACAATTTTGCCATCCGCGATCAAAAGCGCACGCCACGCAATGACCCGGCCGTCCTGGAGGTAATCGTCGCCGATGACCTGGAATTTTGTCTCCACCGTACCCTTCGCCTTGTCATACGCGACCTCTTTGGCCTGGACGTAGGAACCGAGGTTGGCCTGGCGATACTCGAATCGGACAGTGACCGGGCCGGGCTGGCGGGTGCGCCAGTAGAAGTCGTAGTAATGGCCGCGAACCTCAAGGCGGTCGATGCCGGTGACGGCGCCGTAATTGATCCGCTGGCGCTCGAAGACGACCATGGGATCGACGGTGGGCTTGTTGAACTTGGGTTCGTTGAGGAACTCCTGGACCTTCCGGAATTGATACCGGTCATCGAGTGCCAGGGGGAGCACGTTTACTTTCTCAAGACGGCTGGCCGGGGGAGAAGGCGCCGCCGTCGCAATAGCCGGCGCCAGGCTCAAAAAAATGAGCGGCAAAGTCGCCACGGCCAAAGTTGTTCTCATGGCGGGAAATTCAAGCGTGTGCGGGGGTGGGTGTCAATGCAAGCGGTTACCGGGAAAGGGGGGAGCGGAGGGGAGGCGCTGGACCAAAGGAAGGGCGCGGTTTAGATTTGGCGTGTTGATTTCCGTTCGGTTCCATCGCGGGGTTGAGCTGCCTGACCAGGGCCTGTGGCTCGATCCTTGGGAGAGCAAGCCGTTCGCTTTTGTTTCGCACGCGCATAGCGATCACATCGGCAAACATTCCGAGACGATACTCTCCGCGCCGACAGCGCGGCTGATGCGGGCGCGCCTGGCGGGGAAGCGGGTCGAGCATGTGATGGAATTCGGGGTGGCGGGGCAGGTGCGGGGAATGCAGGTGACCCTGTTGCCGGCGGGCCATATATTGGGGTCGGCGCAATTTTTCCTGGAAAAAGAGGGGGAGTCGCTGCTGTACACCGGGGACTTCAAACTGCGACCGGGGCTGTCCGCGGAACGGGCCGAATGGCGCCGGGCCGATACGCTCATCATGGAGACGACCTTCGGAGTGCCCAAGTACCAGTTCCCGCCGACCGAGCAGGTCATGGCCGAGATAGTGCGATTTTGCGCGAAAAGCCTCGAAGAAGAGCATACGCCGGTGCTGCTGGGGTACTCCCTCGGCAAGGCGCAGGAAATCCTGTGCGCACTGATGAAGGCTGGAATGACGCCGATGCTGCACGGGTCAGTTTATAAAATGACCGAGATTTACCGGGACCTGCAGCCTGGGTTTCCGTGCGATTACGTCAAATACGAGGCGAATAAAATAGAGGGGAAAGTCCTCATCTGCCCGCCGAGCGCCGGACGAACAGCCATGGTCGCAGGGATCAAGAATCGGCGGACAGCGGTGCTCACAGGCTGGGCCGTCGAGCCCGGGGCGAAATACCGATACCGATGCGACGCGGCGTTTCCGCTCTCCGACCATGCGGACTACGAGGATCTAGTGCGCTACGTCGAGCTCGTGAAGCCCAAGCGCGTGCTGACATTGCACGGGTTTGCCTCCGAGTTCGCGGCGGACCTGCGGCGGCGCGGGGTCGAGGCGTGGGCGCTGACGGGGGAGAACCAACTCGAACTAAAACTCCAGGATGAAAAAAGTTGGAAAAAAGATTGAAAAAGCAGCAAAAGAGACTAATACTACACGCAAATGAGAGTACAAGAGGCACCCCCGGAATGGGAAGGATTGGTCCTTAATATCGTCCGGGGAAGCGACAACCAGGATGCATGCGATCCGGCCAGGCTGATCGCGCTCATACGAGGGGGATTGGCAGTCGCCGAGCTGGATGCGCTGCAGGACACCCTCGACGTGCCTATAGAGAAACTGGCTCCCAAGCTCGGGATATCGAAAGCCACCCTGCACCGGCGGAAGGCCGCCGGGCGGCTCGAGCCCGACGAATCCGACCGGGTCGTGCGATTTGCGCGGCTGATGGGCAAGGCAGTCGAACTCTTTGAGAACGAAGAAGCGGCGCGTGCGTGGCTGGCATCGCCACAGTTTGGGCTCGGGGGCGAAACGCCGCTCGATTACGCCATGACCGAAATGGGGGCGCGGGAAGTAGAAAACCTGCTCGGACGGATCGACCACAGCGTTTACTCGTGATCCTATCGGCCTGGCGGATCGTAAGAGAAAAACACCTTGCCACGGCTTTCTCCGGGGACGGCGCGGCAAAGTTTGGCGGCCGCTGGAACCTGCCGGGCGTCCGAGTCGTGTACACGAGCGGGAGCCAGGCGCTCGCCGCCCTGGAACTGCTCGTTCACCTGAACCCGCCCGTATCCTTCAAATACAAGGCCATCCGGATCGAATTTGACGAGAAACTGACCGAGCGGCTATCCCGGGAAAACCTGCCCGCGGACTGGACCGCGGAACCGCCCTCCCTTTCAACGCAAAGGCTGGGGAGCCGCTGGGCGTCGGCATTTGAGTTCGCGATATTGGCGGTCCCCAGCGCCATTATCGCGGGCGAAAGCAATTATCTCATCAACCCGCTGCATCCGGATTTTGGGCGAATCAAGATCCGTCCGGCGTTGGATTTTGCATTCGACAGGCGGCTGCTTCGAGGGATTGCGGAACCGGCCTAAGCCTTGGCCCAGACAGCGTCGCGGCCGCCGTGGAGACAGCGAATCGAGCCGTCGCGGCGCATCTGGGCGAGCGTGCGATTGATGGTGGCCTGACTGATGCCCGGGCAGGCGCGCTTGACTTCGCCGACGCGGAACTCCAGGGGGAGCCGGCGGACGGTGTCCACGATCATCTCGCGCTTCGCGCCGTGGCGGACGGTGATGGCGCCGACCCGCTTCTCGAACTCCCGGTAGCAGCCGAGCATCATGACCCCGAGGAAATATTCCCACCATGGGACGAGGTTGTGCCGGCCCTCGTGCCAACCCTGGGAAGAGGCGAGGAGCGTGTCATAATAAGAGCGCTTGGTCCGCTCGACCATTTGCTCCAGGCTGATGAAACGACCCACCTCGTACCCGGCTTGATACAACAGCAGAAGCGTGAGGAGGCGGGCGGTACGCCCGTTACCATCCAGGAAAGGATGGATGCAGAGGAAATCGAGGACATAGGCGGGAATGAGGAGGAGAGGCTCGATGGCGCCGGTCGAACGGGCCTCCAGAAAGCGCGTATGTAGTTCCTCCATGGCCGGCGGGGTGTCCAGAGCCGGCAGCGGCTTGAACCGGAGCCGCCTGGAGCCGTCGGGGAGGGCCTCGGTGATTTCATTGTCCGCGTGCTTCCATTCGCCGCCCCGGCCCGTGGAGAAGCGGTAGAGGTCCTCGTGCATCTGGAGAACCAGCGCGGTCGTGAAAGGCATTTGCGGCGTGCCCACCGCATTGACGTGGATATTTTGCAACACGTCGCGGTAGCCAGCGATCTCCTGCTCGGGCCGGTTGCGGGGCATTGAGCGGTGGGCGACGATATCCGCTATGCGGTCATGGGGCGCGAGGACGCCCTCGATGCGGTTCGAAGACTCCGTGCTCTCGATTTGCGCGGCGTGCTGGAGCGCCTTGAGGACCTGGGGGGATTGCTCGATGTAAAGCTGCTGGCGCCCCTTGTATTCGCCAAGCTGGCGGATGGTCTGGAGGAGGCCTTGGGAGAGTGGCTGGCGCTCAATGAGGCCATGCATGAAGGAGCGCATGAGGTGTTAATATGATCATTATTCACGAAATGATCAAGTTAATGTGATCATCCCACGGGCTTTACCGACCTGCAAGGGGTTGGTTTCCAGTTCTGCCTTTGCCGCGCTTGCGCATTGGCAGCGGGGAGGCTACGAAAATTCCCGTGCAAAATATTATGGCCCATGCGCCGGGGCGCGTCGAGCTCCTCGGGAACCACACGGATTACAACGAAGGCCTCGTGCTCTCCGCCGCCATAGACCGGGGGATGACAGTGAGGGGAGGGGTCCGGACCGATGGGCGGGTGAGGCTGACCGACCACGGGCTGGACCAATGCGTGGATGTGCCGGTGGCGGGATTCGGAAAGCAGGAGGGGGAAAAAAGCTGGGCGAATTACCCGCTGGGGGTAGTCCGGATTTTTGAGGACCGGGGTTACGAAATGGGCGCGTTCGAGATGGATATCGTCAGCGATCTGCCGATCGGAGCGGGGCTGTCGAGTTCGGCCGCATTTGAGGTGGCGACGGCCACCTTCTTGAAAAAACTCTTCCGCTGGGAGCTCGAACCGTTGGAATTGGCCAAGCTCTGCCGGCAGGTGGAGAATGAATTTGTGGGCGTGAATTGCGGGCTGCTGGACCAGGTTTCCTCCGTGTTCGGGAAGAAAAACAGCGCGATATTCCTCGATTGCCGGAGAGAGTCCGTGGAGACGGTCGCATTCCCGGAGGGCGTGGCGCTCTTGATAACGCACTCCGGAGTGAAGCACGCGCTGGTGGGTGGCGAGTATAACGAGCGCCGGGATCAATGCTTTAGCGCGGCGAAGAAACTGGGAGCGCCGGCGCTACGGGATGTGACGTCCATGCAACTGGAGGCGGCGCGGGAGAAATTGGTGAATCTGGAGTACCGGCGCGCGGCGCACGTGGTGGGGGAGATCGAGCGGGTCAGCCAGGGAATCGAGTTCTTGCGGACGGCGAATGTCCGGGGATTTGGCGAGCTGATGTTCGCCTCGCACGAGAGCTCGCGGACGAATTTCGAGAACAGCACGGCGGAATTGGACGCGCTGGTGCACATCGCGCGGGAGGAGGAGGGGGTGTACGGGTCGCGGCTGACGGGCGGCGGTTTCGGGGGGGCGACGGTATCGCTGATCGATGCCGGCGAGGCGACGCGAATCGCGAAGATTATCGAGACGAAATACCGCGCGGTGACAGGGATCGAGTGCCGGACGTATCTGTGCGGGATTGATGACGGGGCACGGTAGGGGGGCCGAAGGGCAAAACATGAAGCCCGGTAACAAAAGCGAATCAGCCAATTTTATTAAATCAAGACATCCACCCCAAAGAGCCAACTGACGTATGAAAAAATATTCCACCATTATCCGGGCAGCCGTTTGCCTTCTCCTGCTGGTCAAAGCCCAGAATGCCGGCTGTGTCGAAATGCCGGCGGCGCAGGTTAATCCGTTTGTCGGCACCGATAAGAGTGGCGATACCTACCCGGGCGCGCAGGCGCCGTTTGGCATGGTGCAGTTCAGTCCCGATCTCAAGCAGTACGGGTATTTTTACACGGAGCGGACGATGCACGGGTTCGCCCTTAACTTGATGAGCGGGCCGGGATGCAATGATTGCGGTTCTCCCTTTTTTACCGTTACGACGGGCGACGTGCAGGTGGATTCGGCTCAATACAGCTATACTTATGACCACAATGCGGAATCGGCTTCCCCGGGATATTACCAGGTGCTCATGCAGCCGTTTGGGATCAATGCCGAGTTGACTACGACGACACGGTGCGGCATGGCGCGGTTCACCTTTCCGGCGGGCAAGCAAGCCAATGTCCTGCTGCCGGTCAATTTTGCGAACGTGACGACTTTCGCGTCGAAGGTGACGATGGTGAACAATCAACTGCTCACTGGGCAGGTGACCACCCAGGCATTTTGCGGGGTGAACAAGACTATCGTCATGTACTTTGCCATGATGTTGGACCGGCCCTTTACCACCCACGGCAGTTGGGCCGGGGCGCAAATCTCACAGAATACCGATCATGTGGAACAAACTGGCAAGAATGAGAAGGTAGGTTTTTATGTGAGCTATCCCGCTGCCTCCGAGCCGATGACCCTGACGGCGCGCATAGGGTTGTCCTATGTGGGAGTGGACGGTGCGATGAACAATCTAAAGGTGGAAATGCCGGACGATAAGTTTGACACTTATCGCGCGCAAACCCAATCGGACTGGAATAAAGAGCTTGGCCTCATTGATGTCCAGGGGGGGACGGAACTCCACCGGCGCATCTTTTATACGGCCCTCTATCATACGCTGCTCTTTCCTTCGATCTTCGACGATGCCGACGGCAGATATATCGGCTATGACGATGTGATCCGGCATGTCCCGGATGGGCATCAGCATATCTATGCGAATTACTCCGGCTGGGATATCTACCGCTCGGAGTGGCCGCTGCTTACCTTGATTGAGCCGGGACGCGCGCAGGATATGGCGCAATCCATCGTCGAGATGTACAAACAATTGGGTTATATTGATCGGTGGCCGCAGGCGAACCGGCCCACGGGCATCATGAACGGCGATCCGCTTACCATCTGTCTTGCCAACATCTGGAATGCCGGCCTGAGGAAATTCGATATGACGAAGGCCTATGAAGGGATGATGAAGGCCGCGGTGCCCACGACGACCAATGCGCACCTTGGCCCGTATGAAAAGTTCGAGGATCGAGGCGGAGTCTGGCTGAATGCGGACAGCAATGTATCCACCGCCCTGGAGTACGACCTGTCCTTCGCCGCGCTGGGCCACCTGGCGCTCGCGCTGAACAAGCCTGACGACGCCAATTTTCTTTTCGGGCGCGCCCTGGAATACCGCGCGCTGTACAATCCCGGAACCGGTTTCTTGCAAGCCCGGGATACCCAGGGTAAGTGGCTGGACCCGGATATACATCCCGAGTACTGCGAGGGCAATAAATGGATCTATCGCTGGTTTGTGCCGGAGGACGTTCAGGGATTGGTTGATCTGATGGGCGGCTCATCCGCGTTTGAGAGCAAACTGGATGAATTCTTTGCGCAGAACCATTACGACGCGACAAACGAACCGGACCTTCAGGCGCCCTTCTTATACGATTACATCAATCGGCCCTGGAAAACACAGAAGACCGTCGCGCAAGTCGCCGATATGACCTTCACCGATACACCGGGCGGCGTGGCCAACGGAGGTAATGACGACCTGGGGGAAATGTCGTCCTGGTATGTCCTGTCGCAACTGGGGTTCTATCCCGTTGACCCCGGCATGCCGTATTTCGTGGTCTGCACGCCGCGGTTTCCTCATGTACAGATCCATCTCGGCGCCGATCCGTCGGCAAAGGTTTTCTCCATTAACGCGCCCGAGGCGTCCGCCGAAAATGTCTATATCCAATCCGCAACATTGAATGGAAAGGCGCTTACTAAGCCGTGGTTTGACGAGAAAGCGATTCTCTCCGGAGGAGAGGCGGATTTTTCCGTGGGGCCACAAGCGAATACAGATTGGGCGTCGTACGCCTTCGACCGGCCCTATTCGCTCTCATGCGGCTGGGATTATATTTCGCCGGTTATAGCGTTCACGCCGCTGATCCCTTCCTCCTCGGGGGTCTCTCTTACCTGGCGCTACACCACGGCCAAGCCGGCCGCTGCCTGGAAAGAGCCCGGGTTTGCGGACGCTGAATGGAAGCAGGGGCCGGGGGGATTCGGCACGGAGGATGAAAACGCAAAACCTCACACCGCCTGGGATACCGATGATATCTGGATGCGCACCACCTTCAACGTGGACAAGGCGCCATCCCGCTGGGGCATAAGCGTCTATCACGATCAGGACGTTGAAGTTTATCTAAACGGGGTACCCGCCGCACAAGAGAAGGGGTTCGTACATCAATACCGGTTTTTTCCGGCATCGGGCGCCGTGGAAGCCGCTTTGCATACCGGCCAAAATGTGATTGCCCTCCATGTGCATCACCCGGGAGCGGGCCGTCGTTTTGCCGATGCCGTTCTGCTGGAGGAACGGCCGGCTAAGTAATGGCAATCCTGACCGGGATGGGTATAATTGACCCCTCGACAGGCGGCCTACGAGGTCGCCAATCTGCTCCATGGACCGGCTCGACAAAATTACGGACGCCATCCTCGCCTCTTACGAGAGCGGGGGCGGGATCAATAATATCGACGGGACCAATCTCCCTTCCAAACGGGCCATTGCGTCGATCTGCGAAGATTTGCTTCAACTGCTTTTCCCAGGGTTCCATGACCAGGAGCCGATCCACTCCCACCATTTGCGGCGGGCCACGAGCTACCGGGTGCAAAGCATCGCAGACCGGCTGGATGAGGAGATTTGCAAGAGCCTGCGGCTGGAGCAGCCGGATTGCCCGCAAATGGAGTCGGAGAGCATCCTGTGCCATTTTTTGCGGCAATTGCCGGGAATCCGCGAGCTGCTGAGGACGGACGTGGAGGCGGCGTTCAATGGCGACCCTTCGGCGACCAGCCGGGACGAGGTAATTGTCGCGTACCCCTTCCTGGAGGCGGTGGCGATCCAGCGGATGGCGCATGTGCTTTACGAAAAAAATCTGCCGGTGCTGCCGCGGATCATGACGGAGTGGGCTCATGCGCGGACGGGGACGGACATTCACCCGGGGGCGAAGATCGGGGAGTATTTTTTCATCGATCACTGCACCGGGACCGTGATCGGGGAGACGTGCGAGATTGGGGCCCGGGTGAAGATGTACCAGGGGGTCTCGTTGATCGCGCGGTCGCTGGCGGGCGGGCAGCAGCTAAGGGGGACCAAGCGGCATCCGACCATCGGGGACGACGTGACGATTTACTCGGGGACGACGATCATGGGGGGGGATACGGTCATTGGGGCGGGGAGCACCATAGGGGCGAACGTGTTCCTGACGCATTCCGTGCCGGCGCGGTCGCTTGTGTTTTACGAGGAGAAGCAGTTGAAGATACTGGATAAGGATAAGCGGGCGCCGATGGGGGAAATGGACTGGGTGATTTGAGGGGAATTGCTAATTGCTAAAGTCAGATTGCTAATTGGGGAAACCACCTCGCTTGCGTCGGTCAATTAGCAATTTCACTTTAGCAATTAGCAATTCACCATGATCTACCTGGATTATAATGCGACGACGCCGCTGGCGCCGGAGGCGATGGAGGCGATGCTGCCTTATTTGCGGGAGCATTATGGGAATCCGTCGAGCATCCATGGGGCGGGGCGTGCGGCGCGGGCGGCGATTGATGATGCGCGGGACAGGATGGCGGGGCTGCTGGGAGCGCGTTCGTATGAGGTGATCTTTACCGGAGGGGGGACGGAGTCGGATAACCTGGCGATCCTGGGGCTGGCGCGGGCGCACGGGGAACGGGGGCGGCATTTGATTACGGCGGCAACGGAGCATCACGCGGTGCTGCGGGCGTTTGAACACCTGGAGAGGCATGAGGGGTACCGGGTGACGTATCTGCGGGTGGATGAGGAGGGGAGGATTGATCCGGGGGAACTGCGGGAGGAGATGGGGGCGGAGACGACGCTGGTATCGATCATGACGGCTAACAATGAGACGGGGGTTATGCAGGAGATGCGCGGAATCTCGGCGGTGTGCCGGGATCGCGGGGTGTTGCTGCACACGGATGCGGTGCAATCGTTCGGCAAGGTGGGGCTCGATCTGGAGCTTTTCGATGCGGTGTCGCTGGCGGCTCACAAATTCCACGGTCCGGTGGGGGCGGGGGTGCTGTGGCTGCGGTCCGGGGTGGCGATCCAGAGGATCCAGCACGGGGGCTCGCATGAAAATGAGCGGCGGCCAGGGACGGAAAACGTGGCGGCGATTGTGGGGATGGCGGCAGCGGCGGAGCTGGCGGTAAAGGCGATGGAGGAAGAACATCCGCGCCTCGGGGCGCTGCGGGAGCGGCTGTGGACTGGAGTCCAGGCGGCCTATCCTGAGGCCATGCGCAACGGGCGGCTGGAATGGACTCTGCCCAATACCCTCAACGTCAGCTTTCGCGGCCTGGATGGAGAAGGACTGTTGATCAATCTTGATCTGGAAGGGATTTGCGCCTCGAGCGGCTCGGCGTGCATGGTGGGGTCGATCGTGCCGTCGCATGTGCTGATGGCGATGGGACGCCCGGTGGCGCTGGCGCAGGCAACGGTGCGATTTTCGCTGGGAAAATGGACGACGGAGGAGGAGATTGAGCAGACCATTGCGGCGTTGCCGGGCATTATGGCCCGGCTGCTCGATGATTGACCCCAGTCGATGACCGATCGCCTATCACGTGAACGCCCGTCAGCTTGATTTCATAGCCGCCCTCGAGGGCTTGATCGCGCCTTTCCGGCCGAAGGCGGAACCGGTGGCGCCGAAGCAGGCTCCGCCGACGGTCGCGGAGGGATGGCCCGATCTGGAGGAGACGGCGCGGGCGCTGCTTCGCGGGATTGGCTGCACGACGCTGGCCAGGGAGGTGGAGGTGCGCTGGCATTCGCGGCTGCGGACCACGGCGGGCCAGGCGTATTACGCGAAGTGCCTAGTGAGGATGAATCCCAAGCTGCTGCAATTTGGGATGGAAGAGGTGGATAAGACGTTGCGCCATGAGCTGGCGCATCTGGTGGCGCGGTTTCGCGCGGGGCGGAAGCGCATCGAGCCGCACGGGCCGGAGTGGCGCCGGGCATGCGGGGACCTGGGCCTGGAGGATGAGAAGCGGTGCCACGATCTGCCGCTGCCGCGCTCCCGGCAGCGGGTGCGGCACCGGTATCATTGCCCGAATTGCCGGCGGGATTATGACCGGGTGCGTCCGTTCCGGCGGGCGGTGGCATGCCTGGAATGCTGCCGGGCGCATGCGCAGGGGCGGTATGATGAGCGGTTCCGGCTGGTGAAGGTGAAGTAGCCCCGGCTCAATGGTATGGCGACCAGAAGGGGGCAGGGGCGGCGTCGGAGAGGGCGGTGTAGGCGGCGGCGGGGACCTTTACGACGGTGTCGACGGTGAATGGTCCGTAGGTGTCTCCGAAGATATCGGCGCCGGTGTTGTAGAGGACGGTGCTGGCCTTGATGTAGGCTTTCAGGTCGGTCCAGACGGGGTTTGTGCCGGTGCTCTTGTTGTTCTCGATGGCATACTCGTCGGTTGCGTTGTCGATCACGCGCAGGTCCTCGAGGATGCGAACGGCCTGGGAGCGTTTGCGGGCGCGCAGGAAGTTGGGTACGGCGATGGAGGCGAGCAGGGCGATGATGGCTACGACGATCATGATTTCCACCAGGGTAAAGCCGCGACGATGGGATGTATGGGTAGTGAATTTCATAAAGGATGGATCCGATGAATGATCCCCTTAAGAAGCAGATGCCAATCCCCCATGGCCTGACGGGGACGGTCAAATACTGTAATGGATTGCGCTACGCTGGAAGTGGAACCGATGCGCAGATACGGCGGCAGCCTATGCCGGGTTTTGCTGGACCCACTCAATGGCGCGCCGCTGGAGCTCGTTGCCGTTCCTGAGACCGAGCTTCTCCTTGATGCGGGCGCGATAGGTATCGATGGTGGTTATCCCGAGGTGCAAGGCGGAGGCGATGTCGCGGCCGGTTTCGCCGCGCCCGAGGCGCTGGAAGACGTCCAACTCGCGGTCGGTGAGAACGCTGATGTCGCTGGGATCGGAGGCGGCATTTTTCCCGGCGGCCAGGTGACCGAGCATGCGGCTGGTCATCTGACGGCTGAGGTAAATGTCGCCATTGAGGACTTGCTCGATGGCGGCCATGACCTCCGAGGAAGCCTCGCACTTGGTAATGTAGCCGCGGGCGCCGGCGCGCAGGGCCCGCTCGGCGTAGATGGCCTCGTCATGCATCGAGAGGACGAGGACCGAGAGATCGATGTCGCGGGCCTTGAGGTCCTTCAGGAAATCGAGGCCGTTGGAGCCGCGAAGCGTGATGTCAACGATGGCGATTTGCGGACGGAGAGATTCCACGAGCGCAATGGCGTCGTTGACGTTATCTGTCTCGGCGCAGACGACCATGTCTCCGCGTTTGGAGATGACCGAGGCGAGACGCTCGCGGAACATGGGATGATCTTCCACGAGGAGGACGTTGATGGCGGGCTTGAGGCGGTCAGTGTGCATGGATGGGATGAGGGGCGGATACCGGAACGCGGCAACAGACGAGGGTGCCGCCTTCGGGCAGGGTGCTGACTTCGAAGTTCCCGTTGAGGAGGCCGGCGCGGTAGCGCATGCTACGGAGGCCCATGCCGGTGGCGGGGGGCTCTGTGATGCGAATCCCAATGCCATTGTCCTGGACGGTGAGGTTGGTATTGCCCTCGTCCATGGCAAGGCGAATGGAAACGGTCGTGGCATGGCCGTGGCGGATGGCGTTGGAGGTGGCCTCCTGGGCGATCCTGTAAAGGTGGGTGGCCATCTCGCGGTCGGAGATCGAGACCTCGCCTTCCGATTCGAAGGAGCAATCGATCTCGCGAAGGGAGCGGGTGGTGGCGGCGAGCTCGTCGAGGGCGGCGACGAGGCCGGCCTCGTCCATGTGAACGGGAGCGATGCCGCGGGCGATGTTGCGAGCCTGGACGATGGCGTCCTTTACCAGGCCGTGAAGCTCGGCGGCGGCCCCAGCGAGAGGGGGAAAGTGGTTGAGGAGATCCTCATGGAGGGAACCTGTGAGGCAGGTGATGCCGGCGAGGTACTGGCAGAGGCCGTCGTGCAGATCCGCGCCGATGCGAAGCTGCTCGCGCTCGCTGGCGACGACGATGTCGCGCTCCAGCTCGCGGAGCCGGCGCATGCTGGCGAGCGCCGCCTCCATGCTGTCGCGCCGGCTCTTGATGGCGACGCCGCCGATGGCGACGAAGATGAAGAATACGAGCCGCACGATGGTCTCCCAGATCTGCATCCAACTTGCAAAATAGGGATGTCCATCCTGCCAATCGGCCCACCACCACACGATTGCGCTGAGGAGGACGATGAGGGCCGTGGATTTTTGGTCCAGGAACCAGACGGCAAAGAGAATGGGACCGGCGTAAAACAGGAAGAAGCTGATCTCGTAACCTGTGATGTAATCAAAAAAACCAACGATGAAGACTCCAAGGCAGGCGAAGGCAAGAAGCGAGAGCTTGCTCTGGGAACGGAAGTATTGTGCGAAAGGCATCGAGGCGGCGGAAGGGCGAGAGGGCCGGATCAGGGCCGGCAGCAAACGCGGGACGATCCGCATGGCTAGCGTTAAATGCTATCGCAATTCGGGGCGTGCTGCCACACCTTTTCGCCCGCTACGGCTAGTGCAACGGGCTCGTGCCGTAGGTGCGCGGCCTCGGGAGGGATAAGCGGCGAGGGGGGCGAGGGATGCCGTATCGGGCGGAGAGGCGGGATGGGGGCGGGCCTGGAAGGCTTGGCGGATTTGGGTTTGCGGCCAAACTCGGGCTTGTGCCAGCCGCAGTGCTCGCAGCGCCAGGGGCGCATGAGGCTCCCGATCAAAATGGCCACCCAACTGATGAGCCACAGACCGAGGGTGAGAATCGAGAGGACGAGATGCAGGAGGTGGTTGATCTCAGCCCGAACGAAGAGCTGCTGATGCGCGCACCTTGGGCATTGAGCACGTAGCTTATGCTTTCTCATCTTTCGTTCATGTAAGGGATTTCAAGAATACCGCGAAGAAGCCAAAGTGAAAAGGGCGGGTTGGCTTTCATTGCTTGTAGCGTTTTATGCTACAAGACTGAATAGGAGGGCATGGGCGGCGGGGTGAGGATGGAAATCATTACCGACGCCCGTCACGGGTTGCGCGCTGATGAGTGGACTCCTCTGGAGGTGGAGTTCGGCTGAAGAGGCCGATCGGAAGATTGGCGCTCCCGGGATTGGCGGTCGGGGGGGTGGCGGGTCTTGAGAAGGGAGGCGGGAGGAATTTTTGGGCTGTGCAAGGCGCGCTTGGGGCTCCTAGCATCTGGGGACTGTGCCGAATCGAGACGAAATTGCGGATACGCTGGAGGAGATCGGGTTGCTGCTGGAGCTGAAGGGGGAGAATGCGTTCAAGACGCGGGCTTATGGGAATGCGGCGCGGGCGGTGGAGACGTACGCGGGGAATATCGAGACGATGGCGCGGGAGGGGCGGCTGGCGGAGATTCCGGGGATAGGGGAGGCGATTGCGGGGAAGATTGCGGAGCTGGTGGAGACGGGGCGGCTGGAGTTTTATGAGAAGCTGAGGGGGGAGTTTCCGGCTACGCTGTTCGATCTGTTTGAGTTGCAGGGGGTGGGGGCGAAGAAGGTGAAGGCGCTGTATGAGCAACTGGGGGTGACGAGCATCCCGGAGCTGGTGGTGGCTTGCAATAGCGGGCGGGTGGCGGGGCTGGCGGGGTTTGGGGAGAAGACGGCGGCGAAGATGCTGGCGGCGATCGAGGCGCGGGGACGGTATGCGGATAGTTACCGGCTGGGGACGGTGGCGCCGCTGGCGGAGGAGCTGCTGGAGCATTTGCGGACGCACGCGGAGGTGACGCAGGCGTGCATCGCGGGGAGTTACCGGAGGCGGAAGGAGGTGGTGCATGACCTGGATTTCATT
>Ga0182030_10010127_pt1 | contig 19225 bp, 14 predicted proteins | sample 812S3MmetaG_FD_121299 | JGI IMG/M metagenome (GOLD analysis project Ga0182030, IMG submission 121299) | Permafrost microbial communities from Stordalen Mire, Sweden - 812S3M metaG (Illumina Assembly) | ecosystem: Environmental > Terrestrial > Soil > Wetlands > Permafrost | place: Sweden... | reverse complement strand
GGTGAGGTCCCTTCTGTGTGTGGTGAAGCGGGGGCGTAGTCGAGATCGTGGTCGAGTTCGGCCAACTTGGCGATGCGTTGTTCATGGCGGCCAATTTTGGGAGTGGCTGAGAGGAAGGCCGTGAGGGCATCGACGGCGACGGCCGTGCCGACCACCCGACTGCCCAGGCAGATGACGTTGGCATGGTTGTGTTCCCGGGCCAGCGTTGCCGTGGTGACGTCGTGAATCACGGCCGCCCGAATGCCGGGGACTTTGTTGGCGGCCATGGATATGCCGATTCCGGTCCCACAGGTACAGACGCCCAAGTCGGCCTGGCCTGACACAACGGCTCGACCGACGGCGGCACCAAAGTCCGGGTAGTCGACCGACGTCTCACCGTTCGAAGTTCCCAGGTCATCGACCTGATGGCCCCGCTCGGTCAGCTCGCCCTTGAGGATCTCTTTGAGGGCGTACCCCGCATGATCCGAACCCACAACGACGCGCATTGGCGGCAAGTCTACTGAGGGCGGAGCGGCCCCTTGAGGCTTGAGCCGGTACAGTCCTGCCTCCGTGGCCCTCGATCCTCGTACCCCCGTTGTGGTCGGCGTAGGGCAGATCACCGTCCGACCCGATTCCGACGTCGATCCGGCCGAACGGCCCGAGCCGCTGGACCTCATGGTCAGCGCACTGCGGCGGGCGGCCGAGGACTGCACCGGTGCTGCCGAAGATGGTGCGGCGGGCCCGGGCAATGTCTTGATTCGTCGGGCCGACAGCATCCGGGTTGTGGCTCCCTTGGGCTGGCGCTCCATCAACCCCGCCCTGTTGGTGGCTAAACGATTGGGCTTCGTCGAAGGTGGGTGGCCGCCGGCCGAGCTCATGCTGTCGGCCATTGGCGGCAACACGCCGCAAGCGATGATGCACGACGCGTGCCGGTCCATCACCCGGGGCGATCTCTCTGTTGTCTTAGTAACCGGGGCGGAGGCGTTCTATACCCGTGGGCGATCTCGGCGCGATCCGAGCATGCCGCCGGTGGCCTGGGCCAGCCAAAGCGCCGAGGACACTCCCGAGCCCACGCCGTTTGGGGCAGATCGTCCGGGCGCTACTGATCTGGAAATGTCACGGGGCATCATTCTGCCCATTCACGCCTACCCGTTGATCGAGAACGCGCGGCGTGGTGTCGAAGGGTGGACCTTGGCCGAACATGCGGCCCGCATCGGGGCGCTCTGGTCGCGATTCTCGGAGGTGGCGGCTGACAATCCGTATGCGTGGAGTCGCCAAGCTCGCACCGCCGAAGAAGTCATCACGCCGACCGCTGACAACCGGATGATCTCGTTCCCCTACCCGAAACTGTGCACGGCCAACATGACGGTCGATCAGGGAGCGGGCTACATCGTGTGCTCGGTGGAGGCGGCCCGAGCCGCCGGTGTCCCCGAGGACAGGTGGGTGTTTCCCCTTTCCGGTGCGGACGCCAACGATCACTGGTTCTTGTCGCATCGACCCGAACTGCATCGCTCGCCGGCGATCCGGCTGGCGGGACAGGCCGCGTTGGAGTTGGCCGGATTAGGGATTGATGACATCGGACCAATTGATCTCTATTCGTGCTTCCCGGCCGTCGTGCAAATGGCAGCGATGGAGTTGGGCCTACCGATCAATGACCCGGCTCGACCGCTGACGCTGACCGGTGGGCTCACCTTCGGCGGCGGACCAGGGAACAACTACACGTCGCACGGGATCGCCCAGATGGTGGGCGCTTTGCGAACGGCGGATTCGGGCACCGTCGGGATGGTCACCGGTCTGGGCTGGTACGCCACCAAGCATTCGATCGGGTTGTACTCGTCGCGTCCGCCCACCGGCGGCATCGAATTCGCTTGGCGTGATGTGCAGAGTGCGGTCAACGCGCTCCCACAATGCCAAGTCGACTCGTCGGCCACTGGTCCGGTGCGGGTCGAGACGTACACGGTGACCTTCGATCGGGATGGCATTCCTGAACGAGGCATTGTGGCCTGCCGCACGTCGGAGGATCACCGAGCGTGGGGAAATATCGATGAGGCCGACACGTTGGCCTCTCTCTGTGTGGAGGAAGGCATTGGGAGAGTTGGGGAACTGGGTGAAGGCGGGGCGCTGACGCTTTCTTGATGGGGTGAAGTGGGCGGCCCGAATTGGCTGGCGAGGGCTCCGCCTTCCGATCGCTCTCTCTGAAACTATTTCGCCCGGGTGAAGTAGTTTCAGAAAAACGTATGGCCGTGTCGAAACCGTGCAGGCTTTCCCTCAGCGCCACTGCCGTGAGCTCGACCTTGGCCACCACTTGCGTCGGACATTCATCAACAACGCGCCTTCGATGTATGGCGCTGCCGTAGGCGTCACTGCCAGAATTCGGCGAGCCGTTCGGCGAGGACGCGTCCTTGGTCGTAACCGGCTCGAGCGGCCGGTGGACGCGTCGACGGATCCATCATGTTGAGGCCAAATGCGTCGCGGGAGTAGCTATCTGGGAAGACAGTTTCGACTCTGCTGCCGCCAGCGCGCAGTTCGTCGATCTGCGCGCCAAGTTGCATGCTCCACTCCACCGGGTGCCGTGACCGACCACCGAATGGTGACAGCACCAGTACCCGTCCGTATCCGGCCGCCAAATCGGCATTTTCATTGCGCCGGTAGCCGCCGTCGATGTATCGCCGGTCGCCGATGCGGTGGGGAGGGACACCGAAGCCATTGGCACAGCTGGCCGCCACGGCGTCCACCAGGTCGATTCCGCTGTCACGGTCGAACACGACCGGTTCCCCAGTGTGGGCGTCGACCGCCACGATGAATAGCGGTCGTTGCGGCCATTGGTGACTGGGCAACCGAGCGGCGACTGTGGCGCGCCACTGAGCCTGACCAGAGCTGCCCGACGCCGCATCCATCTTGAGCGCCGCTGCACCCATTCGGCGTCGCATGTCCGCTGCATTCTCAGCGGAGTCGATGATGTCGCTGGTTATCTCCATATGGTTCGTCACCGGTGCATTCGGACCGCTGCCGCGGTCGAATCCGACCGGGCTAGGACGTGACCGCTTTGGGGCGGCAAGGATGCCGGCCAGCAGTTCGGTTGGTTGGGTTCCACTCGTGATTTGGGCCGCGGCCGTGGATCCGGCCGACGTCCCGATGATCAAATCGGCTTCAGTCACATCCAGTCCGGCATCAAATAAGCCGGCGATGATGCCGATTTCCCAGGCATTGCCAGCCGATCCACCGCCATGGAGGACTAACGCTCGCTGGCCCGAGGGGGACATCGTTGAGGTGAAGTACTGAGTTGAGGCAGGTGTTGTGTGCAAGGGAGTCGCCTTTCGCGAATTGCGGGTCGGGCGCTCCCATTGGCGACTACGTCAGTCGCACCATTTTGAATTGCCGGGGAGCACCCACTGTCGATACTGCGTTCATTGGGCTCACCTCCTGCCGATGGATTGGGGTCGCAAAAACGGTAGCACCGTGTTGGCTCATGAACCGGCCTCTCCCTTCGGACACAGTTTCTTGAGAAGCGTCAATTACTTGAATACTGCGCGATCAGATATTCAGTCCTTGACGCTTCTGAGAAGGGAAGTACCAGAGGAGAGGTCATGCCGCTCACCTTCGCCCCATCATTCAGCTCGACCGACCCCACCGTTTGCGCCGAGCGTTCATCAGCAACGCTCCCTCAATGAACGTCTCCGACAACGCGCCTTCATACAGAACAACTGGTGGGGTGGGCCGGCAGTCAAGCACGCTCGGTCCGGGACCAGCCAGCGTGCCGCCGTCAACAATGCATTCCACCTCCGTACTGCTGAATTGCGACTGCAGATCCTGCACGTCACGCACTGCTTGGCCGTCAGCACCATTGGCCGCGGCCATGACCAGCGGACCGCTGTGCTGGCACAGCTTGCGTACTGAGCGACGAGTCGGCATGGTGATCCGAATTGGTACAGCCGCTTCCCCCACCACCATGACCAGTGGCCCGGGCCAGAACCGGATAGCGAGGCGACGTATCTCGTCGGTCCAATCCCCGGTCAACACGGCCGCCTGGTCCATCCGTCCGATGGCGAAATACGGCACCACGTCAGCGGCAACCAAGGCCATGAGCGCAGCCACGCCACTCCCCCCGTGGCGAGCCGCTAGCTGGTAGCCACCGACTCCGGGCAGAGCGACCACACGGCCTTCGTCGAGGGCTTGGTGGAGCGCGGCATCTCGAATGCCGACCACGACTGGCTGGCTCATCTGACTTGGCCCACCAGGGAGCGCGGTCGATCGGCCAAGTCGGGGACCACATGGACATCGCTATATCCAATGGAGATAGCCAATGCCACTGCCGCCTCGGCCTGATGGGGAGCCAGTTCAATCACTACAACGCCCGGTCGCCCAAGCCACGCCAACGACTGGCGCAACACCGTCTCGACATCACCCAGTCCAGGAGTCCCATCGGTTGCCGCTTCCGAGATTAACGCGCCGACCGGTTCGCAATGCACCTCGGGCGACAGTGCCGTCCACTCGTCGGCAGCCACGTAAGGCGGGTTGGACACCACCAGCGTGACGGTACCTCGCAGGTGGGTCGGCAGCGCCGTCAACCAAGACCCTTCGATGAACGAGACGGGCACCGTGTGCCCCTGGTGGACTTGGCTCACTCGGTCCAGGTTGGCCGCCGCCACCTCCAACGCATCGGCACTACAGTCCACCGCCCAAATTTGACCAGTTGGCTTCGCGTGAGGGGACGACAATTCGGTGGCGAATGAAAGGGCAATGGCACCAGAGCCTGTGCCGGCATCGACGATGATCGGATCAAGTTGGTTGAGCAGCCTGAGCTGTTCGAGCGCCACCTCGACGACTTGCTCGGTCTCGGGCCGCGGGATGAGCACTCGTGGATCGACCAACAGGTCGAGCGAGCGAAAGGCCCAATGACCGAGCACATACTGCAAGGGTTCGCCGCTGCTTCGCCGCTCCGCCAGAGCACAGACAGTGTCGACGTCGTCCGCGCTGACGTCCACCCCACCCGAGCCCAGCCAGGGCGCCGGACCCAGCACGTCCTCGACGATGAAGCGCGCTTCGTGCGGAGCTCCCAACATGACGGCGAGCTCGGAGAGCAGCTCGCCTCGTGTCATGGAGTGTCGTCTTCTTCTTCGCCAGCCAATTGGCGACCGCGCTTGTCGGCCATGAGGGCGTCGGTCAACTCAATGAGGTCGCCAGCCAGCACCTGGTCCAGCTTGTAGAGGGTGAGGTTGATCCGGTGATCGGTGACCCGGTTCTCTTTGTAGTTGTAGGTCCGGATCTTGTCGACCCGGCCTCCGGCACCGACCTGGCCCTTCCGTTGCGCCGACATTTCGGCAGCCAGGCGATCCTGCTCGGCCTTGAGCAGTCGGGCCCGCAAGACCACCATGGCCTTGGCCCGGTTTTGGATCTGGCTCTTCTCGTCCTGCATGGCCACCACGGTGCCGGTCGGAAGGTGGGTGATGCGGACAGCTGAGTCGGTCGTATTGACCGATTGCCCTCCAGGACCGGTGGAACGGTAGACGTCGACTTTGAGGTCGCCGGGGTCGATGGCGATCTCCACCTCTTCCGCCTCGGGCAGCACGGTGACGGTCGCCGTCGACGTGTGGATCCGCCCCTTGGCCTCGGTCACCGGGACTCGTTGGACGCGATGTGTGCCGGCTTCGTGCTCGAGTCGGATGTAGGCCTCTTTTCCCTTCACCATGAAGACGGCCTCGTTAATCCCATCCCGATCGGACGAGTCTTCCGAAAGAATCTCGACCTTCCACTTTTCTAAAGCGGCGAAACGGAGATACATGTCGTAGAGCACTCGTGCGAAGAGGTTGGCTTCATCCCCTCCCACGGCGCCCCGGATTTCCAAGATCACGTTGCGTCCGACGTTGGGATCCTTGGGGAGCAGCAGTGACTGAATGCGCTCTTCGAGTTCCGCCACCGAGGCTTCGGCTTGCTCGACTTCGAGACGCATGACTTCTCGATCGTCGCCCGAGGTCTCGGTCATCATTTCGCGCGCCACCACGACGTCGGCCCGTGAACTCGTCAGTTCATGCCAGGCCCGGACGATCTCGCCCAATTCCTTGTGGCGCCGCGAAAGGTCACGTACCCGGTCAGAATCGGTCAGCGTGACGGGGTCAGCCAGGTCCGCCTCGACGGCATCGAACTCCGCTTCGAGCGCGGCCATCCGGTCGTCAATCATGGGAGCAGGCTACGAAATGACGGATGACCGGGCTGGGAACAGCCGGTCGCGTCGATACTTGTCTTAGTCCTGGGCCGCTGCGGCTGGCTCGGTCTCGGTCGCCACCGGCGCCTTTGCCTTGCCCTTGCGCTCGCCGTAGCGACGCTGGAAACGCTCAACCCGACCACCGGAGTCGACCAGCTTCTGCTTACCGGTGAAGAAGGGGTGGCACTCATTGCAGAGTTCGACGTGGAGATCGGCCTTGGTCGAGTGCGTCACGTAGGTGTTTCCGCACGAGCACCGCACGGTGGCTTCTACGTATTCGGGGTGGATGTCGGGCTTCATGATGTCTCCTGCGTCGTTTCGGTCGGTCCAGTGTAGGGGTTGGCGGGGCACTTCCGTCCCGCCCCTGTCCTAGGTGGCCGGTCCTTTGGCGATTTCTGCGAGAAATTCGTCGTTACTGCTGGTGGTGCGGATCTTGTCCATCAGCAACTCGAGGCCAGCCGCTTCTTTTCCATCATTGGCCAGGGCGTTGAGCACCCGGCGCAATTTCCAGACCTGAGCGAGTTGTCCCCGCTCAAACAGAAGCTCTTCGTGACGAGTTGAGCTGGCGTTGACGTCGATGGCTGGGTAGAGGCGGCGCTCTGAAAGCCGGCGATCGAGGCGGAGCTCCATGTTGCCGGTGCCCTTGAACTCCTCGAAAATGACCTCATCCATTTTGGATCCGGTCTCGACCAGCGCCGAAGCCAGGATGGTCAGTGAGCCGCCCTCTTCAATGTTGCGAGCGGCGCCAAAGAACTTCTTGGGTGGATAGAGCGCTCCGGAGTCGACACCACCGGACATGATCCGCCCGGTGGCCGGAGCGGCCAGGTTGTAGGCCCGGGCCAAACGGGTGATGCCGTCGAGAATGATGACCACGTCACGGCCAACCTCGACCAGTCGCTTGGCTCGCTCCAATGTGAGCTCGGCCACCTGGGTGTGCTCGTCGGCGGGACGGTCGAAGGTGGAGGCAATCACTTCACCCCGCACCGAGCGCTTCATGTCGGTCACTTCTTCTGGCCGTTCGTCGACCAAGAGGACCATGAGGTGCACATCGGGGTTGTTGGCCTCAATGGAGTGGGCGATCTGCTTCATCACCGTGGTCTTCCCCGCCTTGGGCGGCGACACAATCAGACCGCGCTGGCCCTTGCCGATGGGAGAGAGCAGGTCGACGATGCGGGCGGTCAAGTTGTCTTTGTCGCCGTGATCGTCCATTTCAAGGTGCAAACGAGAATCAGGAAAGAGCGGGGTGAGATCTTCGAAGCGAGGACGGTTACGAGCTTCTTCGGGATCGAGACCCGAGACGGTGTCGATGCGCAACAACGCCGGGTACTTCTCGTTGTTGGAAGCGGGACGGCAGGCACCTTCGATGTAGTCGCCCTTGCGCAAGGCAAAGCGACGAGCCTGGCTGATGGAGATGTAGACGTCCTTCGAGGAAGGCAGGTAGCCGTCGCAGCGAAGAAAGCCGTATCCCTCGTCGCGCAGATCGAGCATGCCCTTTACCTCGACGAGCTCACCTGAATAGGGCTGCTCTTGGCCGCCGCCGCCTTGGAGCTCTCCACCAGGACCGCGCTCGCGACCGCGGCGTCGGCGGCTGCGCCGGTTGCCAACGTCGCCGCCGTCTCCCTGCGACTGATTGTTCTGGTTGTTGTTTTGATTGTTGTTGTTATTGCGATTGTTCTGATTGTTCTGGTTATTGCGATTGTTTTGGCCTTGGCCGGGTCGGTTGTTGCGACCTTGGCCTTGACCGGAGCTCTGCCCCTGAGGCGAGCCTTGGCCATTCTGGGCCGAACTGCCATTGTCGCTGCCGTCGGACAGTTCAGGTGGCTCGACGAAGACCGCCGGGCCGGTGTCAGTGGCCGTCGTGGTCTCAGGCGTACTGGCTGAAGAGCCACCATCGCCATTGTCGGACGGCGCAACGTCAGCTTCGACGCTCACCTCAACTTCGGCTTTTTCCGCTGCGACGGCGGCCTTGGTGCGTCGGGGTTTGGGGGTGGCGCTGGCGCCGTTTCCGTGGCCATTGCTGGCGTCGCCGTTGCCGGTCACGCCGGTGGCATCGAGAATTTGGTCAATGATGTCGGCCTTCTTCGTCCTGGTTGTCGTCTTGAGCGACATGGCCTGGGCGATCGCATTGAGCTCATCGCGCTCTTTGCTTTCAAGTACCGATCGTTCGAGCTGCTGTTCCGCAGTCATCGGGCTCCTCTTCCGTAGAGGGTTATTGCCGGCTCGGGATATCCGCGCGTGGCGAGGGTAAATAGGGAGGAGAAAGGTTTCGTTCAAGAACCCCTTCCCCGATCACCTCTGCGAAAAGCACTCCGGGACCAGTTGATACCCGCGGAGAGCGCTTCGAAGCGCAGTGGGGATGTACCTACATTAGCGGCCGCTCAGCCCAATTGCCAACATCGGGCATATCACCAGGGAAAACAACCCGTATTGAGACCGCCGACCTCACAGCGCGAGTTCGGCCAAGATCGTCTTGAGATTGATGTCAATCACGGTTGGGACCGTAATTTGGCTGATAGCCAAGTCAGGGTCTTTGAGACCGTGGCCGGTTAAGACACACACCACCTTGGATCCCTCGGGCACACCGGTCTTCATCAGTCCGGCGACCGAGGCCGCCGAGGCCGCCTCACAGAACACGGACTCTTGCTGAGCCAAGAATGTGTAGGCGGCCAAGATCTCATCATCGGTTACCGCGGTGATGGACCCACCCGACTCGCTGGCCGCGGATGAGGCGGTGTACCAACTGGCCGGATTCCCAATGCGAATGGCGGTGGCGATGGTCTCGGGCTTTTCCACCACGTGACCGAGCACAATCGGTGCCGCGCCGGCGGCTTGGAACCCGAGCATGCGCGGCAACTTGGTGGAGCGTCCGGCTTCCTTGTACTTCAAGTAACCCTTCCAATAGGCCGAGATGTTGCCGGCGTTGCCGACCGGGATGCAGTGCACATCGGGCGCATCGCCAAGTACATCGACGATCTCAAACGCACCGGTCATCTGCCCTTCGATACGGTGCGGGTTGACCGAGTTGACCACCGTGATCGGCGCATGGTCCGGCAATTCGCGGACAATCGAGAGGGCTTCGTCGAAGTTGCCGCGCACCTGCAACACGCGGGCGCCGTGCACCAAGGCCTGGGCTAACTTGCCGAGCGCGATGTGCCCGTCGGGAATCAGCACGGCGCAGGCCAAACCGGCCCGGGCGGCGTAGGCGGCCGCTGATGCCGAGGTGTTCCCGGTCGACGCGCAGACGACAGCCTTGGCCCCTTCTTCAACTGCCTTGGAGATGGCCATGGTCATGCCCCGGTCCTTGAACGAACCGGTGGGATTGGCCCCTTCGACTTTCAGCCACACCTCGGCGCCCATGCGTTCCGATAGTCGCACTGCCGGCACCAATGGAGTGCCGCCTTCGAGCAGAGTGACCACCGGCGAGTCATCGGTCAGCGGCAAGAACTCGCGGTACTCCTCCATTACGCCGCGCCAGCCCGGTGCCATGTTCAGATCCCTTCTTCGTCTTCGCCGATGACGCGCAACACGCCGCTGACTCGATCAACCGCCTGCAGCAATCGCAACTCATCGATGGTGGCCAACAGGTCGCCTTCTCGGGCGACGTGGGTGAGAAAGATCAGCCGGGCTTCGTCGGCCAAGCCAACTTGTTCCATGGCCCGGATGGACACATCGTGGGTGCCGAACACACTGGCCACGGCGGCCAGGACTCCGGGGCGGTCGGCCACATCCATACTGAGATAAAAGGCCGATCGCAATTCGGCCTGCGGACGCACGGTGGCGCTGGAACGCTTGGGCGCCGGACCAGGGGCGCCTGCCCGCAAGTGTCGAGCGGCGTCGATCACGTCACCAAGTACGGCACTGGCTGTCGGCGCACCGCCGGCACCGCGGCCGTAGAGCATGAGTTCGCCGCTGACTGCGCCTTCGACGAACACGGCGTTGAACTCACCACGCACCGAGGCCAATGGATGGGTGCGCGGCACCATGGCCGGGTGCACCCGGACTGAGATTTCCGGGCCACCGTCGACCAGTTCGGCCACGGCGAGCAGCTTGACCGAGTACCCCAAGCGATTGGCGTAGGACACATCGGCCGCACTGATGGCCGTGATCCCTTCTCGGTGCACATCGCCGTCCACCACATCACTCCCGAACGCCAACGCGGCGAGGATGGCGGCTTTGGCGGCTGCATCATGACCTTCAACGTCGGCGGCCGGGTCTCGCTCCGCCAACCCAAGTTCCTGGGCTTCAGCCAAGGCATCGGCGTACTGGCACCCGTCGTCTTCCATGCGGGTGAGGATGAAGTTCGTTGTGCCGTTGACGATGCCCATCACCCGCACGATCTGTTCACCGGCCAGTGACTCTCGCAGCGGACGGATGACGGGGATGGCGCCACCGACCGCCGCCTCATAAAGCAGATCGACGTTGTGGGCGGCCGCCACGTCGGCTAGCTCGGCTCCAGCCACGGCCAGGAGTGCCTTATTGCCCGAGACGACCGGCTTGCCGGCTTGCAATGCGGCCTCGACTAACTCGTGGGCCGGGTGAATTCCTCCGATCAGCTCCACCACAATGTCGACATTGGGACGCACCACCAGCGCTGCCGCATCGGTGGTGAACAGATCGGGCGGAATGACGGCTGGGCGTGGCCGAGTGGCGTCGGCCACGGCAATTCCTGCCAATTCGAGGTGGATACCCGTCCGGGCCGCAATGTCGTCGCCATGCGTCACCAACTGTTCGGCTAGTGCTCCCCCCACGTTGCCGCAGCCCAGAAGGGCGACGCGCACGGTCGAAGAGGCCGAACTGGACGCGTCAGCGCCGGAGCTGCCGGTGCTGGTCATGGGACAACGGTACCTGAGGGTTGATGGTGCATTGTGGGTTCAGGTATCGAGCCGGGAGAGATCGTCGAAGGTCTCGCGTCGTACGACGACTCGAGCACTGCCATCCGCCACAAAGACGACCGCAGGCCGGGGCACCTTGTTGTAATTAGAGGCCATGGAGTAGCCGTAGGCGCCGGTCACCGGAGTAGCCACGACGTCACCCACCTTGAGGTCCTCGGGCACGAAGGCATCGGGCACAATCAGGTCGCCGCTTTCGCAGTGCTTCCCGACCAGTCGGATGGCCCGGGTTCGGGGAGCGTCGACGGCCCGGGGTAAGAAGGCCTCGTAGCCACTGCCATAGAGCACCGGTCGTGGATTGTCACTCATGCCACCATCGACGCTCACATACGTCCGGATCCCCGGCAGGTGCTTTACGGTGCCGACGGTGTAGAGGGTGATGCCCGCCGCGGCGACGATGGATCGACCAGGCTCGGCCGAAATGCGAGTGGCAGGATCGACTCCGGCGCGGAGGCAGGCCTGGCGGGTCACCTCGGCCCACTCGGCCTGGGTTGGTGCGGACTCGCCGTTGACGTAGGGCACGCCGAGTCCGCCCCCAACTACCAGTTCCGGCAGTTCGAGCGGGGCGAAAAAGGCTCCGAGAACTTCGGCCGCCTGTTCGAACGAAGAGGCGTCGAACACTTGACTGCCGATGTGCGCGTGCACGCCGACGAGTTCGACGGCCGGGAGCAATTCCAGCGCGGCGACTGCTTCGGCGGCCGCACCGGAAGCGACCGAGAATCCGAACTTGGTGTCTTCTTGTCCCGTGCGGACGAACTCGTGGGTGTGGGCCTCGACGCCTGGCGTGACACGGACCAGGACCTGGGGACGATCGGGTCGCTGAGCCGGACCGTTGAGCAACTGGCCCAAGCGGGCGATCTCGTCGAATGAGTCGACCACTATGCGGCCGACGCCGGCCATGAGCGCGGCCTCGAGTTCGGCGACCGACTTGTTATTGCCGTGGAGCACCAGCCGGTCGGCCGGGACGCCAGCCGAGAGGGCGGTGTGGAGTTCGCCTCCTGAGGCAATATCGAGCTGCATGCCCTCTTCGTAAGCCAGCCGGGCCATGGCGCGGCACAGGAATGCCTTGGTGGCGTAGGCCACTCCATCTCCCCAGGCAGCGACTGCCTCCCGGCAGGCCCGCCGGAGGTGGTACTCGTCGTAGATAAACAGTGGGGTGCCGAACTCGGCGGCCAAATCAAGCAGGTCGATCTCGCCCACCCGAAGATGTCCGGCATCGTCGACGTCGGCCGTCCTGGGCAGTAGAGCGCGCTCCACTGGTGCCGTGGACAAGGCGTCGGCATCGGTAGGCATGGGAATGCAGGATACGGCAGGTCCCGTGGGGGCCGGGACTAGGGGCTGACCTCGCCGACTACGATCGTCCCCTGCTCTTGCCCCCGTAGCTCAGCGGATAGAGCACCGGCCTCCGGAGCCGGTGGCGCAGGTTCGAGTCCTGCCGGGGGCGCCAAATTTTTAATCTTCCAGAGTTCCTGGGTCTTCCGGTTCTCCAGAGGACATTCGCAGCTTCAGATTGAGGCGGCGTCATCGCTTCCGGAGGCGTTGAACCTCAGGACCTGTCCCCATGCGCTCGGGTTAATTGGGTATAGGTGATGAAGAAGTTCGATCTGAAAGGGGTTGTATCGATGCCAGAAGCCACAGTGCCACCGACCACCACTGACGCGGGAATCGGAGTTCCGAGTGACGAACACTCGCTCACCGTGGGCCAAGACGGCCCGATTTTGCTCCAGGACCACTATCTGATTGAACAAATGGCGAACTTCAACCGAGAACGCATCGCCGAGCGCCAACCTCATGCCAAAGGAGGCGGCGCTTTCGGCCATTTCGAAGTGCTGGCCGACGTCAGTTCGTTCACCAAGGCGGCCGTTTTCCAACCAGGCACGAAGACTGACACCCTGATCCGGTTCTCGACCGTGGCGGGTGAGCGGGGTAGTCCCGACACGTGGCGGGATCCTCGTGGCTTCTCACTGAAGTTCTATACATCCGAGGGCAACTACGACATGGTCGGCAACAACACCCCAGTCTTCTTTCTGCGCGACCCGATGAAGTTCCAGCACTTCATCCGCTCCCAGAAGCGCCGGGCAGACTCGGATCTTCGCGATCACGACATGCAGTGGGACTTTTGGACGCTTTCCCCAGAATCGGCCCACCAGGTCACCATCCTCATGGGGGACAGGGGCATCCCCAAGACCTGGCGCCACATGAACGGCTACTCAAGCCACACCTATATGTGGGTCAATGCCCAGGGAGAGCGTTTCTGGGTCAAGTACCACTTCAAGACCGACCAGGGAATTGAGTTCCTGACGCAAGCTGATGCTGACCGCATAGCTGGCGTGGACGGCGACTACCACCGCCGGGATCTTTTCGGAGCCATCGAGCGCGGTGAATACCCGACCTGGACGTTGAAGGTCCAAGTCATGCCTTTCGAGGAAGCCCGGAACTACCGGTTCAATCCCTTCGACCTGACCAAGATTTGGCCCCACAAGGACTACCCGCTTCACGAGGTCGGGCGGCTCACGTTGAATCGCAATCCGACTGATTTTCACACCGAGATTGAGCAAGCCGCATTCGAGCCCAACAATCTCGTGCCCGGAATCGGCGTCAGCCCCGACAAAATGCTGCTCGGGCGCATTTTCTCCTATGCCGACGCTCATCGGGCCCGTCTCGGGGTCAACTACAAGCAGATCCCGGTCAACGCACCCAAGGTTCCCGTCCACAGCTACAGCAAGGACGGCGCCATGCGGATCCACAACGTGGCAGACCCCGTCTATGCCCCCAACTCCAAAGGGGGTCCGGCAGCCGATCCCGAGCGATATCCCGCTGTTGAGCGCTGGGAGGCCGACGGCGAATTCGTCCACGCCGCCTACAGCCTCCATGCAGAGGACGACGACTGGGGGCAAGCCGGCACCTTGGTGCGAGACGTCATGGACGAGGCTCAACGCGACCGTCTGGTCTCCAACGTGGCTGGTCATCTGAGCCAGGACGTTTCCGAGCCGGTCCTGCAGCGCGCCTTGGAATACTGGCGCAATGTTGACCAGGCGATCGGGGATCGAATCGCTCAGGAAATCAAGGACTCATAAGCGGCGCCCTGAAAGGGAAGCACAGGTTATGGTCCGAGCGGCAAGTTGAACCGCTTGCGGATGCTCGTCTGCACTTGCTCGACTGAGAGCGTGGCATCGATGGTGGCCACAAACTCCTTGCGCTCGAAGATTGCGATGAGTGGCTTGGTCTCTTCGTGGTAGGCGGCGAGCCGAACCATGAGGGCCTCGGGATTGTCGTCGGCTCGGACTTCCAGCTTGCCCTGGCAGACGTCGCAGACATCCTCTTTTTGGGGCCGATGCGCGATGAGGTTGTAGTCCATCCCGCACCGGGAGCACAGACGGCGGGCCAGGACGCGGCGTAGAACCTCCTCGTCCGGCATGTGCAGGTTGATCACCCCGTCGATGTCATAACTCTCTAAGAAGAACTCGGCTTGACGTGCGTTACGCGGAAACCCGTCGATCACAAAGCCGAAATTCCAGTCGTGGTCAGCCAGTCGATCCCTGACCACGGACTCGACCAGATCATCGTCGACCAAATCACCGCTTGCCATGATGCGTTTCACCTGGGCGCCGAGTTTCGTGTGGTGCTGCACGTTCCAACGCAAGATGTCTCCTACGCTGAAGTGCTCGAGATCCAAGTCGTCGGCCAGCAGCTTGGCTTGCGTTCCCTTGCCGCTCCCTTGGATCCCCATGATGATGAATTTTCGCATCGGCCTCTACCCCTCCGAACACCCGAGATGCGGCAACCGGCTCATTGCGTGACTCCGCACATTCGCACCCGATCTCGAAGGTACCTTCGCTGCCCCTGTGAAATGTTGCAGGACGATGAACTCACAGCCCAAATGACCACTCCCGCCCTTATAGCGAAGTGTTTATAAGTCGGAAACCTAATCGTCATGCACCACGCCTACCTTGCCGCCAGGGGTACTGACAACAGGCGGGTCGTATCTCGCGACATTGGACGAACCAACTCAAGGAGCGACAGATGAGCGGCAGCAAGGCCCGGCTAGACGCAATCGACGCCGTCAAGAACTACGCACCCCCAAAGTCCATCTTTCCTGCGGTCGAGGAGCCCGGCGAGATATTTGGCGAGAACGTCTTCACGGTTGCCGTCATGAGGAAGCGCCTGCCCAAGCCGGTCTTCAAGTCGATTTTGGCCACGATTGAGCACTCCAAGCCCCTAGACCCGACCGTGGCGGACGTGGTGGCGGCGGCCATGAAGGACTGGGCCATGGAAAAGGGGGCCACCCACTATGCCCACGTCTTCTACCCGCTGACCCACCTGACGGCGGAGAAGCACGACAGCTTCTTCGAGCCCGGAGGTGACGGCGGGGCCGTGTCCGAGTTCCAGGGCAAGACATTGGTGCAGGGGGAACCCGACGCGTCAAGCTTCCCCAACGGCGGCCTGAGAGCAACGTTCGAGGCACGGGGCTACACCGGGTGGGACGCCACCAGCCCGGCCTACATCCTCGAGAACCCGAACGGCAACACCCTGTGTATTCCGACCGTCTTTATCTCTATGACAGGTGAAGCCCTCGACAACAAGACGCCGCTTCTACGATCCCAGCAGGCCATGGCCAAGCAGGCGGAACGGGTCCTCAAGCTCTTCGGGCACGAAAACCCAGATGCGGTGGTGTCCTTTGCCGGCGCCGAGCAGGAGTACTTCCTGATCGACCGCAGCTTCTTCTTAAGCCGACCCGACCTGCTCAATTCGGGACGGACCCTCTTCGGGGCCAAGCCTCCGAAGGGTCAAGAATTCGACGACCACTACTTCGGTGCGATCCCCGACCGCGTGTTGGCTTACATGATGGATTGTGAGCGGGAACTCTTCAAGCTCGGCATCCCGGCCAAGACCCGGCACAACGAAGTCGCACCGGGTCAGTTCGAACTCGCACCCATGTTTGAGCGCTCCAATGTCGCCGCAGACCATCAGCAGCTTTTGATGACCACCCTGAAAAAAGTGGCCCAGAAGCACGGCATGGAATGCCTCTTCCACGAGAAGCCGTTCGCGGGCATCAACGGGTCGGGCAAGCATGTCAATTTCTCGTTGGGTAATGGCACGGAAGGCAATCTCCTTCTCCCAGGGGACACTCCGCATGAAAACGCTCAGTTCCTCGTGTTTTGTGCCGCGGTGATCCGCTCCGTTCACAAATATGGCGGCCTCCTGCGGGCCTCGGTGGCCTCGGCCACCAATGACCACCGGCTTGGCGCCAACGAGGCACCACCAGCCATCATCTCGATCTTCCTTGGAGATCAGTTGGCCGACGTGTTCGATCAAATCGCGCGAGGTGGTGCGACATCCTCGAAGGAGAAGGGCACCATCGAGATCGGTGTTGACACCCTCCCAGTGCTGCCAACAGATCCCGGCGATCGCAACCGGACCAGCCCGTTTGCCTTTACCGGCAACCGTTTCGAGTTCCGGGCGCCCGGCTCACTGCAATCGATCGCCGGACCGATGGTCACGATCAACACCATCTTGGCCGAGGCGCTTGACTACATCGCCACCGAACTCGAGGCCGTGATCGCCAACGGCACCGAATTCAACGCCGCGGTGCAGAGCGTTCTCCAGGAGATCATCACCAACCATGGGAAAGTCGTGTTCAACGGCGACGGATATGCCGACGAGTGGCAGACCGAAGCAGCGGAGCGAGGCCTCCCCAATCTCCACACCACCCTCGATGCCCTTCCAGAACTCATCTCGGAAGACTCGATGGAACTGTTCAGCCACTACGGCGTGTTCAACCACAGAGAGATGCACAGTCGCTATGAGGTTGCTCTGGAGCAGTACATCCTGGCCATCGACGTGGAGGCTGAGCTCACGCTTGAGATGGCCAACACGGTCATCCTGCCCGCGGCGCTGCGCTACCAGTCCGAGTTGGCCACCAACGTGGCGAGCCTGAAAGCGATCGGCATTGAGGCGGACACTGCGACACTGAATGAGGTGTCTTCTTCTATTGCGCAGTTGCGAGAGGGCATCTCGTCGCTTCGGGGTGAAATCGAGCACGACGATGTGGAATCCGTCGAAAAGCACGCCGCTCATGCCCAAGAGGCCCTCCTCCCGGCCATGACCCTGGTCCGTGCTGCGGCCGACAAGCTCGAGACACTCGTCGCTGACGATCTGTGGCCACTCGCCACTTACCAGGAGATGCTCTTCATCCTTTGAGTCGTCGGATGTAGAGGCACTATCGAGAATTAAGATCGTTGGATGGTGCCAAAGGGACCCTGTGCGCCTAATCAACTCACAGGTGCTCCCGATTGGCCGGTCCTCCAGCGCACCATCATCGACTGGTGTGAAACGTCGCGCCTCCAACTTTCTGCCGAGGTCGCCCACCTTGAAGTGGGAACCAAGCTGTTTGAGATGACCACGGGAGCGATCGCCATCTGCCGGGAGCTGCCGACGATCCTGGAGAAATCGACCGACTGGTCCTCTGCGTGGGTGGAAGTCGGTCACCCCCCAATAGGTTTGCCGCGCATTTGGGATCAAGAGTGGCTGAGCAGCGGTCTCGGGAGATCGCAAATAAGGAACTGCGTCCTCATGGGTCTGCAGATGGGGCGGATTAGCCCATTGCGATTGCCACTCCGGACCAGGGCGAGGCCAATCGACGAGTGATGCCGCTTGCGATACCGCAGTTTCGCAAGGGACCCCGGTACGATTGATTAGGTGAGCGACGGCGGCCGTAACGGTCGAGATCGTCGGCCTCCGGGTTATGGGCTGCCTGACTCGAGCTTCACCGGTCCACCCACAGGGAGCGGACACGGCACCAGTGGTCAGTTTCCTCCGCCACCACCAAGAGACCGAACTCCCTCAGGCTTTGGAGGCCCAACCGCGACAAATCCCTTGGCCACAACTTCCCTCGTGCTGGGGTTGTGCTCGCTGCTGCTCCCGCTCCTCTCCATTCCGGGCTTCATCACTGGCGTCGTGTCCTTGCGTCGCATCCGGCGAAACCCGTCGTTACCTGGTCGAAGTGCATCCACCGCCGGTGTGATCACGTCTCTGGTGCTTGGACCATTGGTCACGGCCGTCACGATTGCCATCGTCATCGGGTTGGGCTCGTACAGCGTTGGAACTCCAGGATTTGCCTGGGTCCCGATCACGCCGTTTCACCCGACACCCTATGAACTCCGGTTACCTCCTGCGCTGCTGGCGGCGAGTTCAACGCCGGGTACCGAGATCACCCCCGCTCAGGCCAAATCAATTTTCTCCACCATGTGGACGTTGCGACAAACGGCTTTCCGAGACACCAACCGTTCCATGATGGCGGAGTTCGAATATGGACCGGCTCTCGAAGCGGACGAAGCAACCTGCGGCTGCACGACGCGCGATCCTCGCGGTCCAATCATTAACGAGACCCTCCTGGTTCCCAAGCAGTCGACACTTCCCGCCACATTCCTAGGTGAAGCCACGACAACTCTCGACGGCTCGCCCTATGTGCAGTATCTGATCATCACAAAGGAATCGACCGCTATGCCATGGATGGTCGAGGCCGATCCCGGATTTAACGGCCGCGCCACTCTCGATGCACCAGCCACCGAAAGCGACGGCTATGACCAATCAACGACGGCATCGACACCGCGAGATGCCAACGGATTGCCGGCGCTTCTGGCTTCCTACTGGCAGACATGGACCAACCGCGGACACGCGCCGACACCAACCACGTTCGCTCCAGGGCAGTGGACCACCGAAGCGGGCGGCGGCATGACGAAGGCCCCCCAGGGATCCGTGGTGGCCTTCAACGGTCTCATTGGGCACTATCGATATCAGCCGGGCGCATCCGACGAGATATGGCACTTTTCCACATCTCACGGAAGTCTCACCTGCGGCGTGGTACGAGACGAGACGTACTGGACATCCCCCGGTGGCGATATCTATCAACCGACCACGATGCGGAACTGGGGAGCCACCGTGGCGCCAGGCCTGTACAAGGCCGCCGTCACTTCCGAAATCGCCCAACCTTGCTTCACTCAGCGGCCGGACCAGCTGACATCGGTCGTTTCAGGACTCTTTGATTCCGACACGGTGCAAGGTGTCCATCTCATTGACACCGGACCAAATTCGACGCCCACTTCACCGACCTCGGTCTCTGGAACACCGCCCACTGGACAACTTCAGAACGGCG
>Ga0182030_10010125_pt1 | contig 19227 bp, 27 predicted proteins | sample 812S3MmetaG_FD_121299 | JGI IMG/M metagenome (GOLD analysis project Ga0182030, IMG submission 121299) | Permafrost microbial communities from Stordalen Mire, Sweden - 812S3M metaG (Illumina Assembly) | ecosystem: Environmental > Terrestrial > Soil > Wetlands > Permafrost | place: Sweden... | reverse complement strand
GTCGTTCATACCCTTCAGCTTCGGCGCCATCTCAGCAATGATGTCCGACACCGGAATCAGCTGGCCCTGGCTGTTCTGGAAGCTCACGCCCATAGCGTCCTGCGCGACCTGGATTGCCTTCTGCGCCTTGGTCAGTCCCGTCGCCGGGAGCACCAGATTGTCGAAGGCAGTCCCGAGGGCGCTCATCGCCGCCTTACCCGTCTCGCCGTGGGCCGCCATGTCCACGAGCAGCGCGCCCATGTCCTGAATCGGCGGGGCTGCGTCCCCCATCTTGCCTTTGATCTTGTCCAGCTGAGCACCGAGGGTGCCGACGCTGACGCCTGTGTCATTCGCTGCGTTGTACAGCACGTTCGACACGAGCGGGCTGTCGCTGATCTTGAGCCCGAAGGCTTGCAGGGCTGAAGTGACCGTGCTCGTCGCCGTCGCGAGGTCCGTCCCGGACGCCTCCGCCAGGGCCATCGCCGGGCGCATCAGTTCGAGCGACTGCTTGGCGCTGAGGACTCCGCCGTTAATCATCTTTGCCTGTCCGGCCACCCCGGCGAAGGCAAGGCTTATCTCCCCGGCGTCGAAGGTCGTCGTTCCCATCGTGGAGGCGAAGGCATCCCCTATCTGCCCCGCCGCCGCTGAGGAGATTCCCTCCGCCGCGGCGATCTTGTTCGTCACGTCATCGAATTTGATCCCGATGGCGACGAGCCCTGCCGCCGCCACGGCGATGGCGACTCCCCCTGCCACGAACGGGTTCGCCAGCAACGGCGCCAGCGCGCTCAGCCCAGGCACCTTGCCGATCATCGACTCCAGGCCGCCGCTCGCCTTCTCAGCCCCCTCACCGAGCTCGCCCATCGGCCCCGGCAGACTTCCGAATATCCCGGCCAGCCCACCCATCGCCCCGCCCGTCTTGTGCGAGGAGCCTTCCAGGTCGCTGAGCCCCTTCTCAGCATCCTTGGTGCCTCCGCTGAGCCCGCCGAGCGCAGACTCAGCCTCACCAGCGCCCTTGCCGATACCGCCGGATAGCGCCCCGCCCGCGTCCTCCCCTACGGTCTCCAGTTTGCCCTTAAGCCCGGCGGTCCCCTCCTCCATCCCCTTCGACAGCTTGGCTCCGGCGAGGTCGCCCTCCGCCGCCGCGTCCCCTTCGATTCCGGCTAGGTCGCCCTTGAACGAGGACGGGTTCCCCCGGATCATGACCCAGGCTTCGCCTAGAACCGTCACGGCTGCTCCCCTAGGGAGGGGATGTACCCGGCCATCTGCGCTTCTGCCTCCGCCGCCTGTTCCATGAGAACGGCGAGTTGGCGGTCCCGGTCGAACTCCTCCGCCTCCTCCGCGTCGAACGGCCGGAGGAGGACTTCATCGAGGCGCTTCCGAATGGCTTCGGTATCGGCCATCGAGGCGAGGTCGTCCGCTATCAGGCTGTAGAGCACGTCTACCCCGTCCTCAATCGCCAGGTCCCTTAAGCGGATGCCCGCGCGGAGGAGCGAGCCGTTGACGAAGGACCAGTTCGCGAGAGCCCACGCCGACGCTCGGACCTGTTTGCTAAAGGGCCAGCACCCCACGCTTCGTTCAGGTAGCCGACGACCTCCAGGAGCGTCTCGCCCTCGAAGTTCACGTCCGTCCGGTCGAGCGTCTCGCTCATCCGGTTCCGGTCCTCATCTATGACGGCGCGGGAGAGGTACTTGAGGAGGTACATCGCCTGGATTCCGCCCTCAGAAGTGATCACGCTCCCCATATCGAGAGCGGAGCCCATCGGCATCCGTCCCCGGGCGGAGAAGCTGAACAGGTGCTCGCCGTCCCCTTTCGGGTGATCGTCGCACTTCCCGGCTACGCAGTAGCCCGCTAGCTGGAACGGGACAGGGGCTCGCTCAGGTTCCGGCGTCCAGCCCGGTCCCCGGCGCCCGAATACTGGCCCCTCGGCCACTTCATCTGTCATCGGTAACGCCTCGTGATCGACACGAGCGGACGTCCCCCGGTTACGGTTCCCGGACGCCCCTGACGGCGAGGAGACTACTTGTCTTGAGGGAACTCCGGGATGTCTGGGTGGTGCTTGATGATGTGATCGAGCTTGGCGTGTAGGTGCTCCCGGTCCGCCTTCTCCGTAGCGTGGAACTTCTCCGCCTCGCGCTTGGCCCAGTCCCGCAGCGGCGGGTAGATGGCGACGGCGACTCCGGCGTAGACGATGGTCTGGACGAGCGCCTCCGGCCCGTTGCCCTTGAGGCTCGGCCAGATGTAGCCAAACCAGAGGGTGTAGATCATTCCCGGCTCACGAGCCAGCAGGCGCCGACCAGGACGAGGAGCGCGGCTACACATCCCAGGAAGGCGTAGAACCCGGTCACGCGACGGAGGTTACCTGTCTTGCCTCCGGTTGTCAGTTAGGCTGTTAGGTGTGGACTCACAGGCGAGGTTCTGGAGCAAGGTCAACAAGAACGGCCCGATCCCGACGCATCGCCCTGACCTCGGGCCATGCTGGCTATGGACCCGAAGCTGCGTCGATGGCTATGGGCAGTTCTGGCTCGACGGCACGAACAGGAAGGCTCATCGAGTCGCCTGGGAGTGGGAACACGGTCCCGTTCCGGGCACCCTCGAACTAGACCATCTGTGCCGCGTCCGGCCCTGCGTGCGTCCGTCACACCTAGACCTGACGACTAATCGCGAGAATCGGGCGCGAGGAGCCGGGACCGGCGGCGTCCTCAAGATCACCTGCCCACAGGGACATACGTACGACAGCGCCAACACCTACGGGTTCCGCACTTGCCGGGTCTGTCAGCGTGAATCCGACCGGCGGCGCATTGCGGCCGATCCCGAGAAACACCGTCGCTCCTCACGGGAGGCTATGCGGCGTTGGCGTTCACGTAATCGCTAACACCAAATTATCGACCAAATACCTGTTCGGCTTACTGGTCTTTACCCAGGGCCGGAAGTATTTGACCCCGTTCGACGTGAACACCAGCACCTTGGACTTGACCGGGAATATGAATCCTCCGGGCGGGCCGTTCCCGTTATGAACCCAGAGGGCGTAGCGGATCGTGTCGGTCCCCACGGAGACGGTCGGGTCGCCGTCGTAGATGACGTTCCGCTTGACGATGCTCGCCTTGAGCTTCCCGGTGTCGGCTTCCTGCTCCCGCTTGTTCCTCTCGATCTGTGCCTTCGCCGCGTCCTGAACGAGCGCCGCCTTCTCCATCAGGTGGCGGTAGACCATCCCGTCTGGACCCCGGAGCATCTCCTCCAGGGCTATCGCGTCTATGACGAGCCCCTCCATCAGTTCTCCGGGTCCGGGAGGAGCGAGAGGTCGTAGCTCCCCTCATCTACTACGACGTCCAGGACGAGCAGCCGTTTCACCTTGCCGTGCGCCTCCACCTGGATCACTTCGCCCTTCTCATACGGCACCAACTAGGTCCCCGGCGGAACGATCAGCCGGTGGCCGTTGGTCTGTGGCAGGGTCAGGCCCGTCCTTACCGCCCGGGACTTGGCCCGGAGCTTGGCGCCCAAATCGTCGGCGGCGCCCGGGTCCAGGAATATGAACTTGTTCCCCTCATGAGAGTCGATCCGGAGGACCACCAGCCCGGGCGGTACGGAGTCGATCACGTCGTAGTTCATCTGGACCGGAGCCGGACCCATCGGCTGCGGCGGGAGCGGGGCTACCTGTTCGTCGGCCATACGCGGATGCTAGATCAGTTCGACCTCTACCGTGAGCCTGGCCGCCATCAGCCCGCCTTGCGCCCCAAGGGGATCGCAGCCGACGAGGACGACCGGGACTCCGGCGCCCGCCCACTCATAGCTCGCCTCGACCGCCAGCATGGCGGACCAGAGAGCGGAGCAGTCGAGATGGTTCGTGTAGGCGTCCTGTGATATCTCGACGGGCGTGGGGATACCACTGTTTGATACCACGGAGGAGTTCCGGAGGATCGTCACCGCGTAGTCAGCGAAGGACGTAGCCGCCTGGAAATGCTGCCAGGTCGTGACCGGCTGACCCGGGGAGCCCTGTCTGATCGAGACGAGGTTGACGATCAGCCCCGGGGAGTCGAAGGCGATGGCGTCCCCCGGCGCGACGTAGGCGACCGGCTCCCCGTTCTCGTCTACGGGCAGGAAGTTCGGCCCTTGCTGGAGGACGAGTTGCTCCTGTATCTGAGCGAGAAGGGAGACGGCGCCTCCGCCGACGTCCTTTAGGAGGACGGTCACGCTCCGGCGCTACCTCCGGCGGCGCCGGGGCTTACCGTGGCGTGCGAGGCCAGGTACTTCGCGACGGCCGCCTCCGCCTCTGCGAGAAGCCTCTCGGCTTCCGCGGCCGCCTCGGTCTTGAGACGACGGACCTCCGCCTCCGCTGCCGCGACGGCTGCCGGGACTTCCCGGTCTACGAGAGCGAGCAGCTTCTCCGCCTCCGCCTCTGCCGCCTGAACGATTTCCTTGGCCCTAGAACGGAAGTCCGAGAGGATTCCCGCCGCGTGGTCGTCCAAGGCGTTAGCGGGCGTTCCGGAAGGCGCTGGAGCGATCCTGGAGGGGAACAGCGTGTCGAGGTTCTCCGCCAGCATCGCGTCGCTGATGGACTCGACGCGCGCCCGCTCCGCCTCCTGCTCCTCCGTAGAGAGTTCTCCCCACAGGGAGTCGAGTTCGGCCAGCTCCTCCGTGGTGGCTCCGGCGCGCATCCAACGCGCGGAGTCGAACTGGGGCGGTGTCGAGTCCGTGTTCACTTCTGCCTCCTCGTTGTCCGCCTGGAACGGGTCGCCCCGGGCGCTGAGATGTACGTCCATCGCTCCTCCTAACTCCTGTCGTGCACGACTGGCGGGAAGTGCTGATGGCACCGTAAGCCGCGCTGGCGGGCGAACCCGCTTAGATGACTGTCGCACATCGCGTAGTCCCGCGGGCTGACCTGCTCCCAGACGCCTAGCGTGGCGGCGATGAACGGCTCCCGGAACTTGCAGCACGCAAGGATGACCGTCTGCCCCTCGAACGTCGTCCTCGGGTGGTAGCCGAAGGCGCACCAGTCCTCCGGGCAGGCGTCTAGCTCCTCGATGGCTCCCGGCCAGGGAACGACGTCATGCTCGACGTTGATGAAGGCTTCCCCGGCGTCCCACCGTTCCTGCCAGTAGTCGGGGTACGAGGTCCGGTCCTCCATCTTCACGGCCGTTACGGAGTAGGGGCGGAGGACGAAATCCGTCAGGGGCTTGACGCGGGTGAAGGGGACGAATATCGGGATCACTGGGGGACCCTCTGCGCGCGGCCGATATCCGGGCTCCAGACCACGGCGGGCTTGACGAGCCCGTAGGGGTTCTGGGTCTTGACGAACAAGTCCACTTCCGGGATGCCCGTCCGGCCCTTCCCGATTATGTCCGCCTGGTCCAGGACTGTAGCCGTGACGCCCTGCCGGGAGATGTTCGTCAGCCTCTCCGGGAGTTGGTTCGGCTGCCCCATCGAGGCGAGACAGAGGTTCTTTGCCAGGGCTTTGACGGCGAGCAAGCCTTCCGCCGGAGGAAGGATGCCGAAGTTGAACGTGACCCCGAACGTCCCCTCCTCCGTTAAGGGCAGGTCCATGATCTGAGACGTCGGCCAGCCCCACCGCTCGGTCGGGGTGAAGGACGGGACCGGGCGCATCCTCACGAGACTCCGGTAGTTCTGGAGTTCGTACTCGTCCGCCGGGATCGTCACCCCGTCGATGGTCACTTCGACTATCTCCGTCACCGGGTAGGGGTTCAGTTCAACGACCGGCGCGTTGACGCTCCCGTAGGCGGCGGCGGTGTTCGCCAGGACGAGCCCGTAGGCCAGGAACGACCCGCCGGACATATAGCCGAGCGGAGACAGGCTGCCCGCGCGGCGGGTGTCCTGATCGACCGGACGCGCTACCGGGCGGACGATCACCGGCCCGCACTCCCCGGTGAACTGATTCCCGGAGAGGATGAACAGAATCCCGCTCGCCGCAAGGGCGACCTGAGCCGCTAGGTCCTCGTCTGCGTTCCCGCACCGCGGGAGCTTAAGGACGTCCGCCGCTGTGATCCAAGGCGAGCATGGACCACTACGCGGGCTCGTGAGGGTCATCAGACAGTGGCTACCACCGGGGAGAGTCCGATAGACGGCAGGGTCGCCGCTCCGGCGCGCGCCCGTTGGTAGACCTGGCCCGAGGCGAACTGCCAGTCCCCGAAGGGACCGGAGCCCCAGTTGGCGTTCTCGAAGGCTTCCCCGGTATAGCTGCTCGCCATGATCGTGTTCGAGAAGGTCCGGCTGGAGGCGTGGAAGTTCTTCGCCCCCGGGATGGACCAGCGCCAGTAGGGGAGATACGAAACCTGCTGGCCCTTGAGGACGGCCATCCCCCAGTGCTCTATCGAGACTCCGGAAGGGTTGCCCACGATCCCGAGGTTCGGCGCTGCGTACCCGGTCTGCGCTCCGGGTCCGGCGGAGGTGTTCGCCGCCGGGAGAGCACCGAGGGGAGAGATCGTCCCGAGGTCTACCCAGGTGGTCGTCGCGACGGGAAGCTGGACGAGGAACTGCTCCGCCCCGATGGTCCTCCCGTATATCCGCCAGTAGACCTGGCCGGTTACCAAGGTCGGCATGGTCAGCGTGACCGTGCCGGCAACTCCGGAGGCGACCACGATGGCGGCGGACTCCGCTGTCGCAACCGTCTCGCCGTACTGGTTGGCGGCAGTCACCTTGTAGTAGTAGCTCCCGGCCGCTAGGGAACCTCCGGTGATAGCCGGTGCCCCGGTAGGAGCCGCGAGCGGAGTCGTGAGCGCCGCGGAGGAGTCCGCCAGGAGAACCCCGCCGCAAAGCATTTGCTCGAACATCGGGTCCGGCGTCGTCAGTTCGATGGTCGCGGTGTAATACTTCGGCATGTCCCCGTGCTTGTAGTGAACGGCGATGTTCCCGGCCGCGTTCTTTAGCACGAGGTCATCCCCGGCTTCTATCGTCGGGGCGTAGGTGGCGAGGACTACGGAGTCGGTCGTAAAGGTGTTGCTCCCGACCGCGGGATAGCCGTTCTGGTCCAGGACCGAGAGACGGGTGGCGACCGCAAGGACCTGGGCCGCACCATCGGGTAGTGCCATTTGACTCCTCCTCCGTTACGTCGCCAAAGCGACTTTGCACCCGGCGTGAGCCTGGGCATCGAACGTTGCCGCGTAGAACTTGAACGCCCGGAAGGTGACGGTGTTCGGCTCGCCGTTCTCCCCGCGGTCCACCGCCTCCTCGAAGCTGTCCGGGATCACCGTCACGTTCTCGTCCACTCGGACGTCAACCATGTCTGTGGCGTAGATGTATGAGTAACCCGCCGCCTAGGCCGCGTTGCCGGGACCGTTCCCGTCGTACCCGGCGTCCGGGACGATGATGTTGTCCAGGACGGTGAGGAGCAGGTCCCCGACCCGGCGCGCGCCGAGGAGATTCGGCGCCGTCTGGGGCATGACATGGATCATCCCCTGGCCGCCGAAGCCCGTTGAGGCGAGGTAGTCCTCCAGGATTTGGATGCCGCGCGTAATGCTCGGGACGCTCCCCGGGGTGACGTCTACGAAGTTCGGGTCGCTCCCGTTCTGGAGGTAGTTGTTCGGATAGCCGAGGGCTTGCGCCATAAGGCCAGACGAGAACTCCCTCCCGATTGCTTTCGCCATCCCGTTCTCCAGGAGGCGGGTCGCCCTGCCTTTGAAGTCGTGGATCGAGAAGCCCCACGTTGAGCAGCGGTCCTCCGCCATCGCCATCAGCGGGTAGTAGGTCTGGATGCCCGGAGGCGTGTACGTCCCCGGGCCGCCGCTCGTGTTCGTGACCGGCGGAGCCGCGCCCGGCGTAGCTGCGCCGGTATCCGTGAACGTGGCGGAGTAACCGCTCCCCTCTGAGCCGGTCGGGACCACCCCGGAGGCGATGAGCCCCAGGGCGCCGCCGACACGGCCGTAGACGGTCATCGTTACGCCCTCCCCGGAGGAGCCGACCGGGAAAGCGACCGTTACGGCCACGCTCCCGTTGCCTCCGGCGGGGACTGCGACCGTCGCCGTTGCGGAGGCGGCCGTATGCCCTTCGGCGTTCACGAACGTCACCGCGTAGGAGTACGTCGCCGCCCCGAGGGTCCCGGACGTTCCGGCTACCAGGTTCGTCCCGGCGAATACCGGGGTCGGTAGGGCCGGGCGGTCCGGAGTCGAGTAGTCGCAGCTATCCCGCGAGACAGCAGCGGCGCGTGATTCGGGCTCCCAGGCAAAGCCGCCCACCCAGCGGCCACCCGTCTCGTCCTCCGGCTGGTTGGCCGACTTGAGGAGTGAGAGAACGGGCGGCGCCGGGACGGTCGGCCGCTGTAGTGGATAGACCAGTCGGGCCATTTCTAGCCTCGGTTCCTCGTCGTGCTCCCTCTATTCGGCGTAGCCGGTGACCGCGACGGTTCCGGCGGTGGCGCCGTTCGGGGTGAGCGTGGAACGGATCACGAGCGCCTCGATGCCTCGGAAGGCCACGCCCTCGAAGGTTTCCACGAACGTCTCGTAATCGTTCGTGCTATCGAGGGTGGCGTCCCGGACAACGCCGAGGTCCAGGCGTCCTCCGTCCAGGAACTGGAACGTGCCGTCAACGAACAGGTTCCAGTCGAGTTCGGCGGGCCAGCCGAGGATCGCTCCGGCGCTCTGCGTGCCCCAGCCCTGCAACGGGTTCGTAGACCCGCCGAGAGCGTTGGCCGCCCGGCCGTCAAGGGAGAATATGAGCTTGATCCCCCGGGCCGTAAAGAACGCCTCGATGTCCGAGTCTGAGAGAGCCAAGGGCTCCCCGCCGGAAGTCGAGTGGGCAAGCTCACGCGCGACGTCCGCCCGCAGCATGTCGTGAGTCCAGTCCGGGAATATCGCCGTCAGGCTCACGCTCCGCGGGATGCGGTGCCGGTAGCGGTACGCCGCGGCGGAGAGGTCGATGGCCGCCAGCAGGTCCCGGGTGGCGCCGAGATAGGCGGCCGCCGTGACCTTCGTGCAGCTTGAGTCGATCTTCGCCAGGAGGTTCAACTCCGCGATCCGGGCGGCGGCGGCGATGGCGAGGTCGGTATTGGCCGCGATCTGCTCCGGCGCGAACCGTCCCTGCATGTTGCCGAACTGCAACCGCGTCGGGATGGCGTCCACGTAGACGGTTGTGACCGTCCCGCAGTTGATCGTGAGGACCGGCTTGGTAGCCGTCCCCGGGGAGGCGTCCGTCGCCTCCGTCCACACCGCGGTCGCTCCTGCGAGCGCCGAGATGTCGGGCGGCGGGACGAACATGATGCCGCCACGGTCCGAGGAGAAGGCGGCGAGGCCGTCCCGGATCGGACGGTCGGCTCCTGCCCAGGTCGGGACGGAGTAGTCCACGTTCACCGGGGAGCAGGTTCCGCCGGAGGCGGTGATAGCCCCGTACGAGACGACGCCCTCCAGGATGCTCGCGTTCGCCTCCGCGGAGTTCGACCGCGTAAGGCGGCGCCCCTCCGGATAGGTCCAGGCGGCGGAGGCGACCATAACGTCACCGTTCGACGCGGCCTGACGGTTCATCCGGCTCAGCTGCTCGGCCATTCCCTCGGCCAGGGTCATCCGGTCCTCGACCGGCGCTCCGGGTGAGACGTTCCGGAGCCCGGGTCCGGCGGTTAGGACGGTACCGAAGTGGGCGGTGCGTCCCGGGACTGCCTTCGGCCGCCCTTGCTGAGCGGCCATCCGGGCGACCCGTCCGGCTCCTGCGGCAGCTTTGTCAAGCCCCTCCTGCCCTGCCGCGGCTGCCGGAGGCGTCTTGGCCTCGGGGTCCTTGCCCTCCTCGTCTACCGGGACGGCTTCCTCGCCGTCCTCAGTAGGCGTCTGCGTCTCCTCGACGGGAGTCCGGAGCAGCTTCATCCGGCTCCGTAGCTCCTCCGCCGCGCGGGCCGTCTCCTCCGCTACCTCGGCGCGCCGGGAGACTTCCGCTGCGGCCGTCTCCGCGGCTTCGACTACCTTGCCGAGTTCACCGATTGTCTCGGCGTTCTCATCCTCGGCGGCGAGGCGATCAAACTCTGTGTCGATCAGCCCCTGGAGTTCGACCAGCTCCTCCGGCGAAAGGTCCTGGAGGCGAGCCAGCAATTCGGCAATACGGTCCATCGTTCCGACTCCTCGTGGTGAGTTCTAAGCGGGAGCCTTGCCGGTCTATGACCTGCGCCTGGTCCCTTGGGAGCCGTACTACGACGACGTTCTGCGGTGAAAGGTAGCTGTCTTGAGAGCCTCTACGAAGCGAACTCCGGCTCCGGACTCCTCCGCCGCTCCCAGCCCTCAACCTCCGGGTAGGAGAAGGCTCGGCAATCCAGACACCATCGGGTTTCGATAGCGCGCCAGACTCCCGCGATAGCAATCATGCGCCAGGTGCCGGAGTGGACGTGGTGGTGTTTGGAATGTCCGGTCAGGAACGGGGACCAGTCGGATCGAGTCATGCGATAAGGCTAACCCGCTTACCTTGCCGAACGGTGGCTTTAGATCACGCCCAGTATCACGAGGAGGATCAGGAGGAGCAGGACGACCACGAAGGTCGGGACTGAGAAGTACCTCATCGCTTGCGCGCCCGGGCGAACCGCTCCCGTAGCTCCGCTTTGGCGGTAGGAGCCAGGTAGGTGAACCCGCGCTCCATCCGGGCCAACCGCTGTTCGAGGGTCAGTGGCTTGTCCGGGTGGGACAGGACCCACATCTCCGGCGCTCCGGCCGCTACCAGACTGAGCACCTTGCCGTTCCGGACCGTTGCGCGCGGGACCGGGAACCCGGGGGAGTTCACGGCCAAAGCTGCTACGAGTTCGTGACCTCTCCCGAGCGAGCGCCAGTCCCCGGAGGGCGAACCGGCGGCGCGGAGCTTGTAGAACTGGTCCTTGGACGCCCAGGGAACCATCGCCCCGCTTAGCCAGATGCCGAGCTTCCCGTCTACCGCGTGGACGTTGGCGACGGCGAGGGCGGTGTTGTCGTAGTGCGCCATCGCCTGTTGGAGGGTCAGGCTCGTTCCGGCGTGCATGGCGTCTAGGGTGATCCTCCCCGTAGGCATCTCCGTGCCGTCGTTACAGAGGACGTACCCGGTATGGAAGTACGCGTACCCAGAGGAGGACCGCGGAGGCGTGACGCAGCCCTGGCGGCCGGTATGGCAGGTTCCCCATCCGGCCATGTGCCCGAACACCCGTCCGTCTTCGAACACGGTCAGCGGCATTAGCTCGCTCGGCTCCGGAGTCTCGAACCACTCGACAGGAGGAGCCGTAGGAGCGCCGGAGGCTACTAACGGAGTGACCCCGTTGGCGCATGGCTCGCACTCCTCCGTCGTGAGGATGTGCAGGCCGATCCGGGCCTGGTCCGCCGTAGGGGCTTTCATCGGGATCGGCGCCGGGCCGGTTCCGTCACCAAGGATGATGTAGCACCCGGGGAAGGCTGGGAACGGGCAGGCGGTGAAGCCCATGATCTCCCCGGCCGTCAGCGTCTCCAGAGGCATCGCCTCCGTGTCGAAGGTCGGGTTCCCGTCCACCATGATCGGCTCTGGGGCCATGAGGATCGAGGTCACGTTCCCTACGTCGGCGGAGATACCGAACTGTCCGGCTTCCCCGAGCTTGGCGGCGAACTCCGTCGCGTCGTCATCGTCCGCGAACAAGTGTCCCGTCGCGGTGATGTTGTTCCCGTCCCGGGTTACGGACTCGACGTAGCCGACCCAGACGGAGGCGTCCGCCATCGAGTCGTAGCCGTGGGAGGCGGTCAGCATCGCCATGAGCGGGAGAGGAGGCGTCCGCCACGTCAGGGCGTTCGGCTGAATGAACCGGCCGTCCGAAGTCTCGACGCCTTCCATGATCCCGACCGGGATCGAGAACGCCTGGCCGATGGGCTTCCCTCCCGGGAGCGCGGGACCGGCGGAGCCTGCACCGGAGTCGTCCTGCCCGGGGACGATCCCGGCTACGGCCGGAGCGGCGGCCGGTGGCTGAGGAGCGAGAGCCTCATCGACCGGCTTGTCCTCCGGAACGTCAGCGAAGCGGGCGGACATTCCGGGAGCGCCCTGGGGCTGGTCGCTGATCGGGGACTCGTCCGGGACCGTGATCTGGGCGCAGTTGCAGTTCATCATGTTGCACGCCCCGGTGTTCTCCCCCTGGGCCGTGTCCTCGTGAGAACTCGCCAGGTGGCCGCAGCCGTCCGTCTTACAGATGGCGTCCGGCGGGACGTCCCCGCTTGACGCGGCGTTCGTCTCGTCCGGAGGATCGTCCGTGGGGAGGGGCGCGTTCGGGACCGGCCCGGCGAAGCCCGACCGCTCCCTCGCCGTGGCGGCGGCGGGCGGGACGGCAGGCTTGGCCGGTGCCGCCTTGGGCGCATCCGGGCTCGGAGGAGGCGCCTTCGGGTCTGACGGCGGGGCGGGCGGCCCGTTCTTAACGTCCGCCTCCTGCGCCGTCTGCGCGGCTTCGACCGCTTCCTGAACCGCCTTAAGCGCGTCGAGGACCTTGGCGTCGTGTGGGTCGCCCGGGTCGTCCTTCTCCTGCGCCGCTATCGCCGCCGTGGTATCCGCAGCCAGAGCAGCGATGGCAGCCGTTACGTCGTCGTCTGCGGACTTGTCCGCCGGGTCCGCTTCCGGGTCGGGCTTGGCCGCGGGTGGTGCAGGCTTGGCCGCGGGCGCGGCTCCGGGAGCGGGCGGGAACCCGGCCGCCGTGAGCGCGTAGAACTCCGCGATGATTTCGGATCGTGACTTCGGCGCGCGCCTCATAGCTCCTCCATTGAACCTGTCTTGGTCATCCTTCTGGTCCTTCTCCCGGCGCGTAGACCGGGCTCGGCTCCCGACTTCCCTCCGGAATCACGACCTCGCCCGAATCGTCCCGGATCACCGGCTCGTTCCCGGTGTCGTAGACGGAGACGTCCCCGCCCTCGGAGGAGGACTCGCCGGGCTCCCAGAGGACGAGGTAATCGCAAGTGCAGCCCTCGTGGTCCCCGGGGACGAAGTAGGGGACCGGCGGCCAGTCGTCGCCGTTCGTCAGCGCGTCGTCCGTCCAGTCCGTGAACTGCGTCCCGTCGAGGTCCTCGTGGGGCTCGAACGGCTTGAGCGGGCTTCCGTGTATCCACTCGTAACCCGCTGTCTCCGTTCCGGCATCCTCCAGGTAGCTCGTAACGGAGTCTCCGGTGCTGATCTGGCCGACCGGCTCCGTAGTCGCCGCTAGGTCCGAGGTAAGGGCCGTGGCGGGAGACTGGGTAGCCATCCCACCAGCGACGGCGAGGACGCCTCGGATGGTCGAGGGGCTTACGAGGACGTCCTTGCCCGCGTTGCCGTAGACCGGCCCGGTATCCGTAGGCTCCGGCTCGTAGAGGAGCTTCGCCGTCCGGGCGGCGAGCGCCGCTTCCATCAGCCGCCAGCCAGCCTCCGCCTGCGCCGTCAGCTTGGCCTTGAGGCGCTTGGCCTTCTCGCTCGTCACGTCGTCCCCGGCCAGCTTCGCCGCGGTGGAGACGGTCGCCGCTATCGAGGAGGACAGCCAGGCGTCGTAGGAGACTTTCAGGTCCGTCCAGTCCGTAGTCAGTAGCTCCGGGGCGTTCAGGCCCAGGGCTTCGACCACGGCCGTCCCCAGGGTGTGGGCAACGTGTCGATTATCGACCCCGGTGATAGCGCGTGATAGCCGCGCGTCCCGCTTGACGGAGGTACGGAGTTTCGCCCCGGCCCGGTCGAGAACGCGCGCGACCGCGGCGGTCGCCGCCACCTGGAGGCGGTTCCGAAGGTCAGCGTCGATCTTGGCGAGCCTCCGGGAGAGTTGCTCCGCTTCCCGGTTCCCCGAGGCGGACAAGGGCTTAGGCGGCGCGCTGCCTGGCGCGTTCCCCGGAGGAGGCGTAGTGTTCGCCTCCGCGCCGGGCGCTGCCGGGGGTACCGCGGACGCAGGGCTGGGCGGGGCGGTCACTGCGCCGGGCAACGGTGCCCCTGGCGCAACCGGGAGGGCTTCGGCGTCTACCGCTCCAGCCTTGATCCCCGGGAACGTCCCCGCTGTCGTGATCGGCGGGAAGCTGAGCGTCGGGTCCAGGCGGGCGAGGATGGCCAAGGCGGCGTTCGGCGGCCAGTTCCGCTCCCCGGAGATAGCCCGGACGACCATCTCCATATCGGTCGGCTTGTCGCCCTCATCGAACCCGGTCGCCTTCCGGAGGCTTTGTCCGGAGAGTTCCCGGAGGTTGTAAAGGGCGATGGCGTCCTGCGTCCGGTCCGGGTGGGTGACGAGTTCTACCGGGTCGTACCAGACGACGATCCGGCCGATCAGTTCCGGGTCGAAGCCGAGGACGGCCAACTCCATCCGGAGGTAGCCCACGGTCAGGGCGTCTACGCAGTTGATGACGTGGGTTTCGATGTGGTGGCGGAAGGTGTTGTCGTCAACCTGCCAGGCCGTCCAGTGGTTCAGGTCGATCATGCCCATCAGGACTTCCTTGGGCAGGTCGATGCCGGTGGCGATCCGGCCGATCAACTCCTGCCGCTGCGCCGCCATTACCGGGTCGAGCGGGCGGTCGAGGCTTAGGTGCTGGAGGGCGTTCAGTGCATCCGGCGCGCCGCGCACGAGGATCGGTACGACGGAGGAGGCAACGCCCTCGTCCGCTATCGGCGCCATCATCGTGTCTGCCAGGACGCCCAGGAACTTGTCCGCTTGCGGGTCCTCGTCGTCGTCCGTCGCGCTCTGAGCGGAGAGTCCGTCCGGGACCTTGAGGATGCCAGCCCCGGCGAGACGGGAGCGGCCGGTCGCCCGGATCATCCTCGAAAGGATCATCAGCTCCTCGCACGAGTCCAGGACGCCTCGCATAGACGAGTCGGCCAGGAGCTTGAACCGCGGGTGCGGAGTCCAGATACGGGCGAGGTAGTTGTTCTCCATGTCGAGCGGGACCCAGCCGAATACGCCCTGCGGGTCGAGCGGGACTTCCCGGAGTTGGTACTTGTCGTCCCGGATCATTACCTCGTCAATGCTCCGGACGATCCAGGTATCGACTCCGGTTCCCGGGTCAGTCTGGCCGTGCAGGAACGCCTCCCCGGCCACGGAGAGGTTCTCCGAGAGCATCCGCATCATGTTCGCCATCGCCACCCGGCCGGAGCCGAGCGCGGACATAGCTGACTGGGCCGCCTGAACCAAGTCCGGCGGGACCTGCGCCTCCGGGTCGTCCAGGGCAATCGGCTCGGCGTCGTAGTCGTCCGCCGGGTAGGCGGCGGCGAATATCCGCATCCGAGAGGCGCAGTTCGCGATGAACCGATGGGCGTAGCTGACTTCCCCGATGGCGTCCCGGTAGGCCCAGGCGTCCTCCTGCCAGCCCTGGCGGAGCATCCGGACGCGCCGAGCTTCTGACTTCGAGGCGAGGTTGAGCGTGGCGGCGGAGGCGGTGATCGTCTGGGTGCGCCGGTGGACCGGCTCCTCCCTCCGCTTACGGAACGGCAGGATGCGGGCCATCAGGACCTATCCCCCATAAACCCGGCGACGGCGGAGAAGGCCAGAACGAGGGCGACCGGGCGCCAGGCCGTCCAGGCGTACTCCGTCAGGAGGACTACCCCGGCGGCGATCCAGATGCTCGTACACCACGCGCAGGTCAGGAAGTAGGAGAACTTACGCGCCGTAGCGCGTCCGGCCGTCTCCGAGCCGTTGGAGCGCCAGCCACGGCCGTGTGCCCACTTCCTGAGGGGTTCCGCCAGCGCGTCCTTCGTGACGAACCGGACGATCCTCCAGACGCAGGCCGCGTCCACGGTCACTCCGAGGGCGGAGGAGGCGGAGAAGGTCACCACGAGACGGGCGGGCTCAGCGCCTTGAGCGGGGAGTGGCAGCCGCAACCGCCGGAGCGGTTCAGCCAGAGCACCCCTTCGGCCACGTTCAGGTCTAACGGCCCTACAAGGCTGCCACGGTTCCGCTCCGGCGCGTTCGATATCTCCGCCTCGTAGACCTTCTGCATATTCCCTGCGTAGATCAGGACCCGTCTGGAGGTCACGAATACGCGCGCCTGCCGGGCAACGACGCGATCCCCGAGGGTGACGTCTACCGGGAAGCAATCCCGATGCAGTATCTCCGCTCGCTCCTGGTCTATGACCTCGGAGCCCCCACGCTCCACGGCGTCCGGGTTTCGAGCGGTCTAGGCGATGTGGAGCTTGGCGGACCCGTACCAGTTGGTTCCGTCGAGGCAGGTGAAGTCCACCATGTCGATGGAGCCGACTGCCGTGGTCAGGGACGGGGCGGAGCCGCCGACCCACTTTGCCGCGGTCGTCCCGTAGGAGTACCAGGCCGTGACCGTATAGGCGCCGGAGCCACCCTGGATCAGGGCGAGGCGGAATATCCCCATCCGGCCCGCGCCGGGTCCGGCGGGGAGGAGGATCGACGTCTGCGTGCCCGTCAGGGTGATCACGGCGGCGGAGTAGGCGGGCGTCAGGTCCTCACCTGCGGTCCCGCCAGCCGGGGCGAACAGCGGCGGGAGGGCGAGAGCGCCCGCTCCCGCGGAGGCGGTGTAGACCTGCCCGTTGCCCAGCGAGGCGAGTAGCCCCTCCAACTCCTCGATGGTGTCCTGTCCGGCCATTTCGGCGTCCTCCTGGTAGCGATCTGAACTAGCGCGGAGGCTACCTGTCTTGACCCCAGACGCGAAGGTGCCCCGGCCGTAGCCGGGGCGTCCTCCGGACTAGCTCGTAGCTACGCGGCCGTCCCGGATAGGGAGGACCTCGGCGCCGAGCCGGGCGGCGCGCTTGAGGACTACCGGCTGCCTGGACTTGGCGTAGCCGATAATCCGGCCGCCCTTGACCAGGGCCAGCGGAGCGGTGCTCCGGGTCCGGATAGCGCCTACGGAGGTGGCTGTCTGGGTGGTGGTCATGTACGCATCATACGCTACCCCGGTAGCGTTGTCTAGTCCCCTCCTGGGGAGTCTCGCCGTGGCTCACCCGGTAGTGGTTCGACTGGCTCAGCCGGGCATCCCGGAGTGCCCTCGTGGCTCGCTCCATCTCGGGGCCGTTCTCGGCGGTGTGCACCCGGTCCTCAGCCAGCTCGATCAGCCGGTAGTTGCGGCCACAGGTGGCACAGGCGGCCTGGGGGATCACTTCGCCCTCCTGTGCTCGCCGCGCGGATCGGTAATGAACCGATACGGATCGCCAAGCTCGCTGTTCGCCGGTACCGTTCGGGCGACGACCTCGGCCGTCTCCCATTGACGTAAGACGTGCTTCGCCGTCCATTCGCCTAGTGCCGTCCAGCAGAACTGCTCGGGACCGGCGGCGATCAGCGTGAGACTCGGGGCTTGGCCTCGGAGCGTTCGATCCGGGTGCTCGCCGTAAGGGTCGCCGCTGAAATAGACGACGCCGTAGTGAGTAGTCACGCCGCGAGATTCAGCCGTGCTCACTTCGCCCTCCGCCCGCGCTCGTGGTGCTCGCGCTCGTGCGTCAGCCGGGCCAGGACGATTACTTCCGGGTCGCTGTCCTCATAGGTCCACGGACACTCGTCGCACCACGCCTCCCAGCGGGTGACGACCTTGGCCTCCCGGTACGTACTCACGACGGCGAGATAAGGCCAGCCGCCGAGTCGCCTCGGCAGTTCTCGTCTGAGCAGGTGAGCGAGTGATTACGCCAGACGCCGAGGTCAGGGTGATAGCGGAGCACGCCACCGTCGAAGGTACCGCCGAACGTCTCAGTAAAGGTCGCGCACTTCGCCTCGGCGTCGATCCCGCCTCCGTTACGCCTGTCGGCGTTGAACAGGAGCCACCGGCTGTCGTCCTGGGTCCTGCGGTCGCTGATGTTCCAGCTACGGCGGTCCGGCCCTGGGCGGTCCCAGACGCGGCGGCCGCCATCCGCGAAGGCGCTCCGGCGCTCCTCCTGCCTGCGGTCGGTCATGCCTCCTCCTCCATCGGCTCGCCGCACTGGCTACAGACCGTGGCGTGCTCGCCCGGGCAGCAGTTCGTCGGGCAGGGCTCGTCAATCTCCGCCACCTCGACCTCGCCGCACCCTGCCGGGCAGGTGGCGTAGGTGGCGGTCATCGGACACGCTCGCAACCGGACTGTAGGCACGCCTCGCTGCCGGACCACTTCGTCCAGCGGTAACCCTTCTGCGGACCCTCAGTGCACAGAATCGTGCTGGGCAGGTTGCCCCCGGCTGCGAACTGCTCAGCCTTGGCGGTGGCGTCGAACCAGTTGTCGGCCCACGCTGAGCGGAGGCCGGAGAAGCTGGTAATTGCGAACCGGCACGTCATCGGGATTGCACGATCGTGAGTTGAAACTCGAAGGCCACCTGGCTGTCGCCCATCCGGACCACGAGGCCGTGGTTCCGGGTCATCATGCCCTGGTCAGAGAAGGTCGAGACGCGCTCGACTTCTATCTCCTCCCCGGCTTCCGTGTAGAACGTCCCGCTGGACGTTTCGAGGACTTCTAGGAGGAACGACTCGAAGTCGCTCTCACTCATCTCAGCTGACTCCTCCGCCTCGTCCTGAATGGTGTCGTTCATGGCTGTCGTCTCCTGCTCGGTAGTGGTCACGGAGGCAATCATACGCTACCGGAGTAGCGTTGTCTAGTGCTCCCGGATCAGCCCCGGCGTAGCTGCTGCTGGGCGAGCCTTCTAAGGCGCGGCGGGAGCGCCTCGATGGTTCCCCGCTCGCTCGGGCGCCCGGTATGGATTCGGCCCTCGGCTACCTCTATCGTCCCGATCCGCGGCTCCCCGAGGAGAAGGTCCGTCACGCCGAACACCAAGGCGTCCACTCGGTCAGGCGACCACTCCGAGGCCAGGCCGTGATCCTCCCCGGTGCCTTCCGCCTCGTCGGCCATCCCCTTCGCGAGCATCTTCTCCTGCCGCGCCTCCGCCTCTACCTCTCCGCTGTCCTGCGGCGGGACCCAGGTGGTCATCTGGGTTTCGAGCCCGGGCAGGAAGCCGACGTGGTGAACCCGGCCCTGGTCGTAAAGCGCCTGGACGGGCTCCGCTCGTAGACGCTTCCCTAGGGAGGCGGAGACGAGCTTGAACGTGATCGGGATGCCGAGGCTGGCGCTTACCGTCTCCATGACGAGGCGGACCTGCTCACCCTGGAAGTTCCGCTCGGCGTTGATCCGGTCCATCCGCGCCGGGAAGCCGGGGACACCATCCCGATAGGCATTTCCCGCCACTTTCCCCCACTCAGCCGGTCTGCCGGTCATCGAGAGGTCCGCGAGCACGTACACATGGGCGTCCGCTCCGAGGGCCGTCACGACGATCCCACACTCGTCTCCGGTCGTTCCCCAGGACGGGTCCACGTTCACTACGCAGCGGGAGAGGCGGGGAAGCTCGTCCAGGTTCCGGCGCGTGATTTCGAGGAGGTCCGCCGTCCAGAGCGCTCCTTCGACGTCCTCCAGGAGTTGGCCGAGGAGTTCCTGTCGCCCTAGT
>Ga0182030_10010124_pt1 | contig 19230 bp, 22 predicted proteins | sample 812S3MmetaG_FD_121299 | JGI IMG/M metagenome (GOLD analysis project Ga0182030, IMG submission 121299) | Permafrost microbial communities from Stordalen Mire, Sweden - 812S3M metaG (Illumina Assembly) | ecosystem: Environmental > Terrestrial > Soil > Wetlands > Permafrost | place: Sweden... | reverse complement strand
TTGAAGACGCTCGAGGAGCCGCCGCCGCACGTCAAGTTCCTGCTGGCCACGACCGATCCGCAGAAGCTGCCCGTGACCGTCCTCTCGCGCTGTCTGCAGTTCAGCCTGAAGCGCCTCTCCGCGTCCCTGATCGGCGATCGGCTGAAGTTCATCGCCGCGGCCGAGGCCCTTGACCTCGAGCCGGCTGGGGCGGCGCTGCTCGCCCGGGCCGCGGACGGCAGCATGCGTGACGCCCTGAGTTTGATGGACCAGCTGATCGCCTTCGGCGGAGGCGTCCTCTCCGAGGCCAACACGCGGGCGATGCTCGGCACGATCGACCGCGGCCATGTCACGCGCATTCTGGACGCCCTGTCTGCGGGCGACGGACCGGGATTGCTCGCGCACGTGCGGGACCTCGACCGTGACGCGCCGGACTATGACCGTGCGCTCATTGAATTGTCGGCATTTCTGCAGCGCATAGCGATCGTGCAGGTCGTGCCGGACGCCGCCGCACAGGACGAGGAGTTCGAGGCGGAGGCGCTCTTGCGCCTATCCCGTTCGATCACGCCCGAGGACGCACAGCTTTACTACCAGATTGCATTGAACGCCCGGCGCGACTTGAGTCTGGCCCCGGAACCGCGCGTTGGATTCGAGATGACGCTGCTGCGAATGCTCGCGTTCCGGCCGGAGGAGTCGGCCGCGCGGGAAGCCGCTCCGGGCGCCGCGGCGGCCGGCCCGCAGTCGGCCGGGGGATCGCGCCCGGCGCGTGTGCCCGTGCCTGCTCCTGCTCCGGTGGCGGCTCCGCGGCCGGTGCCGTCCGTCATCGATGCCGGCAACTGGGCGAGCGTGGTCGAGGCAGCCGGCCTGACCGGGATGGTGCGCCAATTCGCGCTCAACTGCGTGCCGGCCTCATTCGACGGGCAGGTCCTGCGGCTGCAAGTCGAGTCCGCGGCCGCCGAGCGTCGCTCCCGTCAGGGCGACGAAAAGCTCGTGCAGTGCCTGTCCGCGTATTTCGGCCGCGAGATCCGGGTAATCTTCGAGACCGCGGAAACACCGCTCATCACGCCGGCGCGCCAGCGCGTGCAGGCGGACAGGGACAAGATGCTGCGCGCTGCCGCTGCGTTCGAGGAGGATTCGGCCGTGAAGGGACTGCGCGAGCGCTTTGGCGCAGAGATCGATTCGGGCTCGGTCAAACCCACGAACTAGCACTCCAGGAGATCTTTCATGATGAAGGGCGGGTTGGGAAATTTGATGCGTCAGGCACAGCAGATGCAAGAGACGATGCAGAAGGCTCAGGCAGAGCTTGCCGACGTGAAGGTGACCGGTGAGGCAGGCGCCGGCATGGTCAAGATCGTGCTGAATGGCCGCCACGAGGCCGCCTCCGTGCAGATCGAACCGAAGCTGCTGGGCGAGGACAAGGAAATGCTGGAAGATCTGGTCGCGGCGGCGGTCAACGACGCCGTGCACAAGCTCGCGGCCCTGACACGCGACAAGTACGCGGGCCTCATGTCGGGCATGAACCTGCCCCCCGGGATGAAACTGCCGTTCTAAACGGTCTTTGGAGCGCGATGAAGTACACGCCCACTCTGGCCCGGCTGATCGATTCGCTGAGGTGCCTGCCGGGGGTCGGCCCGAAGTCGGCGCAGCGCATGGCCTTCTATCTCCTGGAGCGCGATCGCGACGGGGGCCGGGCGCTGAGTAACGCCCTTGCCGAGGCCCTTTCCAGCGTCGGGCATTGCAAGCGCTGCCGCATGCTGACCGAGAGCGAGCTGTGTGCCACCTGCGCCTCCACCCAGCGCGACGTGGCCCAGCTCTGTGTCGTGGAGTCGCCCGCCGATGTCGTGGCGATCGAACAGTCCGGCGGCTTTCGCGGCCGCTATTTCGTCCTCATGGGGCATCTGTCGCCGCTCGATGGGATCGGCCCCGCGGATCTCGGACTGGACGAGTTTGAGAGCCGTCTCGCCGAGGGCGAGATTCGCGAAGTGATTCTCGCGACCAACCCGACGGTGGAGGGGGAGGCGACGGCCCACTATCTGGGCGAGATGGCGCTGCGGCGCGGACTCAAGGTGTCTCGCATCGCCCACGGGGTGCCCGTCGGCGGGGAGCTGGAGTACGTGGACGGCGGTACGCTGGCGCATGCGCTCGCGGGACGCACCGCCGTCTCCTAGGGCGCGAGCTTTTCGTACAGGCGGAACAGCCGGCGGTAGCTCTCGTAACGCCGTTGCGCGATGCTTCCGGTGAGCACGGCACTGCGGACCGCGCATCCCGGTTCCTCCATGTGGCGGCAATCATTGAAGCGGCAGTCGACGCCGGCTGCATGCACCTCGAGAAAGCCGCGTTCCGCCGCGCGCACGAGGCTCGCGGGCGGGGCGAAGTCGCGGACTCCGGGCGCGTCGATGATCGCCGTATCGGCGCCGAGCCGGTACCAGCGCGCGGTCGTCGTGGTGTGACGGCCTTCCGCGTCGCGGGTCAGTTCGGCGGTCTGGGCGGCGGCAGCGGGGGCGAGCGCATTGACGATGGAGGATTTGCCGACGCCTGATTGACCCACCAACAGCGTCACGCTGCCCTCGAGTGCGGCGCGCAACGCCTCGAGACCGTCGCCGGTGTGCGCGGCGACCTCGAGGCAGGGTAGCCCAAGGCGGCGATACGTTTCCAAATCCGGCTGCATGGCGCCGGTCCCGAGGTCCGCCTTGTTGACGATGAGCAGCGTGGCGACGTCCTTCAGCTGGCCGCCCGCCCAATAGCGGTCGACCAGGAACCAATCGGGTGCCGGCTCCGGCGCGACCACGACGGCCAGCCGGTCGATGTTGGCGGCGACCGGCTCCGCGCGCCCCCGCAGGTCGATGCGTTCGATCAGGTTGCGGCGAGGCGCGATCGATTCGACCGAGGCGCCGTCATCGGCTCGCCGGTTGAGCCACGTGACGCGATCGCCACAGACGATGCGCTGCTTGCGCCCCTTCAGGGAGCATCGCACCGTGGCCGGTTCGGGGCCCGCTTCGTCCGACTGCACCAGGACGCCGCGGCCGTAGCTCGCGAGCACGATCCCGGATCCGGCGGTGTCCTCCCCCTGGGTTCGCTCTGCTACCATGGGTCTTTATGCGGTCAAGAACACGATGAAATCCCCTGAAAATCTCGTTTGGATCGACCTCGAAATGACCGGACTCCAGCCGGAGAGCGACGTCATCATCGAAATCGCCACGATCGTAACCGACAAGCACCTCGCCGTGCTGGCCGAAGGGCCGGTCATCGCGGTGCGCCAGACACCCGCCACCCTGGCCACGATGGATGAGTGGAACCGTCGCCAGCATGGGAGTTCCGGCCTGGTCGACCGCGTCCTCGCGAGCGAGGTGGACACCGCCGCCGCGGAACGCGCGACGCTCAAGTTCCTCGAGATCTGGGCCGAGCCCGGCCGCTCCCCCATGTGCGGCAACAGCATCTGCCAGGACCGGCGGTTCCTCGCGAGGCTCATGCCCGGGCTCGAGAGCTTCTTCCACTATCGCAACCTGGACGTGAGCACCCTCAAGGAACTCGCGCAACGCTGGGCACCCCGCGTCGCGCAGTCCTTCCAGAAGTCATCGTCCCATCTCGCGCTCGACGACGTGCGCGAATCGATCCGCGAACTGGAACATTACCGCGAGCATCTGCTGCGTCAGTTCTAGGCGGGAACTTCCCCGGCCAGGAACATCCACGTCTCGACGACGGTGTCCGGATTCAGCGACAGGCTGTCGATGCCCTGTTCCAGCAGCCAGCGCGCGAGTTCCGGATGGTCGGAGGGTCCCTGTCCGCAGATTCCGACGTACTTGCCCCGGGCCTTGCAGGCCTTGATGGCCATGGACATCAGCGCCTTGACCGCGTCGTCGCGCTCGTCGAACAGCTTTGCGATGACCGCCGAGTCCCGGTCGAGACCGAGGGTCAGCTGCGTCATGTCGTTCGAGCCGATGGACATGCCGTCGAAGAATTCGAGATAGCGGTCGGCCAGCAGGGCGTTGGTGGGCAGTTCGCACATCATGATGTGTTTCAGCCCGTTGTCGCCGCGCTCGAGGCCGTTCTCCGCCAGCAGCAGCGTGACCGCCTGCGCCTCGGCAAGCGTACGGACGAACGGAACCATGACCTGCACGTTCGTGAGTCCCATCTCGTCGCGCACGCGCTTCAAGGCGCGGCACTCGAGTTCGAAACAGGGTCTGAAGACCTTGTCGATGTAGCGCGAGGCGCCGCGGAAGCCCAGCATCGGATTCTCCTCGTGGGGCTCGTAGTGTTTGCCGCCGATGAGATTCGCGTACTCGTTCGACTTGAAGTCCGAGAGGCGCACGATCACGGGCTCGGGGGCGAACGCCGCGGCGATCTGCGCGATGCCCTCGGCCAGCTTGTCGACATAGAAGCTGACCGGATCGGCGTAGCCTGCGATCTGTTTCGAGATCGCGTCCTTGAGCTCGGCGCTCTGCTTGTCGAATTCCAGGAGCGCCAGCGGATGCACGCCGATCATGCGGTTGATAATGAACTCGAGCCTCGCGAGGCCGACGCCGCGGTGCGGAATGCCCGCGAAGTCGAAGGCGCGGTCCGGGTTGCCGACGTTCATCATGATCTTCACCGGTATCGGCGGCAGCGAGTCCAGTTCGATGTTCTTCTCGTCGAACTCCAACATGCCGTCGTACACGTGTCCCGTGTCACCTTCGGCGCAAGACACCGTCACCGGCTGGCCCTCCTTGATGGCGGCGGTGGCGTGGCCGCAGCCGACCACTGCGGGAATGCCGAGTTCGCGCGCGATGATGGCCGCGTGGCAGGTGCGTCCACCGCGGTTGGTGACGATGGCAGAGGCGCGCTTCATGACCGGTTCCCAGTCCGGATCCGTCATGTCGGCGACCAGCACGTCGCCGGCGCGCACGCGGGACATCTCCTTCACGTCCTTGATGATGCGTGCGGGGCCGGCGCCGATGCGCTGGCCGATGCTGCGGCCGCTGATCAGCAGTTTGGACCGGCCTTTCAGCGTGAAGCGTTGGATGGTGCGTCCGGCGCGGCTCTGGACCGTTTCCGGGCGGGCCTGCAAAATGTAAAGTTTGCCCGTGGCGCCGTCCTTGCCCCACTCGATGTCCATCGGCGCGCCGTAATGCTCCTCGATGAGGAGCGCCTGCGCGGCGAGGCTCACGATGTCGGCCTCGTCGAGGGAGAACCGGTTGCGATCGGACGGGTCGACCTCGACGGTTCGCACCCGGTCGCGGGAGCCCGCTTCGGCATACACCATCTTGATGGCCTTGCCGCCGAGGTTCTTGCGCAACACCGCGCGTTTGCCGGCACGCAGGGACGGTTTGTAGACATAAAATTCGTCGGGATTGACGGCGCCCTGGACCACGGTCTCGCCGAGCCCGTACGCCGCGGTGATGAACACCACGTCGCGGAAGCCCGAATCGGTGTCGAGCGTGAACATCACGCCGGCCGCGCCGAGATCGCTGCGCACCATGTGCTGGACGCCGACCGACAATGCGACCGCATTGTGATCGAAGTTGCTGTGCACCCGGTACGCGATCGCCCGGTCGTTGAAGAGCGACGCGTACACCTCGTGCATGCACGACAGGAGATGTTCCTCGCCACGCACGTTGAGAAAGGTTTCCTGTTGGCCGGCAAACGATGCCTCGGGCAGATCCTCGGCGGTCGCGGACGAGCGCACGGCGACCGCGAACTCGGCGCCCTGGCCCATCTTGCGCCACGCCGCGACCACCTCCTCGTTGAGGCGAGCGGGGAAGGGCGTGGCGAGCATCCAGCCGCGGATTTGCGATCCCACCACCGCGAGTCGATCCACGTCGTCCACGTCGAGCGGCGCGAGTGCGGCGCGGATGCGCCCGTCGAGGCCGTCCTGGGCGAGGAAGTCGCGATAGGCGTGCGAGGTCGTCGCAAATCCCCCCGGGACCGAAACCCCCAGGCTCGCAAGACCCGAGATCATCTCGCCGATCGAGGCGTTCTTGCCCCCGACGAGTTCCACGTCCTTGTTCTTCAGCTGCTCGAACGGAATGATGTAGGGTTTCATGAGTGATTGCTTGTCCGACGATTGTTTAAGTGAAACACTGCCGAGGCGGGTGGGCGCTGACCTATGGGGCTAACGTGACAAAACGAACCGTGTTTTTTGTATCAGACCAAACGGGCATCACTGCGGAAACGATGGGACACAGTCTGATGACGCAGTTCGACGGTTTTGATTTTCGGCAGGTGACTGTGCCATTTATATCCACCGTTGACAAGGCGATCGAGGCGGTCCGCAAGATCGACCTGGTCGGAAAACAGGAGGGGATTCGTCCCATCGTTTTCAGCACGCTGGTGCAGGAGGATGTGCGCAACGTGGTGCGCGGAAGCACGGGGTTTTTCCTTGACTTTTTCGATCCGTTTCTGGCCCCGCTCGAGAACGAGCTGAAGACCCAATCGTCGCACCTGACCAGCCGCACCCATCGCATGGCCGACACGCATGCCTATGCCATGCGCATCGACGCGACCAATTTCGCGCTGGCGAACGACGACGGCTCGGTCATCCGCGACTACGAGCGCGCAGACGTGATTCTGGTGGGCGTGTCGCGGTCCGGCAAGACTCCGACCTGCCTCTATCTCGCCATGCAGTACGGGATTTTCGCCGCGAATTACCCGCTCACGGACGACGACCTCGAGTCTCGAAACCTGCCTACGGCGCTCGAGAATCACGCGCGCAAGCTGTTCGGCCTCACGATCAAGCCCGATCGCCTGCAGCAGATCCGCAACGAACGCCGGCCGGACAGCCGCTACTCCTCGCCACGGCAGGTGGCGTTCGAGGTGCGGGCGGCGGAGTCGCTGTTCGAGCGGCACGGCATTCCCTGGATCGACGCGACCGAGTGCTCGATCGAGGAGATTTCCAGCCGCATTCTCGACCGTACGGGCATCGAGCGCCGCCTCAGGCCCTGACAACTTCGGCGTGCATGGTATAGTCGGGCCATGATCGCGGATCAGTGGTGCGAAACTTCATGGCGGGCTCAGCCCGGCAGCTTCGTGAGTCTCATGACATTGTACGAAAGCAATTTCGTGAGGCTGCGCTGGCTCGTGCGCGACCTGCGCTCGATCACCTCGTGCACCGTCTCGCGGGCCGAGGCGGACTGTGATCTGTATCTCACTCCGTTGGAGCTGTCCCGCTATACGAGCGTGTTCCGGCTCACTTACGAGTTCGACCGCGAGGCGGCCTGCGTACGGGATCCGGACCTCGAGGTCTGCGTCTATCACGACGCCCGGCTTGCGGAAGTCCGCAGTTTCAGGGGATTCCAGCGCCACCCGCAGCTGTCGCGGCTTCAGTGCGGGCTCAAGCGTGAACTGGATCAGCGTTGGACCCGCAACATGATGTTAAATAAGTGGCTGGAATACTGTGCCGAGCGCGGGCATCACTTTTAGCGGCTGAAGTTCCGCCGATGGTCCCGCGGAATCATCGAGGCTGAGGCGGGACATTGATCGACAAGCTGAGTTTTCTCAAGGTGGGCGCGGAAGGAGGCGGCGTGAGCGCCGAGGAGGAGCGGCTGATGCAGCTCTTCCAGAACCGTGCGGGTCTGAAGAAGGCCTATGCCGATCTGAAGGACGAGTTCCACCTCCTGCGCGACCGCCTGAAACAGCAGGAGGGCGCCACGATCCGCCTTCAGGAACAGCTGGACGGGCTCGGCGATCTGCTCGCCGATCCGAACACCGGATTCAGCGCCCTCGTGTTCTACCAGCTGCGCGGACTGTGGAAGGCCTGTCACCAGCAGCTGTCCGAATTCGCCGCCGAGCTGACGCGCACCCAGGAGGCCCGCGAAACCGCGCGTCACAACGCCGAATGCGAGGCGACACGGGTCGCGAGGGTTGCGGATGTCGACGGCCGGCTCGCGCTCGCCGCGGGGCGGGCCGACCTGCAGCGCGAGCATCTGGCCGAGGCGCAGAATGAATTGAACCGCCTCACGGCGATCTGGCACTACTTCGAGCGGCGCCGCCGCACCAAGTCCCTCGAGGTTCTGCGCCAGGCGGTGGTGCTGGCGGATTCCGAGGTCGGCGAGCTGCATGCCGAGCGCAGCGCCATCGACCGCGAGGCGACCGAGGGTTTTCCCGGAATTTCCCTCTCCGCGCGGCGCAACATCAATCTCGCAATCATCGGCTATGCCGAACTGCTGTGCGAAACGGTCGAGAATTTCGGCCTGGCGGCGCGTGCCAAGGAGGCTGTCGCGCGGCGCGTCCATGAAATGAGCTTCGGCGATCGCGCCGAGTGCGAGGGCTACATGCAGCGCGTGGGTCAGGCGAAGGCGGCCGTGGCCGCGCAGCGCCAGATCACGACCGCGGTGAAGGCCAAGATGGACCGGCTCAGGCTTTCCTGTGAATACCGCAATTCCGCCGACACGGTCCCCACGGCCGATTCCCTGGCGCCGCCGCCCGGGCCGGCGGCCGGAGATGGCAAATCCCGCGGGCCGGCGCCCGCGGCGATCTGGAACGTCCTGGCGGACGATTACTGGGACCTGTACACGCTGCTCATGCGCTGAGCGACGCGCCGGCACCGGACGTGGCCGGCCCCCCGGCTGCTAATGGACGTCGGCGCGCCGGGCCTGCTGCGTGGGTTTCGGCGCGTGCGCCAGCAGCACCGCATAATCGGCCGCGATCTGCGCAGCCTCGTCGAGAAGGATCCCGGCCGCAGGGTCGTCCTTGATCTCCTCCAGCGTTTTCAAGGGCGCTTCGTTGCGGGCGGCGCGCAGGGCGTTCTCGCGTTCGAGCCGGTCGTGCTCCTGGCGTTTGCGCTCGGCTTCCCGGGTCTTCAGGTTCAACGACAGGGTCTTCTGGCTGCGCATCGCGTCGAGCGCCGCAATGTCCTCGTGCAGGTAGCGGAACTCGGCGCTGTTCGCCGTACGGTCCTCGTGCAGCTTCTCGAGGACGGCGGCGGCCGGTTTCAGGTCGCCTTCGATCTTGAAGGTCGCCGGATCGATGTGATCCCAGGGCAGTGCCCGGTCGCGCGTGCTCTCACCCACCTCGTTGGCGTCGATCAGCGACGGCAGCGCGATGTCCGGTGTGACGCCGCGGTCCTGGGTGCTCTCGCCCGTGATGCGGTAGTACTTGCCGATGGTCACGTTGAGCTGACCCAGTTCCGGCTTGCGGCCGAAGATGGTGTAGTTGAGCGGGTGCGCATTCTGCACCGTCCCCTTGCCGTAGGTCTGCTGGCCGACGATCAGCGCGCGGCCGTAATCCTGGATCGCGCCCGCAAAGATCTCCGAGGCGGAGGCGCTGAAGCGGTCCACCAGCACGATCATCGGTCCGCTGTAAAAGACCGCCGGATCCGGATCGTCGTCCACCTCGATGTGGCCGGTGGTGTCGCGCAGCTGCACGACGGGGCCTCGGTCGATGAACAGCCCCGTGAGCGATTCCGCCTCCGGCAGGTAGCCGCCGCCGTTCGCGCGCAGATCCATGATGAGCACTTCGGCGCCGTCCTTGCGCAACTCACCGATGAGACGCTGCACGTCCCGCGTGGTGCTGCGGAAGTCCTTCGCACCGGCGCGGCTCGCATCGTAGTCCTGATAGAAGCTCGGCACCGTGATGATGCCCACCTTCACGTCGCGGCCGTTGCGCTGTATCGTGCGCATCGCCTTGTGCGAGGCCTGCGCCTCGAGCGACACCCGGTTGCGCGTGAATTCGACGACCTTCTGCGCCGAACCGGGAGCCGCGCCCGCGGGCAGCAGCTGCAGCCGGACGACGGTGCCCCCGGGTCCCCGGATTTTCTGCACGACGTCGTCGAGCCGCCATCCGATCACGTCCGTCAGATCTCCGGCCTTGCCCTCGCCGACGGCCGTGATGCGGTCGTTGGCGGCCAGCTTGCCGCTCACCGCCGCGGGTCCACCGGCGATCACGTCGATCACCGTGACGTAGTCGTCCGTGAGCTGCAGCGAAGCACCGATCCCCTCGTAGCTGAGGCTCATCTGGATGTTGTATTCCTCGGAATTGCGCGGCGAGAAATAGTTCGAATGCGGGTCCAGAGACAGCACGAAGGCATTCATGAACGCCTCGAACACGTCTTCGGGCTTGCTTTGGTCCATGCGTTTGGCGACGTGTTCGTACCGTTTGCGGAGCAGGTCGGCGACCTCGGGCCACTGCTTGCCCGCGGTGATCAACGAAAGCGCGTCGTTCTTCACGCGTTTGCGCCAGAGCTCATCCATTTCCGCCGCGTTTGCCGGCCACGGTTCCTTCTCGCGGTCGAAATTGTACGTCTCATCGACGTCGAAATCCGGCTTCTTGGCGAGCAGATCGATCGCATACTTCATGCGCTCGCGGCTGCGTTCCTGGTAGCGGCGGAACATGACGAAGGCGGGCTCCACATCGCCCGACTTGATGGCGTCGTCGAGTTCGTAGCGGTACTTCTCGAATTCGGCGATGTCGCTCGCGTAAAAGTAGCTCCGGCCGCCGTCGATCGCGTCGAGATAGCGGTCGAGTATCAGGCTCGAGAGCCGGTCGTCGAGCGGTGCGCGCCGGTAGTGTTCACGGGCGATGATGTCGCTGACGCGTCGGGCGACGTAGTTCTGCTGCTCGGTCGGCACGAGCACGGTCGCGGCGGCGGGAACCGCCGCCGGCGGCGTCATGGCGGCGCCGAGCAGCGCCGCCACGCCGACGGCTCCGGCACATACCGCGACGCCGGTTATCCATCGGGATCGTTTGGCCCAAGGCCTATTGGTCATCACCGTGCCGATTCTCCTGTAAACTGCCGGCCCCGAATCTGCCGAGGCTGTCCGGCCAATGTCGTCGTCCAAGTGTATACGAGCCTGAGCATATGCGTCCGCTCACGGTTCTGATCGGTATCGTTATGGGATCTGCGGCGTCGATCACGTTCGGCCTGTTCGCCGTTTTGATCGTTTTTTCGATCCTGGCCGGTAACCACCCCGACCTTGCCCACGAGCTACCCCAGCTCCTGCTGAGCCTGCTGGCGTTCGGAGTTCTGACCGCCGCCAGCGCCGGTAGTTTCGTCGGGCAGGCCAAAGAGCGGTCGTGGCGTGGCTGGGCACATGCCGGACTCGTCGTCAGCCTGGCCGCCGTCGTCTTCATGTACTGGCCGCGACGGGCCTAGAGATGCCCGTCATGCGCAAGGGGGGGCGGAAGCCGTGGAGGGGGCGCGCGTGCGTCGCCGCACTGCTCGGGCTGCTGGCATCCTGTGCCGGCCATCCGCCCGCCCCGCCTTCCACCGACATCGACGATACGGGCCTGCGCGAGGCGCTGCGGGTTCTCGCCTCCGACGAATACGAGGGACGCAAGCCGGGGACCCCGGGGGAGGACAAAACGGTCGAGTACCTGGTCGCGCAGTTCCGCCGGCTGAAGCTCAAACCGGGAAATGGCGACAGCTACCTGCAGCAGGTGCCTCTGGTGGAACTTACCGCCGTCGGCGATGCGTCGCTGACGGTGTCGGGGCGTGGCTTGCCGCGGCCGCTCGAGAACGGCAAGAACATGGTGATCTGGAGCCCGCGCGAAACTCCGGAGACAGCCCTGCAGCAGAGCGAATTGATCTTCGTCGGTTACGGCATCGTTGCGCCCGAATATGGCTGGAACGACTACGCCGGCGCCGACGTGCACGGCAAGACGGTCGTCGTGCTGGTCGGCGACCCGGGGAGCGTCGGCGGGGATCCGAAGCTGTTCCGGGGCGATGCCGGCTCGGTTTTCGGGCGTCCCGGTTACAAACTGGAGGAGGCGGCGCGGCACGGAGCCGCCGGCGTGCTGTTGGTTCACGATGAGCGCGCCGCCGGATATCCGTGGAGCGTGGTGGTGAACGACAACGCAGGCGCCCGTCTGCAGGCCGAGTCGGCGGACGGCAATGCCGGCCGCGCGGCGATCGAAGGGTGGCTGTCGGCGCCTGCCGCCCGCGGCATTTTCACCCAGGCGGGAGTCGATTTTGCGGCCGTTACCGCGGCTGCCGCCCAAACCGGCTTCAAGTCGGTCCCCCTCGGACTGAAGGCCGATGCGGTGGTGCACCACGCGGTCAGGCATTTCACGTCTCCGAACGTGATTGCGATCCTGCCTGGTAGGGGCCGCAGGCACGACGCGGTGATTTACACGGCCCACTGGGATCATCTGGGACGGCAAAGCGCAGCGGCGGGGGGCGGCATTTTCAACGGCGCCGTCGACGATGCCTCCGGCGTGGCGGGACTGCTGATGCTGGCGCAGTCGTTCACCCGCACCCAACCGCCGGCCGACCGGTCCATCGCGTTCATCGCCTTCACGGCCGCGGATCCAGGCCTGCTCGGGTCCGCCTATTACGCCGAGAATCCGGTCATTCCACTGCGCGATACGGTGGGCATCCTGAACCTCGACCGGCTCCATGTCGGCGGTCCCACCCGGGACCTCGTGATTTTCGGCGCCGACAATTCGGAAATGGAGGACACGCTGCGCGACGCGGCGCTGCTGCAGGGCCGGGAGGTGCACGCGGATCCCCATCTCGAACAAGGTGCCTACCTGGCCTCGGATTCCTTCAGCCTCGCGCGGGCCGGCATCCCCGTACTGTATGCGACCGCCGGACCCGACGACTCGGCGCGGGGGCCGGCCTGGGGACGCCTGCAAAGCGATGATTACCGCCAGCACCGCTTCCATCAGACCGGCGACAAGTATTCGGCGGACTGGGATTTGCGCGGCGCGGAAGACGATCTGAGATTGTATTACGAGGTCGGCAACCGGTTGGCCCGCTCGCGGCGCTTTCCGCGGTGGTATCCAAACAGCGAATTCCGCGGCCACCGCGCGCACGGCTCGTCGCCGGACGTTCCCGCCAAATGACCCCGCGCGGCCGCTCAGCGCTTGCCGACCCGCGCCCAGTTCTTGGTGCGGTCGAAGCTGCCCGACGTGTTGTAAGGATCGGAACTGCGTTCGGTCGTCGCCGTCTTGAGCGGTGAGGACTCGAGCGTCAACTCGCGGCGGGGTTGCGGCCGGCGGGGTGCATTGTTCGGATCCTTCGATTGTTTCGTATCAATGCTCATCCGTCTCGTCTCCAGGCAGTTTGCTTGAGGTATGTTCCCAAATGACGACAGGCGACGTTGGACGAAGCGCGATTATTGTGACGGGCTTCAAGCGGCATATGACTTAACGCCGCCCGCGCCCGCTCAGCCGAGGCGCGCAGCGAGCGTGTCGGCGATTTTAGGCTCGAAGGGTACGATGCGGTTGCGCCCGCGCAGCTTCGCCGTGTAGAGCGCCTGATCGGCGGCTTTGACAAAATCGGCGGTGTTCGCGAACGAGGTGTCGGCGCCGTGCGTCGCGCAGCCGATCGAGATGGTCACCGTGGCGCTCTCGGACCCGATGACGTGTCCGGTGTTTTGAAAGGCCGCGACGATCCGTTCGCACACGCTGCGCGCGGTGGCGGCATCCGTCGCCGGCAGCACGACGACGAACTCCTCGCCACCATAGCGCGCGATGATGTCGGACTCGCGCGTGTTGGCGCCGAGGATGCGCGCGGTCGCCTGCAAAATCCTGTCGCCGGCCTGATGGCCGAAGGTGTCGTTGATGTTTTTGAAATTGTCGAGATCCGCAAACGCGACGCTCAGCGGCCATCGGTGGCGCGTCGAGTTCTCGAACTCGCGCGAGAGCACCTGATCCAGATACGCCCGGTTGTACACGCCGGTCATGGCGTCGCGGCGGGTTTCCTCCTCGAGTTCGATGGCACGCGAACTCGAGCTCTCGGCAACCGCCCGCAGCGTGTTGATCTCGCGCAGTGCATGCAGGCTGCGCAGCATGAGAACCTCGCGGGCCTGTTCGAGGATCAGCTCCGGATGCTGCGTGGCAAGCGCGTCGGACTCGAAGATCGTTTCCGTCTCCGGAATCATTGCGCCCATCGTACCCAGCACCTGGCCGAAGGCCGTCCGGTCGAGGCCGAGGCTGCGCTCTGCCAGCTGTGCGGTCTCGGCGAATTCGCGCTTCGCGGGCTCGAACAGAAACAGATCCGCGACGGGACCGGAGAGGGCGACGCAGCGGTCGAAGACCTGAGCCGGGTCGGGTTGGGCCGACAAGGCGGGGGTGTGGCTGCGGCCGATGGCCTGATGCAGCCGGTCCGGCATGTTCCAAGTGCGCATGAGCCATGCGCCTATCTCGGCATGATCGGTCTGCAGGCGCTTTCTCTCGAGTTCGGCCAGCGCCTTGTGGTCGCGCTGCACGGTTTCTCCGCCGCGGTAGATGTCGGGGACTGCCTTGTCGAGCGCCAATATTCCGACGTCCTGCAGCAGGCCCGCGAGGAAAATCTCCTCCGCGGCCGAATGGTGCATGGCATCGGCGAGCGCGCGCGCGGCGGTGGCGGCCAGCAGGGCGCGGCGCCAGTAGTAGGGATAGCTGATGCCGTTTGGCTTGCCCGAGCGCAGCGCCTTGACCAGCGAGAAGCTCAGGGCGAGCGTGAGCGTGGCGTTCAAACCCAGCACGACCAACGCCTGACGCAGATTTTCACTCTTGCGTCGCTGGGCATAGAGGGGGGAATTCGCGATGCGCAGGATTTTGATCGCCAGCGCCGAGTCCATGCTCAAGGCCTTCGCGACTTTGCTCATCTCGATGTCCGCGTCCCGCGCAAGCTCGATGATGTGCGTCGCAACGCCCGGCGGCGACGGGAAGTTGACCAGGGAGCGCAGGTGTGCCTCGACCTCGGGATTCAAACGGTTCACTCCCCGTCATCGGATCGGACCCGATCCGTTCATCGAGGGTTAACGGCCGCGCGGGGGCAGACTTGAGCGGCGGTCGCGGACGTGAGGGGATCAGGTCAGGCGGGCGCTCGCCGCCCACCACAGCCGCAACGCCTTGAACAGCAGATACAGGCCGTACGGTCCGAGCACGACGATCCAGGAGGCGATGGAACCGGCTTTCAGGCCGCTGAAGACCCCCTCGTACACCCCGCGGATGCTGGCGCCTTCATAGCGTCCGAGCGTGGCCGAGCCTGCGAAAAAAATCAGGGCCGGGAGGATCCCGAAGCCGAGCGCGAGGGTGAGCGCCGCGACGGCGAGTTCCCGGGACCAACCGCCGGACAGGCCGAAACGCTCGAGGATTTTGGAGTTCATGCCCCGGTAGTGTAAACGAAATGCCGAAGCACGCGCCCGCGGCTGTAGAATCGGTGCATGAAGCCCTGGACCCCTCGAGCGCTGTATGAAGCAAAACCCTGGCTCCTGGTCGGGGGGGGCGCGGGGCTCGCAATCGGCATGATGGCATGGTCGATGTCCGCGGGCTTCTGGTCCATCGGGCGCAGCCTGCTGTGTCTGGCGGGAGTCGGGCTCACGGTCGTCGGCGGCATCACGCTGCAGCTGCGCCAGGACTATCGGGCCCGCAGCAAATGGCGGCGCGAGCGCCCGAGATGATGCGCACCGCGGTCATCGGGGTCGGTTACCTCGGGCGATTCCACGCGCAAAAGTATGCGACCCTGGCGAATTCCCGGTTGGTGGGCATCGCCGATCCGTCGGTGTCGGCCCGCACCGCCGTGTCGGCCGAACTTGGGGTGACGGCGCACGCCGATTACCGCGATCTGCTGGGCCGGGTCGATGCGGTCAGCATCGTCACGCCGACGCCGCAGCATTTTTCCGTGGCGAAAGCGTTTCTGGAGGCCGGCGCGCACGTGCTCGTCGAGAAGCCGATGACCGTGACGGTGGAGGAGGGCGCCGCCCTGATCGAGGCGGCGCGCCGCGCCGGCCGCATCCTGCAGGTGGGGCACCTCGAGCGCTTCAATGCCGCGGTCCAGGCGCTGACGCCGATGCTGACCGTGCCGCGGTTCATCGAGTCCGCCCGCCTCGCGCCCTTCAAGCATCGCGGCACCGAAGTCGACGTGGTGCTCGACCTGATGATCCACGACATCGATCTGATCTTGAGCGTGGTGCGTTCGCCCGTGGTCGCGGTCGACGCGATCGGGAGCAGCGTGTTTTCCCGCGAGATCGACATTGCGAACGCGCGCCTTCGCTTTGCGAACGGCTGTGTCGCCAACGCGACGGCCAGCCGGGTCAGCCTGAAGACCGAGCGCCGGCTGCGGCTCTTCCAGGACGACGCCTACGTATCGGTGGATTTGCACCAGAAGGTCCTCACGGTCATCCGCAAGGGGGTCGGCGTGGGGGCGGACGGCATGCCGCAGGTATCGATCGACGAAAGCACCTACGAGCAGGGCGATGCGCTGCGCGCCGAGATCGAAGCCTTCCTCGAGGCCGCGGCGACGGGCTCGGCGCCGGCCGTCAGCGGCGAGGACGGGCTGCTGGCGTTGTCGACGGCGGTGAGCATCGCCGAACAGGTGGCGGACTCGATGCGCAAATTTTCCTGAGCGACACGGGCGCGGCGGGCGCCGGGGTCGGTCACTTCGGTGGCGGTGGTGGGACCGGCAGGGTAGACCCGGGAGCCACGTCCGGTCCCGGCGTGGCGGCGGCCGGCGCGGATGACTGGCCCGCCGCGGGCTCATCCGTCACGGTGACCCGGTCGACGAAATAGCGCGTGTCGGCGAAACACCCGGTAGGGACACCCGGATGTTCGGTGTAGTGGAGCTGCACCCGTCGGCCCACGGCCTGGCGCAGCTTGTCTGCGACCGTCGCGTCGCGCACGCTGAAATCCCACAGTTGCGGCGTCGTGCCCGGCCCCAGATACTGGCCGCCGCCGTAGTAAAGCGCTATCTCCCCCTCCTGGGTCTTGCACAGCCAGCCCCGGCGCACGAACTTCTGCAGCACGCCAGCCCGTTCGCCATCCGCGTACGCCCAGGACAGGGTCAGCCAGGTCCACAGCACGACGCCGCCCAGGAGCACGAGCAGCGCATATAGAAACCAGCGGCCGAGGCGGCGCGGAGGTCTGCGGGTCCCGGCCGAGTTCGGCACTTCGATACGAGTCATTGACCTAGCAATTCCAGCGCGCCTCGTGGCCGTTGATGTGGTGGAGCCGGGGGGAATCGAACCCCCGTCCATAAGTCCTACGCCTCAAGATCTACGTACGTAGCCGCGTCTATTGTTCTCACCGCGCACTAACCCGACGGGCAGGGAAAGCATGCAGCCAGCCCGGTAGCGATTCGCGAGCTACACCCCGGACACGTGTAACAAGCTATCTGATGTGCGCTACCCCCAACCGTTCGCATCAGCACAAGCCGATCGGGGTTCAGCAGCCTAAGCCGCTAGAGCGTAGTTGTCTTCGTTGGCAACTATAAGTTTGCAAGTTGGTTTTACGAGGGAACCTGCACCTCGGTACGCACCTGAAGTTTCGCAACCCATGTCGAAACCGGTCGGCCCCAAGTGAGGCGCCAGTGTACGCGCTAATGCCGCCGCCGCCAAATCCGCGGAGCTTAGTGGCGGGCGGACTTCATGATGCGGCCCTTGTCGCGCTGCCAGTCGCGATCCTTTTCGGAATTGCGCTTGTCGTGCTGTTTCTTGCCCTTCGCAAGTCCGATCTCGAGCTTGGCCCGGCCGTCCTTCCAGTACAGCTGGAGCGGCACGATGGTGTAGCCCCGGCGCTCCACGGCGCCGATGAGGTGATCGAGCTGACGCCGGTTGAGCAGCAGTTTGCGCGTCCGGGTTGGGTCCGTGTCGACGTGGGTGGACGCAGAATTCAGGGCGTTGATGTGGGCGCCGAACAGAAACGCCTCGCCGTTCTTGACGTACACGTACGCTTCGGCGAGCTGCGCCTTGCCGGCGCGCATGCTCTTGACCTCCCATCCCATGAGGGAGATGCCCGCCTCGTAGCGCTCTTCGATGAAGTAATCGAAGCGCGCCTTGCGGTTGACGGCGATGGGCGGTAGTTTTTCGGTGGTTTTCACAGGACTTCACAGTCTACCGATTCGCCGCCTGCGGCGCCCGCTTTGCGGGTTGTGCGAGAATGGGTCTATCGGCCTCAGGCCCTAGCTCGCCGGAGCGTCAAGTTGCAGGTCGTCGAGCGCAGCGCCATCGTCACGTTCACCGCCGCCCAAATGTTCGCCCTGGTCGACGACGTCGGACGGTACCCGGAGTTCCTGCCGTGGTGCGCCGGCTCCCGCGTCGAAACCGTCGCACCGACCGAACGGCTCGCCACGGTTCACGTCGCCCGCGGCGTGCTGCGAACGGAGTTCACGACCCGCAACACGCTGACCCCGGATGCCCGCATCGTGATGCAGCTGGTGGACGGCCCGTTTCGCAGCCTGTCGGGCGAGTGGCGGTTCGAGCCGATCGGCGATCGCGGATCCCGGGTGAGTTTCCGGGTGGAGTTCGAGTTCAAGAACCGGCTCACGGCCGCGGCATTCAACGGGATTTTCGAAGCGGTGTGCGGCTCGATCGTGGACGCGTTCGTGCTGCGGGCGCAGAAGATTTACCGGTCGGGCGAGTGAACGCCGGCGGCCCGGTGCTCCACGTGGAGGTGGTGTTTGCCGAGCCCCTGCGGACGGTAGCCAGGACCTTCCGCATCGCCGGGCCGGCCACCGTCGCCGATGTGTTGCGGCTGGCGGCGGCATCCCCGGAACTGGGAGGCCTCGTCGCCGATCATGTCGCGGTCGGAATCTTCGGCCGGCGCGTGGAGGGCGCCGAGCCCATCGAGGACGGCGACCGCCTCGAAATTTACCGTCCGCTGCTGGCGGACCCCAAGACTGCCCGCCGCGCCCGCGCCCGAACCCTCAATAAGTCCGGCCGTTCTTGATCTGCGACAGCGACTTCTCCTGGGCCGCCGCCTCGGCGTCCGAGGGCTTGTCGAGTCGCGCCACCTTCTCCCCCTCGAAATAAACGGTCACCCGCCGCGAATCGACGTGCCGCGTCCTTCCTTTCTTCAGGTAGTAGATGTAATCCCACCGCTCCTTGTTGAAGCTGTCGGCAACCATCGGGGTGCCGAGCAGATAACGCACCTGGCTGCGCGTCATGCCGGCCTTGACCTGATCGACCGCGGCTTGGTCCAGGTAGTTGCCCTGCTGGATGTTGATGCGATAGACGCATGCCGAGGCGAGCGGCCCCACGATCAGAGCCAGGAACAAGGGTCGGGAAAATTTCATCAATGTGGTGCGCTGCCGTTAAATGATTGATAATCGATTCCCATCATACCCGAGTGCCCCGCATGCCGCAGCGCCTCAGACCTTCCCCCACCAGTGAAAGCAACGACCTGCGCAACGCGGGGTTGAAGGTCACGCTGCCCCGCCTGAAAATCCTCGACATTTTGGCGGACAGTTCGGCCCGTCACATGAGTGCGTAGGACATCTATAAGAAGCTTTTGGTGTCGAACGAGGACATCGGCCTCGCCACAGTCTACCGTGTGCTGACGCAGTTCGAGGCGGCGGGTCTGGTGACGCGCCATCACTTCGAAGGCGGCATGGCCGTATTTGAACTGAACCAGGGC